>Ga0185299_10000207_pt1 | contig 177850 bp, 176 predicted proteins | sample PaiPotPPA55metaG_FD_128002 | JGI IMG/M metagenome (GOLD analysis project Ga0185299, IMG submission 128002) | Iron sulfur acid spring bacterial and archeal communities from Banff, Canada, to study Microbial Dark Matter (Phase II) - Paint Pots PPA... ...
CTCTAAGTTGGTGAAAGCCAGCGAGTCCCGAAAGGGACAATTTGCACAGGTGCTGCATGGCTGTCGTCAGCTCGTGTCGTGAGATGTTGGGTTAAGTCCCGCAACGAGCGCAACCCCTGTGAACTGTTGCCACCGAGCCGTGAGGCTCGAGCACTCTGTTCAGACTGCCCCGCTTTAACGGGGAGGAAGGTGGGGACGACGTCAAGTCAGTATGGCCCTTACGGCCTGGGCTGCACACGTACTACAATGCCCAGCACAGAACGATCCGAGACCGCAAGGTGGAGGAAATCACTAAAACTGGGCCCAGTTCAGATTGAAGTCTGCAACTCGACTTCATGAAGCCGGAATCGCTAGTAATGGCGTATCAGCTACGACGCCGTGAATACGTTCCCGGGCCTTGTACACACCGCCCGTCACATCATGGGAGTCGCTTGTAGCCGAAGTCGGCGTGCTAACTAGCAATAGAGGCAGCCGCCTACGCTATGAGCGGTAACTGGGATGAAGTCGTAACAAGGTAGCCGTAGGGGAACCTGCGGCTGGATCACCTCCTTTCTAAGGAGAAAATGCGCTTCGCGCACAATCTCGAATTCGAATTTCGAATTTGGAATTTGCGCTGAAGGCGTTTAGGTCGACGGCTAACTCTGAGGTCTCTCGAGAACTCAGATATGCCGTTAAGACTTTGGAATCGAAAGAAACCAGAGCTTCAAAGGAGATCAGGGTAACGCACAATTCAGTCTTTGCTGCACATCGACTGCAATGCCGGATGACGAATCGCAAGAATCGACATCCGGCATTTTGTTTTCTGAGGAGCGCATTCGGTTCGCGCGCCGGTGTTCGGTGGTTCGCCGAAACGAACTTCAAATCCGCAGAGGCAGATTGCTTTTGGCTACACGCACTATCCGCTATTTTTCAATCCGCGAAACATGTCCGGCGGCAAGCTGCCAATGACCGTCGCGCTTGATCAGTGTGTCCGTGAACTGTACGACTCGATCGAACGGTTTGCCGTCCGCTGTTCCTTTCACGCGCGTTTTTCCGAGAACAACTGCCGTGTCACCGTAAAGCCGCGCTAACATGTCGTAGTTTTCAAACACGTCGTAATGGACTTTCCCGCTACGTAGCTCGTTGATCTCATCCGCACGCGTGCTCACTTCGCCATTTGAGAGCGTCAGCGTAAATTCAGGCGTGAGCACGCGCTCCAGCATGGCCACGTCTGCATCAAGAAATGCTTTGCACGCTTCGCGCTCGAACTGGAGTACTTCTTGTTCGGTTGGCGTTTGGGCAACGGAGAATCGACAGGCAAGAACAGCTACAAAAGCAACAAGCGTCGCGCTCTTCATATTGGATTTGGACACGGTGTACTCTGCTTATCGGCTTAGTTCGCAGATCCAGTTTGTCTCCCATGTCTTCCCGCCGTCAGCCGAGAAGGACTGTTCCATGCGCGCAGATTTCGGGGAAATATTCAACCAGAGGTAGCGCACCAGAATCGCGCGGCCTTTATATTGTTCCTGGTCGTAAAACTCGCCGCGGTTCCCACTAAATTCGCCAACGACTGGCGGTACGCTCAAAACGCCTTTGTCCAAATCGAGCAAATAGATGCTCCATTGACGCGTGTCAGGGTTGTACAACCTGAGCGTCTGCGCCTTGATGTGCAGATGCTTCTCTGGATTGTCGACCTCAAACTCCTCGAAATTGGCGTTGCTATCGAGGAGCTTCTTATGGTTGGAGATGCCATTGTACTCGATCCAATTGTTGGACCCAACAAGCCGATCGGGAAGCCGGCGCACGTGAGCCTTCCAGTTCCCGATAAGGAAATCGAAGTCGTGAGATCCGTCGTGTGCGGGAGCAGGCGATTCACCTCCCGTCGCGGACAGCAAGGTCAGTTGCAGGATAGCGAGCCAGTACATTGAGCGCATTTTCATAACTATGTGGTGACGGATTACTTCTCGAATGTAGGCAACGCAGAAAGAGATAGATTTCAATCACTTGATTACCGGATTTTCGGTAAAGCCCTTGCGTTTACCTTTCGGCATCTTGCCGAAAGACTACAAACAATTCGACAGTGTTGCTGAATTGAAGACGCCGGAAGCGTGTGCTCCCTTTTCCCATGATCATCGAAATGCGCACTTACAAAATCAGATCTGGCAAGCGAAGCGAATTTCTCGAAGTCCTTGAATCCAAAGCCGTCCCCGAGCACCAGAAAATCGGAATGAAAATCCTTGGTCCCTTTCTTTCGATTGAAGATGACGACACGTTGTTTTGGATGCGAGCTTTTTCCGATCTCAAAAGCCGGGAAAAAATGAGGGACGAGTTCTATGAAGGAAAACTTTGGACGGAGGAACTCGAAGAGAAGCTAATGCCGATCCTCGAGAAATACGACGTGGTAGTGGTGGAAGCTAAAGAAGGCCTCGGCGATTGGCGGTAGGGCCGGAGCCGGAATTAACCAAAAGTAGACGGTCGTGGCGTTCTCCCTTCTTCAACGTCGTGCAGGTCCACCCAGGTCTGGATGTCGTCGCGATCTTTCAATCCTTCCCGTTTTTTTGCCGCCTTCAAGTCAGCGCTTGCTTCATCGCGCCAACCGCGTTTTAGCAGAAAAGCATTCCAAATCCTAATTTCCTCCTCACTCGGTTTCCGCCCGCACTCGAAACACCATTCAAGAATCTCCTCGTCCGATCCGCCTTTCAGCGTTCGATCGACAAGTTCGTTGTAATCGACTCCGAGAAATCTCGTGCAACGCGCGTCGAACATCGTTGGGTCGTCGTCCACGCCAACAAAATAATCCGGCGGCAATTCGTCTCGCGCTTTTAATCTGATCTTGTCCAGCATCCGCGCGAAGTAGACCAGACCTTTGATTTCCTTGTAATCGGTACATGGAGTCTGCATTGAAGGGAAAGCTTCAGGCCATGTGATAAAGTGTCAACGGTCCACTTGGGTCGAAGTGGCCATACCACTTCGATGGGAGCTTGCGGTTATCAACAGTTTGCTTAATGAGCACAGTCCAAATCGTGAAAAAAGTTTCAGCCAAAAAGCTCGGTAAGAAGCAGCGGCGTCGCCACTCGATCATGGCTTTTGAAATGGTTCGGCTCGATCGCGCTGCGGATGAACCGCTTCATGAACAACTTTATCGCCAGGTTCGCGATGAATTGGTTTCGGCAACCTTCAACAATGACTCTTCCAGATTACCCTCATCGCGGGAGCTGGCGGCGGACCTGGGAGTATCGCGTTTCACGGTCAACGTCGCTTTCTCGAGGCTTCATGCGGAAGGCTATCTCCAATCTAAAATTGGATCGGGCACCTTCATCTCGGAGCCGTTGCCCGAAACTTTCCTGAGTGCGGGCTCGGCAAAAGCAGAACTACATACTGAACGCCCGCCCCGCCTGTCTGAGCGAGTACGAAGTATTCCGGACCAGCGGGTCGGAAAACAATTCGATTTCGGAATCGCCGGGCCGCCCGGTGTCTCCTTTGTTCCCGCCAACGCGGCGCTTGACGAATTTCCGATCGAAATATGGGAACGCCTTAGAGGAGAAGTCCTAGCCCAAAAAGGAGCGCATCTGCTCCAGTATGCGTCAAGCCGTGGCGACCCCGACCTTCGCAAAGCGCTGGCAACGTATTTGTGTGATTACAGGGGTGCGCGTTGTCATCCAGACCAGATCATTATCACCGCTGGAACGCAGCAGGCTATGATAATCAGCGCAATGGCCCTGGTAAATCGGGGTGAGGTTGCGTGGATTGAGGACCCGGGGTTTTACCAGGCTCGCCGAACGTTCGGCTTTGCCGGGGCGATTGTCGTACCGAGACCTGTTGACGGGGAAGGAATCACAATCGCGCGGCCGTCGAAACAGCGCTCGCCAAAAATAATTTACGTAACGCCTTCTCATCAATTCCCGCTCGGCATGACGATGAGTCTTTCGCGGAGGACGGCCTTGATCGATTTCGCCCGCGCGCGCAACGCCTACATTTTCGAGGACGATCATAACTCGGAATTTCGGTATACCGGTCCCCCACTCCCATGTTTGCAGGGCTTGGATAATGTAGGTCGCGTCATCTACTCAGGCACGATGAGCAAGATCTTGTACCCATCATTGCGGCTGGGTTATATCGTCGCGCCACACCAACTGATCGAACCGATGATTAAGATTCGGGCGGTCATGGACCAACACTCGCCGGCTATCGATCAGGCGACGCTGGCCCGATTCCTAACAGAGGGGTTCTTCCTTACTCACATCAAACGGATGCGAAAATTATATTCGGATCGCAGGGACTTTTTTATCGAACAGTTCAACAAATTGTTAGGCAATTACTTCATCCTCGAAATCCCCGAAGCTGGATTACACTTCGTCGCCTGGGTGCGCCAGAAAGAACACATGCCGCTGATCACGCTCGTGTGCACCGACGTCGGCATCAGGCCTTCACCGCTGTCGTCGTGCTTTATGAAAGTAAAGCCTAAGCCCGCGCTCACATTTGGTTTCGCCGCCTGGTCGCGCGCGCAAATTCGTGAGGGCCTTAGCAAGTTCGCCGCGGCGCTTAATTCTAAATTGAATTAAGTAATTGGGCAGACCACGAAGCGGTCTTTGACCACGCGTTCGTAATCGTTCCACTGCTTTACATCTGTTGGTTCGTCGGTCGGGCCTTTAAAATTGAAATGGTCCGTACCAAATCTGCGAAGTGGCTATGGCCGTGACGTCTGGTCAGTTCCTAAAGTGTCGTCATGAAAATTCAACAAAGGAGACAAACATGACAACGCACTTCACAACCAAAGTTCTCTTCATCGTGCTGGCAGCTGTCTGCTGTGGAACAGTTCTATCGCCTGCGCTTGCACAGACAGCAGTCCCGGCAAGGGCTAGAACGCAATATCAGGTGTCAGACCTGCCTGGGCTTGGCGGAACGAGTAACGGGGGAAATAGTATTAACGACCAGACCTGGGTGGCGGGTTATGCCAGGCTGCCGAATAGGAACCGGCATGCTGCGCTGTGGCGAAACAATACACTAACCGACCTCTTCACACTCGGCGGACCAAACAGCAGTGTCACATGGAACGTGAAAAATACCGCGGGAATCATCGTGGGTATTTCACAAACTGCCGACCCGCAGCTGCTCGGCGAGAGCTGGAGCAGTGCGGCTTTCTACAGTACGCCTAACAACGTCGGTTACATCAATCTCGGATTCGTCTGGCAAAATGGCCAGATGAGAGGACTTCCCAACTTTCCAGGTGGCAATAACGGCTTTGCAACCGGAGCTAACAACTTAGGTCAGGTGGTGGGATGGGCAGAAAATGGCGTTCATGATCCCAACTGCTGCTGCACCCAAGTGCTCCAGTTTCGTCCAGCCGTGTGGACTCTGGGACCACCAGACCAGATCCAAGACCTGCCACTAATCGCCGGCGACAGCGCAGGAGCTGCGACGGCAATCAATGATAATGGTCAAATCGTGGGCATCTCCGGTATCTGCGACCAGGCCGTTGGAAGACATACGGCCAAACATGCCGTGCTTTGGGAAAATGGCACCGTGACTGACATTTATCCAGATGCGTCAGCCCCGTGGTGGAATACGCCGACGGCAATCAATCAACGAGGCGATATCGTTGGGTTTGCTGGCGACCCCGCGTTTGTTGAAGGCGACATTCTACACGCTTTCATGTGGACCAGGGAGGATGGCATCCGACAGCTAAGACCTTTGCCAAACCGCACGCCGCAACATGTAGACAGTGAGGCCTACGGTATTAACGAAGCCCGCCAGGTAGTCGGTGTCTCATGCGACGCGCAGCAAACTGATTGTCGTGCCGTTATTTGGGATCACGGCAACACACCAACAGACCTCAACGATCTCAAAGGCGGCTATTCTGCCTTTCTCGCACTCGCGAAAGACATAAATAACAAGGGACAGATTACAGGCAGAGCTGCCGATCCAATTACGGGCGTCTTAACGGCGTATTTAGCGGTTCCCGTTTCGCAATAAACAGGCAAGAGAAACAACGCGTGCCGGATGTCGACTCGATTCGAGCGGCATCCGGCATTTTGCTTTTATTCCCTTGCATTCGAAAATCGGCAATCGAAATTCGGCAACTCCGACATTGGTCGCGAGCACGCGAAAGCGTTCGGTGTTCTGTGGGGGCATAGCTCAGTTGGTAGAGCGCCAGCTTTGCAAGCTGGAAGTCAGGGGTTCGAATCCCCTTGCCTCCAAAGCTGAAAGCGTGGAGGCAAAATCCACAATCCGGGCACATTATCGGATGCACTAGCGGGAGCGTAATCCCCTTGCCTCCAGTCTTCGCTTGCGTCGTAGAGAAGAGCAAACAACTGTCGCATCATTGCTTCGGCGAAGGCGGACATCTTTCATTTTCAATTTGCGATTTGCGATTGTCGATTTAAGTAGATGCGCGCAAAGCGCGACGCGAAACAAAATCGAAAATTTCGCGGCGCAGCCGCGATCCCGGGCCTGTAGCTCAGTTGGTTAGAGCATGCGCTTGATAAGCGCAGGGTCACTGGTTCGAGCCCAGTCAGGCCCATTACATTTTCGAATTTCGATTTCCGAGTTTCGATTTACGGTGCGGTTTTTCTACCCGCATTGCCATTCGCCCCGTGATCGCGCACTCAAGGCGCTCTCAAAACTGGAAATAAACGAACGGCACGGGACCGGTCGCGGGAAACAGTTCCAGTGCGAGAAATGCGCAGACGTATGCGGGGATTTGAATGCGCGCCGGTTGCAACGCGAGGCGATCAATGAACTGACTGCGTTCCTGCGCGACAGCCAGGAATAGAGAAATGAAAATGAGCACGATGGTGCCGGTCGTGAGCAGAAACTCACCGGTTATATGGTGAGAGCCAAACAGCGCGCCTAACACATATGCACTGGTTTGGAGAGTTTTCGGACGAAAGAAAGCTGCGCTTAACACGAAGGCTGCAAACATTGCTCCGACGCTAAACGGCACGAACCAGCGCTTCTTCATAACCTTGTCGATCGCTGTTCCTACTGTCGCCCCGTCGAAAAGACGGTACCCGATTAGGAGAAAACCATGGTAGGCGCCCCAGGCTACAAATGTCCAGTTAGCTCCATGCCACAATCCGACAAGCAACATCACAACAAACATGTTGCGATATAACATAAGACGCCCTTTTCTCCCCCGGCTGAATGGCATGAACACATAGTCACGTACCCACGTCGAAAGCGTTATATGCCACCTTTGCCAGAGGTCAGGCGGGTTCCTGGCGAGAAATGGGCGCGCGAAATTAAGCGGGAACTCAAACCCGAGCAGCTTGGCACAACCACGAGCGATGTCGGTGTAACCAGAGAAATCGAAAAACACCTGCATGAAAAAGCCGAGACAGCCCGACCACGCAGCGAGCCAACCCGGATGCGCCATCGGATCGTTGAAGTACGGGTCGGCGACAGCCGCGAACCGATCCGCAAACACCATCTTCTTTATCAAACCCGCCACCACGAGGATGATTCCACTTTGCACCACAATTGCCGCAGGCGGTCGCCATGACCAGATCTGAGAAATGAATTGCCGGGCACGAATGATCGGACCGGCGATCAGGTGAGGAAAAAAAGCGATGAACAGCGCGTAATCAATCGGGTTTCTGACCGCTTTCATCTTTCCCCAATAAACGTCGAAGGTGTAGGAGAGACTGGCGAACGTGTAGAAGCTGACGCCGACTGGAAGCACGATTTGCAACACCACCGACGACGGAGGAATTCGAAGCAATACAGCGAGCGAACCGGCGAAGAAATCGTAATATTTAAAGAACCCGAGTATCCCCAGATTAACGACAAGACTAACGACAAGTAAAAGCTTCTTACGGCGGCCTGTTGCAGTCTCCAGGAAAATTCCCAAGTAGTAATCCACGATCGTGGACGTCAGGATGAGCACGATGAATCGCGGATCCCACCACATGTAGAAGACATAGCTCGCCAGTAGCAGCAGTATTTTTCCGAAGCGGAATGGCACGCTGTAGAACAGCGTCGCCACAATGAAAAAGAAGATCCAAAACTGGAAACTGTTAAATAGCATACTGTAGTCGTTAGGTTAGCAATCTAGTTCGCATCATGAGTTGCGCGGCTTCGACTCACAGCCAGTTCCGCTTCAGAGTTATCTTGAGTTTTCCAATCAGCTGAGCGAAAGCGCCCCAGTAGCTCCGATACAAGAGTGTCCGTGAATTTCTGGCGACCCTTCGCGTTAAGGTGGAACGCGTCAAAGTAGTATTCCGGCTTTTCCAGAAAATCGAACGTGTGTCCTGGCAGCGAAAAACTCGTCCTCTGAATAACAGAGCTTGGAAGAACGGATTCATATCCCCTTGAAAACCCAGCAAGCTCTAGAAATGGACCGCGAGGGAGAGGCGTAAGGACGATTGCCGTGGGACTATGCGAATAACGATCCATTATTCGAGGGATCCAATCGCGTTGCAGTTTCAGGGAGTATTCCGTGTCCGACTGCGATGGTTGAATCAAGCTCTTCCGGAAAGCCAACCTCTGAGCGTCTGTTAATTTTGACGCGAACGTTACCTGTCCTGTCGCTGCATCGTAGGATGTCCCCACCAGATCGTAATTCCGTCCTTCGTACTCCGGCCCGGAACGCATTTTGTCAGCCTGTTGAACGCTTCTCATTCGCGCTACGGGATGCGCAAGAAGATCGGCAACATCGTCCTGATACGCCGAGCCTCGTAGTATGCAGGCAATAAAGGCCCTGAACCGGCCAGACCATCGTTGAAAACCAGAGGCAAAATGGAAGCAGTCTCCATATCGCAGTAGCGGAGCTGTCATAGAAATCCGGAGGGGATCGGCGCTGTTTGGTTCATAGCCGATGCCATAAGGAATGACGATCGCCGCGTATCGTCGCGTGGTCGGATCCACTTCCCGAACCATGTAATACCACGTATTAGCAGAGGCGGCGGGCTCGGCGAGAGTAACAAATTTGAGCCCAGCGGGGGAACCAAGCTCATTCGCCAGTGTGGCGGAAAATCCCTCGGCTATTCTTGAATCACCGAGAACCAGCACTTCTTTCAGACCTGACGGAGCGCGCTCCTTTTCCGCTAATGTAATTCTCCAGACGCGTCCCGCGTATGAACTTGGAGCCAGGATCGAGACATAGAATCCGCTATGAAAGAGGGCACCGTCGACGCAAAGGAAGGCGGCTATCCCAAGAAAAAGGTTTCGTGTAACGTGGAGCTGTCGAGGCGACGTCGTAGGCTCGGTTGGAAATGTCGTTCGCAGCGGTCCAGTCGAACTGAGATAAACTCCAACGTACAAAACGGCTGCTAATCCAATGATGAGCGCCCAGCGGGCTGCGACTTGCCATGACACTGTCTGCTGCGACGACGTGCTCTCGTCAGATCCGAAAACAGTTACTTTAGCGAGCAATGTTTGCCGCTGATCGTCGCCATAGAGTTCGAAGATATAGCTATGTTTTCTGATCCACGGCGCGACTTCTTTACCTCGCGAACTGTTTGCAAAAAGGACCGGTTTCCCACCATCTTCAGTAACAAAGACAAAACCCATCGATTCGTTTCCAATATCCCATTCTATCTCGGTGCTGCCATTTCCATCGCTGAGCGTTACGCGCTCCGGCTTTGCTGTGATAACGGGCGCACGTGAAACCCCCTCTGAATTGTTGCCGGCCATATTTTGTTGGGGAGCGGCGCGCAGTGTCGGTTCGCTTCCCCAATACATGGCAACACACGCCGCAACAGCAGCTATTACTAAGCGAGGTCTCGGGAGCACTGGCCAGTCGCGCTGTTGTTCGTAAAAACGCTTATGCACTTCGCCTGTCATGCGAGCGTCACAATTGCGCATCAACGACCTGGTTGTGGTTGGTGGCTCGAAATGTTTTAGGATGATGACGTGCCAAGAAGGTCGCACCAATCAACAATCCGAGGAGTGCTCCGGTAACATCCAGGACCACGTCGCGAACTGACGGGGTACGCGATTTAACGAACGTCTGGTGAAATTCGTCGCTTGCGGCAAACAGTGCACAACCCAGTAGAACAGCGCCAAAAACTATAGACGTTCTTGTGAGGAGAAGTGGAACGCTGCGAAGTGCTCTCCATAGCAGAAGAGCTAGAACCGCGTATTCGGTCACGTGCGCGGATTTGCGAGCAACAACGAGAATTATCCAAATCGTCTTCGGCGACATGCCCGGCTTCAACCAGAACAAAAAGGGAACGATGTATCGCGACGTGTGCTCAGCAGACATGACGCTGGTCGAGCCGATGAAGATCACGCCAAGCCAAATCAGCAACGGTAGCCAGTATTTGAGGAAAGATTTCATCCAGAATTCAGACGTCTGAAATCAGAGATCAGCACGGAAACGCCGAACATCCAACATCGAACACTGAACGTCCAATGGGAGAAAGAGATTCGGCATCGCAGTTCTGAATTGAGCATTGGACGGTGGACGGTGGACATTGGACGTTTGCGGCGACCATGTCGCGGAACGAAGTCACTGCTCCCCTTACCTTCCAACCGATTTTCATCGAGCGAATGTGGGGCGGGCGGCGCCTCGAGTCCGAATTTCATAAAAAGCTTCCGCCGCAGAAGCGTATCGGTGAATCGTGGGAAATTGTCGATCGTTCGGAAGCGCAAAGCGTCGTGACCGGTGGGCCGCTGCGCGCAAGAACTTTCCACGAATTGTGGACACAACATCGACACGAAATCTTTGGGGACGTTCCTGACGCCCCACGTTTTCCGTTGCTCATCAAAATTCTCGATGCGCAGGAGAAGCTGTCGCTACAGGTGCATCCACCTGAAACTGTTGCCAGCAGACTGGGAGGCGAGCCGAAGAGCGAATTTTGGTATGTGGCCGCCGCGGATTCGGACGCAGAGCTTTTCCTTGGATTTAGTGAACCGATCACGCGCGACAGGTTTGAAGAGAGACTACGCGAGGGCACCGTGACCGATCACGTTCATAGAATTGCCGTTCAGAAAGGCGATGCCGTTTTTCTCCCTGCGGGCCGTGTGCATGCGATAGGCGCAGGCAATCTGCTGATCGAAATCCAACAGAACAGCGATACGACTTACCGGGCGTTCGACTGGAACCGCACGGATCCGGCAACCGGCACGAAGCGGGATTTGCACGTTGAGCAGGCGATTCAATGCATCGATTTCGAGGACGTGCAGCCGCAATTGGTCCAATCGGAAGGCGACTTGCTGATCAGCGATAGATCATTCGAAATCCGGAAGTGGAATCTTGATGAAGCCCGCGAAGCAGCCCCGCTCGGACAATTCGCGATCGTTTGTTGTCTCGCCGGAAATCTCAACTGTGCCAACGTCAAACTCGCACCGGGAGAATTTTTTCTAATCCCGGCGCATTTGGAGGACCGGCAACTAAAACCATTCGCGCTCAACACAAGTCTGCTGCGAGTGACGATTCCTAAACGGTAGCCTTAGACCTGAATCCAGTTGCGCTGGATGAGTTGCCGATTTTTGACCGGCATCACGTTTATTTTCTGCTGCGATTGTTCGTCTCGGGGCGGGGACACGATAAAGGTTCCCGCTCCACATAATGAGAAGCAGACGAGAACAATCGCGAGTTTCAGAATCCGGCTCACAGACGAAATACGGTTTGTCGCCGAATTTCAGGCAGAATGCTGCGCCAAACGGCGGAGATAAGTAAAGCTATAAATGCCGGTGCTGTGTCCATCCGCCCAACGGGGCTGGAGTGCATACCCCCCCACCAGATCGAATCCGACGAACTCAAAGCTCTTGTCGGTGTGGCTCACATGCGGCCGCACAACCTGACCGAGGACATCCGGCTCGCCGCCGCAAGCCGCGCACGGGCACGCGCGCCGCAGCCGTTCGAATTTAAGAAACGATTCGGTACCGTCATTCCAGGCAATGGCCAGTTCGTCTCCGATTTGTTGGATGTTCGTTGGCTCAAGTCGCATGTCAGCCCTCGGATTCACTCGGATGAAACACGGAAATAAAGACGATTGATTTCAAGCTTCTGCAATCCGTGAAAATCCGTGTTCAACTGTGGCTCTCTGCTTCTTCGAGCGCTCGCCAAAAATCGCTGTGCCAACGCGCACCAGCGTCGCGCCCTCGCCTATTCCAATTGCAAAATCTTGCGTCATGCCCATCGAAAGCTGCGGCAGCTTCATGTTGAATTCCTTCTCGAGCGAATCGCGCAATTCCCGAACCTCTACAAAGAATTTCCGCGAGTCTTCTGATTCCACAGCCAGCGGTGGAATACACATTAGCCCTTCGATTGACAGGCGGGACAGCGTCAGCAGCGCTTCCATTTGCTTGCGCAAGTCGTCGGGCGCAAATCCGAATTTACTCCCCTCACCGGCCACATTCACTTCAAGCAAAACCCGCGGATACAATCCTTCTTCCTCCGCGATCCGGTTAATGTCTTGCGCCAACGCAAGAGAATCGACGCTGTGAATCATTTCGAATAGTGGCAGGGCCAGGCGCACTTTGTTTTTCTGGAGATGCCCGACAAAATGCCAGCGGATATTCGACGATAACTCCGGAATCTTGGCGCGCGCTTCTTGCACGCGACTTTCACCCAGGAGAGTTTGCCCGGCTTCAACCGCCTCGCGCACTTTCTCAACCGGATGCGTCTTGGTGATCGCGACCAGCTCTACGTCTTTAAGATCACGACCAGCCTTCGCAGCCGCTTGAGCAATCTGCTCTCGCACACGTTCGAGGTTGTCGAGAATGGAGCTCATTGTAGAGGCCCTTGTGCCAAGTGCCTAGGTGTTGGCTTCGGTGCTTGACACAAGCACCGGTACAACGGTTCGGCTGCCAATTCAAAATTCCGCATTATTTACTCGCCAACGGATCAGAAATCACGCAGAACGAGCTAGCTCGACAGTTTTGCCGCTGCTCCCCTGCAGTGGTCATTCGGAGCGCTGGGAAATAACGCTATGATTACCAAAAATATCGGAATGCTTCTTCTCGCGATTTATCTGATCGCAGTTGGAATCCTCACTCTTACCGGCCTGGGCATTGGCATCATCACCGGTGTGCTGGCGCTGCTCGCAGGAATCTTCATTCTAATCGGTCGTTAGGCGTTCAGGATTCACCGAGTAATTCGATCATTTGTTTCGCGAGCTTCGGCCCGATGCCGCTCTCCTCGTGTTTAAAAAACACGAAGGCGTCAGTCCAATTGGTGTTCTGTTCGCGCACGAATTTGGACCAGCGTTTCACATCTTCTTCGCTGTAATCTTCGCGACGAAGACGAAGATAGCCGTAATCGGCGGTAATCTTCTTCGGAGTGGCAATTGTGTCCGTATCGGCAATGCACAGCGCGATATTACGGGACCGGAGCATATCGAAAATTTCGTCATCGAACCAAGACTCGTGACGGAATTCGAACGCGCCGCGCATTGAAGGAAGCTCGCGCAGAAATGAGCTCAACACGTCTGCATCTTTTTTGAACGTCGGAGGCAATTGAAACAAGATCGGGCCGAGCCGTTCGCCGAGATCTGTGACGACTTTGCAGAAGTATTCCAGCGTATCGGAACAATCGCGCAGCTTCGACCAATGCGTGATTTTCTGTGGCGCTTTCAACGCAAAACGAAATCTCTCGGGTGTTTGCGCCTTCCAATTTTCGATCGTCTTCTGTGCGGGAATGCGGTGAAAGGTGTAGTTGATTTCCGTCGTACTGAATTGCTCGGCGTAAAACGAAAGCATCTTCGCCGTCGGCAAATCTTCGGGATAAAAGTTCCCCTTCCACTCGGCGTACTGAAATCCTGATGTCCCAATCCAGAGGTTCATATCACTCGTTCAACGCCAAGAGTGCGCCGGACAAAGGCTGGATTCAAGCCGTACAAACACACTGAACCAACGTCCGCGCCGGAAGCGGAATCGGAATCAGGTGTGACGGCAAGTTCCTTTGACCCCGAATTTAGAAGGGACAGGGAAGGTTATTACTACCGCAACTAAACCAACAAAGGGAAAACATGAAAAAAATAGTATTGAGTATTGCTTTGGCGTTTGTGGCGCCGTTTGCGTGGGGACAGGTCTCAGAGACTACCACCACAACGACCACGACAGACGCCACCGGGACGATTACCGAGTACACCCCGGGCAGCGCGATTGTGCTTAAGGAAACCAGTGGTCCTCGGCATTATCGTTTCGGCAAATCCGTTACCTATGTGACGCGCAGCGGCAAGGTGCTGGACGAAGACGTCGTAAGAACAAGAGTTAAAGTGGGTGTCCCCGTCCGAGTACATTACACCGGATCCGGCGACGCTATGGTCGTGGATCGCGTGATCCTAGACGAAGATTGATTTACTCTCGTTCGTCTCCACGCGCCTTTGCGTTCTGCCACATGCGAACAGCAAAGGCGCGTTTTTTTTATCTGCGCGATCGGTACTGCCGGCATCAGGTTTAGGGCCGCATCGGGAGTTGCGGCGAAGGTAACCGCAATAAGACCGCTCACCCTCTGATACACGAATCGTCTGTGTTATGAAGCTACAAATGAAGGGGAGCTGGAACGAAGTTAAAGGCAAACTTAAACAGAAATACGGTCAGCTGACTGACGACGATCTCATGTTTGCCGAGGGCAAAGAGGACGAGCTTCTGGGTCGCCTCCAAAAGAGAGTGGGCAGAACAAAAGATCAGCTTCGAGCTGAGATTGAGGAGATGTGATTCCATCACGGCCTGGAGCGCGACCCTGCGCGCCAGGGAGCAGCGCTCTCACGCGTCCCCTCTAGGGGAACGAATTGTGAATTTGGGATACAGCAAAAACATCCGTTGAGCGCCAGGGATCTCCGCCCGAAAGATGATCCTCACACGGGCGGTTTGTTTCCCAAAACAACACGCACCTCGTGAGGCAGGCCATCGTCACGCAACTTCACAGTTTTCCCAGCTACCGAAACTCCATCTAATTCCATCACGGTAACACCGCGAGAACAGTGGTCAGGATTCTCGATCGTGATGCTATAAGTGCTGTTTTGGAAACGATATCGCAGACGAAAGCCAGGCCAATCTTTCGGTATAACCGGGTTGATCGTGAGGCTATCGCCGCGGCGTTGGAATCCCAGAATTTCTTCCAGCCAGACGCGATAAATCCAGGCCGCCGCGCCAGTGTACCACGTCCAGCCACCGCGTCCGACATTGCCCGCTAACGAGTAAACGTCGCCCGGCATGACATACGGCTCGACTTTGTAGCGTTCGCAATCCTTCTCGTCCCGGGCGTGCTCGATAGGATTCAGCATCCGTAAAAGTTGGACGGCTTTATCGCCATCGCCTTGGCGGGCAAAAGCCATCGGTACCCAGGTGGCGGCATGCGTGTATTGGCCGCCGTTTTCTCGCACGCCGGGCGGATAACCCTTGATATAGCCGACGTCGGCGGCGGCTTTGTCGAAAGGCGGAGTAAAGAGCAAAATTAGATCGTCGGCTTCACGCACGAGATTTTCCTCGAGCGATCGCAGCGCGACCTCAATGCGATCGGAGTCGCCGGCACCGGAAATCGCGGCCCAGGTTTGTGGGAGTGAATCGATGCGGGCCTCGGTGTTTTCGCTTGAGCCCAGAGGCGTGCCGTCGTCGAAGTATGCGCGACGATACCACGCTCCGTCCCATGCCTCTGCGTCAACTGTTTTAGCCAATTGCGCGGCGCGCACGTGGCAGGCCCGCGCTTCGTCACCCAGTTCGCGTAGAGTGAGCAACTCAGCGAAGTCCTTAAGCACACAAATCTCAAACCAGGCAAGCCAGACGCTTTCGCCTTTGCCGCCCAGTCCAACGCGATTAAGGCCATCGTTCCAATCACCGGTTCCGATTAAAGGCAACCCGTGCGGACCGGCAGTGGCAGATCGCGCGATGGCCCGACGACAATGTTCGAGCAGAGAACCTTGCGTGGCGGAAGCGACCGGGATCGAAAGGCTCTCGGTCTGTTGTTCCTCCAACGGTTTGCCGTCGAGGAATGGAACCATCTCATCGAGGATTGCGGCGTCGCCAGTGGTGCGGACGTAATGCGCTGTGACGAAGGGAAGCCAGAGAAGATCGTCACTGATGCGCGTCCGGACGCCGGCGCCAGACTCTGGATGCCACCAGTGCTGCACATCGCCTTCCACGAATTGCCGTGCGGCCGCGCGCAGGATGTGCTCGCGGGCCAAGTGTGGCGCAGCGTGCACGAGAGCCATGACATCTTGCAACTGGTCACGGAATCCGTAGGCACCGCTCGATTGATAAAGAGCGGAACGGCCCCAGACTCGGCAACTGAGAGTCTGATAAAGCAGCCAGCGGTTGAGTAGAAGATTCGTAGAAGCCTCGGGTGTTTCCACTTCGATCGTGCTTAGGAGGCGGTCCCACCATTGGCGGGTTTCTTGGAATGCGGCTTCGACGTTGGCGGGATCGCGAAAACGCATAACGAGTCCACGTGCTTTTTCTTCGTCGTCCGCCTGCCCGACGAGAAAAGTCACTTCTGCGGTGTGCCCCGGTTCAATCTCCACTATCACCTGCATGGCGGCACAAGGGTCTAGGCCGGCGCCAACGTCGCCGGTCAATCGTTCGTGCTCCATCGCCGCCGGATCACGCAGCGAGCGGTTACGCCCGATGAACCCCGCACGATCAGCAGTAAACGAAGTAGGCGCCGGAGCCGAAGTGGCAAAAGTGATGCAGTCGCAAAATTCAGGGTTGTAAGAATTGCGGGCAAACAGGCTCTGGCTCTGTAAATCCCATTTCGTGACAATATGCATACCAGTTTCCTCTGGATCGGATCCGAGAACGAGAGTGGCGTAAGCGGTGACAGTCAGCTTTCGCCGTCGCGACGAATTGTTGCGCAAGCGCAACCGCTGCAAGCGCACGGGCTTTCCCCCGGCATCATCGACCGGCACGAAGGTGAGCAACCGTTGTTCGATCGCATGGCTGTTGTGTTCGAACGTTGTGTAACCCTGACCATGCCGCGCGCGATACGCGTCCTTCTCTCGAATCGGTTTGGCTGTTGGGGACCACACGGCGCCGATCTCGTCGTCACGGATGTAGATTGCGGTTCCGGGCGGATCGGAGATCGGATCGTTGAACCACGGCGTTAGACGATCGTTCTGGCTATTGCGGCCCCACACACATTCGGCGCCAGACTCGGAAATCAATGCCCCGAACTTCGGGTTCGCCATGATATTGATCCAAGGAAGGGGCGTATGTCGGCTCGGCCCCAGATAGATGACGAATTCCTTCCCATCCTCAGTAAAACCGCCGAGACCGTTAAAGTATTTTAACTCCATAAAAGCGAGAGGCGCAGAGGGCTCTTCGCGAAACTGGCGCTCGGGCAAGAGTTGACGCGGTTTCGCAGCCGCGACGGCGCTCGCGGCAAGCTGTTGGCCCAATGTGCCTCGGGCTGCGACGAGCACGATCCGTGCAGCCGCTTGAAGTGCGAACAGTTCTTCCTTCGAAATTTTCGTTGCCGAGCGCAGATACACGCCGCCGGGTTGATCGACGCCGGTCAAGTGCGCCTGCGCTTCGGTGAGCCGGCGCAGATTCTCAGTTAATGGTTCGTCGTAACTCGCCACTTCCTCGCTCACCAAGACGAGATCGACCTTCAGGCCGCGCAGATGCCAGAAGGTATGTGCGGTCAATATCTCTCGCACGACTTCCATGTCACGGAGGTGACCAATCATGACGACGACGATCGGCAGATCACCCGAAATGCCTTGTCGCCAGAGCGCTCGCTGACCTTCGGCGCGGCGGCCAAGGCGCCCCGGCGGCGGTCGAAGTTGGGCTTGTGGAAGGATAATCAGGCCGGCCAGTTGTTGAAAGATTTGCACATCGGCACGCCGAATGTGCAGCCGGCGCATCTCAAGTTGGGAATGGGTCCATGCGGTCTCAAAAGCGCGCGCACAAGTGTGAAACTCAGAATAGCGCCCCGCCAGTGTAACAACCGCTTCGCGGGAATCTGCCACCACCGTAACGAGCGCGAACTGAAATCGTTGGTTAGGCAGAATTGTGACGCGCCGGCGCAAGCTGAATATCGGATCGAGCACGGCGCCGACACTGTTCGTTAGGCGGCGCGTGAGCGCTTCCGGATTTTCCGGCGTGCGACCCCGGCCGAGAAACTTGGCCCGGTCGGTTTCAAACTCGGGCGCCGCGATAGCGGATTCTGGGACCACAAGGTGCGCAGCCCAGACAGGACGGTCGTCGGGAGCGCGGAGGCGGCGCCGGGCGACAAGGGCCTCGCAATTCGGCAGCCACTCAGTCTCGATGAACAGCTTGTTGAAAGCGGGATGCGCGCGATCCGTCCGATGCGGCGCAAGAGCGAGCTCGATGTAACTGGTCAGCTCCAGACGACAGGGTTTGCGCGACGTATTCACCAAAGTCACTCGTCGGACTTCCGCGTCGTCTTCGGCAGAGATCACAATTTCTGTGATCGTTTCGCAAGGCCCACTCCGCCGCCGAAACTCCGCTTTGTCCGGCGTGAAACTCCAGGTATAACGGCGCTCGGGAGATCTTACTGGTTGATGGGTGTTGCTCCAAGTCGTTCCACTTTCCAAATCTCGAATGTAGCAAAACAGCCCCGACACGTCGCAAGTCGCGTCGGCGCACCAGCGCGTCACGTCCAGGTCCAGCCAGCGCAGGTAGCCGCCGCCGGAGTTGGTCACGGTCACGGAGCAGGTTCCGTTGGAGAGGAGATGAATGCGCGGCGAAGAGATCTCTGGTGTTTGCGCCACGGCGGTGGCGCCGACTGTCGCTATTGTCTGCCGCACGGGCCGCTCTTCGTGCGCCTCACCGGTCGTCGGCAAAATTTGTTCCGGGATATGTTCGTGCAAGAGCGGCTCGGTGGCGCGAATACGCGGATCGGAATGAAACCGCCTCCGCATTGCATTGTCATGTAAAGCGTTGCCATAAGCCAGGAGCGACATTCCCTGGTGATGAACCATGTAACAGTGGATGATGATTCCCGCCGCGCCGTCGAGTTCCGCGCGGCGCGAATAATCGATTGCTTCGTAGTAGCCGTAATCGCCAAGGAGAGTCGAATCGCCCAGGTTTGCGAGCCGCCGCAAGTTCTTCATCGCAGCGGCCGGTTCCACGCCAAGCGCGAGTGCAGCGGCATATGGTGCAACCACCAGGTCGTCTTCCTGCCCACGTTTCAATGCCAGCGCCGGGACGCCAAAAGCTCGGTATTGATAAACATTGTGTCGGTCGAGCGCACTGAAGGCCGATTCCGAAATGCCCCACGGGACGTGGTTTTGCCGGGCATAGCCAATCTGACAGCGCACGGCGTCGTAACAGGCGCGGTCGAGCAGCGAATTCTCATGGGTCTGAGTGAACAACAGCGGCATCAAATATTCGAACATCGTCCCACTCCAGGACAGAAGCGGCAGCCGCCCGTATGCGGACCCAAATGGTCGGCTTAAAGCCCACCAATGCTCGACCGGCACTTCTCCGCGCGCTATGGCCAGGAAACTCGTTAAGCGCGCTTCGCTTGCCAGCAGATCATAAAACGAGTTGTCCAGGCGGCGCTCGGCCACCTGGTAACCAATGGCAAAAATCCGTCGTTCCTCATCGTAAAGAAATCGAAGCCCCATGCCTTCTTCCAGCTCCCGGCTCTGGGCAATCAATTCGTCTAATTGCGCGAGCTGCTCCGAGGCATTCCGGCGCGAACGGTCGACCTCCGTCGCGAGAAGATCGAGCCACTCGCGGACGTCGAGAGATATTTCCTGGTCCTCCCGTCTCTGATAAAAAGGAAGCAGCGGTACCAACCCAGAGATGCCCTCGACGGCAATGTTGCGTAGCGAAAAGGTGGCCGCGAGCGCTTCTCTGCGAGATTCGTGCGTCGCTTCGCCTAACGACATCAATTGCGCGGGCGGCGACATTAGAATTTCCACCGGGCGAAGATATTTATCGATGACGCCGTTCCACGCCGCGACCTGCTTCGAAACCTGTTGCGTCCAATAAGTGAGCGGATCGGTTTCCTGACTGCGATGGTGGAGCAGAAGATCCTGCGCGAGTTCTCGAGCTGCCCTGATTCGTATAATGATTTCTTCCAAATTCGCCGGCAGGTCCCTCGTTAGGCCCTCCAGGCGAAGAAACGCCAAAGGGCGTTCCGCTTCTTTCATGGTGGGAGCGATTTGCCTGAGAATGCCCAGCGTATCGGCTATTCCGCGCAATGCGGACTCATCCAGAAGCGGACGCGCAGCAAGCTCATCGCAACTGGTTTCGAAAGTCCAGAGGCTGGCAATCAAATTCCCGCTGTCGACTGCAGAGACGTAGCGTGGACGCAAAGGCTCGAGCGTGCTCAGGTCGTACCAATTAAAAAGATGGCCTTCGAAACGCTCGAGGCGACTCAGGGTTTCAAGCGTGCTGAGGTTGCGCTCTACCAGATCGTCGACGGTGATGTATCCGAAATCATTCGCCGCCACGGTCGCCAGCATGGACAGCCCAATGTTCGTTGGTGAAGTGCGCATGAAAATTTCCCGCGTTGGCGTTTCCTGGACATTGTCCGGCGGCAACCAAGAGGTCTGTGGTCCGACAAAATCATCGAAGTATCTCCACGTTCTTCGCGCGACCGCGCGCAGGAATCGGCGATCATCCGACGTCAGCGTTCCGCCACGCCAGCTTTTCGCCGGTCGATTGATCACCATCACCGCCACCGGAAAGAGAGCCCCCAGGAGAAGGAACGGAGCTGCGGCTACCATCGCTGCGGTTCCCCGCGAAGCCACTGCGACGAAGAGGAGCACGCTAGCGGCGGGGATCCAAAGCCGGCTGAGAATAAATTGCAGTTCCCGACTTCTCGCGCGCCGGTGAGCGTCTGCCGCCGTTTCCCATTCCAGAAGCAGCCGATGCGACGTCATTCGCCGGTAGATCACGCGAACAATGGCATCGAGTGTCATTCCCGCGTAATCCGCCAGGAAAATCACGGCGAACGAGGAGCGCAGGAGGCGGTCGCGCGGGTCGCGCCAAAATCTCGTTCCGGGAGGTGGCGGATGGAATAATAGTGCCAGGAAAGCATTCAGGACTGGCCACAACATCAGGCCGGCGATGATTCCGCTCCAAAGCATCGGAGCAGGCGTGAAAAACCACCCCACCAGGAGGACGGCCAAGGTCGCCGGTGGCACCAGACTCCGGCGCAAATTGTCGAAGATCTTCCAGCGGTTGAAAACGGAGAGCGGATTGGGTTCCATCCGACCGTCGCCCACGGGCACACAAGACTTCAGCCAGTCAATGATTTGCCAGTCGCCGCGAATCCAACGGTGCTGCCGACTCCACCAGGAGATGTAACTATTCGGGAAGACATCCAGCAGCTCGATGTCCGTCGCCAGTCCTACACGGACATGACCTCCTTCCAGCAGATCATGGCTCAACAAATGCGCTGTTGGAAATCGTCCTGATAAGAGCCGGTGAAACGTCTGTAATTCGTAAATGCCTTTGCCGTGATAACTGCCTTCTCCGACCAAATCCTGATAAACATCGGAGACCGCGTGCGTGTAAGGGTCGATCCCACGCGGATCGGCAAAGATGCGTGAGAACCATGTCGCCGTCGCGCTCGGAAGCGACGCGCTGACGCTTGGTTGAATGATCGTGTACCCGCGAACCACGTGGCGACCATCTGGTGAAAGCCGCGCCTGATTTAACGGATGCGCGAGAGTTTCGATCATCCTCCGGGCGGTGTCACGGAGCAGTTGGGTATCGGCATCCAGAGTGATGACGAAGCGAATGCCCTCGAGCTGCGCACGATCGCCCGCACAGAGAAATCCTTCGAGCTCTGGCGCGGGTTCGCCGATGAGAAATTGATTGAGTTGCTCAAGCTTGCCTCGCTTGCGCTCCCAACCGATCCAGCTTTGCTCGCTCTCGCTCCACTTGCGGCCTCGATGAAAAAGAAAGAAGCGCCCCGCTCCGTGTCGGCGATTCAATTCCTCGATACCGCGTGCTACGATGTCGATATACTCTGCGTCCTCCGGCATGTTCTGCCGCGGTGCATCGGAAAAATCTGACAGGAGTGAAAACCGCAGATTCGCGTCCGTGTTTCCGAGGTAATGAATTTCAAGCCGGCTGAGTTGGCTTTCGATCGCGCTTGGAGTGGTCAACAGCATCGGCACTACCACCAGCGTGCGGCAATCATTTGGAATGCCCTCTTTTTCGAAGGACATTTTAGGCAAAACCTCCGGCGGGAGGAGCGAGGTCACCAAATAATTCACGATCAGCACTGCGAGCTCACTCGCGGGCAAGAGTAGCAGAAGTCCCAGGAGCCCCAGTGTCACCCAGGGAACCAACCCAGCAACGAAAACGAGAGGAGCCGCCACCAAGGCGACCATGAACACCAGGAGGCTTCCGAAGTAAGCGCCCGCCGCGTGGGCAAGAAGCCATCGGCGCGACCGGTCCGCCAATGGTACTGTCGCGCCGGTGGCTTGCTCGAGCATCGGGCGTCCCGCGTCAATCAGGTAATAGCCAACGTGGCGCGCAACTTCGTCCTGCGCGGCCTTCGCCAGCGCGAGGGCGTGATCGATAGTTTTTTGTTCGGAACAATTCGACCAGCGGGCGATTTCTTCCACCGCACCGCGACATCGATCACGCGTCTCAAAATCCATGCGCGCGTAAACGCCGGCCGGATCTGCCGCTAATTCACTTTCCGCCCAGCTGGTCGATTGGAAAAGTTCCCGCCACTGGATTTGCGCAAGGCGGCGACAACTATTGATCGCATTGGTGAGTGCGGTCTGCTGTACAGCCTGGTGCCGATGTTCCTGCTGCATGACCTCGAGCAGCGGCGAACGGAGCGAGCGTTCCAGCCAGCCGCTCACCACTGGGAGCGCTCCCTCGTCGTCGTAGAGGTGCGCCACCAGTTCGCTCGCAAAATGCGGCGTCGGCTCCGGATATCGTTCCACGAGCTCTTCCATTATTTTGAGCAGCCGCGGTGAGTTGTACCGGACCGCGGTGATAAGCCGATTCGCCCAGAAATCGGCCTCCTCGCTTTCCCTTTGCTGTTGGTCGACCTGGATCGCGAGGGCGCGGAGGCATTCAAGCAACTGCAATCGCAACATCAGCGGAAGAGCCCAAAGTTCTCCGATATCCAGTGGCGTGATCGCTTGAAACGCGCCTAAAAATCTCCGGATAATTTCGGACTCCAACGCTCCGTCGGTTTCGGCGACCATTTCCGCGGCAACCTGATAAACCCGCGGCAATCCTGCACTTGGGCCGCTGGCGATCAGCGGCAGCTTCCCATAGTATTTTTGTGGAAGGCTCTTGCGCAGATCCGCCGCCTGTTCGCGAATCAAATAGGCGTTATCTAGCAACCACTCCGCCGACAGCGTGAAGGCCTGATGCGCCTCAGCCGACATGGTGAGACTCATGTTCGCCCATTCGAGCGCGTTCTCGATTTCGAGTAACCGGTGCAGGAAAGATGGCCCCCGCGGCTTCGCTGCGCGGCTGACCGAGAGTGCGCGTGCAAGGCTAGCCGCCTTTTCCACGAGACGCTGACTCGAAGGCAGTTCATGACTCGCCGGTCGTGCGGTCGATTCGATAGAAAAAGGTGGCGGCGGATAAAAACCGAACGTCACGGGCGCCTCCGCTTCCACGTCCTGTAAAATCGCCAGTACCCGCGAGGATTCGCTCGCTTCGACTTCAGCTAGGACGACCGTTTCACCCGGCAGGATCGTGTTCGTGAACCTGGCGAAGCTCGCAGAATCGACATGCTCCCGCAGCAATTGGAAGAGAATCCAACCGGTGATCGCACCTCCGAACGCGAACGCAGCGAGTGGCAGTGCTACCCCAACTGGCCGGTTATCCCCTAGCATTCCGCGAGACCAAAAAATAAATGCACCAAGAACGACGCTAAGAATTAAAGCGACGGCCGATCCGCCGATCGCCGAAATCCCATGTTCCTCGACCCGCTGCCGGCCTTTGGCCGAAGAATAGATCGCCGCAGCCCGACGAAACCGAGCGCGATGAAGATTCCGCAGCATGGCCCGACCGACGCCCTCACTTTGGAAAATGCCGACGACCAAAACGCGATCGCCCTTCTTCCGCCAAAATCTCATACAAACTTTTACAGGATATTATCGACTTGGGAACATCGCCGCGATTCAACTTCGGCTAGAGGAGACTGATGCACTCCGTTCGGTGGGCATTGGTATGGCGCGGCCAAACGTAATTAGCAAGGCCTTCGCATACGCAAAGTTTTTTAATCGCTCACACGGTGCGCGCTCATCCGTCGCAGCACATAAATGCCGCCAAGCGACAGGCGCGTGCTCGCTGGCTCTGCAAAGTAGAGACGACCGAACGGCTGCCAGATACGATTCAAGTGGTATGAAAAAATCCATTTGCCTGTTGGCTATGTTGGGCTTGTTCGCGGCGTGCGAGCAAAAGACAACAACTGTCAACCCGCCTGCGGACCAGAAAGAAAGTAACACGACAGTCGTAAATCCACCTTCAGAGAAGAAGGAGACTAATACGACAGTGGTGAATCCGCCGGGAAGCAGCACCACCACGACGAAAGAGAAGACTGATATTAACGTCAACACTTCGCCAAATCCGTAGGCACACGGTCCGCGATTTGTCGGGCGCGCGTTGTCGGTGCAGGGAGCGCGCTCGGAAATGCGCACTCCAAATCAAATAGATTCAAGCTATGCGTTTTATCCTGTTTTTACTCCTGTTACTGCTGGTGATTGGCGCACTCCCGGCGTGGCCGTATAGCACTGGCTGGGGATACTATCCCAGTGGGCTGGGTCTGGTGGTGCTGATTGTCCTGCTCGTGGTTCTGCTTCGCTAGCGACCGGAGAGACGAAACACGCGCGTGTCGAGCAAACCCAGCGATCGAACTTTTTGACTCACACCTTATGGCGCAATGGCCTAAGTGCGTGAGTCAATTTTTGCAGGCCTAGTTCCAATCGCGTCTTCACGGTACCAAGAGGGGCCCGTGTGGCGGCAGCAATTTCTCTGTGGCTTAGTCCATTGAAAAAAGAGAGTTCGACGGCTTCGCGTTGTAAAAGCGGCAGTGCTCGAATGTTTTTCTTTAAAAATTTGCGGAGATCATTTAACACAAGTCCCTCTTCGGCATCGCGGCGAGGAGTCTGTGATTCCTGGACCACTCGTTCTTCGTAGCGGTCTCGCGCACGAGAGTAAGCCTGACGCCGTCGCAACCGGTCGATAGCACGTCGTCGCGCTATGGTGACCATCCAGCCGAGTGGTTTCCCGGCTTTGGGTGAATAACGACTCGCTTCTTCCCAGACCTGAATAAAGATTTCCTGCAACACATCGTCGGCTTCCGCTTCTTCATGGACAACGCCATCGATGGTGGCTCGCAGTCTTTTGCTGTGCCGGCCATACAACTCGGCAAGGGCGTCATGACGCCGGCGCGAAATGTGTTTCATCAGTATCTCATCCGGCGCCGATGCTACTCCGGGCTGATCGAGATTGGCCCCAATCATACGCGACACGCCTCCATTCGCAGCGTTGATTCAGGCACGCGGCGTTGCGTCTTGTTAGGCCGATCTCGCCGACAATGGCTTTCAACTCGATCAGAGGAAACGACCGGCCTCGCGTAAAGCCACTGATGCGGCGTGGACAGGCAACCCAGTGTGGGACAACACAACTTGAATTTCCCTCCAGGCAAACGGCGAATGTCCACCTGGCGGCCCTTAAATTTTCTCCCGCAAAGTACACAGATCCGTTGGTCGTCGAGCGAATTCCAGCTCCTGAAAGGATCGCCTGCGCGCAAGATCGAAAGCCGATTATCAAGATTAATATGAGCGATCATATGCAACGAGCAGTCTGCTCATAGCATCGACGCACACAATCGGAGCGCTGGCTGATTGTGTGGTAGGATAAAATCCTACTACGCGTCTGTAACGGGTTCGACCGTCGGAGACTGCAGCTACAGAAACATCAAATCCAGAAACCTGCGGGGATCACTGCGTTCTTTGGAACCACAACGATGCCGTCACGAATGAAATAATTGTCTGCGTCCAGATTCTGCGATTTGCCTTCCGGCGTAATGACGACGCCATCGCCGATGCGCGCGTTCTTGTCGATGATTGCACGATCGATTACGCAATTTTTTCCGATGCCCATTACCGGCTGCGAGGAATCGGCCAGGCCAAGTTCAAAGTAATCCGCGCCCATAACGATGCTGTTGCGGATGGTGGCGCCGCTTTGAATAACGCTGCGAATACCGATGACGCTTCGCTCAAGGTGCGCGTCCGAGATGATGCAGCCGTCGGAAATAATCGCCTGGCGCAGCGTCGCACCGTTAATCTTGCTGCCCGGCAAAAAACGCGGATGCGTGTAGATCGGAGACTCAGGCTCAAAGAAACTGTATTCTGGAACCATGTCAGTCAGATCGAGGTTAGCCTCATAGAATGCGCGGATTGTTCCGATGTCTTCCCAGTAACCTTTGAAAATAAACGCGCTGATATGCCGATCTTTGATCGACATCGGAATAATGTGTTTACCGAAATCGAAGAGATCGCTTTCCAGGGATTTGATGAGCACGTTGCGATTGAAAACGTAAATGCCCATCGATGCCTGAAATAATTCGTCGCCTTCATTCGCGCCGATGTCGCGGAGCAATTCCCCGCTCATCTTCATTTCCTGCACACCAGATTCATCCGACGGTTTCTCGATGAACCCGGTGATCCGCCGATCGACGCCGCTCTGCATGATGCCGAACTCAACCACCTGATGGCGCGCCACGGGTTTCGTGGCCAATGTGATGTCCGCGCCAAGCCGGATGTGCTGATGGAGCAGCGCTCGAAAGTCCATCCGGTAGAGCTGGTCGCCGCTTAAGATCAGGTAGTAATCGTACGGATGTTCAAGGAAGTAGCGCATGTTTTGCCTCACCGCATCGGCAGTTCCCTGGTACCATTGCGAGCCCTCAGGCGTCTGTTGCGCGGCGAGAATGTCTACGAAACTGCGCGAAAAATTATCGAACTTGTAGCTCGCCTGAATGTGCCGATGCAGCGACATGCTGTTGAACTGCGTCAGCAGATAAATCGAGCGCAGTCCTGAGTTAAGACAGTTGCTAATCGAAATATCGACGATCCGATATTTGCCCCCGAGCGGCACCGCTGGCTTGGCACGGTCTTTAGTCAAAGGAAACAAACGCGTGCCGGCGCCGCCGCCCATGATAATGGCAAGCGTTCGCTGCAATGTGCCCGGCGGCAGCGCACCGGGCGTCTTCCCCGTTGCACTTTGAAGAAGTGATTTGCGGTCCGCTTGAGCTCGCATTGGGAATAATGAATAACCCAGCATGCGCGCTTTTGCGGCAACTTTTTTGAAGACACAGAGGACGTGTGTGCGCTCAATCTTGCGGGTGAGAACCGCCGCAACTACAGTCCACAATCATGTGTGGAATTGTTGGCTATGTCGGGCGTGCGCACGCGACGCCGATCTTGCTGGACGGATTGCGCCGCCTCGAATACCGGGGCTACGATTCGGCAGGAATCGCTGTCGTAGATGCCGGACAGTTCGGCACACGCAAATGCGCGGGGCGCATTGCCGCGCTCGAAAAATTGGTCAAAAAGCAACCGGTATCGGGTTCGTTAGGCATCAGTCATACGCGCTGGGCGACGCATGGCAAAGTCAATGATGAAAACGCGCATCCGCATTTTGACGCAAGCGGGAAGCTGGCGCTGGTTCACAATGGCGTCATCGAAAATTATCAGGCGCTTAAGGATGAACTCGTCCGTAGTGGCGATACGAAGTTTCGTTCCGACACTGATACGGAAGTGCTCGCGCATCTGATCGGGAAACTCTATGAGGATTCGTGCGCCAGCACGGTGGACGCGCCCGGAAAGAAGGTCCGGCTTTTTGATGCCGTTCGCGCGGCACTTCGGCAAGTAATCGGCACATACGGCATCGCTCTGGTTCACGCAGATGTGCCGGATTTCATGATCGGCGCGCGCCGTGGAAGTCCGCTGGTGCTCGGCGTAGGCAACGGCGAAAATTTTCTGGCCAGTGATGTAAGCGCCATCGTCGCTTACACGCGCGACGCAGTTTATTTAAATGACTTCGATCTCGTAGCGGTCGGACCCGATAAATTCGAGATCAGTTCGCTTGCCGGCGACATCACCGAGCATACGGTCAGCAAGGTCGATTTCACGGCCGAAGATGTCGGCAAAGGGGATTATCCCCATTACATGCTCAAGGAAATCTTTGAGCAACCGAACACGGTTCGCGATGCGATGCGCGGGCGTCTTAACACTGAAGAATCCACGGCAAAGCTGGGTGGACTGAACATGGGGGCGCCGCAATTGCGCGATGTCGGGCGAATTGTTCTCACCGGATGCGGCACCGCACTGCACGCCGCAAGAGTCGGCGAATATTTAATTGAGAGAATGGCAAGCGTTCCAACCGAAGTGGATTACGCCAGCGAATTTCGTCATCGCAACACGCCGATGACGCCTGAGACGTTGGTCTTCGCCATCAGCCAGAGCGGCGAAACTGCGGACACGCTCGGCGCGTTGCGCGAGAGCCGGCGCAAAGGTTTTCGCACCCTGGGAATTTGTAACAACGTCGCGAGCACAATCGCGCGTGAAAGCGACGGTGGCGTTTACATGCACGCGGGGCCGGAGATCGGCGTCGCGGCCACCAAATCGTTTACGTCGCAACTCACGATCCTCACTCTCCTTGGATTGCTTTTCGGCCGGATGCGAAATCTGGCGACGGCGGAAGGGACGCGCGTGATCGAAGCGCTACAGGCGTTGCCCAAACAAATCGAAACGGTCCTGGAGCTGAACGATCAGATCAAGGAAATCGCCGGTAGATATGCGGATGCGAACGGTTTTTTGTTTTTCGGCCGTCAGTTCAACTTCCCGATTGCTCTCGAAGGCGCGCTCAAAATGAAGGAGATTACGTACCTCTTTGCCGAAGGCCATCCGAGCGCAGAGCTCAAGCATGGCGTGATTGCGCTGATCCGTCCCGATCTGCCCTCGGTCTTCATCGCGCCGGATGATTCCGTGTTTTCAAAAAACTTGAACAACATCGAGCAAGTGAAAGCTCGCAAAGGACCGATCATCGCGCTGACGAGCGGCAACTGCATGAAACATCTCAAAGGAATCGCTGACGAGATCGTCGTGCTGCCGGAAGCGCCTGATTACGTGATGCCGATCCTCTCCGTCGTCCCACTCCAGCTTCTGGCGTATCATCTCGCTGTCGCACTCGGCCGGGACGTCGATAAGCCGCGCAATCTCGCCAAGAGCGTGACGGTAGAATAAATTGACCCCTAACGAGTCCGCAAACCGTACCTCGCCGGATTCATCGGCGCATGATATGAATTGCTAGAATACGGCTCTGATGGCGCGCCAGCAGATAATCGACAAAATCGCCAATGATTGAGTTCGGTTTGTTGCCGAGCTTTGTCACTACGCGGCAAATCAATGTTCTGCTACGCGCGTGCCACTCCAGGTTGATCGCTCCATGAACGTCGCGGGCACTATGTATTTTTGCCCAGCCATGTGGACGACCCGGCTGTTTATACCAGACTTTGATAAAACCGAATTTCTTCTCCAATTGCGGATCGCTCATGATTTTGTTCCGCAACGATCCGGTCCCGGTCGCGATTACCTGAATGACGGTCTGCATTTCACTGCCTAGGTTCAGCAGGAAACCGCTCGTTTTGCAATGCTTGTTTAGCGTTAGGACGTGATCGCCCGGCGCTCCAAAAGAGCCTATTTCTCAACCAGCGAGCGATACATCACATACACATCGACGTAGCCTTTATCGGGATGACGGAAAGCGTTCGCCAACGTGCCAACGATTTCGAAGCCGAGGTCCTGCCATAGCCGAATCGCAGAGGTATTCGTGGAAATCACGTAATTGAATTGCATTGCGCGAAAACCGAGTCGGCGCGCTTCGCCCAAGCAATGCTCGGCCATTGCGCGACCGAGTCCCTGGCCCCGAGCGCTCGCTGAGACCATGAATCCTGCATTGGCGACGTGCGATCCGCCACCCGATTGGTTAGGCCGCAGGATGTAGGTACCGAGAATTTGTCGCGCTCGGATGATTGTAGGGGAAGCCATTGACTTCCCTGGGACGGCAACGCCGTCCCCTACAGGATCTCCCTCCGCTACGTACGTGTGCGTGGCGGGCGCAAACCAGTACGCCAGCGCATCCTCGCGCGAGATGTTCGGATCCAACGCATACGTATCCCCAGCTGCAACGACCTCGTGAAAAATATTCCAAATCGCGTCACGATCAGCGTCGGTGGCCGGGCGAATTTTCATGCTCGCAACCAAATTGTATGGCAATCGCTTCCGTTGCCGCAATTCCACGACTACCCGAGCACAAACAACGCAGCAAGCGCGGCGAGCTTTTGTTCTGCGCGCCATCGTCCACCCTTGGCCGGCGCCGATTGACCGAGATCTTGTATCGCCCGTTTCAGTTCATCGCTGGACTGTTTCAACCGGGCAGCCACGGTGGGATAAGCGTCGCGTTCGAGGAGAATTTCGGTACGAATCTCATGGTCCTGCAAAGTTTCTGCCATCGTCGACCGAAATAACCGGCCTTCGAGGGCATGCGCGCGAATGTGGGGATTTGCAATGTTAGCCGGATCAATCCGGCTTCCCACCACAAGCGCGGCGCGCCTGATCCGAAATCCTTTTTGCTGATACCCTTTAAGAAGTCTTGTAAGTGACTGTTGCGAAATGCTTCGCACCACGTGCTCGCGTCGATTTACTATTGTCGAATCCGTTTCGAGTTTTCCCATGACCGCATGATATGGCTGTCGTGTTTCGGGAAGCCGCGGATCGCACAGCTCGATCCGACCGACGTCTGAGAGCTGAGGGGAATGCGCTGTGTCTGTCAGGAGCACAACCGCCGCCCAACCGGATTTCACTCGAAATCCAAGTGCGGCAGTTTGAGTTTTGCTCACCGTGTTTTGAAAGTCACTGGGACTGTCGCTTGCCATCCCTGGCTGGGAGCGGACTTCCATTGCCGAAGCGTTTTTATCGCGGCCTGGTCAAAGTACGGATTCCCCGTGGAAGTGACGATCTGAATGTTTGTAACGTTTCCCTGCGTATCGAACGTCAATCGGAAACGGCCGGTCCCTCCCTGCCCAGGCAGAGATTGGCCTGGTGGAAAGGACGGCGCCGGTGCATAGAGCAATCGCGGCTTCGGCGTAGTGTGCGGTGTCGGAGTCGTTCCGGGCGTTTGCGGCCAGCGTGCTTGAGTTTCGCCCGTAACTCGAGACAAGACCGAGTCCAACGCAGCGATGGGACGAGCAATGGTTTTTTCTCCAGCTGATGTGACGATACCAATGACGTCGCCATTTTCATTTACGATCGGCAACCCAACCGCACTTGCGGCAGTTGCTCCCGCAATTTCTAATCGATCGGAAGATTGCGCGGTGATGGTCGTTGCGCGCGCGGTCCCCTCGTTTCCAGCCAGCGAGCTGCCGACCACTGCGACCCTTGCGCCTTTCGAGAGTTCGCCGGTTTTGTTCAGGTCAAGAAACCTCAAAAGCTTTTGGGGTTTGACGTCGGCCTTGAGCACCGCCAAATCCACCGACTTGGAAGCGGTGAGAATTCCGCTCACATTGTAAATTCCACCGTCCGCTGTCTTCGCGACAGCATTAACGCCGCCTTCAATTGCATGTGCCGTGGTAACAAATCTGCCGTCTGCCGAGATAAAAAAACCGCTCTCGGTCCGCAACAAATTCCCTTTTGAATCAAACGTGGTCACCCAAATTACCGAAGGCCGAACCTTGGCTTCGAGATTTCCTAATTCGGACGATGGAGTTTGGCCGGGAGTCGCTTGAGGCGACTGACTCGCCGGCGCAGCCACCGGTGATTGCGCTGCTGGGGCAATCGGTGGCGGCGCTTGTGGTTGCTGTGCGAGTAGTGATTGAGCGAGAACCGCAAAGCCCGTGATCCGAAGCGTGTACCGAAGAGAGAACCGTACGTGAATCATCACGACGCAGTATAGTCTCGGGCAGGGTGGGTTAATCAAGCCGACAAAAAAGGACGTTCGCGTTTGGACATATCCGTGATGACAAAACCGGCCACAGGTCGGTGGCTACAACATTCGTAGAACCAGTTTAATGCCGTTTGAAATATTGAACCGCGCGTTCGTGTTTCTCCCCTGCTGCCTTGCTCTTGAAAGTGCCGAGATTTTTTCGTTTGCCCGTTCTCGAATCTTTCTTGCGGGAATACAGCCGATACTCGCCGGATTTCAGTTTTCTAATCACGTTCATTGAAGAATTCGCAGATGAACTGCAGTCCGCGCGTTGAATTGTAGGGCAACCGCTTCGGTTGCCGATCAAGCCATGCACGCGGCACGCCTGGCCTACAAAGGCCTGGCCAAACGATTCCAAACCCAAAGCAAAAGCAGCCCGGCGAGGATTGCGAGATTGGTTACAAGGTGCGCAGGGAAACTCCAGTGTTGGCTGGCGTGACCGAAACAGCCGCAAGTGATGTCGAGTCCGCGAACTTTCGCGGCAAGAATGCCGAGTGTGAAAACCACGATTGATGCACTCAAAATCGCGAGCGCGCCACGATACAAAAACCGAAACACCAGAGCGAGCGCACAGAAAATTTCCAGCCAGGGCAAATAAAACGCGAGCGCGACACTGACGGGCCACGGCAGAATCTTGAAATTATCGATGCCGCTGGCGAATTCAGCGGGACTTGCTGGCGACAAGTTGCGAAGATCGGCCAACGCGCTGGCAAATTGCAGCTGTTGCAGATCAGCAATCAAACGATCTAAATCGAGGATCTTGCTGAGCCCGGCAAAAATGAAAATGCCTGCAAGAACAAAATCGAGAATACGCCAAAAGATGTATGATTTTTGATTTTTGATAGTTGACGTGGTGACGCTTGCCGACGATTCGACGTTGAGCGTTGGGCGTTGGACGTTCGACGTTTCGTTCATCTATTTTTCTTCAGCCACGCTTCCCAACCGCCTTCGAGGACGAACACATCAGAAAGCTGCGCTTCCTTGCGCAGACGCCGGGCGACTTCCCGGCTGGCGTTACAGCTCAGGCTACTGCAATAGACGATGATTTTTTTGCCGGGCGCCCATACGGCCAGAAATTGTGGCAACAATTCATTCCACCGGTCTTCATTCAACGAAATCGCGCCGGGCACATGGTCGCTGGCGAACTCGTCGTCCGGCCGTGCATCAACCCAAATCGCAGCGTCGCCCCATCCGCGCGCCTGCTCGACCGTCAGCATCTCGGACGGCGCAATGGCGGAGCGCCACGAAATCTTGTCGCGGAAATAGATCGCCTCGCCCGCGGCAGGAAGAAGCGCCAAAGCTGCCACTATAGCAGCCTGGCGTGCCAATAAAAATTTCAATGCGTTTGACCAGTCGGAGGAGCAGTCGGACGTGCAGGGGCAGTCGGACCACCTGGAGCGGCTGGACCGACTGGAGCAGTCGGTGCGTTCGTAATCCGCGCGGTAGCATAAAATATTTTCTGGGAATCTTCGGGCTGAATCGTCAGCATCGAAGCGATCACTTTGTTCGTGTCTTGTGGTTTCACGTCGATCTTGAACTCCCCTTTACCAGCTTCCTCCACTTTGGTCTGAAAATCGGGAGTCGATGACGTGACCTTGATATGTTTGACCGTAAAATCTTTACCCACTTTTACGTTAATCGTCTTTGTGTCCGCCTTGTCTCCTTGTTTCCAAAAAACAAAATTTGGGGTGACCTCCAATTGCTGTGGGATTTCCGCCTTCAGCGTGAGGACTGTTTTCTGATTTGTGGCCTCGTCGGTTTCCACCGTCACAGTTTTGACCTGAGTACCGGTGCGGTCGCCGATATTAAATGTGGCCGTGATCTCGCCTTTGTCTCCAGGCGGCACCTCTTCCTTCTGGCTTTGCGCAGTAGTGCAACCGCAGGATGCGTGAACAGATTTAAAGTGCACCGGCGTCTTGCCAGTGTTCTCGTACTTGAAGTGGCCGATCGCCTGTTTGTCGTTCGCGGCGGGATGCAGTTCGATCATGGTCTGCTCCCATTTCAGTTCGGCGCGCGCGCCCAGGCACATGATCATCGAGAGGGTGAAAGCGAAGATTGGTGTTTTCATTTTTTGGAATAGAAGCGCGTAATATAATCAGCAACTGCGTCTCGCCAAGCCCGAGGTGCCCTGCCCGTTAGATCGGTATATTTGGCGGTGGAAAGGACGGAATAAACGGGGCGGCGCGCGACCCAGTTTGTCATCTCACTCAGCTTAAGCGCGCCGACGGTTCTCCCCTTCAGAGAAATACCGGCATCACGGCAACAATCCAGCGCCCATTGCGCGTATTCCTGCCAAGTGCATTTTCCAGCATTTGCGAAATGCAAAATGCCGCCCGCGACGCGGCGATCGAAAAATTGCGGCAACATATGGGCAATATCATGCGTGTACGTGGGCGTGGAAAATTTATCGGATATGGCATCAATCTTTTCGTCTTGTTGCGCGCGCTTTATCATTGCGTCGATGAAACTCGGCCGGTCAGGGCCAAACACCCAGGACACCCGCACAACAAGATGCCCATCTTCAGCTGCAAGCACATTCTTTTCTCCTGCAAGCTTCGATTCGCCGTAAGCGCTGATCGTATTCGCTAGATCTTTTTCTGTGTAAGGCGCGCGTTTCTTCCCGTCGAAAACATAATCGGTACTGAAGTGAATTAGCTTTGCGTCCTTTTCGTTGCAGATTTCGGCAAGAATACCCGGCGCTTCCGCGTTAACCCGAAACGCGCGATCGCGCTCGGTCTCGCAAGCATCGACGTTCGTGAACGCTGCCCCGTTAATCAACACATCGAAATTCGTCGCGCCCAGTCTTCCGCGCGCATCTTCCAAATTCGCCAGGTCAAGCTCAGCGTGATTGAAGCCCGCGATATCGTATTTCCCTCGATACTCCCGCATCAACGCCGCGCCGAGTCGCCCGCCCGCGCCGAGAATTACAATTTTCATCTATTCAGAGCGCTAATGTCCGATCGGCCATTTGGTAAACCGAAAACTCGATTAATATCTGCCGGTGCGTTCGAGCAGCGGTTGCCACCAGGATGTATTATCGATGTACCACTGAATGGTCTCGTCGAGGCCTTCTCTAAAGCTGTGGAGCGGCTTCCAATCCAATTCGCGTTGCGCAAATGAAGAGTCGATCGCGTAACGGCGGTCATGACCAAGCCGATCCGGCACGAATGAAATGAGACTGTGTGATTTGCCAAGCCGATCGAGGATCATTCTGACAAGGTCAAGGTTCACCATCTCACTATTGCCGCCCAAATTATAAACCGCTCCAGATTTGCCTTCGAAAAGCGCGGCGACAATGCCGGCGCAATGATCGTCCACGTGGATCCAGTCGCGCACGTTCATGCCATCGCCGTAAACCGGGAGCGGCTCGTCCCGGAGCGCCTTAATGATCATCAGCGGAATTAATTTTTCCGGAAATTGAAACGGACCGTAATTATTCGAGCATCGGGTCACCAGCACCTCCTGGCCGTACGTCTTGCACGACGCGAGCACAAGAAGGTCGGCGCCAGCTTTGCTTGCTGAATACGGAGAACTGGGATCGAGCGGCGATTGCTCGGTGAATTTGCCTGCGGCGCCGAGCGACCCATATACCTCATCCGTTGAGATTTGGATAAATCGTTGAACGCCGTGGCGGCGCGCACATTCCAATAGCACGCTGGTCCCAATGACGTTTGTGTGAATGAAGTTGAGCGGATCATTGATGCTGCGGTCCACGTGCGATTCTGCCGCGAAATTGATCGCCGCATAGAACTGGTGCTCGGTCATCAAAGCGTCCATCAAATCCGCATTGGCGATATCGGCTTTGAAAAATTCGTAACGCTCGCCATGTTCTTCGATCACGCCTTCAAGATTGGCGATGTTACCGGCATAAGTGAGCACATCGACATTAGTGACGAATGCAGGCTTGTAATGTTGCAAAATATACCGAATAAAGTTGCTCCCGATGAATCCGCAGCCACCGGTGACAAGGATGCGCATGGCAGCGCGTACTAGCAGTGCCGAGCGCACCGCGCTAGTAGAATCTGCTCCCGCTACGGCGCGAGCGGGCGACTACCTGCAGCGGTGGAAGGTTCGTTTCGCGGGAACGGACTGGGTGCCGTGGTTAATCCTCGCGTTGGCAGCGTTCCTGCGCTTCCTCCTCCTGGGTATCAAGCCACCGCACTTCGACGAGGGCATCAACGGATGGTTCGTCGATCAGGTGATGAAGAACGGGTTTTACCGTTACGACCCGACCAATTACCACGGTCCGCTTCACTTTTATGTTCTCCTGCTATTTCAGAGTTTGTTTGGACGCAACCTGTGGGCACTGCGTTTGCCCGTCGTGCTGGTGAGCATCGCGTGTGTGTGGGTGGCGTTGAAGTTTGAGCCATTCGTAGGAAAAAAGGTAAGCCGAATCGCGGCGCTCGCGATGGCGGTCTCTCCCGGCTTCGTTTTCTACGGCCGTTACGCCATTCACGAAGTGTGGCTGCAATTTTTCTCGATGATATTCATTTTGGGGCTGCTCGGTTTGTGGCGGCGCGGCACGCTGACCTACTTGTGGTGCGCCGGCGTGGGCTTAACCGGCATGATCCTCACGAAGGAAACTTACGCCCTTCATGTCGCCTGCGCCCTGCTTGCGATTCCAACTCTCGCAATTTCGTACGCGCTAAACCGCGTTCCGGACGCCAAGCCTGCAAAGCAAACCTGGAGCTGGATCGATCTCGCCATGATCGTGATCGTAGGCGGATTTGCGATCGTCTTTTTCTATTCGGGAACGTTCTTTAACTGGAGCGGTGTCAAAGGTCTGTATCTGGCTTTTAAGGCGTGGAGTGAGACTGGCGCTGCGGGTCACGGCCATGAAAAGGCGTGGGATTACTGGCTCAAAATAATGGGGCCAACGTGGGAACTCGGACGGGCGGACTTTTTCGGTTACGAACTCCCAATGCTGGTCGGGCTCGTTTTGTGTCTGTTTTGCCAGAAGTTTAAGAATCTCAATTTGCGATACCTGGCGATTTACGGCGCGGGCAGCTTCGTCGCTTACACTGTGGTTAAGTACAAGACGCCATGGTGCGTTATCAGTTTCGGTTGGCCGCTGCTGTTCGTCTTCGGCGGGGCGATCTCGTTGGTTCGTCCAAAACATTTGCGTCTCGCACAACGCACGATCGGCGTGCTGCTGTCCATATCCCTGGCTTCAAGCATTTGGTTGAATTATTTCAAATGTTCTTCGCCAGAAGAGCCGTACGCGTACGTCCAGACTTACAACGATATGTTCAAATTGACGAAACCGCTTCTAACGCTGGCGAAGCGAGACCCCTCCAATTATCACCTCACCGGACATCTGATCCGATCGAGTATTTATCCGCTTCCCTGGGTGCTCGGCGACTTCGACCGTGTCGGCTACTATGAAGGAGGGAATATGCCCGCCAATCTCGATGGCGATTTTCTGCTCGTCCAGCAAGACAAAATCAAAGACGTCGAGTCAAAATTGAAAGGCACGTATTACACAGACATGATGACGCTTCGTAATTACCAAGACCCATCCAAGATGTTTTTCAGCGCCAAAGTGTTTAAAGACTTGTTCCCAGGAAAAGCGCCGGACTTTGATGGCAACGCGCCGAAACCCGCAGCTTCTCAGGCACCCGCCAAGGTTCAATGAAGTGGGTCACAGCTGGGGTCACATTCGTCAATTTGTCGGTCGTCTGTGGACTTCTCCTAGGACTTGCCGGAAGAGGATTAAACACGGTAAGCGCAGCTCTGGCGCTGGTGTGCGGCGCTGCATTTGCAGTCGCCTCTTTTCTTGGAACTCGTGACAGCGGCGCGCTTCGGCAGAAATCCGCTAATGGTCCGGCAACAGAACAAAAGCCACGAAAATCTTCCGGGAGCGAAGATCCGCAGAATACGATTCCATCGGCGCTGACGCGCTATCGCCGCGTCTGGTTCTGGGCAATGGCGGTCTGCTTCGCCGTCTTTGCTGTGCGATCGTTTTGCTGGCTGCTATACATCGATAGCGGCGAACTGAAGATTCAATCCCCAAATAATCTGGGCGATCTCTCACTGCACCTGACGCTGATTCAAAATTTTGCCAATGGCGTCGCTCTTTGGCCGGACAGTCCGATCTTCGTCTTCAGCAAATTAAGATACCCGGCGGGCGTCGACCTGTTCAACGCACTGCTTTCGCTGGTTCACATCGATCTGCTAATCGGACTGGTTTGGGTCGGATTGCTCTCTTCACTCGCGATTTTTTACGCGTTCTACCGGTGGGGCGGCACGTTCGCTATTGCAGGGTTTTTATTCAACGGCGGTATAGCCGGCTTTCAGTTTTTGAAGACGTTCAAGTTTTTGGATTATCAGGGCGCAGCGGCAGATATCGCGCACAAGCCCATGGCCTGGAAAAGCATTGCATTATCCATGCTCGTTACGCAGCGCGGCTGGCTTTACGCGATCCCGGCAGGCCTGGTGCTGCTTTGGCATTGGCGCGAAAAGTTTTTTAGCCAATCTCTTATGGCTGGCGTCGGTGACCCCGGCCGGCCCGATGACGGCCTTACGAGCGAACCCGCGGCGGTCAGCGCCAACGGCTACAAGAAGGGTCCCCTACCCTGGTGGGTTGAACTCTCGATTTACGCATCGATGCCGCTATTTCACCTGCATACTTTCATCGCGCTGACGATCGTGCTGGTTGTTGGATTGTTTTTCGAACGCGCAACCGAAATCAAATTTATCGTCGATCTGATTCGGAAGGACGGAATGGCTGGCATAGGGCGATTGATTTCGCATCCGAAGATGTGGCCCGAGATTTTCCGCGGAGCGCCGATTCGCAGACATGCTGCCGCTTTGCTGATCGCGGCGTTCATCCCGGCAACGTTTTTTGTGTACCTGACGACCGATCAATTCCACGCGGCCTCGGTGCTGAAGTGGCATCCCGGCTGGGCCCAGGATTCGACAGAATTCGCCGCGCCTTTCTTCCGGCTCGGGCCAAAGGATTTTGGATCTTCTACGTCGTTTGGTCTGCTGCTGCAAAAAACATGGAACGGCGTTATCGCTCCGTTTTTCCAATTTTGGCTGCCCAACTTCGGTTTATGGGTGCCGTTGGCGTTGGCGTTTGTTGGATTGCGCGTCTGGCGTATTTGGAAGGGTAAGTGGCGTTGGGGCGACAGGCCGCCAGCGGATATCGCATTCGTGGTGGCGGCAGTCGTGATTTTCGTTTTCGGTTATTTCGTTCAAACCGCGCCGTGGGAATGGGACAATCTCAAGCTCATGGTGTGGGGCTACTTTCTTATTCTGCCTTTTCTGTGGAGCGACATGATTGGCCGCTGGGCCTTTCCGGAACGGGCGGCAACATGTCTGCTGCTCTTCGGTTCAGGATTCATCACCCTGCTTGGCGGGCTCTCTGCTGGACACCCGGGCTTTGGATTGATTGAGCGCGCCAGACTCGATCACATCGGCACGGCACTTCGACCGTTGCCGGTGGACGCTCGATTCGCCACTTATCCCACCTTCAATCATCCAGTTTTGCTGCAAGGCCGCAAAGTTGTGCTCGGCTATCCTGGGCATTTGTGGACCGAAGGGTTCGATTACGGCAAGGCCAATGAGCAGTTAACTGCGTTGATGAACGGCGCGGCAAACTGGCGTGACTCCGCGAAAGCGTTAGGAGTGCGCTATATCTTTTGGGGCCAGGACGAACGAACAAACTACCAGTCAAGCAGCCGCCCATGGGAAGCGACGACGTTCCTCGTCGCGTCCGGTGATTGGGGTGCAATCTACGACCTTGCCAAGCCCGCTCCTCAGCAATGAGGGGGGACGGTTCTGTACGTTCGCCGGCGACCAGAACGGACAAAACTGGAAGCGTGCGCTCCCAAAATAGCTCGCACTAAGCACATACGCACTTGACCGACTGGCTCATGGAGCAGTCATCTTTCGCCACACACGAAATGGATGCTTGAGGAAAACAAAATAGATCGCGTTCACAAACTCTTTCAGGCTCGAAGGAGGACTTGTTAGGCCCAGCGGGCCGCCGCGCAATCCGGCAAGAACGTTCTCGACCGTGAGCGCAGGCGGCATTGGCATACTCGTGTAGTGCCGGCCAAAAGCGTGCAGCCGATGCGCATCGGAAGTGGCAACCATTGGTTTGCCAAGCCGGGTTGCGACTCGTTGCGCCCGGCGATTCGGATTGAATGGGCCAAAGTGAAAATGACAGACCTCAATGGCGTCAAAGCAATCGATCTCTGCTAAGAGGCGCGTTCCGATTGAGCCGCCGACAATGTAGAACGGGTGCGGCGCAATGGTGAAAATAGTATTTCCTCGGCGCGCACGGAGCCGCCGCAGATCATCAAAATTTTTCAACTGCGCGATTTCTTCCGCGGTGACATTCAATACAATCACGTCTGCACCGAGCAACCGCACCTCGGCCGCAGGAATCAACAGAATGCCCATTGCCGCCGCGTCGGCGAACACTTCCTTTCGATCGAAGACAGCGTCGTGCAGGGTGATCGCGAGGACGCGAAATCCAAACGAACGCGCCCGTTCCAATAATTGATGCGCCGAAAAATCCACGGCGTCTTTGGGATCATCGAGGGTATGGATGTGTAGATCGATTTTGATCCAATCGCTTTTATCACTCTGGCTCTTACTCGTGCTCATGCTCTTGCTGGTGCCGAGAGCTTAACCATGAATCATAGCGATTTCATAGGAACCGGTAGCTGCTTGAGATCCGTCGTCGTGATTCCGGCGAGCAGGAGCATGAGTGAGAAGAATACAGTCGACACTTGCCAGCCGTTGCCGTCTGCGGAAAGTTTACTCCCTCTCGACCGCTCGGGTGGTGGAATGGCAGACACGTACGTTTGAGGGGCGTATGCCGAAAGGCTTGCGGGTTCAAGTCCCGCCCCGAGCACGATTTTCTGCGACAGCCGCTGCAGTGCGAACCCAATTAAAACTTTTCGTGTCATTTCTCCTCCGATAGGATTTCGAGCAACATGGAATCGCTTTATCTCATTGGAGTTGCGGTACTGGCGTTATTCGCATTTGTGCTCGCGATTGTTCTTTTCAATTTCTTCGGTCTCTGGCTGCGCGCACGGATCGCGAATGCGCCGGTGAGCCTCGGCAAAATGATCGGGATGCGGCTGCGCAAGGTGCCGGTTGGTCTAATTGTCGATAATCGGATTACGGCTGTGAAAGCAGGCATCGAGATTCCGAGCGATCCGCTCGAGGCGCATTATCTGGCGGGTGGCGATGTCAATCATGTTATTCTGGCTTTGATCGCGGCAGACAAGGCCGGGATTTCGTTGGATTTCAATCGAGCTTGCGCAATCGATCTGGCCACGAAGGGCACCGGCAAAACGGTTCTCGAAGCGGTGCGAACGAGCATCAATCCGAAGGTGATCGACGCGCCGAGTCCCAACATGGGACGGAGCACGATCGACGGCGTCGCGCAAGACGGAATCGGCGTAAAAGTGAAAGCGCGCGTGACGGTGCGTTCGCATCTCGATCGCTTCGTCGGCGGCGCGACGGAGGAGACAATCATCGCGCGGGTTGGTGAGGGAATCGTTAGCTCGATCGGCTCGGCGAAAACCTACAAGGACGTTCTGGAAAATCCGGATCGCATTTCAAAAACCGTGCTGGCGAAAGGGCTCGACAGTGGGACTGCATTCGAAATCTTGTCGATCGATATCGCCGACGTCGATGTGGGCGACAACATCGGCGCGAAACTTCAGACCGAGCAGGCCGAAGCCGACAAGCGTGTCGCTCAAGCCAAAGCGGAAGTGCGTCGCGCCGCGGCGGTCGCAGTGGAACAGGAGATGCGCGCCAAGACGCAGGAGATGCGAGCCAAAGTTGTTGAAGCTGAAGCGCTCGTGCCGCAGGCCATGGCCGATGCCTTTCGCGCCGGCAATCTTGGAATCATGGATTATGTCCGGATGAAAAACGTGCAGGCCGACACATCCATGCGCGAATCCATCGCCGGGGGAGACAAACCGCGGACGGATGGAACGTAATTGCGTCAAATTGTTGAAGCGTGAAGTCTTAAGATGATTGCTGTTACTCTCGATAATCTACTTTTCCTTCTGCTGATTGCTGGCGCCGCTTTGTTTCAGTTGCTGTCGAAAGCGATAAGCAAGGCGAGCAAAAGCGATTCGAACGAAACATCGAGCTTACCGAGGCCAGAAACACCTCGACCAATTCAACGTGCACCCCGGGAATCCGACGCAGATCGGATTCGCAAATTCCTCGAAGCCCTGGGTCAGCCGCCAAGTTCAACTCCCCCTCCCGCTGTTCTCCCTCGTACTGATATTCCGCCTCGACGACTGGCGCCTGTCCAACCGCCTCCAGTAATCCCGGGTGTGTGGCGATTACCTCGGGAACGGACAGAGAAATCGGACGTCAATCAAAGAGAAAGTGCTCCGCGTGAACAGCCGAACCGGTCGCAGCAAATCGTTCCACCACCTGTAACGACTCCGGCTGCACTGGCGTTCGAAGTTCATGAAGCCTTACCCGTTGAGCTTCAGCCGCCGATTAAGAAACCGGTCGAAGCTTACGGAGCGGCAACCCAAGCAGTTATCAAACGTGCTGATTTCAACATGAATATCGCCACGTTGCTCGCATCGAAATCCAGCTTGCGCGACGCAATCCTCCTCCGTGAAATTCTAGGACAACCTCGTGGTTTGCGGGCGCTTGATCTTTTGTAGTGTCCGCTACAGCGCAGCAACGTTGAGCTTACGCGGGAATCTCGTATCCTTTTGACTCCTAACGCCGGCGTGGCGGAATTGGCAGACGCGCTGGACTCAAAATCCAGTGGCCGCAAGGTCGTGTGGGTTCGAGCCCCTCCGCCGGCAATGGAATCTTAATTGGATGTTCGACATCGGACATTGTCCAGTGCGGATTCATCTGGGAAAAAAACGCTTCCAGACGGCTTCGTAGGCATCACCGGCTTTATTTCCGGGATACTTCTTCCGCACATCCTCCAGAGTCACCAGAGAGCCGTCGTTGCTGGGATCGGAGGCGCTCACTGCGCTAGCAATGTCTGCCAGCCATTGAGGCGCAGGTTTTTCTTCGAGCTTTTCCGGCGGAGCCTCTTGTGGCCGATACAACGGGCTGACATCGATGAGACGCATGCTGTCGTACACATTCCACATTCCGCCTGATAAAATCAGTAATCGCTGGCCATCCAAACTGAACAGGGCAGTTCCGATTGAGCCACGGAAGACTACCGGTTCGGCCGGCTTTTCCCTGAGCGCCCCCTTTGCGACGTCAACTCGACCGTAGAGCGAAGTGGCGACGAGTCGGGTGGCAAAGTCGCCTGGTCCAAAGACTATTCGTATGAACTGATCCCGAAAAGTCGGTGGAGGGATTGGGGTGACTTTTCCATCAGTGAGATTAAGGATTCGGACGCTGTTCCAACTCGTTAGGGTAATTTCGTCATCGCCGGGACCGAAAGCTATACCATTTGGTTGGAAACCCTCGGATAATATAATGGAGGCCTTTCCGTTATACGTAGGGAGTATCTGGAGATAATCTTCGTTGAATAAAAATAAAGTTACATTGCGCAAGGAACTTGCGGCCTCTAAAGATACTGCGGCGATGCCGCTGTGGTACTCGGCAAAGGCAAGCGCCACGATTTTCCTGTCGGTGAGTTGTTTAGATCGATTGACCAATTCTCGGAAAGTTCCCTCGACTTGGAAGAAGGCACATTCGGTCTCGTTCGTGCCGCGCGTACTGACAAGGACAAGCCGATCTGATTGAATAGACCAGGCAAAGCTGAGGCGGGAACCTCGAAGCCGCTGAATTTCCAAGTCGTCGCCTGCGGACTCGTATGTACGATTCCGCATCGACCATCGCCAAACCTGAATTTTGCATGGCTCGTGACCAGCGCTGGCGTGTGCGGGCAGTGCTCCCGGTGGAGACGGGCCTTGCGCGGCGCTCTCTCCGTCGCCGGCAGATGCAAGAGTTGGTGGAATAATCAACAGCCATCGTCCGTCGGGGCTGAAGGAGGCAAAACCAGGTTGTACGATCTCCTGAGGGTTCTCCGGTTTCGGCTTCTCAAATAACGATTGGGTGTTTGATAGCGAGCGTCCTCCCTTCCAGAACAAGAGCTCACCATCGCCCCCCACAGCGAAGATTTCGTTGTTGCTTCCTCCCGGAGCGAAGCTCGCTGCCAGTAATGCATCTTTCTGATAGATCACACCCGGCGCGGCCGGCGGACACCACACATGGTGAAGCAACAGATTGCTAGCCAGCCTTGCTGCTTCCGTGTCCCGAGGATTACAGATCAGAGCCAGCGCAAGGTTACGGAGCGCGGTAATGTTTCTTGTCGGATTCGTCTCATCACGCAAATCTGCGTTTGCCCTTTCTCTCAAAATCAGACCTTTGTCGACGAGTTGTTGAACTTGTGTCCTCAAGTCTGCAGCAGTTTTTTCCGAAAGCTGCCGGGCCCGCTTGGACACTAACCAGAGACCTGCGAAGGCAATCAGCATGATTATCCCGAGAAGGAAGATCGTTATGCCGAAAATTCGTTCCCGCTTACGCTTCTCGAGCAGCAGCTTCACCCGCTCGCTCTCGGCCTTGTGCAATCGCTCCTGCTCTTCAGCGCGCTGTCGTGTTTCCTCTAATTCCTCCGCTTGTCGCCTTTTGGTTTCATCGAGTTCTTTCCTGCTACGCCTAACAAGTTGACGCGCCTCCGCACTCGCGCCGAGAATATTTGCCTCTGGCGAATTCAAATACTCCTCCGCTTCACGCAGCTCCACTTCGTCCAAAGGTTCATCGGACTCCCGTTTAACGTATTCTTCCAACTTCGCGCGAATCCGCTCCGCGTCCTGATACCGCGCAAGCCACTTATGGTTCGACTTCTGTATTGGCTCGATGAAGCGATCGTGAGTCAGCTCGTGAGTTATCGTGCCGGAGCGATCCTCGCGGCGTATGACATGAGCTTCCTCCAATTCTTTTAGCGCCAAGCCAGGTATTCTCCAGCTAGCGCCGGGCCCGCCGCGAAAAGCAAGTCCCCGTGTTCCAGTAGGGGTTATCAAAGCGGTATCAAACCAACGCCGTAATTCACCTTCTCCGATTCTGCCTTCGCTGGCAGCAGCAGCTCTCTCAACCGAGCGATCGTAATAGCACGCCAACGCGTTATCCACGTCGCCGAAGCGTTCGATATATTCGGTTGTGATCAGGCGCGATCCATTGCTGCCGTCGTTCGGTTCATTCTTCCATTCCGATGGCAGATTTTCCCAGAGGGATTGGCACACCACCTGAAGCTGAACCGGTTCGACGAATTCGCCGCGGGTTTCACGGAATCTGTCCCCTTCTGCCACGCGAATCTCCGAAAGCTCCGACATCAATTCGTCGGCCGCGTTCGGATCGAAGGAAAGGCCCCTACCCTGGAACGGTTTCACCACTGCGTTACGGGCCGAGTTGCCGCGCAACCGCTCCAAGTGCATACGCGGCCGCAATTTTTCCGGGAGCAAGTCGGCGAACGGTTCCAGCTGAGCGATGTACTCCTCGCGCATAACGAAGACCACCTTCATCGTTGGCAAGTCGTGCAGGGCCTGTGCAAGCTGATCGAAAAACGGCCGTCGTTCCTGCCATCGATACTGATTCGTGGTAAAGAATTCTTCGAATTGATCGAAGATCACGATTAGCGGTGGCGAGCTCTCCTCCCCTGCTGCTGGAACAGCAACAAGCGGTTTCAGAAACTCCGATAGCGTGGTCTTCACATGATCTTTGACTGACTGGCCGCTCGGCAGTTTTTCCGCCCAGTACTGAAGCGCATGGTAAACAAAAATGTTTTGCACGCTCTCCGGTGGAACGTCATTTGGCAGTAAACCATGAACGCGTGCGGATCGCAGAACTTGGTACTGCTGTTCTTCCAGGCGCTTGATGACACCTGCCCTCAATAACGAACTTTTGCCTGCTCCTGATTGGGCATAAACAAGAACGGCCCGGTGCGCGATGATCAACGAGAGGAGCTCCTCTGTCTCCCGCGTGCGACCGAAAAACCGATCACTGTCCTCCTTTTCAAAAGGCCGCGGGCCTACGAAGGGCGAATCACTCATCCCCGGGTAAAGGCCTCCCACCGGACTCGCAGTTCCTCACAAAACTGCTGACAAGTGCCCCAATAGATTTTCACCTGCGCGCTGCCGAAATACGAATCGAGGTACTTCACGGCCTTGGCCGCCTTCTCCGCCTGGTCGCCTGGCATCTCAGATGGCTCAAGCTGCACCGCGATGTGTGTATTGCCGCTGTCCCGCAGCTTGTTTGAAAAGAGCCGGAAGAGCACCAGAAAATCCCAGTCCGACAGAGTGTATCCGAGGAAAAGCAGCGCGCCTCCCAACGCACGGTCCACGCGATGCGCCAGTGATTTGTAGTCGCGCGAAATGTTGATCAGAAATTCAAAATAATCGTCCTCGGTGACTACCGCCGATTCCGCCCACGGCGTGCAACCATGAAAGTGATAAACGAGTGGATTCGCTACTGAATAGGCGAACTCGGGATCAAAGCTTGGCGCTGTCTCGGGGATATGCCGGTTCCAACGACAAATAGCAATGCGTGCATCTCGTTTCTTGTATTCAGTCAAAGCGCGGTACATCCAATCGTCGAAGTTACTCGTGAGATAGACTGGGAAGGGAAGATCGGACAAAACCCGGTGTGGCTCGTTAGGCAACGCAGAAAAGTTCGGCGCGGTAATACTAGCGTAATATTCGGCGAATGCCTCCTTCGGGGCCATGATGTCGTCTGTCGCCGCCACGTACTTTGCCACTCGTTCGAGCTTGGTTTGATCGTCGAGCGGATAGGCGTAATCAGCCGCAAACTTGAGCGCGATCTGTTCCTTTGATGGATATTTCAATTTCGCCCATTCAACCGGATCAGCACCCGTAGGAGGCGCTGTGCACGCACCCGAGCCAACGACAGGCGTGCACTTGTCGTCCCTGATGCGTTTCAACAGCCGATCCCAAGTCTTGTCGTCCAACTCGCGAGTGCTTTTCGGCGGCGGAACGTCCTTCGATTCCGTGGCAACGGATTCAGCGCTCATTTTTTCGTTTGTTCGAAAGTTGCCCAGCGCTCATCCAACTGCGATGAAAACTCGCGGGCAGTGCCCCAGAAAACCTTCATGTCCAAGGCGCCGTAAAATTTTTCGAAATACGCCTGATGCGCTGCGCGGTTTGGATCGGTTTCATCTGGAGGCTTCAAGACCACTACGCTGCTGAATTGTTGCCGCGCGCGTAAAGTCTGAAAGAGGACGCGAAAATTCCAGTCGCCCAAACGATAGCCAATGAAAAGGAAACTCGTGGCGGCGAACGCCTGTTGTACGACCTCGGGGAGAAGATCTGGTTTGGCCGCTATGTTCGCGAGGAACGTCAGGTAATCATCCTCCGTCAAGACCAGCGATTCGGAAACGTCCAGGGCGCCATGCAGATGGAACACGAGCGGATTGGCCGGCGTTGGTTTGTACCCTGGCTCCTTTTCGAAAATCGATTCCACGTGCTGCAGAATGTCCTGCCAGCGGCAGATCTCGCGGCGTGCGTCTTTCAATTTCCATTTGAGAGCGCGAACCATGAAATCGTCATAATTGGTCGTCATGACAATTGATAGCGGAAGACCAGCTAGAACGCTGTGCGGTTCACCCGAGTTCCCGAACTGTGGCGGTTGGGTGTACTTTGGCGGACCGGCTGCACGCAGAATATCCACCACGTCTTCTTTTGGCGCGTTCGGGTCGGATTGTACAGCCGCATACTGCGCAACACGCACAAGATCTCGATCCGGGAACGGATAGGCGTAACGTTGCGCGAGCTCTTCCGCGACATCCGCCCCGAGAGGGAGCGCGCCATAGCAGGCACCCGCTCCCAAAAAAGGAGTGCACTTCCCCGACTGAATCCTGCGCAGGAGCCGATTCCAATCCGCTTCTTGAAGTTCGCTCGTCACATGAACAGACTAACGAAGTCGCGGTATAGATGCTTAGGGATTATTACCTAGGATGTCAATACCGCGATTCACGCACAAAATTCCATCGCGGATGATTGAGCACTCAACTCTCGTTAGGCAACGAGGCGACTTGGCAGCTAAAAACCTGGCGACCCGACGCACATTGCGCATCGAAACACCTGGCGCGGAGCGTGTCGTTAACACTTTATGCTTGTGTGCGTGAAGGAGAACCACAATGTTCATTCGTGAGCGGGAAGAACGGTCACGAGGGTGCGGGCGAACCGCGTGAGTTTGTAACTACCCGGTGGAGCTTGATCCTTTCGGCCGCGCACTTCGAGGGTGAAGAGCAAAGAGCTCGCGATGCGCTCGCCGAACTTTGCCGGACTTATTGGCGACCGATTTTCTCGTTTGTCCGCGGACGCGGTTATTCAATTGAGGATGCGCAGGACCTCACGCAGGATTTTTTTGTGACAATTCTGAAGAATGAGTGGCTGCACAATGCTGATCGTAATCGCGGCCGCTTCCGCTCACTGTTATTGAAGTCTCTGCAGAACTTTCTTATCAATGCCGTTGAGAAAACTCATGCACACAAACGCGGTGGTGACGTGGAATTTGTTTCCTGGGACGATTGGATGGCGGAAGCGCCGTCGCAATTATCCATCCCGGTTCAAGCACTCGACTCCTTGCCGCCGGAGCGCATCTTCGACCTCACTTGGGCCACGACGGTTGTGGAACACGCGTTTCAACGGCTGCGGGAAGAGTGCGAGAGCAAAGGCAAGCTCTGGCTTTTCAAAGCGCTAAGATCCCATCTTACAGACGAACGCGACGAAGTGTCATACGCCAAATTATCTGCGGAACTCGGAATGCCAGAAGCGGCCGTAAAAAAACAGCTGCACAATATGCGCCAGCGTTATCGCAGTCTGCTGCGCGACGAAGTCTCACAAACCGTCGAAGACCCTGCCGACGTGGACGACGAAATTCGTTACCTCTGCGCGTCGCTCGCAACAGGAACCGACTCATTGCAATGACAGATTCAGAACCACTGTCCGATCTGCTTCCGAGCGCTACCAAAGACCACGCAAAATGCGACAAATGTGGAGCAACCACGCGACTCGACACCGGAATTTGCGTGAACTGCCTCCTGCGCCAGGGCTTGCAAGGCAGTGACGAAGTATCTCAGGCATTTTATCAAAGTGTCCTCGCCGAGGTGGACGCGCCGCACAAGTCCTGGTTTCTGGGAAACTACGAAATTCTCGAACAGATCGGCTGCGGCGGCATGGGCGTCATCTATCGCGCAAGGCAACGACATTCCCGGCGCATCGTCGCGGTAAAGCGGATCCTTAGTTATCGGGCAGATTCGCATGAAGCGCTGGAACGTTTCCGACGAGAAGCACAGGCAGTGGCCAGTCTGGATCACCCGAACATCCTTCCGATTTACGAAGTGAGTGAAAGCGAGGACGGCCTGCCGTTTTTCAGCATGAAGTTCGCGGAAAATGGAAGTTTGCAGGAGAACGCGCCTTCTCTTCGCAACGCACCCCGCACATGTGTGCAACTCATGGCAAAGGTCGCGCGTGCTGTCGAATACGCTCACAGCCGCGGAGTGCTCCATCGGGATATCAAACCGGGAAACATTCTGCTTAACGATCGAAGCGAGCCACTGGTCAGCGATTTCGGTTTGGCGAAGCTGCTGGACGGAAACAACGATCTTACACGATCACTGACTACTTTCGGAACCGCAGGTTTTATCGCTCCCGAACAGGCCGGTCACGCGGCCGTAGATTTTGCGCCGGTTGCCGATGTCTACAGTCTCGGGGCAGTTCTGTTTAACGTGCTTGCAGGACGTCCACCATTCCTGGGTCCCAATCCGGTTTCCGTTATTTGCCAAGCGTCCGAAACGCAGGCGCCGAAACTACGCTCGCTGGCACCGTCCCTCGATCGGGATTTGGAGACGATTTGTGCACGCTGTCTCGAACGTGATCCAAAAGCGCGCTACCAGTCCGCCGGAGACCTCGCAGCCGATCTGGAACGCTGGCTCGGCGGCTGTCCCATCCTCGCCCGCCCGGTTTCACCTCCAGCGCGGATCTGGCGCTGGTCACAGCGTAACCCCAAACTGGTTGGAGCAGCGACTGCCGGTCTCCTTTTAGGCGCGGCTGCGGTTTGGTTATTTCGCGGTGAACTCTTCCAAGCGTCGCAGTTTAATCCCCCAGACAGGAGTATTGCGGTTCTACCATTTACCGATTCCAGCGAGGCGAAAGATCAGGGATATTTGTGTGACGGTGTAAGCGAGGAGATTCTCAATACGTTGGCGCAGGTTGACGGTTTGCACGTGGCCGGCCGAACTTCGTCATTCTCATTGAAAGGAAAGAACACAAAAGATGTTGGAGAAAAACTCAACGTTGGAAATGTGCTTGAAGGAAGTTTGCAGCGCCAGGGTAGCCGCGTTCGTGTGACAGCAGAACTGATTGACGCGCGAAACGGTTTTCGGGTTTGGACGGAAACTTATGATCGCGAGTTGAAAGGCGCGTTTGCACTCCAAGACGAAATCGCCCGGTCTATCGTTGACGCGCTGAAGATCGAGCTCGGTGTTCGGGTTTCCGCTCAAGAACAACCGGGCAATCGCGTACACGACGATTATTTACAGGGACTTTTCACAGATCTAACTCATCCGACAGGAGTAGGAAGTATCAGCATTAGCGTGCCCGTACAGAATCCATCTAATTCATTCACAGTTCCGGATTACAGATTTCCGGGAGGTTTCGACCAGCGCCGCCCAGACACTCGCGTGACTGTTGCGCCTCCAGGGACGGGAGTCACCACTAGTGTGCGTGATCGCGCATCGGAAGCAGGTCTGCGAACAAACAAAATCACAGCGGACACACTCGCTGCGCCTCCAGAGACGGGAGTCGTTGCCAGTCTGGGTGATCGTGCATCGGAAGCCAGTCTGCGCACGAACAAAATTACAGCCGACGTGACCGCTGCGCCTCCAGGGACGGGAGTCGTTACCAGTGTGGGTGATCGTGCATCGGAAGCCAGTCTGCGAACGAACAAAACCACAGCGGAGGGGCCGGCATCCATTCAGGGGTTTGTCAAAGATGCGAAAGGCGAACCAATGAAAGGCACAGACGTTCGGATCGAATCGCGAGACGGCAAACAGGTGTTCAGCGCGGTTAAGACCGATTCAAACGGCCGCTATATTTCACAGCGACTGCCACCGGGCGTTTACCGGGTAACATTGCTCGTGAATGGCGCGGTCAAGGCGTCGATCATGAACACACAGACCAAGGCGAATCAACCGACTCAGCTCAATTTCGATTTCAAGCCAACGTCCCAAGCAGGTAATGTTGCAAAGGGCCGAAAACACATGGTGTGGGTGCCAAATCGCACCGGAAGCCATCTCGGCGGTGCTTGGGTCGAAGTCGACGACAAGGGGAATGAGCATGCTGAATCCAACGTTGAGACATACACCGTTGGTAAATGGTAATTTTGAAAACGGCTACGACGAAGCGACCGAGATCAAGGGTCGTACTTAGGACGTTACTTCAAGAAAACGCTTCTAATCTGTAGCCAAACCCTTTTGACCACAGTCCACTCTCGGAGACTTTGCTTTTTCCCTCGTTCAACAAATTATTTGGGAACTTCGATTCTTTTTTTCTGTAGGAAGTGGTGTAAAGGCTCAATATATATGTCAATTAAATCACTTCAGATTGGGTTTATCGGGTTGGTTCTTTGTGTTGCGACTGCCTGGGCTGGGCCATCAGCCATTCAAGGCGTTGTGAAGGACGCAAAAGGGAAACCGATAAAAGGCGCAGATGTTCAGATTCAGTCGAAAGACGGCAAGCAGATGTTCAGTACCGTCAAGACGGATGCACAAGGTCGCTACACTTCACAGGGTCTCGCGCCAAATGTGTACCGCGTGACCTTGGTCGTAAACGGTGCCGTCAAGGCATCCATCGCGAACACGACGACGAAGGCTAATCAGCCAACGCAATTGAATTTCGCTCTAAAACCGACATCGGCATCGCAAGCAAATGCAGTCGGTGGTGCGAAAAGCGGGAAGCACATGGTTTGGATGCCCCCGAGCACAGGGAGTCATACGGGCGGCCGCTGGGTTGAGGTTGACGAGAATGGTGGTGAGGCGGGTGCTTTGAACGTCAAAAAAGGCAGTGCGGAAGCACTGCACCGACAACAAATGAACGGTGGACCACAGAGCTTTCCGGGGGCTGTTGGAAACGGGAGCGGCAATTAGAATACAAATCGGCATTGCCAGTCCGATCAAGAACAACACCGAGCCGGTCACAGCAAAGATCCAGCCGAGAAATTCGGGCGGCAGGTCTTCACCCGGTTTCGCTGTGCCGTGCTTTGCGGCGAATATGAGATCGTGCCGATCGTTGTGTAAAGCCGTGGAAAAAGAGAAAAGAGTCCGGCCAGACCGGCGACTACGTAATGAAAAATCGCGAGCAGTTGTAGGTGTTCCCTATCCTGGTTCATTAGCTAAAGGACCGTGGATAAAAATCGCGTGATTCGATATTCCTAAACGAGAATCGGGCAACGGAATACGGATCACGACGTGATATAGCCCTCCTCGCCATGTTCATTGATATCGAGACCTTGGCGCTCGATCTCAGGCGCGATGCGCAGACCGATTGCGCCTCGGACGAGCGCGCCAATGAGCGCGCTGCCCACCACTGCCAGCAAGATCGTGATCGCGATGGCTTTTAGTTGTTCGATCCACAACATGTGACCGACAATTCGCGCCAGCCCGTTTTGTGTGGCGGGATTAAGTGGTCCGCCAGTAGTTAAAGAAAGATTCGGATTCACACTCGCCGTGGCAAAGAAGCCCGTTAGAAACGCGCCGAGCGTTCCGCCGACGGCGTGGATGCCGAACGTATCAAGTGCATCGTCGTAGCCAAGCCAGGACTTCAGTTTCGTGCAGGCAAAGAACGGGATGATTCCCCCAGCGATCCCAATGATTACCGCGCCAGTCGGAGCAACATATCCGCAAGCCGGCGTGATTACGACCAGTCCGGCCACGGCACCGGAGCAAAACCCGAGCACGCTTGGTTTACCGCGCAGCGCATACTCGAGCATGGCCCACGTGAACGAGGCAACCGCCGTTGCAAGCGTGGTGGTCGTGAACGCATTCGCGGCGATCCCATCAGGCGCAAGCGCGCTGCCGGCGTTAAAACCGTACCACCCGACCCAAAGCAGGCCGGTTCCCACCATACAAAGCACCATGCTATGCGGCGCCATGATTTCTCTCCTGAATCCGAGTCGGTGTCCGAGAAGAATGCACAACACGAGCGCCGACCAGCCCGAGCTCATGTGAACGACCGTTCCACCAGCGAAATCGATCGCGGTAATTTTTGCCGCGGGGTTCCAGACGCCGTTCATCCAACCGTCGATTCCCCAAACCATGTGCGCGATTGGAAAATAAACGGTCAACATCCACACAGCGATGAACACAAGCACGGCCGCAAATTTCATCCGCTCCGCCACCGCGCCAATGATTAGAGCTGGCGTAATGATGGCGAACATCAGTTGGTACATCGCGAAGACATTCTGCGAAACCCAATACGAATAGTCAGCGTTCGGTCGCGCGTCGACGCCGTGCAGAAACGCAAACTTTAATCCGCCGATAAAGGGACACCCGCGCGAAAAAACGAGGGAGTAGCCCACCGCCCACCAGAGAATGGTGACCAGTCCGGCTATTCCGAGGCATTGTGCCAGCACAGAAAGCACGTTTTTTGCCCGGACCAGCCCGCCGTAAAAGAGCGCCAGGCCCGGTAGCGTCATGAAAAGCACCAACGCCGCGCACGTCATCATCCATGCGTTGTAACTTGGACCGGGCGCAGCGATGTTCGAGGTGCTGGCCGAACTGATATCCACGCCGCGCGGCGAATTGGTCACATACGCTTCAAGATCAGCCACGCGTTGCTCGAGCGACGGCGTAGCCGAGGGCGATGACGTTTGACCAAACAGCGGAGATACGAACGCAATGATTCCGGTGAGCAACAAGACCCGTAGCGTCACGCATGTCCGTTATAAGCACCCGGTTTTCGAGCGGCAAGAAAATACCACTAGAATTCTTACGGCAGCCGCGCGCAGCGTGCGCGGTTTTCAACATGGTCGTTTGCAGGGCGTCTCTGTCAGACGCCGACGTCAAAACGAGATTGAATGTGGAATCATCTCGCGGGGAGACGATTGAAACGAAACTTGCTGCGATACTCCACCGGCGTCCTCGTCGCCATCATCGTCCTGATCATCTGCATCGTCGGAATCGGCGTCGTCCGCGCTATCTGTGTCAGATCGCGGCCTGACTGTGGGCAAGTCGTTTTGTTGCAATCGGTCGTAACGTTCACGCACGTCGGCCGGCATTTTGGCGAGGTCTTCCTTGGTTTCGACTGGACCACTGAAAAGCAATTTGCCTTGCGGATCCTTCACCGTGAGCAGTTTCCTCCCGTCCACGTTCGCCAATTTGAGCTCGCCTTTGTCGTCTGAGAAAACAATCTGCGCTTTGCCCAAATCGATCTTGCTGGCCTTGACCGCGCCGTCGTCTTCAAAAAAGATCCGAAGCTGGTCGGCTGCACGACGGGCATCGTCACGCGCGCGTCTGGCGGCTTCGTGAGCTTGCGTCACCGCATCGCGGATAATGCCGCGTTGATCACCCAATTGCTCCTTTAGTTGCTCCTTGAGATTCTGCATTTGCTCGCCGAGATCGCCTGTGGCATCGAAATCCCAATGCCCGTCGTGGTTTCCCCCAGGGAGGGCACCGCGTCGCTGCGGCACGTCTTTCCTGGCAAGTTTAGCGGTGAGCTTTTGCTCCTGTCCCTTGCGCAAGACAGTGAGCGTCACTTCCGTTCCTTCGGGGAAAGTTTGTAGGAGCTTTCGCAATTGGCTCGGCTCGATCAGAATTTGGTCGTTCAGCATTTTGAGGATGTCGTTTTGTTGAACGCCAGCAGTAGCAGCGGGGCTGTTCGGCTCTACATAATCGACAACCAACCCGAAGCCTTTCGCCAAACCAAGCTGTTCACTCACGACAGTTGGTACCTGCGACGTGTCCACACCGAGATACGTGACCGGAACCTTTGGACGTTTCTCGTGATGATCTGGCATTCCCGGCGGAAACGGCGGACGCGGCGGTTGTGGCGGCTGTGCCGGCGCAGGCGGTGTTTGTGCGAATGCTGCGATCGGCAACAACGCGATGATTGCGATGGTGAATAGTGATTTCATTTTCATAGTTTGTTTTGTTGAATCATTGACCTGAAACCGGAATGAGCACGATTTCCTCGCTGGGATAGGAGACGCGGAGGGATGCACCGGTTTCCGGGTTGCGCCACTGCCAGGTTTGTTGGGTGTGGTAATGAACGCGTCGCACCGGTCGTTCTGAACCGTTAGCAAAATGCAATCCTTCGTCGCGGGCGTTGTAAACGAGATTCGTCCCACCGGCGGGAACGAACCTGCTGCGGGACGTGGATCGTTCCGTCCCAAGCGGAGTCGGCCGTGTCTCGGAGGCAGGCGAACTCTGCGCCACGGTTTGTTGATGCTCGTGCCGACGTTCCGTGGTAACCGCCGCGAACAAAATCAAAACCGCGGCAGCAGCGAGGCCGAAGCCTAACGACCACCAATTGTGTGTGGCCTCTTTGAAACGCCACCAACTCGAGGTGGCTTTTCCCGCGGCGGTTGGCCCACCATGTCTGAGTGCTTCCCCTACCCGCTCGAAAAGCACCGGCGACGGCTGCGCCGGTCGCAGCTTTTTGAGATCCTTTTCAAGCTCGGAAAAATCGTTCATTGCGGTTGTAAAGTTTTCTTCAGATTGGTCAACGCATACCGATACCGTGATGCAGCGGTGTTCTGCGAAATTCCCAGCGCGCCAGCGATCTCGCTGAATGTAAGATCATTCCAGATTTTCAAGACGAGTACCTCCCGCTGATCGCGCGGCAAAGATTCCACTGCAGCCGCGAGCGCCGACTGCGTGTCATCTTCCAATTCAAAGTGGGGCTCAATGACTGGCTCTGTTTCAGCAACAGCGGTCGCCTCACGTCGTGCCCGCCGCGCGTCACGACGGATGAAGTCGAATGCGAGAGAACGAACCGCCGCGTAGAGCAACCCGCGGTTATCAATGTCGTGGTTACGACGCCAGAACTTGATGAAAGCGTCCTGAACAATGTCTTCCGCGTCGGCCGCTGATTGCACCCATTGACGCGCGAACAGAAGTAATCCGGGCGCAACTTCAGAAAAGCAGTTCCTCCAATTCTCATGGCTGGCGATAGGCTCCATGACCTTTTCACGGTCTTTACTTTCAAGACGCCGCCAAGTGGAGATTTTGTCTGTGAACGCGAACAAAACGTTACGTTTTCGGTAATGCGCGCAGAATTAGATCTCCAAGCCAGTCTGGATGGGCGACTCCAGAGCGATACGCTCGAAGCGATTCCACAGAAGAATTCACGCGGAGATTGCTGTAAGAGCCGTCGGCGTTTTGCCAGCGCTCGTGCCAGTAAAGCGCTGCTTTGATCCGCGGATAACGGGTGCGAAACAGATCCAGGCCTTGCTTGATCCACGCCGGCTTGCGCATGGCGCTGGGTGGAGCCGTGGTAAGCGGAAATTCGCCGGTTGCCCATTCCGCGATCATGATGGGCTTATTCGGATCGAGACGGCTCATTTCCTGATACGGCCAGTCGACCAACGAAGGAATATCCGGATTGGGCTCGTCCTTGTATTGCTGCCCATAAACACTGAGCCCAAGCCAATCGACGTAATCGGATCCGGGATAATACGCAGGAGCGCCGTTCCAGGTTTCGTACGGATACGGATAATTGTTGGTGTGAAACATCCATTTGATGTTTGACGCGCCGCGCGCGCGGACGCGATCGACAACGTATCGGTAGGCTCGCCGAAACGTTTCCGGGCCCTTCCAATTGTTGTATTCCGGCACCCATTGCCCACCACCGTAGTAAGCGCCCGACCAGGGAAACCACGTGCCGTTCATTTCGACACCGAATACGACAATCATTGGGTGGCCAAAATCCCGCGCCGCGTCAGCCCATTTGTCGATATATGCATCCCACTTTCCCGCGAGAATCTCAGTCAAACCGAACTTGTCGGGGCCGCGATCTTCCTCATACGGCTTGTCCCAGGGCGACCAAAAGACGAGCGGCAACGAACCGTGCCGCCAAATGACATTGAGATTGTCGGTCGGAAAATTTTGTTCTCCCCAATAGCTCGAGGAAACGATGATGGCCTGATGCTTTCCGACCATCTCCTCGAAATCCTCGATCGTTTCGAGCGTCACGTCGTCCTCCGCATCTCCAAAATCCATGAATGCGCCGGTGTAAGCGCCGTGATCCGGAATCACGACTTCGACACGGCCGTTCGGATCGACTCGCGCAACGCCAGCATGTTCGCGGCATGCCGTAAGCGGTAGACTCAATCCAACGAGTACGATGGCTACTTTAAGCACTGAGCTGGCACGCACTCGAACTTGAACGTTCGTTGGAAGCCGACTGTTATCCAGAACTGCACTAGAAGCCATATCTCGGTGTCATTCTGAGCGAAGTCGAAGAATCTCGGATCAATTCTGGAGCCAACCAGCGGATTAGACCAGAGATGTTTCGCTTCGCTCAACACGACAGAGAAATTTATGAGTTGAGTGCTCCGCTGCCGAGCAATTCGCCTTGACTGGAATAGTGATATTTGAGAACAGATCTGCACTGAATCGAGACGGCAAGTGCAGACAAAACTCTTTACAATTTCGCTCTTATCTTTCGCAACTGCCGCGCTCTCCGAAGATTTCAAAACGGTTAACGGCAAAGAATACAAAGACGCCACTGTGACTCGTGTCGATCCGGATGGCGTCGTCGTTAAAACGAAATCGGGAATCGCGAAAGTTTACTTCATCGAACTGCCGAAAGAAGTTCAGGAACAATTTCATTACGACTCCGGGAAAGCCGCCTCGTATTCTGCCGAGCAGGCGGCGAATTACACCGCATATCAAAAGCAGCAGGACGAAACGCAACGTCAACAACAGGCGGCTGACGCAAAGAACACTGCGGCGTTAGCGCAACAACAAGCCGCCACAAATCGCATACAGGCTTTGCAAACCCGATACGGCGAGCTTCAGAAACAGGAAGATGACTTGCTTCGCGAAATCGGCAAGGCAAAGCAACCCGGGCCGGAATACCGGCAGGGCAAGTCCGTGCGCCACCAACCGAATCCGCAAAAATCCCAGCTACCGGTTCTCCAAAGCCATCTGAGCGATGTTCGTCACGAAAAAACCGAAGTTAAAAAGCAACTAGCAAAAGCGGAACGCTAGCAGGTAGTGACGCCGCAGCGCGCCATCCCTACTATGCTTTCATTCTTATCGATCCACGGTTAGATACCCCGCCGTGAATAAACGGCGGTCCCGGGCTTTTCTCGAAGGAAACTGGCTGCGCAATGCCGCGATCGTTTCAGCCGCTCTTCACTTAACCGTCGCGACGACAACATTCGGAACCGAAAAGCAGCGCGCAGTTTCCGCAATTGTGTCCGCAGACCATCCCGTGAATCGGTTGATCCCGACAGAATCATTGGGGGCCGGTGTCGATGGTCACGAGAAAGGTGAATGCGCCCAAATGTTCACGGACAAAAACATCACGGAAATGTTATCGGCCGGGCTCGGGCCGCTGACATATCGACTGCGCACCGAGTTGGGCAGCGAAGCATGGCATTGGAACCCGCACGGCACGTGGAGCGATCCGGTTCACAATTGCGGATACTGGACCTCCGACAACTCGCTCGGCGAGCCGATCAACGTTTCGTACGGCTATCGGTTGCCACGCCGCGGAAACACAGTCGATCAGGCAAACGATGACGGTTACTCTTGTATCGCGGACGGCGATCCGACTTCATTCTGGAAAAGTAATCCGTATCTGGATTCACATTTCACCGGCGAATCGGAGGACGCTCATCCGCAATGGGTGGTGATCGATTTCGGCGCACCAAAATCGGTCAACGCGATCCGAATTCATTGGGGAACCCCGTACGCCACACGATATCGTGTCGACTACTGGCCGGGCGACGATCCGATGCATCTGCACCCCGACGATGATGACGCCTGGCAGCCATTCGCAAATGGAAAAATCGATGACGCTCATGGCGGTAGTGACCTGGTCCGACTGATAGAGCGTCCGCGCGCCGTTCAATTTGTGCGAATCCTAATGAGCCGCAGTTCGCACAGCAGCGAGCAAACCTCGAATGACGTTCGCGACCGGTTAGGCTTCGCGATTCGCGAGATCGATCTCGGGAAAATGAGTAAGGATGGACGTTTCCATGATCACATTCGTCACGCACCCGATCGGCATGGCCAGACAATTATTTACACGTCGTCCACCGATCCCTGGCATCGCCCCGAAGACATCGACTACAGCACAGAGCAGCCCGGACTGGATTTTATTTTGCGCGGCAAGCTCACTAACAACTTGCCAGTGCTTGTTGCGGTTGGCGTGTTGTACGACACACCGGAGAATGCGGTCGCTGAGATCCAGTACCTGGTACATCGGAATTACAGCCTGGAAGGGGTCGAGCTGGGCGAAGAACCCGATGGACAGTGGGTTTCTCCAGAGGATTACGCCACGCTGTACGCTGGAGTTGCCCGGCGTTTGGCCGAACTCAATTCGCCACTGAAAATCGGAGGCCCGAGCCTGCAAAATTTTGAAGACCAACTGCTCACATGGGTGGACGCATCCGGGAATCGTTCGTGGATGAATCGATTTTTGAAATACATTCGAGGCGCAGGAGTGCCGTTCGACTTTTTTTCGTTTGAATTTTATCCATTCGACAATGTTTGCGCGGATCCTGCGCCGCAGCTGTTAAAAATCCCAAAGTCTCTCGGCGCGATGTTCAAAAGCTTGCGGGCAGACGGCGTGCCCGCAAACATTCCGTGGCTCATGACGGAGTACGGCTATTCTGTTTTTGGCGGACGCCCGGAGGTGGATACCGAAGGTGCGCTCTTTAACGCGGACACAGTTGGGGCGTTTCTGTCGTTAGGCGGCGCGAAGCCATACCAATACGGCTACGAGCCAAACTATCTCCAGGACGAGCTCAAATGTTCCTGGGGCAATCTCATGATGCTTCAGCTCAGTCCCAAGAGCGATCAACTGAACCGTCTCTCAGCCTATTACACCGCTCAGCTTCTCACGAAGGAATGGATGCAGCCGGTAAGTGAGCAGCACGAAATGTTTCCGGTCACCATAAAAGAAACGAAAAACGGCGTGCATGGCGCGACGCGCCCCACCGTAACTGCATATGCAGTGCGACGACCGGACAAGCAGTGGGCCTTACTTGCAATCAACAAGGATCCCAAACGCGCAGCGCAACTCAAGGTGGAGTTTAATCTTCCCGGCGCAAAGCAGCCGCTGAGTTTTGTCGGTCAAGTTCAAGTAATTCAATTCTCACGACAGCAATACGCCTGGCGTGCCGACGGCCCAAAAGGCCACCCAATTCGCAGCCTGCCGCCTGCGCAATTCACGCGCGAAGCATCACCATCCTACGATCTCCCGCCGTATTCACTCACGGTCCTTCGCGGAAAAGTTGAGAACTAATGTATTCCGCCGAGGCCGGCGTTTCATTTGCCGAACATTCCCGAAAACCACCCTTTTCTCTGGGACTTCAAAGCCTTCTGAAACTCGTCCTTCACAAAATTGGGGTCCCTCGCGTGAGCCATCGCGTCCATGAGATTGATGCGCTCAGCCAGGAGCAACTCGATAAGACTATCATCGACAGTGTGCATGCCGTCCTTTGCCCCGATTTGAATCAGTCCCGGTATCTGCGAAAGCCGACCGGCCCGGATACACGCCTCGATTCCCGAGTTCACCGTCAATAATTCCGTGGCCAGAACCAAGCCTGCCTGGCCGCTTCGCGGAAGGAGATACTGACACACCACTCCCAGCAACGACCACGCAAGTTGCGCACTGACGAACTGCTGGCCCTCCTTTGGAACGGCATCAACAATTCGCCCGATGGCGGTCGGCGCGTCGTTGGTGTGCATGGTTCCAATCACAAGGTGCCCCGTTTCCGCCGCCGTAATCGCAGTTTGGATCGTTTCCAGGTCGCGCATCTCGCCCACAAGAATCACGTCTGCATCCTGTCTCAACGCGTTCTTGAGCGCTGACGCGAAGTCTCGCGCGTCAGATCCAATCTCACGCTGGTTCACCAGGCTTCGCCCTTGCGAGTGAACAAATTCGATCGGGTCCTCAATGCTGACGATGTTGACGGAACGCCGATTGGCTATCGTCTGAGCCATGCTCGCCAGCGTTGTGCTCTTGCCTTCACCGCTCGCGCCAGTCACCAGCACCAGGCCGGCCAGCTCGTCACACCACTTATCCACCACGGGCGAGTGTCCCAGGGACTTTAGATCGCCGACCTCAGCAGGAATACGTCGGAAATTAGCCTCAAGCGCACCTGACACATAGCACGCATTTCCGCGATAGCGCCCGAGGTCACCACCGACCTGCAATGCGAAGTCAAGCTGCCAGTCGTTTTCCAGCTTCGCCCGTTGTCCCTCCTTCAAAGTATCGACCACCAGCCGCCTTGTATCCTCCGCGGATAGCACCTCTGCGTCTTCCGCCAGTAGCTTGATGACACCAGCGACCCGCACCATCGGTGGCGCGCCAGCCGTTAAATGAAGGTCAGAAGCGCCCTGCTTCGCCGCAGCCACCAGAAAATCGATCAAGTCATGTTGCTTCATATGAGATTCAAATGGTGCGAAGAAGTCGTCTACCCGATTCCCCTCATTGCGCGACGCAGCTCGGATTCATTGCTGACCGAAGCCATAGCGGTCTCTTCCGTGATGATCTTGGCTTGGAGAGCTTTGATGGTCGATTGCAAAAATGAAACGGCGGCAGGATCCGATCCGCGGGAGATATATTGATCAATGTTCTGCAACTCTCGTCTAGCGATCCAGTCGCGCATGGCACCGGCATTTTCGACGTGTTCCACCAGCAAATGCAAACCTCCGTCAGCAGATTGAACCAGCTTCTGGCACAGGACGCCAGACAACTGGTTTGCCAGAAGGTTTGTACCATGCTTCGCGTCTTCGGCCGGAAAAAGATTCAAATAGCGCTCCATCGTGTCCCCAACACTCTCCGAATGCATGGTCGAAACAACGAGATGTCCAGTTTCCGAAGCCTGGAGGGCCGTCAACGCTGTCTCGTAGTCCCGGATCTCACCAACAAAAATGACATCTGGCGCCTCACGAAGCGCGCTCCGCAACCCGGTGGCAAAAGTGCCGGTGTCACGCCCGACCTGTCGCTGCGTGAAGTAAGAGCGATTGTTGGTAAACTGATACTCCGCTGGGTCCTCTATCGTCACTATATGTCGCACGTGGTTCTCGTTTATCCATTGCAGCAGGGAGGCGATGGTGGTGGATTTCCCCGAGCCGGTCGGCCCCGTCACAATAATCAGGCCGTGCTCGCGAGTGCCCCATTGGTGGAGGAGCCACTCGGGCGCGCCGAGCGCTTTCAAGCCAGGCACTTTGGTCTTGATGCGACGCAGGACCGCACCGAGGCGGCCCATGGTGCGGTGCAGGTTCACGCGGTAGCGCGTATGCGTCCGCGAGACGAAGCCGCTGTCGCGATCCGTGTCGCCATCGCTCTGCGCGTTCGCGCCGCAGGCCTGCCAGAAGGCGGTGATGTCCGCGAGCGACAGGGGTTCTTTCTCGAGCACAATGATTTGTTCATTGATCTTAAGCCGCGGTACCTCGTTCTCCTGAAGGAAGACGTCGCTCGCCTCCTGCTGTTCCGCCGCGTCGAGAATGCTGTCGATGTTTTGCTGCATGGCTCGCAACTTCTACTGCGCGCGGATAGGTCGCAAACGCGTTCCTGACTGATCTGAAACCTGCACAAGAGGTCTCATTGCTCTGCATCTAACCAGAACAACGGCTGATAATCACCTCGGCGGCCGTGATAAGTAATCATCAAATCGACCATCTTGAATCTGTGAGAGGACCTGACGAAAGGGCTCCTTGCTGATCATGCATCCGCGCACGACTTCAACGTCATCGCTAGAACGAGCCAGCGAATCAAAGACCTTTTGATACGCGGCGCGATCACACCGCCGCAGGCCAACAAGAATGTAGAGCGCGCCTGCCGGTGTCGCGTGAGCGAGCGCAGCCTGCAACTCCTGCGAGGCATCAGGCCGTGCTAAAACCGCTCGTAAATTCCGCTCCCCTTCAGACATCAAGCCGGCAACTCCAACTCCTCCGAACGCGAGAGACTTTGCCGCGGCTAGATCACGACCCGCTGACTTCTCAGACGAAGTAGCTGCCGAAATACCAAGCTGCGACGACACAATTCCGGTGATGAGCATGATGGTGATGAGTGTTTTCATAATCTGTTGGCCTAACGATCAGCGCTTCAGCCGCGAAGGCGCGGACTTCGCTTCTGCAACTTCCTGATTCTGCCGCGCGCCTTCGTCGGCCTCAAGCGCTTGTTAGGCCGCCCCGCGGATCCCCTTCGCTGGGGCGCAGAGCGCGCACTGATCGTTACGTAATATCCGTCCGGATCGCGGAGTGAGAACTCCCTTGTTTGAGTGTTGGGGTTCACGTGCGGCTCCTCTTCGAAGCGGTCGACGAGAGCGCGTGCCCTCTTCAGGGCCATCTCGTAGTCGTCGACGCGAAAGAACAAGAGGAGCCCATTGCCGGGTATCCCGTCGTCAGAACTCATCAAGGAAGGATGGTCGTGCACGCCCCACTGGTGAAGGCAGAGCAAGACGGTTCCATCCGTATCCAGGATCTGGCCAAAATAGTCATGGCTCGGAACCGTCTCGGGCTGGCCGAAGAGCGACTGATACCACCTGAAGCTGCTGGGAACGTCGTTGACGCCGATTATCGTCCATGTGCGTTTCATCGCCTTTCCGCTGTCGGCCTAACGAGAATCGAGCAGATTGGGAATCTGCGAGATGGACGAGATAGCCCTCGAGAACGAATGAGCTGGGAAGATCATGAATGAAATAGATAACTCACGGCATGGGCTATAGCTAGATCAAACATCCTACATCGAACATCAAACATTTCGTTCCTTGGCTTCATCAACCGAGTAGCTGCCGGATTCGGCGATGTTCCCGGTCCTGCTCAGGACAAGAGAGCGCCATCCCATCAGGCTAAGCTTTGCGGCACCACGCGCCGACAGATGCAAACCAGCACGCTACAGTCTTCGATTCTGTAACCTCGGCTTGCAGCCTGTGCACCAGAGTGTCAAGGCTACCCAACGACTCGACAGGCAGATGCAACTGCTCCATGTGCGGCAGCAAACTGCATAAGGTATCGTAATACCATTGTGCCAGGTAAGGTTGCTTTCCCAACGGCAGCTCCATGTGCATGGCAGGCTCAGGCAACCCAGCCTCTACGAATGTGTGGTAAAGATCCGTTCCCATGTCGTGATTGGCCGATGCGCGCATTGTCTTATCAATAAGAGAGACCGTTGCAAACCAAAGAGGTAACGACGCCAAATGTGCGAGGACCGGGACCCAACATGGCTCCTGAAAAGCAAGCATTCCTCCCGGCCGCACCAATTGTGAAATTGAGCGCAACGCTGCGACCGGATCGGGAAGGTACATCAGAATAAAACGGCCCACCGCCGCATCAAATGGCTTCCCGTCCGGAATTTCACCTACATCCGACTCGGTAAAGCTTACATTGTGGAGGCCAGCCTCCGTCACGCGAGCACGGGCCTTGGCTATGGACTTCGGGTCCCGCTCGATGCACACAACCTCGCCCGAAGGACCCACTAGTCGGGCTACTAGCATCGCTACGTCTCCTACCCCCGACCCAATATCTAAAACGCGTTGCCCGCGTCCAACGCCTGCCTCACGAAAGAATCTTTCGGTCATGGGAGCGACACGCGCAGCTTGTCGGATGAGGCGCTCGTGTTCGGCGTCGGTGTTGCCCAACGGGTACTTAGCGGAGCGATGGCTCGTTGTCATCGTAGCGAGGTATGTTACTAGGTTTGATTTTATATCGCAGTACCTATCTATTTGCTTCGGATAATGGCAATGGTCAAAATTTCGGCGGTGCAAGTGTTCTGATGTACACGGACGGAGCGTCGAAGAATCCAGAAATAGACTGCAAGCTGCGATCTACTTCGAGTTAGATCGTCTCGCCCGACCGATGGACAGCGGATCACAGCTTGTCAGGAGAAAGGGCTTATGAACATTGCCGGCCTTCGTTCGATTGGCTTCGCGGTGCTGGTTGTTTTGCTTGCCGGAGCTAGCTGTAATCGGCCTAACCGAGCGTCGTCAGAGTCGGGCGCCGCGCCGACACCGCACGAAATCCGCGGAAGCACCACTGCGCGCGCGCCAGATGCATTCTACGATGCGCCGTCGGACTTGCCGCGCAAGCCTGGCGCGCTACTGCGCAGCGAGCCACTCAAAGACGTGATACTGCCAGCTGGCGTCCGAGGCTGGCGCATCCTTTATGCAACCACTGTGGACGACAGCACGCCAGCGACGGCGGTCGCGACCGTGTTCGCAGCGACCGATCCTCCCGCAGGCCCACGTCCTGTCATCGCATGGGAGCATGCTACGACGGGTCTGCTGCAGAAATGCATGCCGTCGCTTTTGTCGATGGCGAGCAAGGGCATCCCCTGGCGCGACCGGATCGTGATGGCTGGCTGGGTCGTGGTGGCGACAGATTACTCTTTCGCAGAGAAGGGTGGCCCGCATCCGTACTTAATCGGCGAAGGCGAAGCGCGTGCCGCGCTCGATTCAGTTCGTGCCGCGAGGCAGATGCCGGAGCTTACGCTCGACAAACGCATGGTGGTGTGGGGTTACTCGCAGGGCGGCCACGCAGCGCTTTGGACTGGCATCGTCGGACCGCGCTATGCGCCGGACCTAGAAATCCTCGGCGTCGCGGCAATTGCACCGCCCGCGAATATAGGAAACGCACTCGCGATGAATGTCGAAGCGGATAAGCGGTTCGGACCGTATCTGGCCTTGGCTTACAGCCGGTTCTACCATGACATCACATTCGAGCAAGCGATTCGCCCAGAAGCGCTCGATGCTGCTCGTCAGATCGTAAGCTTATGCTGCTTCCTTCCGCCCGAGGAAGCGGAACGCATTCAGGCCTTGGCGGCGACGTTCGATGGTCCAGCGTTGGCGACGAGCTCGAACAAAGCGCTTCAAGCCCGGATTGAGCAGAACACGGCGGACGGTCTGATAAAGGCTCCCGTCGTGACCGCGCAAGGTCTGTCGGATATCGTCGTGCCGCCGTCCGCCACCGATGCGTATGTCGAAGAGCGCTGCTCCGCTGGTCAACGACTCGAATATTGGACATTCGCGGGACGCGACCACTTCACGATTGTCCAGCCCGGTACGCCGCTCGAGGAGCTGCTCATCGCGTGGACGACGGCGCGCTTCGCAAATGAGCCGCAAGCGACGGGCTGCGTCCGCAAGTCTTTCTGATTCTCGAGTGGGGCTCGAGAGGCCGACTCTTTAATCAATCTAATTTTGGTTTTCTATTGGACAGCTGTCGACGGCCAGTATGGACTCGTGACAGGTGGGACAGGGTGGATTTGAAATGATGAACCGTTTCCTGCGCCGCGCTGCTTTAGTCGTTTGACCGCCGATGCTAGTCTTGCCAAACCTTGTTCAATTTGCCCTTGCGACCAGGCCGCATATCCAAAGACGAATGCCGGATCCAACTGAGCCTTGATGCAGAAGAAAGAAAGAGGGCGGGCCCAAATGCCGGTTTGCTCGCGAGCCCGCATGAATAACGGGAAATCTTCCCCGCGTCGCAGCCAGGCGATGAAGTGCAAACCGGCTGGCGTCACTTCCAGATCGAAATAATCGCCCAGCCATTTTTGGAATTGTTCGATAAAGAATACGCGTCGCCGGGCATAGAGTTCGCGAATCCGTTTCACATGGCTGAGGAAGAATCCTTCGGTGATGAAACGCGCCAGGGTAGCTTGATCAATCGCTGGGGAGTGCTGGTCCATAACCGCGCGTACCTTGACGAGGGTATCGACAAGTTGTGGCGGTGCGACCAGAAAACCGAGGCGCAGCGATGGATAAAGGATTTTGCTCATGGTGCCGGTATAAATAACCCGTCCGGTGTTGTCCAAACCTTGAAGACACGGCAGCGGTGGCCCATCGAAACGGAACTCGGAATCGTAATCATCCTCCAGGATGTAGCCGTCGCGCGACTCCGCGAACTCGATCAGAGCTTTCCGTCGCCTCAGGCTCATCGTCACACCTAAGGGAAACTGGTGCGACGGGGTGACAAGAATGAGCCTGGGAGAATTTTGACGTGAGCACTTCCCGATTACCAGCCCCTCACGATCGATCGGGCGGGGGATTATTTTGGCCCCGACAAAAGCCAGGACATTACGTGCCTGAAGAAAGACGGGATCTTCGATCCATGCCACTTCACCCTCATTAATTAACGCGAGCGCGCACGCCAGCATCGCTTGTTGCATGCCGCCCACGACTACGATTTGCTCGGGCTGACAATTGGCGCCGCGGAAGTCGCACAGGTAAGCGGCGATCGCCTTCCTTAGTTCGATGTCGCCACGGCTCGAAGCATAACGCAACAGGTGGGCTCCCTTTTTCGCCAAAACCTGCTCGCGCAAACGTTCCCAAACAGCAATCGGGAATTCATCCACGGCCGGCAACCCCGCGACGAATGTGACGCTCGGCGGACCGCCAATGCCGACATCGAGTTGTCGGCTGTTGCGAAAATCGGTCATTCTAGTCACTCGTCGGGCGACACGCGGAGAGTGCTCGGTGCGCGCGATCGTCGCCGGCCTGCCGGCCTTCAGAAAAGTTGCCGGCAAATGATCGGCGACAAAGATGCCAGACCGTTTCCGGACTTGAAGATAGCCCTCTGCAAGCAGCTTTGAGAACGCCTGGTTCACGGTCGGTCTCGAAATCCCGAGAGTTGCAGCGAGAACTCGTGAGGAAGGCACACGGGAAGCGCTTGAATCAAAACTGCCGCTCTCGAGTTCTTCTCGTATTTGACGGTACAGTTGTTGGTAAAGTGGCTGGGACGACGCGCGATCCAGCCGCACCATTTCGAACGACATGACTAAACGACGCCGGCGCTGCTTTGGGACCGATGAGCCTGTGCGTCCGTAGATTGCGCCATTCATTTCCCGGCACGACTTTCGCACCCGGGGAATGCTTTCTCAACATGAGATCCTGCCCTAATAGGCAACCCAAAAGCGCGCGCGAACAAAACCAGATAACACACAAACTGGCCACATCGAAACTGGCGAACTGGATATTGTGCGTTTGCCACGTTGCCGCCCTCTTTCTTGTCATGTTTATCAAATCTATTTGGATTGGTTTTATTTGGGTCGTGCTTTTTGTCGCAAGTGCATCGGCCGCGAGTTCCGTACTGCAGGGAATCGTCAAGGATGCTAAGGGACATCCGATTCAAGGCGCGGATATCCGGATTGAAGCGACAAACACCGGCAGATTGCTCACCACGGTTAAAACGAATGTAAACGGCCGTTACAGTTTAGAGAGTCTCGCGGCGGGCAATTACCGGGTGACACTGGTTGTGAATGGTGCCGTGAAGGCTTCCATCAATAATGCGACGCTCGAACCAGGTGAATCGACACACCTGAATTTTGAGCTCAAACAAACGCGCGCGTCCGTAACCGTAACGAAAGGTAAACATTGGGTTTGGATACCGGCATTTACCGGAAGTCGTCTGCCCGGTCGCTGGGTGGAAGTTGATAACAGTGGCAGCTGGGCGGCGGCAGCTCCTGCTAATCACATCGTACGGGTTAGTGCGGAAGAACTGCAACGGGAAGCTACCACCAAAGCCTCGCCGACCGGCTATTGATTGAGGGCTGGCTCGGGCGATAGGTGGTGATGCTACCGTTGTTCTTCGTATATTTAGTGGTGAATCCCGCCGTCGTAGGAGTGTGAGTAAGTGTTACTCTTGAAATGCCCAAAATTGGGTCGAATTCTTGTTAGACACCTTCCATTGTCCCGATCTCCCGCATGGATATCCAACTCCTGCTAGTCCCTTACGATTCCGGCGATAACTTCAACGAGTTTGCTATCGATGCCGCCCGTGGCTTTCTGTCTCGTTAGGCCTCTCGGCACACCGGGCGATTGGCAGTCTGCACTTTAGCGTAGTAGTGATTGGTCGATTCGCCGCAACGGCTACATCTTTGGAGGATGATTAAAGCTCGACGACGCGCGATCCAGCCGCACCATTTCGAACGACATCACTAAATGACGCCGGCGATGTTTTGGCACCGCTGAAACTGTGCGCCCGTAGATCGCGCCATTCATTTTCACGACCCGACTTTCGCATTCAGAGAATGCTTTCTCAAGATGACGTGCTGCACAATTCTGCGATGCTGCGCAGGTCAAAGCGCGAGATCTCGCGACACGCGAACTGGTCAGCCCTTTTTGCGCGATCTGGTCATTGCCAGCCTCTTTTCAAGCGAGACCCTGACTAACTAACAAAAACAATTATGAAAAATAGATATTCTTCACTGTTGCGTGGCATTCGGGGCGCACTTCTGGGCGTGCTTTGCACGTTCGGGTTGGGCCTTTCCCTGAATGCTGGGACGACCATCACCACGTTCGATGCACCGGGCGCCGGCACGGCGGCAGACCAGGGCACCATCGCTTTTGCCGTTAACCTTTCAGGGGCGATTGCGGGATTCACACGGGACACCAACAATGCCCGGCACGGCTTCCTGCGCGCTCCCGACGGGACCTTTACGATCTTCGACGATCCGAACGCGGGCACTTGTTCAATCTCTTGTGGAAACATCGGGAACGGCCAGGGTACCCGTGCTTACGCGATCAACCCATCTGGGCAGATCGTGGGGTTTTACACCGACAATACCGGCCGATGCCACGGCTACGTGCGTGCTGCTAACGGCACGTTCACCCAGATCGATGCTCCGGACGCGGGCACGGGACCTTTTCCCCAGGGGACCTTCCCCTCAAACATCACTCCAATGGGCATTAACCCGGCAGGCGCGATCATCGGTTTCTACGTTGACGCGAGCTCAGTACAACACGGCTTCGTGCGCGCTCCTAACGGCGTCATCACCGAATTCGATCCCACGGGCTCCATATTCACCGACCCCAACGCCATCAACGCTATGGGCGCCATCACGGGATTCTACTTTGACGCAAACTTCGTAGGTCACGGGTTCCTGCGCACTCCCGACGGCACGATCACCTCGTTCGATGCACCGGGCGCTGACCATACCCCGGGCAGCGGCAACGGCACATTCGGCGTAGGCCTCACTCCGAACGGGGAGATCGAAGGAGTCGACGTCGACGTAAACGGTGTGCTTCACGGCTTCGTCCGGTCTACCAATGGCACCTTCATCACGTATGATGCTCCGGGCGCGGGCACAGGGGCAGGCCAAGGCACCCTCCCTGAAAGCAACAACACCCCGGGGGCGATCACGGGACAGTTCATCGATGGAAACTTCGTGAATCACGCCTTCGTGCGGTCTAATCAGGGCACCTTCAGCACGTTCGATGTTCCGGGCATGGGCACAGGCGCAGGCCAGGGCACCATCCCCGTAGACAACAACGACCCCGGAGCGATCGTCGGAGAGGCTATTGACGGGGGCAACGTGATACACGGCTTCCTCGCGAAAGGCTTCTGAGCCTTCAGAAGTGGACAAACTGCACCGCAAGTAAGTCGCCAACAAATCAACAACCCTAACAAGCAGCAGCGGCATCTCTCAATGAGCCGTCACGTCATACCGCGAGGTGGCTTTTGTTTTGCCGTGCCGACTCGAGGTTCGCCGCGACTTCCGGCCTGCTAACGGTGTTATGCAACGCTATAGCGTCGTCTAGGGCGCGACCAGGTTCCAAGCCGAAGGAAGAGTTGGGCTGGAGGCGCCGGTAACATGAACGTTTTTGTTCATGTACCGTATTAACTTGTGTCGTGTGCTCGCGTTGAGCAGATAATCGGGTTTGCCGTTGCCGTTAAAATCAGCCGCTCCCACCAAGTTCCAACCGGCAGGCAGTATTGGGCCAGAGGTTTCTGTAACATGAATGTTGTTGTTCATATACCAAATCACGGTGTCGCGTGTCAGGCCACTGAGACGACTTTCAACCCCAGCACGACCAAAAGCGAAAAAGATCCGGAACCGAAAAGCGAGCCTCGACGAAGCCAGGTAGCACACAAAGTGGTCACATCGAAATTCGCCAACTGGGCATTGTGCCTTTGCCAGATCGGCGTTTTAGGAATGGAAATTCAACTAAGGAGTCAATCAGTATCATGAAACCAAAACAAATAATTATCAGTATTCTGGCAGTTCTATTCGTGTTCCCATTGATGGGGACGTTCGCTCAGCAAGCAGCAAGCTCGGGTTCCATCCAAGTGATCACCACTTTTGATTATCCCGGGACTGGAAATTCGACCTTGCCACAAAAGATTAACGAAAGAGGGGACGTCGTTGGCGAGTTCATTGATTCAAGCGGGGTGACGCGCGGTTTTGTTCGGTTCAGCGACGGTAGCTTCAGTGCTCCGATCGTCGACCCTAACGATACTGTCGGTTTTACCGAAGGACGCGGCATCAATAACTCACGCACAGTGGCCGGTGACTACGTCATCAGTGACGGTACCATTCACTCGTTCTTCCTGTCGGGCGGCACCTTCACAGAATACGACGTTTCCGGCGCGGTCCAGACCAATTTGCTTTCGATAAACGATTCCGGTGAATTTACCGGCGGATCTGATCCTGGGACCGGGATCTTCGAGGCGTTCATTGGCCGTGGCGGAACCTTAACGTCGTTTAGTGTCCCGGGAGCTGTCTTGACCCTTGCTTATGAGATCAATAATAACAACCAGTTAGTAGTGGGATACTTTATAGACAGTTTGGGAATCCTTCACGGCTACTACCGGGACGCCAGTGGGGCGCTGCACTTCCCGATCGATCCTACAGGCTCCGTTGGCACAGTCCTGTTTGGACTTAACGAAAGGAACTGGGTGGTGGGCAGATATGCGGACAGTGCCGGCGCGACTCATGGAGTCTTCTTTCTTCCGCCAAACCAATTTTCGACGTTCGATTATCCCGGCTCGACCTTTACATCGCTTAACGGAGTCAGTGACCAGGGTGTTATCTGTGGTCGTTACGTCGATGCTTCTGGCATTGCCCACGGATTCCTGGCTCGCATCAGAGGCACACCGCCGACACAGGCAGCCGGCCCGGCAATGAAGGCATTGAATTCCCGGTTGCCGGTCACTCCACTCAACACGTCACCGTCGGCGTGGGGAAACGCAAAGCTGGCGCGCTGAGGGCATCGAGGCCTTTGCGGTAGGACTTTTGTGACACGCGGGCCTGGATGTCTGGGCCCGCGTGCCGCGTACTTCGAGCGCACGATTGCATTCGATTAAAGGAACCGAGAAATGTGAACGGTGCCGCGCGGCCATTCGGCATACACACTAAAGTTGCAATGCGATGGAAACGCTGGCTTCGTCAACTGGTTAGGCTTGATAGGAGTTCTTATCTGAATCAAAGGGCCTGGATACTGGAGGCGAGGTCGAGCGTCCTGCAAATACCGCTACCAAAAGGAAAGCGTAAGAGACAGCGCGCAGCACCGACCACGCGATCGAAATGCCGGCCATTACCGAAACGCTTTCGGACGTCGTGTAGCCGCTGTGCCTGACCCAATCTTGCACAGCAGTCTGCGCGACTGGAACGGCAAAACAGAGAACCGCGGCCAGGCCGAATCCAAGAAGCGCCCACATCGAGCCCTTGGAGCCCTCCTTCCACCTTCCGAGAATAACAACACCAGCCACAAAACAAACGAGCAACGTAGGCAACTGTATCGCGAACATTGAGAGAAACAGTTTAATCTGGTCCGTATTATTCATAAATGTTCGATGTGTATGTTTCCGGCCTACCGAGAAAGCGCTGAGCCACCACTGGCGGAAGCGAGCTTTGCTTTCACCTCATCCTTCATGATTCATCCTTCACCTTTTCATTACGGCGGCCAGCGGTTGGCTCAAGCGATTGGTTAGGGGCAAAGGGTGACGAAATCACGAGCATGGCCGAGAGAAAAAGTGTGAGACGGTGCGCCCAAAGAGATTGGCGCTCCTGCAAGCAGGATCAATGGCCGTAGCCGTCCTGACGCCCCGGAACAATGATCTCGAATCCGGAATTTGGACCAGAGCTGCACCGCTCACGAGACTGAGAATATCTGCGCAATGCAGCAGGGAAAAGAAGAAAAGACGCAGCAGATTTTGCCTCTAACGAGAGCAAGATGAGCGACGGCGGATGAGGCCGCGCGTCGATCGGAGTGAAGGGAGTGGACTGTCAAGCCACGACATAGACGAGAAGCCCGGAGGGTATGGGAGCAGCGCGACCATATCAAAATGTGGAAGTCATCTCAAAGTGGAACGCACGGCGGTCCGCCGTTCGCTCCATCGCATGGTTAGGTCTTTGTGGGTTTATTGGCGGCCGTGGCGCAACGATCGGAGCGCAACTCCATAACAAGTTCTTCGCCATCGCACATATCCTCTCGTGCAAGTTGGAATCCGCATTTTTGTAAGACACGTATCGAAGCGAAATTGTGCTTTGCCACATGCGCGTAAACTGGTCGCGCCTCTATCTTGGTCAAGAATTGGGCCAGGGCGGCACTAGCAATCCCCTTCCCCCAATGTGTTTTGCCGAGCCAGTAGGCGATGTTCGGCTCCCCCGCCGCTTCCCAATAGACGATGTTGCCGGCCACGGTGCCGTCCGCGAGGATGGTGTTGAGGATTCCGGTCTCGTTGGTCTCCTTACTCATGATTCTGGCCCAGTGTGCCATAAAGGCGTCGCGGTCGCGGCTTGGGAACGCCGCCATACGCGTCGCCTCGGCATCCAGCTGATGCTCGAAAAAAATCGGCAGATCTTCCTGGATCACTTCGCGGAGTGTAACAGCCATTTGATGAGACCTAACGAGAAAGAGATAAGCCACGGCAGGGTGTCGTGGCAAACACGCTGAAGTTGCATCGTGATGGGGCCGTTGGCTTCATCGATTGGTTAGATCAATGATCTGCATTTGGTTCCCGATACAACCTCGGAGGCTTGGCTGTCTGCTGTAGCTGATTAATGTACTTCGCGAACTCCTCACTGTACCAATGCGAGCGTGAACGCCAATAAGCCTGAACTCCAGGATATCCGTTGATATCGCGCATGGCCGCTTCCCACCCACGCCACAGACGTGGATCCACATCCCCCTCCAAGTGTCCATAATAGGCCTCCTCGTAGGCTCGAAACAGCTGGAGCATGACCTGAGCGAAGCCTACGAGATCGGTGCCTTCGAGAGATTCGAAGTCGTGGAGACCGCGATAATACAATTCTCTTAAATCCGGATGCTCTGCGAGTTGTCGAGACAACAGAGTGAAGATTTCTGATATCGAACGCCTCGAAGCTAGTTGCGTCGCGCGAGCACTGTTGCGGACTTCCGTCGCCACATAAATCAGAGAAACGACGACGCCAATTGCGCCGACGATTTGGCCGATTGCACTAATCGCTTCCCAGTTCACGGCATGATCTAACGAGATAGAGATAAGCCACGGCAGGGTGTCGTGGCAAACGCGCTGGACTTATTCCGAAATGGAGCAGTTGTCTTCATCGATTGGCTAGACCGAATACTTGTTATTTGTGCTGTGTGTTGGCTAGCAAGAATAGTAATTCGGTCCACCTTTACAGTTGCTTTTAATCCATGCCCAGCAACCTGCAAAACTATCTGGACCATGGAGTTGCGGCCAGCCGGCAGTTCCGCCCTCCCCTAGACGCGATACCGCGCAGTGTCCGTCGACGGGGCTTTTGAATACATAGTAATCATTCATAACTGTTGTGCTCTCTTTGTGGGGTTTGTGGTTTCCTGCAAAAGTAGATCGAGGAATTGTCTTCTTGGCCTAACGAGAACAAGATGAGCGACGGCGGACGAGGGCGCGCGGCGCGCGGAGTGAATGGAGTGGACTGTCAAGCCACGACATAGACGGGAAGCCCGGAGGGTATGGGAGCAGCGCGACCATATCAAAGTGTGGAAATCATTTCAAAAGTGAATCGCGGAGCGGTCCGCCGTTCGCTCCATCGCATGGTTAGGCGTTCATGTGAAAAGTCCTACAATCCGGGTGACCGTTAGCGCCGCCAACCCAAGACGGTGAACCAATCGTTGCTGCCAGCCAATAAGTAACACTGGAACGCCCAATCGAACCAGAAAGACGGCCGCGATGTGAGCATGCGAAAAACCAAAAAAATTGCCCCGGGCGAAGTTGTAGCTAAGGCTAATCACAGGCGGAAGCAACAGGACACCGACGAGCACTCGACTGTGCGTCATGTAATAATCCTCCAAAGACGCCCAGGTGTCTTGTTCCCGCGGCAGCATTGCCTGGCTAACGAAGACATAGGGCAAAGTGATGCCGATAGAAACCAGGATTGGCCAGGGCCCAATGGTCAAGACGCTACGCGCTTCCCAGGCTGACATCCATTGATGGGCGGCACTGAACAGGATAAGCAGCCCCAATAAGATGGGCGATATTCCGACGACCATATCCTTTCGCCCGCGCCACATATCGGCAAAGCCCGTCGCCACCCTCGCCACCGCGAGACCCAGTAAGAGGCTTTGAAATGAGAAAAGGAAGTCGAACCCGCTCATATCTCTCTATTTTGATCGTCTAACGAGAACAAGATGAGCGCGGCGGACGAGGGCGCGCGTCGCTCGGGGTGAAAGTGTGGAAGTCATCTCAAATGTGGACGCATAGCGGTCCGCCGTTCGCTCCATCGCCTGGTTAGATCGTTGTTCCATCGCGCAGTGACAAGCGCCACCTCTGAAAAACCCAACCCAACGACCACAGCAACGAGAAGACAAGAGTATAAAGAATGATGTTCGCGCCGATGCTCATGGCGACGATGCCGAATGCTTCGGGACTGTAGCCAAGGTTCTCGGTCGCCATCAGCAGGATGGAGCTGGGCCAAATGAAGAGCAGCCACTCGCCGACGGAGAATACGCGGAACCGAGCGCCGACCATGACGAACACGGGAACGACAAAACCAAGGGTGACCCCACAGAAGATCGCGTAGCGGAGTCTGGGAAGGCTCATAGATCTAACGAGATAGAGATAAGCCACGGCAGGGTGTCGTGGCAAGCACTCTGAACTTATTTCGGGATAGGGCCGTTGGCTTCATCGATTGGTTAGGCCTTCCATTCACGCGGAAACTCTCAGTAGCGCAAAGGTTGATCTGCACGACTTACGGACTCGCTAGGTGGCGTTACATGGCGATGCGCCAGCTCGGCATCAATCGCTGCTTTCTCCGCCAACACGCTTTTTTTCTCGGAAGCATGGCTTATCCAACGGGTCACGCCTATATAGACGCCAAGGTCGTCTTCCCTCAGCTTACGATTTATCTCCGCGCGTCGGTCAAGTAACTGCTGGGTAGATGCTGAACGCACGTCGGGTGAAGAGGAAGAAGTAGCGCAGCCGGTGAGAATGAACGCGAGCGCTACGATTATATGTTTCATAACGGATTTTGGTTTATCGGTCTAACGAGAAAAAGCTGAGCGACCGCTGACGAGAGCGAGCTGTGCTTCGGAGCTCAGTGTTGAAGTCATCGAAAGTAAATCTCGGCGCCGGTCATCGGTTCGCTCCAGCGCTTGGTTAGATGCGTTATCGCTTCTTGGCCTCTGTGTCATAATACGGATACGGATAGTAATCTATACCGGGGCCGTCGGCGAAAATGCGTTTTCCGTGGATATGCAAGGCGACAGTATCAATGCGATGCATGACGCCTATCGGCTGATTCGAGTAGCCATACCAGACGTCTCCGCCACCGCGCAGCAAAAGGGTGCCACCGCAGTGAAAACTGCACTCAACTTGGCTTGAATCGGCGAGGGCTTTCTTGGAGCGAACGTATGGGGCCAGCTCCCGCTCAAAGACTTCTTTAGCCCGCCAATCCTCGACTCCAAGCAGTGAACGACACACTGCTGTGATTTTGGCAATGTCTTGGCGGGTCAGCTCGGAATCTCCCGCACGGGTTGAAGCGAAGCCGAGCCACACTGTAGCCAGCAAGGCGAACAATCGAAAGGACGGACGCGCTAGCATCTAACGAGAACGAGATGAGCCACCGCGCGAGCTACGAGTGACGTTGATGGGCAAAAAAATCTCGACGTACGGACGGTCCGCGGTTGGCTCCATCGACTGGTTAGATGGTTGGCGTAGCTTCATCCCGCGACTTTCGAACTACGTACTCCACGATAAAGCGAAATAAGAAATATGATGCAAGGAGATGCACTGCGAACGATGACAGCACACAGACGTGCTGCATAAATCGCGAGCCTGGAAAATATGCGCTCAATGCCCATCCGCCAGCGATGATCCACCTAAGTGCAAAGCCGTAGATGATGAAATAAACAAGCCATCCAGCAATCAGATAAGGTTCCCGTAGTCGTTTCATGCGACAAGGTTCACCATCTAACGAGAACAAGATCAGCCACCGCTCCGGCAGCGAGGCGTCGCTCCGACTGAGAATACAGTAATCAAAATCGACATCGACGCGGAACGCCAAAGAGCGGTTGGCTGGAGCGATTGGTTAGATGTTTTCGATGTCATCCAACTGGTATATTCGGGGCCGAAACAACGCCTTCGCCAGTGGCACGCCAGTGGCCATGGACACGCCTGACGACAAGCGCCTCTTCTCGATCATCATAGTGGACGCGGCGCTTACCATACCAGACGTAAACCAAATCTGAACCACGGATCTCAACTGAATAGATTGGTTCAGCACTGCCGCTCTGATGCAGGCTGCTTTGGGCTGCAGCCCTGATCTCCCCAATGTCGTGCCATGAGACAGCATCGATCTGCCCATCGATGGTGGGTCGGGGTGGCATCTCCGCGCAGCCGCACAAAATTGCAGCTACTGTCAATGCGATGGCGTGCTGAAGGGCCCGCATACATCTAACGAGAAAGAGATAAGCCACGGCAGGGTGTCGTTGCAACCACGGTGAAGTTGTATCGCAAAGGGGCCGGTGGCTTCATCGATTGGTTAGGCGTTGCGTGCATCGGCGAATCGACCGGACTTGCTCCAAAGGAGAAGCGCTAACAGAACACAGTCGAGGCCGACGCCAGCCGCATACGCGCCGAGAAATCGGATACGAAACGCACCAAGCTGCAGAAGGCCGCTGACGACCGGGGCAATGATACCGCCAATTACCACGATCCACAGATAAATCTGCGTCAGAAGAAGCGCGAGGTGATTCCGCAGAAGAATTCCGATGCCAAGCGGAAGAAGCAGACCGACCATGGCCCACGCAAACACTTCACGCGCATTCCAGCCATGTCCGATATTGTAAACCAGACTAATGACCGCATGGAAACCGGCCGACGCAAGGGCCCCAGCTACGAACACTTGAATGTCTCTAGCTGTGATCGTGCGCATCGCGATTACGTCTAACGAGAATAAGCTGAGCGACTGCTGACGGGAGCGAGCGGTGCTTTGGGGTTCAGTGTGGAAGTCATCGGACGTAAATTGACACGCCGGTCAGCGGTTCGCTCCAGCGCTTGGTTAGACCTACCATCCGATCGTCTCATTCGTGCTGTTCTGGTTCAGCTTTTCGTTCGTGAGCGTAAAGTCATAAAGCACAAACTCCTCAATTGGATCTCCGAATCCTTCGGCGCACCCGACATTTGGTATTAGGCCATATATCCGGTTTACGCGATGCCAATCGCGTCTGCCCTCTCCGCGAGCTGCGGCGTGATACCGCACCATCTTAGGAAAAGTGCTTTGCAGCATAAGCGCTCGGTTGCCTTTCGGTGTTCCAACAAACTCGCCGACAATGTATGGCTGCTTTGTGGATGTAGTGAGAAGGCGCGGGTTCACCAAGCGGTTTCCGCGCTGATCGAAGACGATGGCGAACTTCTGGTGGAATCGAATCTTGATCTTGTCGCGAACGTGATTGACGTCGATGGGCTCATACTCCGCGTGTGTGGATGTGTACCAAATCACCTGCAACAGCAGCAGCAGAGGGAGAGGTGTGGCTTTCATGAAGCGTGCAGTAGGTCTAACGAGAAAAAGATAAGCCACCGCAGGGTTCTGCAACAACTTCACTGAGGTTGCATCGCAATGGGGCGGTTGGCTTCATCGATTGGTTAGGTGCGGATGTGAAAATCACTTTAAGCGCTCCAAAATGTAAGGCACTGGTCCATCTTTGATTGCGATCCTCTGCGGTTGGATTCCGGTAACCTCCCACCGAATCGTCCGATGCTCGACGGGGCCATTGGAATCGGTCTTCACGTCCATTATTAGGTCGTGTCCGTCAATGCGCCACAAAGCAGTGGCCGCTTCTTCCGCTCGACCTTCAAGTCGAAACGAGGTTACCGCCGAGTGATCCGCACCGAAGCGCTCCTCGTAGTCGTGGGTGTTGTAGTGAATTTGCCATGTGCCAACGAAATCGGCGTCGCTTGGGGGGCGTTGTATCAGAGTCAAAACATAGTCAGGCAACAGACGTTTATAGGTAAGGACCTTGCTACCGTCAAAGTTCTTCATCAACAACGCGTCATTGCGAATTTTCACGATTGTAAATCTGATCTGCTTGTCTTCGTTAGCCCAAGTATCGACAGGAACGTATTTGGTGAAATGGACGACAAGCTCATGGCCCTGCAGTTGCCAGTCGCCCGCCCCGATGCCAACGCTGGGCGTGGTAAGCTCATTCTTCCAGCTCGTCCAGGATGTAAAACTGTGGTCTTTCCGGCAGGCCATTTCTTCGACTGTTTGGTCGTCCTCGGCTCTCCATGTGCCCAAGAGCTTTACTTCAGTAACCCGGTTGCAGCCGATGAGCATTACAGCGCAAACAGCGAGCGCTAAAATGCGAGTGGCTGCTAGCATCTAACGAGACGGAGATAAGCCACGGCAGGGTGTCGTGGCAAACAGACTGAACGTATTTCGGAATGGGGACGTTGGCTTCATCGATTGGTTAGACGTCTTGTTCAATGAATCCCCTGACTCTTCTTGGTGACCTGCCAGTGTGAGCCGGCTTTCTGTAACGTGAAGTCGCCCTCAGCGACAACGTGCGGAGATGCGGTGTGCACCCGAACTGACAGAGGACTGGTAGCAGAAACTTTAATCGTGCGAATCTCATCATGCGTGTACTTACCGAGCGCTGACTTGATCTCGCTCCAGTCCGAGTCGGAGAGCTGAGATGGCCGCGCGACGCATGGCTGTGCTGAGGCTGATGCGGCGAAACCAAATGCGAGGAGAACAGCGAGCACGCGCATACGTCTAACGAGACAGAGATAAGCCACGGGCGGGGTCGGTGGCAAACACGCTGAAGTTGTATCGCAATGGGGCCGTTGGCTTCATCGATTGGTTAGGTCTTGTTGGGTTCCCATGAGTGAATCGACTGTGGCACAGGTAGTTTGGTGTCACTATCTCCTGCACCGAGGTCGTAAATTTCGAGACCGGTTATCGAATCGTCTGTCGCCCAGACCATGACTCCAACCTGTCCACCTTTCGGAGTGACGCCAATACCATCGGCAACGATCCGTGATGGTTGCGATGGGTTCTTCTCGGCAAAATCGACGCTATCGCAGCCACAACCGCATTTGCTAACCGCGTGCAACTGATCAATGCCGCCGACGAAGCGTGAAATATCCGGCATCATTGGTGCGTGCTCCAGCGTCGCTCGGATAACCGCGGCTTCCTGCGGCATAATCGGCCGGTCGAGTGCAGGTCGCGTGATCGCTGCTGACATAGACCTAACGAAACGGAGCTCAGCCACCGCTGGCGGGAGCGAGCTTTGCTTTCACTTCATCCTTCATAATTCATCCTTCACCTTTTCATTACGGCGGCCAGCGGTTGGCTGGAGCGATTGGTTAGGCTCATGGATTCTTAATCCACACATCGCGTCTTCCCGACCGGCGGAGATGGAGAATGTCTTTTACAAGGCTTTCGATGAGGATTGTCTCGCGATTCTTCTGATTTCCATTGGGTGACAATTCAAGTCTACCGTCGCTATGGAGCGCCCATTTGCCCGAAATAATCGAGTCTGCGTAGGTGAGACGATAAGATGAATCTGGATGAAGCACGTAAATAACGCCCTCGTGATCTCGCCACGATCCGACAAGTTCGGCTGGCCGGACGGGCGAAGTTGCTGGAGCTGTCGCAGCGAGAAGCAATGTGAAACATAGCAGCGACTTCATGGGCCTAACTACAATTCGACGAAAGTCTGTTTCGCCTATTTCGACTTTTCACCGGAGGGAAACCGGATAAAACGAAAGCATGTCTTCTTTTTTACCGGCGGCTCCGAAGCGGAGCAAGCCGAAATTACTCGACCAAGTCCGTCAGCTCATGCGACTACGTCATTATAGTCTGCGCACCGAAGAGGCATATGTGGGCTGGATTCGCCGTTACATTCTTTTTCATGGCAAACGGCATCCCCGCGAGCTTGATGAAAAGCACGTGTCCGAATTTCTGAGCAGCCTGGCCATCACCGGGCGTGTGGCTGCCTCGACGCAGAACCAAGCGCTCAGTGCGCTGCTATTTTTGTATAAAGAAGTTCTGCAGCGTGAGCTCGGATTTGTGGGCAACGCGTTGCGGGTGAAACGGCCGCCGAAAGTGCCCGTCGTACTGTCGCCGGGCGAAGTGCGTGCAGTGCTTTTGCACTTGGACGGGCAATATCGTCTAATGGCGCAACTGCTTTACGGAAGTGGATTGCGTTTACTGGAGTGTCTCCGCTTACGCGTCAAAGATGTCGATCTGCATTATCTGCATATTACTGTGCGCGATCCTAAAGGCGGGCGTGAACGTAAGACAATGCTGCCGGTGAGCCTGGCTGCATCGTTGCGTGAGCATTTGGAAAAAGTAAAAGCTCGGCACGCGCGAGACCTGGCCGAAGGGTTTGGCAGCGTGCATTTGCCGGGCGCACTTGAGCGAAAAATTCCAAGCGCATCACGGGAATGGACTTGGCAATACGTGTTTCCCGCTGAACGTCGCTCAATCGATCCGCGCACCGGGATTGAACGACGGCATCACGTGAACGAAAAAAACCTGCAGAATGCCGTCAAAGCGGCTGTTCGCAAATCGGGCGTCCCCAAGCGTGCGAGTTGTCACACGCTGCGCCATTCGTTCGCGACCCATTTGCTGGAGAACGGAAACGACATTCGAACCGTGCAGGAGTTGCTCGGTCACAAAGATGTGAGTACGACCATGGTGTACACCCACGTGCTCAATAAACCGGGCATCGGGGTCAAAAGCCCGCTCGATTAGAAACCGAAGAGAACGCCGAACGCCGAATCAGGCCCTGACAGGCACGCTGGCGGTGCGCTCGAGTTTGCCCCAGCTGACCCATGCGCCTTTGATGGCGCGCAGGATCGCTTTCCAGACGCAGTAACTGAGCATGGGACGATAGATCAGCCGCATTGGCAAGATGCGCCAGGCGCGCAGGATTGGTTCGCGTTCTAAAATACAGGCGAGCGTCGCAAGTAGCACGTCCATTGCAAGGAATGTGATGACGAACGGCAGCACCGCGTTCCACGCGCCGAACGGCAGAGAGGCCAGCAGAAATAAATCTACGATCGGCGTAATGGCGATCAGAATGATCTGAAAGAACCAGATGCTCGGTAAACTGAACCACCCGAGGGCGCGATAGTTCCAGTTGAACACCATGTCGCGATGTTTCCACAGACATTGCAGCGTACCGTAGGCCCACCGCGAACGTTGTCGCGCGAGTGTGGCCACGGTCTCGGGCGCTTCGGTCCACGCGATCGCCTCGGGCACATACACGATGCGCTGACGTTGTCTGTGTAACGACAGCGTGAGATCGGTGTCTTCGGCGAGCGTTTCCAAACTAAGCCCACCCGCTTCGTCAATCGCGCTCTTCCGAATGGCGCTAATCGCGCCGGGGACAACAGTGATACAGTTCCAGCGATTGTAAGCGCGCCGATCCAGATTAAATCCGCAGGTATATTCCAAAGCCTGACAACGCGCAATGAACGTGCGCAAATTACCAACCTTCGCATGACCTGACACTGCGCCGATGCGCTCATCCGCAAATGGCTCGAGCAAACGCGGCAGTGTGTCGCGTTGACATTGCGTGTCGGCATCAAGGAAAACCACGATCCTATTGTGCGCGACGGTGAGGCCGCGCTGGAGAGCGCGCGCTTTGCCGCGGTTTTCCTGTTGGAACAATCGAATGCGCGATTCGCTCCGTGCAACGCGCTGAATTTCCGCAGCGGTCTGGTCGGTCGAGCCATCGTCGACGACGATCACTTCGATTTCGCCATTGTAATCTGTGGCGAGAAGCGTGCGCAGAGTTTCCGCAATTAATTTCTCTTCATTGTAAGCGGCGATAATGACGCTGATCGGTTCCGCGAAGTTTGTTCGAGGTAGGCGCCGAAAACGCGCCGCGAGCCAGATGACGATCAACGTGCGAACAACGACAAGTGCCGTCGCCACGATCATAAAAGCCCAGAGGAATTCTTCAATGCTGTGGTAAACGCGGAACCCGGTGCCGCTGACAATACGGGTAAGCGACTGACCACTGCCCTGAACGGGCGGCATCACTGCGTCGCGCGTCGTTCCAAGCAACGTGCTCAATGGCACGATGGTGTCGCCGCGTGTATGCAGCCAATCCAAAATGCGCGGAAGCGCTTCCACCGTTTGCGAGCGGTCGCCGCCCGCATCGTGGAGCAGGATTACGTTGCCATCGTGTCTTTGTTGTTTAATCCGCCGGAGGATGATGTCTGCGCCGGGCTTTGCCCAATCTTGTGGATCGATGTTCTCAAGAACAACGAGATAATTCAGTTCTTCCGCGATTTTCAGAGGCGCCAATTCACTCAGGTCCGTCGGTCCAGTGTCGCTGGCGTAAGGCGGGCGAAACAATGTGGTCGCGCGGCCGGTAATGGTTTCCAGCAACAATTGCGTGGCGTTCAACTCCAATCGGATATGTTCCGGCCAGCAGAGCGCCAGGTTCGGATGGTAATAGGTATGGTTCCCGATCTCGTGTCCTTCGTTGAAGATGCGACGAACAAGCGCCGGGTAACGCTCTGCGTTTACTCCGACGACGAAAAACGTGGCCTTTACGTTCGCTGCTTTAAGAATGTCCAGAATTTTTGGCGTCCATCCCGGATCGGGGCCGTCATCAAAAGTGATTGCGACCTGATGCTCGGTGCCCGCGCCCTGGTGATATAGCGTCGGGAATTCCGCAAACTTCACATAGTTCTCTGTGAGATAGCCGTCTGCATCCACAGTCAGCTTGCGCATTCCGTCAGTGCGATCCTCGTCCACAGTCACGATTTCGCCGTCGCCGACGTCCGTGATCGTGTCGGTCGATTTTATTAGTTCCAGCCCCTGTCGCGTTTGATCATCGAATTTGAAATCGCGCGGCACATTTAACGCATCCCAGATTGCCGGGTCTTCGCTGCCGAGCCTATAAAGTGCGAACCCGCCCGCCTTCTCATCGCGCACCCCGCGCAATTGGTTGAGAAATGTGACAGCATCGAGGAACCAGACACCGTGTTCCGTGCCCTCATCCTGGAAATAGAAATACGGACTGTAACTCGGCCCCTGAACTTGAACGGTCCCGATTTCCGCGTCCTTGGCGCGGCTCATCGCTTCGGAAAAACTGATCAGCTCGCCCTTTTTGCCACCGATCGGCCAGTCATATCCGTAGCTGCCAATTGCAATGATCCATTGCTTTGTGTCTGATCCATCCAGCAGGACATGCAGCCAACCTTCGAACCACGAGCGGGAGGCCAGCGGCCCCGGTGGATCTGTTTCCGACGTTTCATCGAACAACATCGCAACAAAACGATCGATGTTGTCACTGAGCGCATCGATGTCGATGTAATCCAGCTCCTGCCCCGGCTGAACGCACAACCACAATTCTTTGTTATCGTCGTGCAATGCGTCCGCAAACTTGTCGACGAATGCGGTTAAATCATTCTTATAAGCAGGATCAATTTGTTGCCAATCCACAACGACTCCTGCAGCCTTGGCGTTGCGCAACACGGCAAGCACGTCCTGGATAAAGCGGTCCTGCCGTGTCGCGGGTCCATGGGCGAGATTCTCAATCGCTTCGGGCTGCCAGGTGTCGCCGACCAGATTCGTCAAGAGCGGCATCAGCGCGATCCCTTTGTTTGCCGCCAGCTTTGACACGCGGCTATCGGAGTCGATTTGCAAATTGCCCATGCCATCAACAACCGTCATCCACTCCGGGCACACATGCGTAATCTGAGCCGCGTGTTGCTGGAGCGACGCGTAGCTGTCAGGATCGCCGTTTACATAGAATGCGAGTCGCACTTCATTATCAGGCGCTTTCTTCCGCGGGCGGGGCGAAGGGGTTGTCGCTGTGGCCGCGAGTTTTTTTGCGGCGTGACGAGTCGCGCTGAATTTCTGCCATAGCGACGGAGCCGGAGAAACGTGGCCCGCGGGATTCTCCCGTTGCAACGCACGCAATTGGCCTTTCAACTGCCGCAGCGAAAAGGGCACGTTCATCTTAGGTATCACAAAAAGCGTCTGAACGAAAAGCACCAGCGCTACGAAGAACAGCACGCCGCCGATTAGCAGAATGAGGCGTAGCCGGGGCCAGCGTTTACCGCTGGGATCGGAGAACACGAACGGCGTAACTTGTTCCGGAGGACCCTCTGGCATGTGACGCGTATAATCGCTTAGGTCTGGGAATAAGAAAATCCGATTCTATCATTTCAACCTTGGACCCTCGGTGTTAGACGTTGACGGGTAAATGAACGTTCAACCAGATTCTCTGCCGACCGGACATGACGGCATCGTCCAACGTTTAACCAAAGGCCCCACCATCCATTCCAGCGCGTGGGTTGTTCCTGGCGCCACTGTGCTTGGCGACGTAATTCTTGAAGAAGAATCGAGCGTCTGGTACGGCGCGGTCCTGCGCGGTGATATTAACCGCATCGTCATCGGGCCACGTTCGAACGTTCAGGACAACGCTGTCATCCACATTGACACCGGTTACCCAACAAGCGTGGGCGAATTGGTCACGATCGGGCACACCGCGATTGTTCACGCATGCAAAATCGATAATGAAGTGCTCGTCGGCATGGGATCCATCATTCTCGACGATGTCGAGGTCGGCGCCCGTTCCATCATCGGCGCAAACGCGCTTGTAACGATGGGAATGAAAATCCCGCCCGGCTCACTCGTGCTCGGTTCGCCCGCAAAGATTCGCAGGCAACTGACGCTGGACGAGCAAACCGACATCGCCCGATGGGCACGGAGCTACGTCGAAACAGCGAGGCAGTATCGAAAATTTTTCTAACGACTTTTCATGTCAAACAAAGCAACAATAAGAGATCCATGAAAACTATTTTCAGTTCCGTAGCAGTTATTCTCCTCGCCGTTTTCTTCGATCACGCACGGTTAGCCGCCGAAGACACGCAATCCGCGGACATGCGTCTTTACCCTGCTGAAACCATTGAATGGAAAGCGGGACCAGCCGCCTTGCCTCCCGGCGCAAAGATGGCTGTGCTCGAAGGCGATCCAGCAAAAGAAGGTTCGTTCGTAGTGCGTTTCCAGTTTCCTGACGGCTATCACGTCGCACCGCATACCCATCCAAAAACTGAGCGCGTCACGGTGATTTCGGGCGCTCTTTATCTCGCAACCGGCGAAGCGCTTGATCGCAATAGCGCAAAAAAACTTCCCGCAGGGTCCTTCGGTTACTGGCCTGCTGGAATGAAACACGCGGGGTGGTCTGAAGGCGTTACGGTAATTCAACTTCACGGGGTCGGCCCGTGGCAAATTAACTATGTGAATCCCGCGGACGATCCGAGGAACGCAAAGAAATAACGCGTTGCTAACACTCGCGAGTCGTAATGATCTCACCAACTCGTTCGCGTTGGCGCGCAGACATCGAAATCAATCACCCGAATCTGCTTACAAGCCAACACCAAATGTCTCTGCCAGTTCGCGCGCGTTCTCACGCAAAAGTTCGGCTGCGCGTTTCATGTTTTCTTGCTGGCTCATTCCCGGGCGCGCGTTTTGGTAAATACCCTCAAAAATTTCGCGAAGTTCTCGGTCTTCAGATGCACGGCCAACAATTGCGAACACTGGCTTTCGGAGCTTTCGTGCCAGTCGCGCCACGCCGACCGGCGTTTTTCCCTCGAGCGTCTGCCGATCGAGACTCCCCTCGCCTGTAATCACCAGGTCCGCATCTTTCATCTTGGTTTCAAGGCCGACTGCTTCTGCGACAACTTCGAAACCCGGCCGGATTGTCGCGCCGCAAAAACTCAGCAAACCGAAGCCGAGGCCGCCTGCGGCACCGGCACCCGCTTCGTTCCGATGGTCGAACCCGAATTCTGTGGCCACGACGTCCGCGAGCCTCGTCAGCGCGCGTTCTAAATTGTCGAGGTCGCTTTTGCTTGCCCCTTTCTGCGGACCAAACACTTGTGTCGCGCCATTTTCGCCCAGCAACGGATTCTTCACGTCGACCGCCGCCACGATGCGCGGTCGTTTTAGTTCCTTCGGTCGCTCAATCCGCTTCAGCAGAGGAAGTTCGGCAAACGATTCAATCTCGTTTGCTCCCTCGCCGAAGAATTGAAATCCCAAAGCGCGCGCCATGCCGAAACCGCCATCGTTTGTTGCGCTGCCACCCAGACCGATAATGATTTCGTTCGCACCGCCTTTGGTCGCATCCAAAATCATTTCGCCCACACCGAACGTCGTCGCACGAATTGGATCGTGTTCACTTTCGGAAAGTCGCCGCAGGCCAGCGGCTTCGCTCATCTCCATTACCGCAAGTTTTTCCTGGTCGATCCATCCGTAGCGCGCGTCGATCTCGCGGCCGAGCGGATCATGCGCATTGCATTCGATCCAGGAAGAGCCACGCGCATCACAAATCGCTTCTGCAGTCCCCTCCCCTCCGTCGGCCATCGGCACCACTTCGATCTGCGCGTCAGGCACCCCATCGAGCAGCCCTTTCGCGATGTTTTGCGCGGCGTCCCGAGCGTTGAGCGCGCCTTTGAATTTATCGGGGGCAATTAAGATTTTCATCGTAGCACAGGCATCTTGCCTGTGGGGCTGGCGGGCGTCTCGCCTGCCCGGACCACACACGCTACCCTTTCAGTTTTTTTTCTAAAATTTCACCGACTAATTGCGGATTCGCCTTTCCTTTGGACAACTTAATCACCTGTCCCTTGAGAAAATTCAGCGATGCAACGTTCCCTGCTCGAAAATCCGTTACTGGTTTCGGGTTCGCCGCGATCACTTTATCACACAATTTTTCAATCGCGCTTACGTCGCTCAGTTGCTCGACGCCTTTTTCTTTCACGATCGCGGCTGAGCTCTTTCCGGTCGCAAACATTTCCGCAAAAACTTCCTTGCCTTGTTTGCCGCTGATTTTTCCGCTGTCGATCAAGTTCACGAATTCATCAAGCGCCTCGGGTCGAATCGGACACTCGTTTATCCCTTTCCCTGCGGCCGCAAGCGCGTTCTGCAAATCGTTCAAGATCCAGTTAGCTACATTCTTCGGCTTTTTTGCGCCTTGGGCAGCCGCTTCGAAATATCTCGCTAACTCGAGATCATTCGCCAGCACGGCGGCATCGTAGGGGCTCACCTGGTATTGATCGACGAATCGTGAGCGCTTGGCCTTTGGCAACTCCGGCACGCGCCCTCGCACCTCGGTCACCAGCGCATCCGTTTTCACCGGGACGAGATCTGGATCAGGAAAGTAACGGTAATCGTGCGCGAACTCCTTGGTCCGCATGAGAAATGTTTCACCCGCGACATCGTTCCAGCCGCGAGTCTCCTGCTCCATCCGTTCACCGCGCTCTAGGATGCTGGTCTGGCGGCGAATCTCGTAAGCGAGAGCGCGCCGGACACCGCTGATCGAGTTCAAATTCTTGAGTTCGATTTTTGCTCCAAGTTCGGTTTGATGTTCAGGCCGCACGGAAACGTTGCAATCGCAGCGGAGTTGTCCCTTCTCCATATCAGCATCGCTCACCGCGCCGTAGATCAGGATCTGTTTCAACGCGCTCAAGAATGCGAATGCTTCCTCGGGCGAATTGATTTCCGGCTGGGTCACGATCTCCATCAACGGCGTGCCTGCGCGATTGAAATCAATGCCGGTGCTGTTCTCGAAGTGGAAACTCTTTGCTACGTCTTCCTCCAGATGGATCCGTACCAGATGCACTTCCTTGTCATGCGTGACTATATTTTTCTGTGCGTCCTTGGGATAAGCGAGATCATGTAACGGCACGCTGCCGTTTGTACACAGCGGCATGTCGTACTGCGAAATCTGATAATTTTTCGGCATGTCCGGGTAGAAATAATTTTTGCGATCGAACTTGCTAACCGTCGCGATATCGCATCCGAGCATCAGTCCCGTCAGCACAGTCATGCGCAACGCTTCCTGATTCATCACCGGCAACGCGCCGGGCAACCCGAGGCAAACCGGACAAGTGTGCGTGTTCGGCTCGGCGCCAAATTCAACCGGCGAAGCACAAAACATTTTGGAGCGCGTCTTGAGCTGCACGTGCACTTCCAATCCAATTGTCGCGATGTAGTTCATTTAGAATTTCTCACACGACGGCCACAAAGGCTCACAACGAAACCTCAAGAGGATTTTCGTCATCCAAATAGCCGTAATTACGCGTTTGATCGCATTCTTTAGGTGCGCTTCGCCGAAATTAATCAGAAGGCCCAGCTTGAGGCCGCCCAGGCGCAGTTGCGTCAGAAGCTGCTTCGCATGCACGGGAAGCAGAGCCTCCACAGATTTCAATTCGACAATAACCCTTCCATTCACGACGAGGTCGGATCGGAACGCTTCATCGAATCGTATGTTATCGTACAGAATTGGCATCGACTTTTGACGCTCCGCGGTCAGACCGCTCTTTTCCAACTCGTACGCCAATACCACTTCATACACTGATTCGAGCAGACCTGGCCCGAGTCTGGTATGAACGAGAAACGCTGCATTTAAAATCTGCTTAGCAATCTCGTTCTCCGTCATCCAGCTGTGTCCTTTGTGGACTTTGTGTGAGGCGGTTTAGGGATTAAGCAACTGACCGCGTTTTGCCGCAATGCGTGATCGCAAAGGACGAGCGCTGCCATTGCTTCGACAATCGGCACGGCTCGTGGAAGAACACACGGATCGTGACGTCCGCGGGCGGCAAGATCAGTCTGCTCTTTTGAACGTGTAACAGTTTTCTGTTCAAGCGCGATCGTTGAAGGCGGCTTAAACGCAACGCGAAAGTAAATGTCTTCGCCGTTGCTAATGCCACCTTGTACGCCTCCGGAGTTGTTCGTGGTCGTCCGAATTCTTCCAGCGCGGGTTTCGAATGCATCGTTGTGCTGCGAGCCCCGCATCTGCGTCGCTCCGAATCCCGAACCGATCTCGAACGCTTTCGCAGCCGGAATGCTCAGCATCGCTTTCGCCAGGTCTGCTTCGAGCTTGTCGAACACGGGCTCGCCAAGTCCGGGTGGGATGCCGCGCGCCACACACTCGATCAGGCCACCAACGGAGTCGCCTTCATCCCGAATCTGTTCGACCAGCGAGATCATCTTTTTCGCAGCGGCAGCATCCGGGCAGCGGACAACATTTTTTTCTACGTTGTTCATCGTCACGGTGGAACGGTCAATCTTCGCAGTCACTTCGTGGATTTGAGTCACGTACGCGACGAGTTCGAAGTCTGCATACAAAGCGGACAAAGCTTTTTTTGCAATCGCGCCGGCCGCGACGCGACCAATCGTCTCGCGGGCAGACGCGCGACCGCCGCCCTGCCAATTTCGGATTCCGTATTTGGCCTCGTAAGTGTAATCGGCATGCGACGGTCGAAATTTTCGCGCGATTTCGCTGTAATCTTCGGGTCGAGCGTCTTTGTTCCGAACAAGAATTGCGATTGGGGTCCCGAGTGTTCTCCCTTCAAAAACGCCTGATAGAATCTCGCACCGGTCTTCCTCTTTGCGCTGGGTCGTCAGTTTGCTTTGACCCGGACGACGACGATCCAGGTCTCGTTGAATTTCCGCTTCGGAAATTTCGATTCGCGGCGGGCAACCATCGATCACCACGCCGATACCGCCGCCATGGGATTCGCCAAAGGTGGTCACGCGAAACAATTGGCCAAATGTGTTGGACATAAGCGAGTAATAGTAGCACAGCCGTCTCGGCTGTGGGGCAGGCGGGCGTCTCGCCTGCAGTAACTCGGACTCAGCAGGCGAGGACGCCTACTGGCCCCACAGGCAAGATGCCTGTGCTACTAGATCGCTTCCAGCGCGCTCTTTAGATCATCGATCAAATCGCGGACATCCTCGACGCCGACAGACAACCGGACGAGCGAATCGGTGATGCCGAGTTTTTGCCGTTGTTCTTTGGGCACGGAGGCATGCGTCATAAGCGCGGGATGATTGATCAGGCTTTCCACGCCGCCCAGGCTTTCCGCCAAAGCAAACAAGTGCGTGTTCTCAAGAAAACGCCGCGTTCCTGCGAGGTCAGTCTTCAAAACGATGGTGACCATTCCGCCGAACCCGCGCATCTGTTGCCGGGCCAAATCGTGTTGTGGATGCGATTTTAGTCCGGGGTAATGGACCGATTTGATCTCGCGTTGTTCCTCGAGCCAGCGCGCAATCTCCAGCGCGTTTGAGCAATGCCGCTCCAAACGGAGCGCCAGCGTTTTCAAGCTGCGCAGAACAAGAAAACTATCGAACGCGCCGGCAATCGCACCCACCGAATTTTGCAAGAAGGCAATTTGATCAGCGAGTTCCTTATTTTTCCCAACAACGGCAACACCGCCCACCAGATCGGAATGCCCGTTCAGATATTTCGTTGCGGAATGCACAACGATATCGAACCCCGATTCAATCGGTCGCTGAATCCATGGAGTAGCGAACGTATTATCGCTAACCGAAATCAATTTCCGTTTGCGCGCGATCTTCGCGATCGCGTCAAGGTCGATCAGTTTGAGCAGCGGATTACTCGGGGTCTCGATCCAAACCATGCGCGTGTTTGGTTTGATTGCGCGCTCGAGATCTTTCGCATCGGTCAAATCGACGTAGGTGAAATCAAGATTCGCGGAGCGCTTGCGCACTCGATCGAATAACCGGAAGGTCCCGCCGTACAGGTCGTCGCTTGCGACAATATGCGAGCCGCTGTCGAGAACCTCCAGCACTGTCGCCATCGCAGACAGACCGGATGCGAACGCGAAACCGCGCGATCCGCTTTCCAAATCGGCGATGCACTTTTCGTATGCCAGGCGGGTGGGATTGATTGAGCGCGCGTAATCGTAGCCTTTGTGTGTCCCGGGACTTTCCTGCACATATGTTGACGTGGCGTAAATCGGTGTCATCACCGCGCCGGTCGTGGGATCCGGCTGCTGCCCGGCGTGAATGGCGCGCGTCGCGAAGCCCTGCTCTTTTTTCATTGTCGATATGTAACTGCGCTAAATAAACTCGCGTTCCGGCGGCGTGGACGATTTCGGCATGTGAAGCCGGAGATAGGAAAGCCAATCGGTGCGCGTAATCAGACCAAGAAATTTGTTGTCGTCCATCACGATGGCGACCCGGCCGCGATCGAATACGCCTAGTAAGTCTGCGATTTTGGCGTCCGGCGGCAACGTCTCTAACTTATCCGTCATCGCTTTGCTCACCGGATCATTAAAATGCGAAGGCTCGTGGTGCACTTTTACGAGGAGATCGGATTCGTCGATGATCCCAATGGCACGGCCGCTTTTGTCGACCACCGGAAGCTGCGATACGTCTGAGTCGCGCATTCGTTTGAACGCTGTGAGCAACGAATCGTCCGGCCCTACCGTGATCACTTCGCCAGCTTCGTATCGATGCGAGATCAAATCGCAGAGATCGCCGTGCGGCGTGCGATGAATGAATCCCTGCTCGGCCATCCAAAAATTGTTATACATTTTTGAGAGATACTTGTTGCCGGTGTCAGGGACGAATGTGACGACGCGCTTCGGTTTTGTTTGCTGTCGACAGTAGCGCAGCGCGCCGGCGAGAAGCGTGCCAGTGGACGACCCGCCAAAGATTCCTTCCTTGCGCAAAAGCTCGCGTGCTGCGGCAAAACTTTCCTCGTCATCGATCTCAAATGCTTCTGTAACTAACGACATATCCGCGATGTCTGGGATGAAATCTTCGCCGATGCCTTCCACTGCCCAGCTGCCCGATTCAACGAGCTGACCGGTCTTGACGTACTCATACAAAATCGAGCCGGTCGGGTCGGCCAGAACCATTTCGATGCCGCGCCGCGGTTTCACGCGATTAAAAAATCTGCCGAGCCCTGTCAGCGTTCCACCTGAGCCGACTCCCACGACGACGGCATCGACGTCGTGCCGCATTTGCTCCCAAATCTCCGGACCGGTTGTGCGCTCGTGTGCGTGAGGGTTCGCCGGGTTACCAAATTGGTTCACGTAAAAGCTCCCCGGAATTTGCTCGGCCAGGCGCGCCGCGACATCCTGGTAATACTCGGGATGGCCGCGTGTCACATCAGACCGTGCGATCCGCACTTCCGCGCCGAGCGCTCTCACGTGCGATATCTTTTCTTGCGACATCTTGTCGGGAATTACCAGTAAGACGCGATAGCCCTTCGCGCCTGCTACCAGCGCCAGCCCAAGGCCCGTATTGCCTGCTGTGGCTTCAATAACTGTGCCGCCGGGCTCGAGTTTCCCGTCGGTCTCGGCTGCTTCGATCATCGACAGCGCGATCCGGTCCTTAATGGAGCCACCCGGATTTTGATTTTCGAGTTTGAGAAAAAGTTGACACGGTCCGGCGTCGAACTGCGTTACTTCCACTAACGGCGTATCGCCGATAAGCGAAAGAATCTCGGGCGGTTTGTTGTGCGCAATGGCGGGGGCGGCGGAACTCTGACTCATAAAGTTACTCGATCGACGGCTCGCCCTTGTGCGACCATTCCGACTGGCTGTCTGTTAGAAACTGTTGGAGCACAGGAAAGCGAACCTCACCGTAGTTCAATGCGTAGCGGAGATCGCCGCCTTTGTAAATCCAAGTCGTGGGAATCCAACTCAGCGGCAAACTGGCAAACTGCTTGATCTTGTTTTCACCGCGACGCGGACCGGAATCAGCGAGAATTGTCACGTTGGGCTGGCCGGCGATTCCGAATCTGTTCAGGAGCGCGCGCCCGTCCTGCCCATCATTCCAGACCGAGACGAAACAAAATTTCACCTGTGGATTCTCATTGATCATTTTGGCCCACCCGCCGGTTTTAAGCTCGGCCTGGCAATTGGAGCACCACGGCGCCCAGAGGTGAACGACAGTGGTTTGTGGCGATTTGATTGCGGTGAGAACAGCTTGTTCTGCTGAGGATTCAGCCCAGAGGGAAGCAACTGGGAGGAGGACGATCGGTATCAGTAATCGGACAAGCAACATCTTCTGCTCTAGAATAGAGGCGAAACATCCAACGCTCAACGCTGAACGCCGAATGTTCAATGCAGTCATTCCGAAGCGACGTAGAAGCTGCAACGCAGCGGACGAGTTCATGAACCCAGGCGTTCAACCCCTGATTAAATCGATTGACCACCTCACGGGATCCTGCGGCGGTAGCGCCGTGCATCCCAGTTGACCAGCTGCACAAAAACGCCTAGTATTGCGTCCCCATTCCGCTTCCAGCAGCAGCCGGATCCGCGGACATCGGTGTTCGATTTAGGGCACCGCTGTACTGAAGAGGAGGCCTACTTACTTTATGATTCAAATGCAGGACGTGATGTCGAAGCCGATGCCAGACTTCCGAGAAGGAAGCATCATCAAAGGGCAGATTTTGGAAGTTCGTCCACGCGAAGTGCTCGTCGATGTCGGATATAAGTCCGAGGGCGTCATTCCGTTGAACGAATTTGAAGATCCCGATTCGCTGCAAGTTGGCGACGAGGTGGACGTTCTCCTGGAGCGACTGGAGAACGAAGAAGGCATGGTAGTGCTTTCGAAGGAGAAAGCAGCTTACCGCCAAAATTGGAACAAAATCGTTCACGTTTTCCAGGGTGACGGTCTGATCAAAGGCAAGGTCAGATCGGTGGTCAAAGGCGGTCTGATGGTGAACATCGGCGTGGAAGCATTTTTGCCGGCATCGCAAATCGATGTCGTTCCACCAAAGGATTTACAGCAGTTCGTCGGCAACACCTATGACTTCAAAATTGTTAAGCTCAATGACGACCGAAAGAATGTCGTACTCAGCAGGCGCGAGGTGATCGAACAGGAGCGCAGCGAAAAGCGCCAAAAATTCCTGGAGAACGTGAACCTCGGCGATCGGGTAGTCGGCACTGTGAAAAACATCACGGACTTCGGCGCATTTATCGATCTGGACGGTATGGATGGTTTGCTGCACGTGACCGACATCACCTGGGGTCGACTGGGACATCCCGGCGAGCTATTGAAAGTCGGGCAGCAGTTGGAAGTCGTTGTGCTTGATATCAACAAGGAAAAGGAGCGCGTTTCGCTCGGACTAAAGCAAACGCAGAAGAACCCGTGGGATCAGATCGAGGAGCGTTTCCCCGCCGGACAGCGCATTAAAGGCAAGATCACGAATCTTGTCCCCTACGGCGCTTTTGTTGAGATCGAGGAAGGCGTAGAAGGTCTGATTCACGTGTCAGAACTTTCATGGACGAAACGCATCATGCGTCCCTCCGATATCCTCAGTGTCGGCCAGGAAGTCGAAGCCGTTGTTCTGGGCGTAAACAAAGAGGAACAAAAAATTTCGCTCGGACTGCGCCAGCTCGAGACAAATCCGTGGGATGAGATCGAGAAGAAGTTCACCATCGGCAGGCAGGTCAAGGGCACGATTCGAAACATGACCGCTTATGGCGCGTTCGTGGAACTGGACGAAGGCATCGACGGCATGATTCACGTCTCCGATTTAAGCTGGACTCGTAAAATCAATCACCCCAGCGAGATGTTTAAGAAAGGCGATGAAGTGGAAGCCGTCGTGATCGACATCGACAAAGTCAATCAACGCATCAGTCTTGGGATTAAACAACTGGCCGACGATCCGTGGAAAACGATCGATGAGAAATATAAGATCGGTGACTTAGTCAACGGTAAAGTGACCAAGCTCGCCAGCTTTGGCGCGTTTGTGCAATTACAGGACGACATCGATGGCCTCGTTCACATCTCACAGTTGAGCGAGGATCATGTCGCCAAGGTTAAGGACGTCCTTAAAGTTGGCCAGGAAGTCGAAGCGCGCGTGATTAAGGTAGACAAAATCGAACGCCGCATCGGGCTCTCGATCAAAGCGGCGAATTATTCCGAAGAACAACTGCGCAAGGAAGTCGAGTCATTTGATACGCTTCGTCCCGGCGAAGATATGGTTGGGTTGGAAAAAGCTTTCGCCGCAGCAGAACAGGAAGAATATCGCCCCGGGGAATCCAAGCGTGCCACAAAGGAGTCGAGCGACTCGAACGGCGAATCGAAGAAGGAACAGAGCAAGAAGTAGTTCCGGCTTTTTCGTAGCTGTTCAGCGGTACTCGGGCAACAAATGCGTGCCCCATGCGGCCCCAAAGTTTGGGCTGGCCCGATCGTCTATTTAATCGCGCTGCTTGGCACTTGGCTGTTAGCAAACGAGAGCGCCCGGCCTTGGGCTGTTTTGCTACTCGTTGCCTCCGCAATGCTGGCGGTGGTACTGTGGCGCCGACAAAATTGGGTATCCGCCTTCCCATCCGATACTGCTACTCCGACAGGCGTATACCGCAGCCGCTTGTTCTATTTGCTTGGAGTTACCATCGCGATGCTGCTTGTACTTGCAGCTGACCTTCGCTATACCGCAGCGCCAACTGAGACGTTCGGGCTCGCAGGTATCTTATGGATCGCAGGCATAGCGTTGCTGCTTTGCGCTGCTTTCTTCGGCTCACATTCATTATGGGGTAGTTCCAGTGCACCACGCCGTCCGCGTTGGCCAACGTGGGAAAACACGCTCCTCATCATGCTGTTCTTCCTGGCGTTGTTCAGTCGAGTTTGGAACCTGAGAAATTTCCCAGACAACATCTATCCGGACGAAATCATGACCGGCAACGTCGCCACTCAGAGTTATGTAAGTCCAACAACTCCGCCATCGGTCTTTAGCACGTTGTGGAGCGGGATTGATTTGCCTGCTCTTTGGTTCTGGTTCGTGGCCGTTTTTCTGAAGCTCGGCGGGACCTCGCTTGCAATGTTAAGGCTGCCTGCCGCTTTATTCGGGGCGTCTACGGTTATCTCGCTTTACGCGTTGTTACGCGGAACATGGGGCAAATGCGCGGCGATAGCTGGAAGCACGATCATTGCTTTCAGCGTTTCGAATGTTCATTACAGCCGCCTGGCGCTTAACAACATCGTGACACAGTTCTTCTGGGCCACTTGTTTCTTTTTCTTGTTGCGCGCGTTGCGGTCGCGTCGCCCGTCTGATTGGGCTCTCGCAGGGCTCTCGGCGGGGTTAAGCGAGTACTTTTATTATGGAACACGGCTTCTGCCCTTCATCCTGGCAATGTTTATGGTGTTCCTCCTTGCTGTTCATTGGAAACACGCACGCCAGTACGCGAGCGGCTTCCTCCTACTGGCGGCAAGTTATTTCGTAGGGTTTGGTCCGCTGTTGGTTCACTTCATTCGGAACCCAAACCTTTACCTGGGACGAGGAGCAAGCCTCCTGATTTGGTCAACGCACATTCCGATGAGTTTCGCCGATTTTCACAGCGCTTGGAAAACGATTTGGCCCGTCTTGTCCGAGAACTTGCTTGGAATCAGCATTCACGCTTCACAAGACATCATATTCTATCGCCCACTACTCTTACCTGCCGAAGGCGCTCTGCTCATCCTGGGCGTTGCGCTGCTTTTGTGGCACTGGCGTCATCCGGCCGCGTTTCTCATACTTGCCTCCGGGTTAGGTGTCTTGCTCGTCGGCGGAACGCTCGTGGCGTATCCGAACAGCGTGCCACCCTTGATCAATCATTGGACTCCTGCGTTCCGGCCTTTTATGTTGCGCTGGGAGTGCCTGTCGGCGCATGGATGACGGCGGGACAATCGGAGTTGGGAACCTCGGTTGCGCTGGATCTTGCCGATAACGGTCGCAATTGCATTACTCGTACTTGGCTGCTGTAATCTGCATTCTTATTTCCATCGCTATTACGCCGACCCTGACAGCCTGAAGAGCAACGCATACAGGTCGGCCCAACGGAATTACGAGGTGCAAACTGCTCAGAGCCGATATTCAGCATCCCTCGGCCCCAACTATAAAGTTTTTACAGTCGGACAAAGTTCGTGGCCGTATGATCCTGTAACTACGCGATACCTCGTGAGAGAGCAGCAGTGGACGCTGCTGACCAATCCTGCGACGGAACTGGCGTCCGTAACTCGGGACAACAAAGGAGTGGCATTCCTCTTTTTCCTAGGAAACGAGCAATATCAACAGACGACACATGAGCTTTTCCCCTGCGGCAAGCACGGCGAAGTAACAAGCCGGCGCGGCGAACACTTGTTCTACACATACGTGCTCGTGCCACCGCCAGCAGAGGCGACCCGGAAATAACGTTTCGCTCTGGCTCGACCTGACAAACGCACCCGATTATAACTGGGCTCATGCGATTTGGTTTTCAGCGATGCGTGCGGCTGCTATTGGTACTCGGTTCGGCAGTTCTGTTTTTTGTTTTGGCCGGATGCGGGAATTCCAGCATCGTCGGCAAATGGCGGATGTCGGGATCTGAAAATCAAACAGTTTGGGAATTTTCGGGTAACGGCTCCGTGCTCGTCGGAGAAGTTCGCGGCAGATACAAGTTCGGCGATCATGACCGAATTAAAATCGAGACGCCCTTCTCGACGACAGTTTACCTGATCACGCTTTCGAACGATCAGCTCGCGCTCCAGGAGTTGAACGGTTCCAAGCTCGAGTTCACAAGGGTTCGAGCAGGGCAACCGGAACGGTAAAGGTTGGTGCGCTGCGCCGACCGTACGCCGCAGCGCGGCGTCCTTACCTAGAACTCTGCGCTGCCGGGAGTGCGCGCGAAGGGAATCACATCGCGAATGTTCGAAATGCCTGTAATGAACATCAGCATGCGTTCAAAGCCGAGGCCGAAGCCGGAGTGTGGCACAGTTCCGTAGCGACGCAGATCAAGGTACCATTTGTAATCGACAGGATCCATGTTGTGACGGCGCATGTTATCCTCGAGGATTTCCAGTCGTTCTTCACGCTGGCTGCCACCAACGATTTCGCCGATGCCTGGCACCAGTAAATCAATGGCCGCCACGGTTCTGCCATCATCGTTGGAACGCATGTAAAACGGTTTAATTTCCTTGGGGAAATTAAAAACCGTGATCGGACATTTGAAATGTTTCTCGGTAAGCCAACGCTCATGCTCCGATTGCAGGTTTGAGCCGTAATCGATCGGGAACTCGAATTTTTCGCCGCTCTTTTTCAAAAGCTCGACTGCCTCACTATAGGTGATCCGCTGAAACGCCCTTTCAATGACGAAATCGAGTCGGGCAAGCAACTCCTTGTCCACGAATTTCGCGAACAATTCCAGTTCTTCGGGGCACTGACTTCTCGCATCGACGATCAAATATTTCACCAACTCTTCGGCGAGATCCATGTTGCCGGTCAGATCGCAAAACGCCATTTCCGGCTCGATCATCCAGAACTCGCTGGCATGCCGTGACGTGTTTGAATTCTCGGCGCGAAATGTCGGGCCGAAGGTGTAAACCTTGCTAAGCGCGCAGGCGAACGCCTCCGCTTCCAGTTGGCCACTGACGGTGAGATAAGTTTGCCGGGCAAAAAAATCCTGCGCGTAATCGATCTCGCTGTTTTTCAGCGGCGGATTTTTGATATCGATGGTTGAAACTCGGAACAACTCCCCGGCGCCTTCGCAATCGCTTCCGGTGATGATGGGCGTATGAACATAAACGAAACCGCGATCCTGAAAAAACTGGTGAACGGCGAACGCGAGCCGGCTGCGCACACGAAACACGCAACCGAAAAGATTCGACCGTGGACGCAGGTGTGCGATCTCGCGCAAAAATTCCGGCGTGTGCCCCTTTTTCTGGAGCGGATAACTTTCGTCGGCGCCACCGACAATTTCGATATCTCGCGCAACGAGCTCCCATTTTTGTCCTTTGCCCTGCGACGGGACTAGCGCGCCCTCCACAACAATCGAAGCACCAGTGCTGAGCCGTTGGATGTCTGCGTAATTCGGAACCGAATCCTTCTTAGCGATGATCTGGAGATTGCGCAGAGATGAGCCGTCGTTCAGCTCGATAAATGAAAAATCCTTCGAATCACGGCGTGTGCGCACCCAACCCTGCACGCGAATCGAGTCGACCGGAGCGGCGCTTTGGAGGGCATCCTTGACCGTAGTTGGAGGAAGTTGTGTCATTCAGAGGCGGGAACTTTCAATGCGCGGCGTGTGTTCGCAAGGTCACATCGGATACAACGGACCAAATCGACGAAAGGCACGAACGGCTGGCTTACTCCAAGGCGTAGAGAAATCCGTCCGCGCTGCCAAAATAAACGACCCCATTCACGATAAGCGGCGAAGAATAGATTCCGCCGATGCGAATTTCTTGATCGGTCGCCACGAGCGGCGCTTCACGCCAGTTGGAATGATAAAGAAAGGGCACGTTGAACTTTCGATCGCCAGTAAGCACCCAACCGTTGTTTCGCTTGGACTTCTCGACCCGAAAGTCCCAGAGCAGATCGCCAGTTTTCGCGTCGCGCGCTTCCAACGTCCCGTTCAGCACGCCAATGAAAACGACATCGCCAGCGACCGCAGGCGACGAAAACATGAACGCTTTTCCCTGCTGACGCACGATGGGCTTGCCACTGTTTGCATCAACAACGTGGTACAAACTGGAGTCCGATGTGGCAAAGAACACTTTCCCGTCAGCAACCGCTGGCGATGTAATCACCCAGCTCAGGTCATTGAACAATTTCCATTTCTCTTTGCCGGTTGCCGCATCGAGCGCATACAGATTCGAATCACGACAGCCGGTGTAAACCGTTCCGTTCACGACTGCAGGCGAAGATTGGAACCCGACCTGATTGTGCATTAGCGAGTCTTCGCCGCCGTGGAAACGCCATTTCTCTTTTCCTGTCGCAGCGTCCACAACGTAGAAATAACTGTCCCAACTTCCGAAAAACAAAACGCCGTCTGCGAGCGCGGGCGAGGCGTGCACAACATCGCCGGTTTTGAATTTCCAATGCAGATCGCCCGTGGCCGAATCGAGCGCATAAAGGTTTCCGTCCCCGCTCCCAAAATAAACCACGCCATTCGCCACGACTGGACTTGAGAGAAAAATATCAAACGGGTCGGCAATCGTCTGGTCCTTCGGTTGCATTCCGTGCAAGCCTTTTGCTTCGAATCGGCGTTCACCATCGGTTGCAAACTTCCATTTCAACGCGCCTGTCTGCGCGTTGAACGCGTAAAACTTTCCGTCGTAACTGCCGACGTAAACCGTGCCGTCCGCGATGGCCGGCGTAGCGGGCACCGGTCCGTTTGTCGCTCGCTTCCAAATTTGACGACCGGTCGCGGCATCGACCGCGTACACATTTCCGTCGTCTCCGCCGAAGTAGATCACGTTATCTTTGAAGACGGGCGACGAAATCACGCGATCGCCAGTTGGAAACTTCCATTTAACGCGATGGAATTCCCTCGGCGCCGGCCCCACATACGCTCCGGAGTGCATCGCATCGCCGCGAAACATCGATTGAGCGTTGATCGCCGTCGCTGCGCAAAACGTGGCGAGCAAAGCGACAATTCCTGAAATTTGCTTTGTCATTTTGCGCGTACCAAAACCAGCGGGGTTTCGATCGCGCCCTGTCGAACTGCGCCTGTGAGCTTTCCATTTTTCCGGCGCCCTTCGAAGGTAAATCCCATTTCGCGCGAATCGACGGTCACCATTTCGCCTTCCTGTGTTACGAGATCCACCGGCAGAACGTTGTGTTTCCGCCCGACAATTACAAACTCCGCCGTCGCGCCATCGGGGTGATTTGCAAACTTGATCGACACATGACGTGTGTAACCAAGCATTTCGTAGTCACCTTTCCATTCGCCTTCGAATTCCTTCGCCACTGGCGTGTTCCGTGGCGGATACTCAACCTGGGGCGGTCCTGTTTTCTTTAGCGTTACCAGTGCGCGATTTCCGGCCTGCTCAAAATTGCCGGCCAACGTGTTGTTCGCACCGAGCAGCCGCAAGTTCAGTTGAATTCCGAGCGGGCCTTTCACGGCGAAATTTACATCGGGCGCTTGCACCTTGATGTCCGTGAGCGGCGTGCCTTTCACTCCGAGGCCGGGAATGATGATCGATCCTACCCACACGTCGTTTTGCTGCGCGAGATCGACAATCACGTTTAACTCGTCGTCAGGCATTCGGGCGCCGCCCTCCCATCGCCCGATGATTGCGTCTTCTGCGCGAGCGGGCAACGCCGCAGCGACGATCAGGATCGCGATCAACCGAACGAGCGCGCCGGCCGCCGTCATCAGCTGAGCGGCAGCCAACTGCCCGGTTGCGCCGGCGCCTTCACGCCATTGAAACTCAGATAGGTGTATTCCTGCAAGAAACGCTCGTAGTCATCGAGCAGTCGCATTGCATCGTTCGGCTTGAGCCGATCGGTTTTAATCGCCTCATCTACTTGCGCTTTGACCCGGCGCATCAGCTCGACTTTATCCCACTGAGTCATCGCGAGAACTTCCTCGATTGTGCTGCCCTCGATCACTTCCTCAATGTACCAGCCCGAATCTTCATCTGGATCGAGAAAAACGTGTACCTCGGTCACCCGGCCAAACAGATTATGCAGATCACCCATGATGTCCTGGTAAGCGCCTACCATGAAGAGGCCGAGATAATAAATTTCGCCGGGATGAATCCGATGCAGCGGCAGCGTTTCTTTCACGTCCTGCAAATCGACAAACTTGCAGACTCTTCCGTCTGAATCGCAAGTGATATCCACTATGGTGGCGTTGCGATCAGGCGGCGTGGTGAGCCGATGGATCGGCATGATCGGGAACAGTTGACCAAGCGCCCAATGATCGAGTAGCGACTGGAACACGGAGAAATTGCAGATGTACTGATCGGCGAGCGTCGTTTCCAGTTGCTTCACTTCGTCCGGCACATAACGCAACCCGCGGTGCATGTTAACGATCTGGTGGGCGACCTGCCAGTAAACCGTGTCGACCTTCGCTTTCGATTCGAGATCGAGCAGACCGAGATCGAATGTTTGCTGCGACTCCTCTTTGATTTGCTGGATGTCGTGCAGACTCTCAAGGCGATTTCCGCGTTTCAACCGCTGTTTCACGTCAAGGATGTCCGCTACCAGTTTGTGGTCCTTTTCGCTCGCTTCGACCTTGAGCTTTGGTGCGGTCTTTTCGATCGAACTGAACGCTTCGACCACCAGCACAGAATGATGCGCGACAGTGGCGCGCCCGCTCTCACTCACAATCGCCGGATGCGCGACGCCTTCGGAGTCGCAAACGTCTATGATGTTCCAGACGACGTCGTTCGCGTATTCCTGGAGCGAATAATTGGTCGAACTGTCAAAGTCGCTGCGCGATCCATCGTAATCGACACCGAGCCCGCCGCCGACATCGAGATAACCAAGGTTATGTCCAAGTTTCGACAGTTTTGCGTAGTATCGCGCGCCTTCGCGCACTGCGCGCTTGATTGTCGAAATGTCCGGTACCTGCGATCCGACGTGGAAATGGACAAGTTTTAGGCAATGCCCCAGCCCGGCATCCTTTAACATCTGACTCGCAGCGACCAGATTCGTCGTGTCGAGGCCAAACTTGGCGTTCTCGCCGCCGCTCGGCGACCATTTACCGGAGCCTTTGCTGTGTAAGCGAGCGCGAATTCCAATCCAGGGCTCGACGCCAACCTCCTTCGACGCGCGGATGATTTGCTCAACCTCTTCCAGCTTTTCTGCGACGATTACGACTGGCTTGCCTAGTTTGCGACCGAGTAACGCGATGCGAATGAAACCAGGATCCTTGTAGCCGTTGCAGATGATCAAAGTCTCGGGACCTTTCTGCATCGCAAGCGCGGCGACGAGCTCTGGCTTGCTGCCCGCCTCGAGTCCAAAATGAAATTGTTCGCCTGCGTCGACGATCTCTTCGACGACTTCGCGCAGCTGGTTGACCTTGATCGGGAAAACGCCGCGATACTGATTTTGATAGCCGAATTCAGAGATCGCGCTTTGAAATGCGCGATTAATTGATTCGACCCGGTGACGGAGCAAATCCTGAAACCGAATCAACAACGGAAAACTTAGGTTTCTGGCACGCGCTTCATTGACGACTTCCAGCAGATCGATGGAACCGCCATCACCCTTCAACGGCCGCGCTTCGACATTGCCGGAGCTATTGACCGTAAAATAGCCCTCGCCCCATCCCTCTACGTTATATGTAGCGATGGCGGATTCGATATCCCACTCCGTTTTCATTGTCGTTGCGCAGCGCGGTAGTCAACCGCACTGCGCATATTAATCAGCGTCCAGAACATTCAAGCCCGTAGCGCGAAAATCTTCGTCTGACGCGTAAGACGCAGGTGATGGATGAGGAGCGTCGTGTGCGCAGCTTGTTTTTCCTGTTCGGCCACGTACTGTTTCCGGGATGAACAAGACGGTAATCGAGGTGCAGGTCCGGGCAGTTTTACCGACGAGCGGCGGGTGCGCGGTTTTCCTCGGCAACAATGAGAAGGTGTTCATCATCTATGTCGATCAAACCGTCGGCAGCGCCATCACAATGTTCATGCGTCACATCACCAAAGAGCGCCCTCTCACTCATGACTTGATGGCGCATTTGCTCGCGGCGCTCGGCGCAAAAGTCGAGCGCGTAATTATTAATGACCTGAAGAACGCCACTTACTACGCGCGCGTCATCATTCAGGTCGAAAACGAGTTGCAGCAAAAAAAGATTATCGAGCTGGATGGACGACCGAGCGATTGCATCGCCATGGCCACGCAGCAGAAGGCGCCTATTTACGTGAGCCAGGATGTGTGGGACGAAGTAGACGATATGAGCGATGTCCTGCGCAAGATGGAGGAAGAGGGACTCAAGACTGATCCTGAAGGCGAAGAGTAATTGTCACGCTCGGTTGAACAAGCACGTCGTTCCGAGCGATGTTCAAGAATCCCGTAGCATCACGTTACGGTAGCACCACCGGATCCTTCGATTCAGCTTGGCTGCGCTCAGGAGTTTTCGCTTCAGCGTTTAGTGCTTCGACGCATCAGCCGAGCAGATCGCCGTACCGGCTGTCTGCCAGTTGCAGGCAACGCTCCAGAATTTCCGATGCAGTGTTGAGCTTTAATGTCTCCTCGACCAGCTCGCGGCATTCAGGAATGGTCAGGCTTTGCACGGCGCGTTTGACTCGCGGCACCAGGCTCGCTGCTGTGCTGAGTTCATCTATTCCGAGGCCTAACAAAAGCGGCACCAGCGCGATATCACCCGCCATCTCACCGCAAACGCCCACCCAGATGCGGTTCGCGTGCGCCGCGTCGGCAACCATCTTGAGCAACCGAATTATCGCCGGATGCGTCGGCTCGTAAAGATACGCGACCTTTTCATTTACCCGGTCTACTGCAAGCGCATACTGAATCAGGTCGTTTGTTCCGATACTGAAAAAATCGACCTCGCGTGCAAGTGCGTTTGCACAGATGGCAGCGCTTGGGATCTCGACCATCGCGCCAACTTCGACTCTTTCTGCCATCTCGATTTTTGAGCTGCGCAACTGTTGTTTACATTCCTCGAGCACGGCTATGGCGCGGCGCAATTCATCCAACCCAGAGATCATGGGAAACATGAGTTTTACATTGCCCGCGGTGCTGGCGCGGAGAATGGCGCGCAGCTGCGTTTTGAAAATGTCCTGATTCTCAAGACAAAACCGAATAGCGCGCCAGCCAAGGAAAGGGTTTGACTCGTCGCCGATGTCCACTGCACCGGAAGCCAGTTTGTCGCCACCCAAATCAAACGTTCGAATGATCAGCGGATTCGGACGTACGCGCTCGGCAACCTTTCGGTAGGTTTCGTATTGCTCGTCCTCGCTTGGCAGATTTTCGCGGTTCAAATAAAGAAACTCGGTACGATAAAGTCCGATTCCCTCCGCTCCGTTGGCTACAACCGCATCGACGTCTTCCGGAAGTTCGATATTTGCCGAAAGAACAATGTGACGTCCGTCGCGCGTGATAGAGGTCGTCTCGCGCAATTGCTTCAGTTGCGCCGTGACTCTAGCCCTTCGTGATTCAATTTGCTTGTAGTACTCCAGCGTCTCCGGCCCCGGATTGACGATCAACCAGCCATCGCTCCCATCGACAAGAACGTGCTGACCGGTTTCGACCTTCGCAGTGATATCGTGCAGACCCAGTACCGCCGGAATATTGAGAGAACGCGACAGAATCGCGGCGTGCGAAGTGCGGCTGCCGACGTCGGTGGCGATCCCGAGCACGTTGTCGCGGCTCATGCTTGCCGTGTCCGACGGGGTAAAATTATGCGCAACCAGAATGTGCGGCTGGCTCAGAGAAAGGAATGCCTTGGGAGCTTTACCCTGTAGATTGCGAACTACACGCTTGGTGACATCCTGGATATCGAGCGCGCGTTCGCGGAGATATGGGTCATCGATTTTGCTCAAGGTCTCAGCGTAACGCGTGGCGACTTCCTGGAACGCCCACTCCACGTTGCAAAGATCGGTCTTAAGTTTTCGCAGAACTTCATCGATCAAGGTGCGATCCTCGACCACGAGCAGGTGCGCATCGAAAATCGCTGCGTCTTTCGCGCCGATGGATTCGGCAATCCGCTGCTGCATCTCAAGGATCTGCATCCGCGTTTGGATGAGCCCGGCCTCGAACCGTCCGATTTCATCCGTAACCTGCGATGGCGCAATCTGGTAACGCACCACTTCATCCATGTCCTCGCGGACGACATGAATTCTCCCGAAGGCGACTCCGGGTGAAACGCCAATTCCTTCAAACCGGATTTCCGGGTTATCGCTCATTCGCTTCCGAGAGTAAGGCCAATGTCAAACTCACGAAAGTCCTTCGCAGCGTCAGTTGTGTGACATCGCACGTCGGGCGAATCAGTCTTCGTTGAATCCCGCCTTGATAAGCTCCTCCAGTTCCTCCATCGCCTTATCGGCGTCTGGTCCATCGCAGCGTATACGCAGCTTCGAACCCTGCCCGGCGGCAAGCATCATCAGACCCATGATGCTTTTGCCGTTTACTTCCTCGCCTTCCTTCGACACCCAAATTTCCGCGCGATGCCGGCTGGCAATGCGCACAAACATCGCTGCCGGGCGCGCATGCAGCCCAAGCCGGTTCACGACTGTCAGCTCTTTTTCGATCTTCTGCGCCGATGCAGCGCGGCTGCCTTTTCGGTACAACAATCCCATTACGTCGCCCTCTGTTGCTCCATCAACCGAAGCAACCTTGCATTGAAGTCAACGGCTGCGTTCTGTCCCATGCCTTTCAATTTTTCGTCCATCGCAGCGACTTCGATCAATCGCGCCATGTCGCGCCCAGGTCGCACCGGAATGGTCACGTGCGGTACTTTGAGTCCGAGAATTTCATAAAATTCCCGGTCAAGTCCGATTCGGTCAACTTCTTCCACCTCCCCCCATTCCTTTAACGTGACAACGAGGTCGAGGCGTTTTTCCACTCGAATGCTTCCGATGCCGAAAACCTTTGCCACATCAATGATACCGATGCCCCGCACCTCCATGTGATTCCGCGTCATTTCGGGGGCTGTGGCCATGAGTTCACGCCCCTCTTGCATCGTGATGCGCGTCACGTCGTCAGCTACAAGGCTGTAGCCGCGCTCAATCAACCCCAGCACACATTCGCTTTTCCCGATGCCGCTTACCCCGCGGATCAACACGCCAACGCCCAGAATATCCACCATGCTTCCGAATTCCGTCACCGTCGGCGAGAAATCCATCTCAAGAGCGATCGTTGCAGCGTTAATGAACTTCATTGTAATCATGGGAGTTCGGAACACCGCGATTTTTGCCTCGCCGGTGACACTCAGCAACTCCGGCGCGAGATGAAACCCGCGCGACATCACAAGACACGGAATCTTGTGCTTGCATAAGTTACAAAACCGCTCGATCCGCACTCTGGCAGGTAAACTCTTTAGATAAGAATGTTCTGCCGCGCCCAGCACCTGTACACGCTTCTCGGCGAAATAGGTGTCGAACCCAGACAGCGCGAGTCCAGGTCTATTGATAGTCGGCTCTCGAATTTTTCGATGAAACCCCACGCGCGGCCCCTCGAGCTTCATCTGCAGCTTTTCAGCGTGCGAATTGTAGAAAGTCTCGACGGTAACAATTGGAACGCTCTTCTGCTGATCGCTTGAGGATGTAATCGTTTGTGTCCCGGCTCCTTCCGCCATCAGGCCTAACTTCTAGCGTGAATACCCGCAATTTCCAATTCACAACTACAAGGCACAGACAGCCAACTTAAATGCTGCTAACCGCATCTGCATGGCTGGCCGTGTTCCATTCAGCCTCCGATAGCAGTTTGTCGATATACTGAAATGTCGTACACACATGCCGCTGATGACAATCGCTGAAGCCGAGCGCGTTTGGCTCGTCACCCATTTCCCGCCTCGCGATCCTCTTCTACATCCTCGACGCTCAACACCTTCATGCGCTTGCGATAAAGATGCCCCCATGCGTGCATGGTCTCGACGGTCGGTTGGAAGAACTTCTGCGCGATCAGCGTCGGCACGAATGCGCTTAGGATCACGACGCTGACGAGAATTGTGTACTGATCCTGGTCGATAATTCCGTTTTGCAGGCCATACAGAGCGGAGATGCTTCCGAATGTCAGGCCTGTCGCCATGAGAAGCGTTGTGTAGCTCGCTTCCTTTACCTTCATGTAATTCAAACGAGCGAGCGGAAAGACGCCCGCGATTTTGGTCACCATTTTCAACGCTAGAAACACGCTAATCGCCAGCAGACCAGTCCAAAGCGCGGGTAGTGAGACGTACAGGCCGGCCTTGATAAAATAAAATGGGGTGAAGACCGCAAACGCGATACTACGCATGCGACGAACCAGCGTTTTGTCGCGCAGAAATACGCCGGCAACAACAAGGCCAAGAAGATAGGCCGGCAATACTGCTTCGCTTTTTGCCGCCGTGGCGAGGCCGCCAAGAAAAAAGAGAATGAAGAAAATGAATTTCACTTCGGGTTCGCTCACCTGCGTTGCACCAAGGCGGGTGATGATCGATTGCGTCCAGCGCGGCATGAACCACAGCGCAATCGACGTTATGATCACAAACAGCAGTAGCCAGACATTGTAGTTGGCGAATAAAGTCCCGAGCGCGAGCACGGTCCCGAAATCCGTAATGAAGCAGGCCGCCAGGATCATCTTGCCCATGGCGGTGTCGCTGAAGCCACCCTCGATCATCACCGCGTACACGACCGCGACGGAAGTCGTCGAGAGCGCGATGCCAGCGATTTGCGCCTGGTGCAGAGGCCAGCCAAAAACGAATTGAGCGAAGAGCCACACAACAACAAATGGAATGGCGAATGAAAGCACGCCGATCAGCACGCTCGCCCGCCAGTTGGCCTTGAGCGAAATGGGATCGATTTCCGCTCCAGCGAGAAACGTCAGCACGCCACTGCCGAGCAATGCAAGGAAATTGGTCCACTCGGTCGATTGCAGTACGTGGTGCAGCTGCCCTGCGCCAGTGCCGGCACCTGCAAAGCTGATATGCAATCTGCCGCCCTCCAACCCGACGGCAAGATTGCCGGCAACAACGCCTACGAGAATTTCAACCAGCGCGACTGAGATTCCGATTCGGATCGAGATCAAACTGGCGATGAGCGCCAAGCCCATCCACACCGCAGCCATAAACCAAATATTTTCGAGCATAAAAAATTCCTTCCTGCTTGGAAGGAGTCATTAGCTCACGCGGTTTTCTCCCGCGGCCGCGGGAAAGGGCAAACTCCATTGCCGGAACAGATTCTACCGCATCTCGACCTTATATCAATCAAACCAAATAAAGCAGCCAATCTCGTCGGCGGCAGATCCTTTGCAGACAGATTGTCTGCCTCACAAGAATCACATTTTGAAGCGTTCGCCCAAATAAAGCTGGCGACTGATGGGATCGTTGATGAGGAAATCCTTAGTGCCTTCGCTCTCGACGCGTCCATCGAAAATCAAATAGGCACGGTCCACGATGGAGAGAGTCTCGCGCACGTTGTGGTCGGTGATCATGATGGCCAACCCCGATTTGCGGAGGTTAACGATGATCTGTTGCACGTCATAAACGGCAATCGGATCAACGCCGCTGAACGGCTCGTCGAGCATCAACAACTTCGGCTCCGTGACCAGCGAACGGGCGATGGTTAAACGCCGTTTTTCGCCGCCGCTTAACGTCAGCGCAGTATTTTTTGCAATTCGCTCAATCCCGAACTGGTGCAGCAACTGATCGCAACGGTTCCGTCGCTCGGCTTTGCTCATCGAAAGCGTCTCCAAAATGGCCATGATGTTTTGTTCGACCGTCATTTTGCGAAAAATCGATTCTTCCTGCGGCAGATAACCCATGCCGAGCCGGGCGCGCTTGTACATCGGGTAATCCGTCACGTCGGTGTCGCGGAAAATTACGCGACCACTGTTTGGTCTGACCAAGCCAACGATCATGTAAAAACTGGTAGTCTTGCCAGCTCCATTCGGCCCGAGAAGTCCAACGATCTCACTGGCATGCACGTGCATGTTCACCCCATCCACTACTGCCCGGCCACCGTAAACCTTCACCAGTTGGTCGGTGGAGAGAACAGTCTCCACCTTCGGCGCGACCGACGAAGGTCGTGTCGAAACGGGAACGGGCGCGGTTTGGCCGATCATGGCGTCGGCAGTGCCGCTGCGGGCACGGACTGAGACGGCGCAGGCGACGCTTGGGCTGGGCTTGGTGTCTGGGAGGGACTTGCTTGTCCCTTTTTTTGATCGTTTGGCTGCTGGACAATTTCAGTACGACTGGGCCCGTGCGTCCGCAGCTGACTATTCTGACTGATGACCATGACCGTATCGGGGCTGGTTGCCACGTGCATGTTCGGTCCCTCTTGCACCCGCGGCGTTCCCACCAATTCAACATCGCCAGTAGCAGCTGTATAGGTAGCTTTATCGGAGCGACCAACAGCACGGGTCGGAGGGGCGCCATTCGCGGCAGGCCGGTCGCGAATGAGGCCAACATTGCCCTCGGCGACCGCTCTCTCGAGACTCTGGTTTTCTCCCTTTGTAATGAACACTGTCAATTTGTCAGATTGAAGATTGAAACGCGGATCCACGACCTTCACACGGCCGCTAAAGATGCCCATGTTCTTGGTTGAATCAAAAAAAGCCTCATCGGAGTAGATTTCCGTCGTTGTCGGTTCGTTGGACTGCGGCCCTCCAGCGCCCGGCCCAAATAGGTTCGTCCCGGGTGACTTGTCATCTTTCTTTTTGTCTTTGTTTTTCGCTTTCGGCTTTGCCGGTTTCTCTGTTTTCGTCGGCGAAGGGGAGGCCGCCGGTGCAGCGGCAATCTGCCCGGGCCATTGCGCGGCGATCACGCATACAATAAGCAAGACCAACACCGCTAATTTTTTCATTCCTTCGGGGCGGGTGTTGCAGTCAGATGGGATTTGTCAGTGATCACCATCTTTACGTTTCCTATCAATCGCCCAGTCTTCGAGTTCGTATCGAACTGAACTGAATCGCCAGCGATATTAAAATCCGCGCGCTGGATTGTGGTGCGTGCTTTTGAGCTCAAGATGCGCGTTTTCAAATCAAGCACGGACGTGCTCATGTCGATCCTCAGATCCGGCTGATCTTCCGGCGTGTAGGTGTAAATTTTGAGCTGTTCAAAGCCGACGTGTTCCTGGTCGATTCGGCGCGCCGTTCCCGCTTCGAATTTTCCCCGCAGATGTCCTTCCGCGTCGAAATCCGGCAACACGAGGCCTTTGGCTTCGTGGCCGATCGGCAGGGGAATGTTTGTAAGGCTTTGGTCGTCGGGAGAGGAACTTGGCCCCGCGTTCGCATGAGGCTTTCCTTTGCGGCCCTTTGATTGAGCCGACGCATAAGGCGCCAAACTTGAGACGCCCAGCACGACCGACAACAACAAAATCGCTAGGAACCAGCACCGAGAAATGCGATTCACAATCGGCAATCCAGTTGGTCTCCGCTCCCTGCCAGCGTGACTAAAGTCGCTCGCTCGTGCTTGAAACCACAGCATGAATAGCCTTTAACATGCGGAGGTGCTTCGGCAAATCGTTTAGCCGAACCTGATTCGGCCCATCGGAGAAAGCGCGGACCGGATTTTCATGCACCTCCATAAAGATTCCATCACACCCCGCAGCCATTGCGGCTCTGGCTAACACCGGGGCTAATCTGCCGTCGCCGGACGTCGAATCCCCTGCCCCGCCAGGCCGTTGCACGGAATGTGTCGCATCGAAAATGACGCGATAACCTGCGTCGCGCATCCAGTAAAGTGAGCGCATGTCGGCGACGAGGTTGTTATACCCAAAGGTGATGCCGCGCTCGGTGAAACAAAATTGTGCATTGCCGAAGGCGATCAGTTTCTCGGCGATATTTCGCACATCCCACGGCGCGAGGAACTGACCTTTTTTTACGTTAATCGCACGCCCAGTTTCCGCAGCGGCACACAGCAGATCCGTTTGCCGGCAGAGGAACGCCGGGATCTGCAACATGTCGATCTTCTTCCCGGCAATCTCGGCTTCAGCCGTGGAATGGACATCGGTTGTCACCGGAATCTTCAGCTCGTGACCGATGTCCGAGAGAATATCGCAACCGTCGCGCACGCCGATTCCGCGAAACGAGCGGACAGAAGTTCGGTTCGCCTTGTCGTAGGAGGCTTTGAAAATGAAATCAACTTCCTCAGACGCGCACGCCTCAGCAATCTTCCTCGCCATGCGCCAGATAAATTTCTCCGACTCAATGACGCACGGGCCGAGAATGAAGACGGGGCGTTTACCGCCAATCGACACTTTCCCGACGCGCAATGGTTTTGTTTTGGCCATGAATGTATAAGGAAAGCAGGAGCGCAGGAATTTTAAAGAGTCGCTCCCTGCTTTCCTGTTTTCTGGATTAATCCTCTTTTCGTTATATCAAAAAGGGCGAACGGCGCGTAGAGCACGAGAAAAAACAGGAGTGCCACTCCGTGCATTTGCAAGAGATACAGGGGCCACGAATCGGAGAGAAAACTCAAAATCGAAAATGCCTCAGGTTTATGCAGGAGAAATCCATAGTTAACGCCGGTGAGCTTATCAACGACCAGCGTGACCACGAAATAGAACTCAGACCACAACCATACGCGCACAATGGACATCGGATATGGCCGATACCTACGCGTCAGCATCACGAAAACCACGCCGACAATGATGCCGCAGTGGGAGGTGAAAAAACTGATGAACCGCCAGTCTGGGAAACCATAGGGCAGGTTCGGCGTAAGGACGGCTTGCAGCGTACCGCCAATCCCCCAGAAATACGCAACCTCAAACCAGCGCTGATGTCCTGTCCACATTGCCACAATCACGACGACGATGCCCCAGTCGCACATTTGCATCGGCAACATCTGCCCCCAATCGACCGCGCCCCGGCTGCGAATGAAAACCAGGTAAGCGAGGTAGTTCAAGATCAACACAGCTGACAACGCAACGACGATTATCCGCTCGAGCCGCTGCGATTTTGTGCGCCATACCAGTGCCGCAAGTGCAAACGGCAGTACGATGGTGATAAGAATCACCGTCAGATGCGGCAAACCGTACGGTTGAAATTCAGGCGCGTCGTTCATTTAGCGGCGGTTATACCAACCGGTGATTCGGTGCAAGGCGGTCGACACAAGCGCCTCTGTAAAGCAATTCAATTCAGCGGACGATCCAGAGATTACACGGAATCACATCGCTAACCCAAGCAATATTGCTCGGCAGTTGCTGAACCGTCTCGCAATTTTTCGGCAGCGGCACGACAAGTAAGTCGGCCTCCACCGATCGCACAAAATCGGATGCAGCGAGGCCCGTAGCGCCCCTAATGAAGCGCGTCTCAATTGGAACGTCAGTCGCGCCGGCTGACAAAACGAACTCTTCAAGCGGGTCTTCCTCGGCATGGTTCGGTTTATGCGTGGCACTTCCAGTGGCTTCGCCGGCGATCGAAGCCCTGGCTTCATCAAACGCAGTGATGATTCCAATCACGTACAGTCGCTCGCACGATTCCGCTTCAGCAAGCATCAGCGTCGTTTTCAATGCCACCAACGCCTGCTGCGAGTGGTCCGCAATGAATACGACACGGCGCAGCGGTTTCGGTTTTTTTTGCGGATGCGTGAACAGCATGACCGAGCAGTTTGCTTCTCGGACCAGGCGCCGTGCTACATTGCCGAGAAACGGATGTAACACGACCTCCTTCTCGAGCGCACCGGCCAAGAGCATGTCGATATTTTCCCTCGCAAGCGCGGCCAAAATAGCTTCGGCGGGATCGCCCTCTTCATAATGGATCGGCGAATCAGCTGGAAGCTCCAGTTCCGCTAGCACCTCACTGAATTTTCTCGGCGTTTCCTGATTTCGCCCGCCCACGTAGATCAGATGAAGTTCGGCCCCAAAGCGGTCGCGGATCCGCTTTGCTTCAGCAAGAACGTGCTTGAAGCGCGGCGAAAAGGTTGTCGCTACGGCGATCGTCTTGTAAGGCGATGAATCGAGCATCGAAGTTAATCGCAATGTGATGTTTCGTGAGCCTTAAGCAACCGCGGCGAACAAAACGAATGGCTGCGCCACGTTAAGCCTCTCATTCGCCATTGCGCTTTTCATTTCACCATTCCTCTGCGATTTTCGTGGATGCGACGGGCAATTTACCCCGGCAGCTTTGATCCGGTGACCAATGGCCATCTGGATCTGATTGAGCGCGCGCGAAAATTATTTGACGAGGTCGTCGTGGCAGTCGCGCATAATGACGAGAAGCAACCGCTTTTCTCACTCGAGCAACGTCTGGATTTACTGCAAGAGACTGCCGGTCGAATCGAGAACGTCCGGATCGCTGAGTTTAGCGGGTTGTTGGTTGAATTCGCCCGTGTTCAAAACGCGGGAGCCGTGATTCGAGGTTTGCGCGCAGTTTCGGATTTTGAATTTGAATTTCAAATGGCGTTGATGAATCGAAATCTGAATGCCGCGGTAGAAACGATATTCCTGATGCCGAAGGACGAATACACTTATCTCAGCTCGCGCATCGTAAAGGAAATCGCCAGGCTCGGCGGTAATGTCTCAACTTTTGTTCCGGGTTGTGTAGCCAAAGCGCTGAGTGAGAAATTTAGCCAATGAAAGTTGGAGGGTTAGCTCATGAAAGTACATCTGAAACAAATCCTGTCCCAGGGTCTTCATCTGAGCGGGGAAGAAGATTGTCCCATCCAGGAGTTGGCATCGGAGGAAATTCGCTGTGCCGGTCCTCTGCATTACGACATCGACGTCGGCGTTGCTAACGGCGGGCTATGGGCAAACGGCTCGTTGTCCCAGCCGGTGGAACTGCGTTGCGTATCGTGTCTGCAAAAATTTGTGCATGAGATTCGAGTGCCCGCGTTCGCTGTACACACGGAGCTACATGGGCCGGAAACGGTCGATCTGACACCGTTCGTGCGCGAGGACCTGTTGCTGAACTTACCGGCACATCCGCACTGCGACAGAGACGGTGACCGCATTTGTAAGGCCAGACAGCTCAAAACCGAAGGGCACGATGCGAACCGGAAACCGGATTGGAGCGCGTTGGACAAATTAAAATTGTAGCTGGCACGGTTGTCTTTTGCTGATTTCCTGCTTTCCTAATTCCCTTCAATGGGAGTCCCAAAACGCAAAACATCAAAGATGCGATTGCGCACGCGGAAAGCGGCAAACCGCTGGCACGCTTCGCAGCTCAACAAATGCCCGCAGTGCGGGAGCAGCGTGCCATCGCATATCGCCTGCCCATCCTGCGGCTATTACCGTGGCCGCCAGGTCTTGACGTTGGAAGGCAAGTAACTGTAGCGTCGCCCCTAGGGGCGACGCAGGGTCCAGCCACGTTTCGCGCAGCGAAGCGGCTACAAATTTCGCTTTGCAATCAATCGCTTTAGCTCGCAAAGTTTCGCACCGATGAAGATCGCCCTCGACGCGATGGGCGGTGATTTTGGCCCGCCTAACCTCGTTGCCGGCGCCGTTATGGCGCTGCGCGATTACAGACAGATCACCAAGCTCTTTCTGGTCGGAGACTCGACCAAGATCGAAAACGAGCTGCGCAAACATCAGTGCAACGATTCACGGATCGAGATTGCGCATTCCACTCAGGTCGTTGACATGAGTGATCGCGCCTGGACTGCGGTTCGGCGAAAGAAAGATTCCTCAATCAGCCGGGCTGTCGATCTTATAAAGCGCGGTGATGCAGACGCGGTAGTGAGCGCCGGACACACAGGCGCAGCCGTTGCTGCGAGCACGATTAAGCTTCGCACATTGCCAGGAATCGATCGGCCGGGAATCGCGGCCGTGCTTCCTACCGAGACAAATGTCTTCGTTTTGATCGACGCTGGCGCGAATATCGATGCGCGCCCAGAACACCTTCTTCAATATGCGTTTATGGGCTCGGTCTATTCACGGCATGTTCTGCATTACACGAATCCGACCGTTGGCTTGGTCTCGCTTGGCGACGAGGATGTCAAGGGCACAGAACTGACCAAGGAAGTATTCAAGATGCTGAGACCAAGTTCGCTCAACTTCGTAGGCAACATTGAGGGCCGCCATCTCTTTGAAAATCCGGTTGAAGTTGTCGTGTGCGACGGATTCGTTGGCAACGTTATCTTGAAAACGTGCGAATCGATCGCGGTGGCGATGTTTCAATGGCTCAAGCACGAGCTCATGCGTACAAGGATGCGAAAAGTCGGCGCATTCCTCGCGAAGAATGCCATTGGAACGATTAAGGACAAGACGAATTATGAAGAGTATGGCGGCAGTCCTCTTCTCGGCGTAAATGGCATTTGCATCATTGCGCACGGCGCGAGCACGCCGCTGGCGGTCAAGAACGCGCTGCGCGTCGCCACCGAATCCATTGAACAGCAAGTGAACCCGCATATCGTCGAGGAAATTCGTCGGTATCATGAAACGACAGCCCCGCTCGAACCCGCGCTCTCATAAGACGTTGCGGACAGTTTCAATCGTCGGCACGGGAAGTTACGTGCCTGAGAAGGTTCTGACTAACGAGGATCTCTCGCGAATGGTAGACACCAGCGACGAGTGGATCACCACTCGCACCGGCATCAAGGAGCGCCGCATGGCCGCGAAGGACGAAAATACGAGCGACATGGCGACGAAAGCAGCGCTGAACGCCATTGAGCAGGCGAAGATTTCACCCAAGGAAATCGATCTCATTCTTGTGGCGACTGCCACACCCGACATGCTTTTCCCGGCCACAGCCTGTTTCGTTCAGAAGAAGATCGGAGCGACGAACGCTGCCTGCCTCGACATTTCCGCAGCGTGCGCCGGTTTTATTTTCGGGATGGAAATCGCGCAGCAGTTCATCACGTCGCACACATACGACACAGTTCTCGTGATCGGCGCGGACAAGTTGACCTCAATCACTAACTGGTCCGATCGCAATACGTGCGTTCTTTTCGGCGATGGCGCTGGCGCGGCTGTTTTGCGCCATCGGGGCAGTCCTCATGGCATAATCAGCACCCACATCGGAAGCGACGGACAGTATACCAACATCTTGTTCATGCCGGGCGGCGGATCGCGTTGCCCGATCACGCGTGAAAACGCAGACAAGAACCTGGTCACCATCCACATGACCGGCAAGGAAGTGTACAAACAGGCTGTCATCGCGATGCTGAACGCGGCCAAAAAAGCACTCGACCTGGCGGGGCTTTCCATCGAAGACATCGCCTGCGTTATTCCGCATCAAGCAAACTTACGAATCATGGAGGCGATCGCCGATCGGCTCGGCATTTCGCGGGACAAAATGTTCGTGAACCTCGATCGATACGGCAATACCTCTGCCGCTGCTGTAGCGATTGCGCTCGATGAAGCGAACCGCACCGGGCGAATCAAACGCGGCGATTATGTTCTGATGGTCGTGTTCGGCGGCGGCCTCACATGGGCAAGCACCGTCATTGAGTGGTGAATCCGTCCGCCGCTTTAATCTGGAATTTCCGGCTCGACTAGTTTCGCAAGAAGTGCGAGCGACTCCTGCCAGCCGAGATAGCACGCTTCGGCGGGAATAATAGCCGGCACACCTTCCTGCACGATGTTCAAGTCAGTTCCGCAGGAAGCCTTCGTCAACGTGATGGTCGTCTGCATTTCGCCAGGCAGATTCGGATCGTCGAATTTGTCGGTGTAACGAATCCGTTCGTGCGGAGTCAATTCAACGTACGTCCCGCCGAAGGAATGACTCTTGCCCGTCGTGAAATTCGTGAACGATATTTTGTAAGTGCCGCCAACTTTGGCGTCCATCTTGTGCACCTTGGCCGTAAATCCGTTCGGCGGAAGCCATTTGGCCATGGCCTCTGGATCGAGGAACGCTTTGTAGATTTTTTCGGGCGTCGCTCGAAGGACGCGGTGGAGTCGAATAGTATTCGCTGTCATAACTTTTCCTCTTCGTTTATTTGGCGTTCGTATCCGGCTCAATGACTCCAAAGACGTTGCCGCCCGGATCTGCCGCGTAAGCGAGCCAGCCAACCTTTGGGATAGCCATCTTCGGGACGCAGATTTTTCCGCCGCGCTGCTCGATTTTCCTCATCGTTTGATCAAGAGACTTGACTGCTACGGTGTTTAACGTGCCTGGACTTTGACCTTCTCGGGGCCGGGTCATCCCGCCGTTGATTCCCGGTTCTTTATCGTCGCCCGTCGTAAGCAGCCAATACTCGATCGGGCCGCCTTCGAATTTGTTGATCTTCCAGCCGAAGACATCTTGATAAAACGGCTGCACCGCTTCCGGGTCGTCAGTGTAAATCTCAAAGTGAGTGACACGATTCATTTCTTTACTCCTTTTGTTTTAACCGGGCTCAAATATTCGTCGTGACGCTCAGAGCAAGTCGGCGACACGCGTTTAGATGCTTTTTCGGACGAGGGATAACAAATCCGTCAACGTAATGAGCCAGGAGAGATTCTCCGGCTGGGTCGCGTTATGCGTTCGCGAACTGCACCTCATGCTTAAGTTCGCTCGCGAGCGGACATTCGGCCGCCACGGGCCTCACTTCGACCTGCACACCGTACGGCAAGCCAGGGCATTCCCGCGCGATCGCCACTGCATCATCGAAGCTCGCGACGTCGAGCAGAAAGTAGCCACCGATCGCTTCCTTGGATTCCGCAAACGGGCCGTCAGACACAACGCGGTTTTTGCCCGATACGATTTTGCCTTCGGGTTCGAGCGGGTTCCCGGCGATGGCTTTGCCTTGATCCGTCAGCCGTCTGAACCAGGTCATCCATTGATCTGTTACTTTTTGTTTTTCCTCGGGCGAGAGGCTCTTGGTCCAATCGTTTCCGCGAAACAGCAGCATGTATCCATTCTGATTTTGTGTGTTCATATTCTGTAGTTGATTCGTTGAGCGTTAACTGTTGTTGGTTTTAAACGGTTGCAAGCTGTTCTTCTCGCGCTAATTCGCGTGCGCGCACGTCGAGCGGACATTCGTCAGCCATCGGCCGTACTTCGATTGAACCGCCATAAGCAAGGCCGGGGCTGCTCTGCGCGATGGCAATAGCTTCTTCGATCGTTTCGACGTCGAGCACCAGATATCCCCCAATCGCTTCCTTCGATTCAGCAAACGGCCCGTCCGTAACGAATCGTCCGTTTTTGCCAGAGACGATTGCGCCTGTACGTTCAAGCGCGCGGCCAGGTTTCGCTTTACCCTGCCCAGTCAATCTTTCGAACCAGGCCTGGTTTTGGCCGATGAGTTTCTGGAGCTCTTCGTGCGAAAGCCGGTTGTACCATTCATCGGTGCGGTACAGCAGCATGTATCCATTTTGATTTTGTGTGTTCATATTAGTTTAGTTGGTTGTTGATTGTTTGCTTACTTTCAAAACTACGACGAACGAGCGGCCCAGATTGGGACAAATTATTTTTCACGCAGCCGCCGGATCGCTCTCCCAAAGTCCAAATGGGTTACCCTCGGTATCCCGGCACACGGCGAAATAACCCATTTGCGGCACGGCGGTTTTGGCCATGCAGATTTTTCCACCGAGTTTTGAAATTTTATCAGCGAACTTATCCACGGAATTCACGCTGACGTAGTTGACGACTGGCTCTTGCGGATCTTTACGCCTCTTTAGCGCGCCGTCCGGACTATCTTCTGCGCCGCCGGTATCGATGTGCCAGTAATCGCCGTTACCGGGAAATGGATTGATTTTCCAGCCAAACAGATTGCTGTAAAACGCCTTGGCGCGTTCTGGATTGTCGGCTGGGATTTCAAACCAGGTGATGCTTGCATCTTGTATCTTCTCTGACTTGCTCATGTTTGCCTTTCTGTTGTTGTGATTTTTGCGTCTGTCAGAGATACGACGAACGAACGATGCGATTTGGGACAGAATTTTTCTAATTAACTGGCCACGCCGTCAGCGCAGTGCTGCAGTCGTTTCAAAAGGAATGCTCGCTCCGATTTCGTTTCCGCGAGTTCAAATGCCCTACGGAATTGTTCGGCAGCGGCTTCACGATTGTTCAATCGCATCTCAAGCTCGCCGATCACTGAATAGAACAAGTAATACGAAGCTAATTTCTCGCGGTCTCTAATGGCGCGCACTGCTTTCAATCCCGCGTCCGGCCCGTGAACATTTGCGACTGCCACGGCGCGATTGAGCGCAACCACAGGCGAATCATCGAATTCCAGTAATCGATCGTAGAGCGAAAGAATCCTCGCCCAATCGGTCGATTGATAATCGACTGCAATCGCGTGACACGCGGCGATTCCCGCTTGAAGATGATATTCGCTGACCTGGCCACCCTCAGCCGATTCGCGCAGGCGCGACATGCCACGTGCAATCATGGTTTGATCCCAGCGCGCACGGTCCTGTTCTTCGAGTCGAACTAGGTTGCCTTGATCATCTTGACGCGCCGGGGTGCGGGCAGCATTGAGTAGCATCAGCGCCAGCAATGCATGCGTCTTTGGCCGATTTCCAGCGCGATGTTGTGCCAGTAATTCAGTAAGACGGATCGCTTCGTGACAGAGTTCTTCCCGAACCAGCTTGTCACCACCGGATGCTTTGTAGCCCTCGTTGAACAGCAGGTAGAGCGATTGCAGCACACTCTCGAACCGCCGCGCCAACTCATCGCCTACAGGGATCTCAAACGGAACGCGCGCCTCCTGGATTTTTTGTTTTGCCCGCGTCACTCGTTTGGCAATCGCCGCTTCAGTAGTTAAGAAAGCCCGACTGATCTCCGTGACGCTAAAACCGCACAGCGTTTTTAACGCCAGCGCGACCTGCGCCTCCGGAGGAATGACCGGATGACAGCAGACAAACATCATCCGTAGCCGGTCGTCTGCGATTTCGTTTTCTGAAAAGCTCACCGTTTGGAGTGCGGAAGATCCGCCTGCCTCGATGAGACGCGCGATTTCCGCTTCCTTCCCGCGAAAAACTTTTTCTCGCCGGATCACATCGAGTGCGAGATTGCGCGACGCGCGCATGATCCAGGCGGGCGGATTCTCGGGAATGCCGCGATATGGCCACGTTTGCAATGCGCGTCCCAGTGCCTCCTGGACGACATCTTCGGCCAGGTTCAAATGCTCAATCCCGAAAATCCGGGTGAGCGTCGCCACCATTTTCGCCGACTCATGGCGAAAAAGATGTTCGACCAATTGAGATACGCCTTCGGGCTGCATACAGAATAGATTGGCGACCGCGCCAATACGAGTCACATTCGGAGACGCAACACGCAATTGTCTGTGATCGATTTAATTAAATACGACCGCTGTTTTCTGCACGTTCGATATTTCCATGGAATTCATGAGTGTTTTCCCGATGGCTGAGAAGCAAGAGATCGTCCAGCCGGAGCAGTTGCACTTTAAGGACGACGGCGTTTATCCGGGCAGCGTTCTGCCTGTGCTATTGTATCGGGCGGCAATAACGGCGGACGCGCAGGATCGCGCTTCCGTTTTCGACCGAGGATTCGCTCAGAACGATTGGCGCAACTCTTGGCGGAATGGCGTCTATTCCTTTGCTCATTATCACAGCACGTCGCACGAAGCGCTTGGTGTCTACAGTGGCTCGGCAAGACTGCGACTCGGCGGCGAGCACGGCGAGACCGTCGAGGTCCGCTCCGGCGACGTCATTCTCATTCCAGCGGGTGTCGCGCATCACAACATCGGCGCGAGTCCGGATTTTAGCGTTGTGGGAGCTTACCCGGACGGACGCCAATGGGATTTGCTGCGGGGTTTGCCTGGCGAACGGCCAAAATCCGATCACACCATCGCAGCTCTGCCAATTCCTGACTACGATCCGATCTACGGAGCCGACGGTCCACTGCGGCAGATCTGGACAGCCGGTGAGCGTCAAGGGCGCAACTTTCAACAATAGCCTGGGACAACGTCCCAGGATTCATCGTACAAAATAAATCCGAGCGCCTTTGGCGTTTCATTTACACAAATGTCAGACATCGCGCTGTCGCCGGAGCGCCGTAACGTTTGAGAATGAGATCAACTCAGACATCTCTCGCCGCAAAATTTCGCGCGCTGCACGAGGCAGGGTGTTTCGTGCTTCCGAACCCGTGGGACATCGGCACCGCGATTTATCTCGAACGCCTCGGGTTCAAAGCGCTCGCCACCACTTCGGCAGGATTCGCTTTTTCGCGCGGCAAACCCGATGGCGGCGTTCCACGAGACGAGATGCTCGCGCACATCTGCGAGATTGTGAAAGCAACCGCATTACCGATAAACGCAGATTTCCACGCCGGCTACGCGGATGAACCTGAAGATGTCGCGACGAATGTGCAACTCTGCGTCGAGACCGGCGTTGCCGGCTTGTCTATCGAGGACAGTACTGGGCGTAGCGACTGTCCGCTGTATGAGAAGAAACTCGCGATCGAACGGATTCGAGCGGCGCGCGCGGCGATCGACGCTTCGAAAACTGGCGTGGTATTAACCGGCCGTTGCGAAGCGTGGCTGGTCGGTGATCCCGATCCGCTGCGGACTGCACTCGACCGACTCACCGCCTACGCTGAAGCAGGCGCTGATTGTCTGTATGCGCCCGGCGTAAGTGATCCCGGTGAGATTGCGCAGATCGTAAATGCAGTCGCGCCGAAACCGGTCAACGTGCTCGTCTCCGGATTTAACCATCAACTCACACTCTCTGATCTCGCCGATCTTGGTGTGCGCCGCATCTCCGTTGGTTCGGGTCTCGCGCTGGCAGCCTGGGGCGCTTTCCTCCGGGCAGCACAAGACATCAAAGCAAATGGTACATTCACTCTTTTGGTCAATAACGCGCCTTCTGCCGAATTAAACGAATTGTTTCGGCAGGCATAGCTCGCTTCGGTTCTTCATGATTTGAACGCGCGACGCCTGTGCCGTGTCAGTATGTGACCGAAAGACCAGTTGCAATTTGAAATCCGCCATCTTGATTCTCTTTAAGGCTGTTTAACTTTCAGGCCTTTCCGTCCATGAAACGCATTTTTATCGTTGGTTACGCTACTTTGCTGTTCGCGTCTGTTGTCTGTGCCCAGGAAGGCACACCGGCGGCGCCGCCAGTTGAACCGCCAGTTCCCGCCGAACGTCCGGGCATGTCGCGATCGACTCCTCCCAGCCAGGCGGTGGTCCCAGTGCCCGTGCCTATGGCCCCGCCAAAGCCAAACGGGCCAATCCAGAAAAGTCTTGTTCGAATCACAGCGACGGCCGTCGATCCCGATTACAAGGCCCCGTGGAATGCAGGCGGGCTCCAGCGCGGCGTCGGAGCGGGGTTTGTAATCAGCGGCGACCGCATCATGACAAATGCGCACGTCGTCGCCGACAGCCGCTATATTACTGTGGAGCGCGACGGCGATCCTAACAAGTATCCGGCCCAGGTGCAATTTATCGCTAACGATTGCGATCTGGCGTTGGTCACTGTGGCCGCCAAGGATTTCTTCAAGAACATGCTCCCCCTAAAACTTGGCGGAATCCCTGCGCTGGAATCGACCGTATCGGCATATGGTTATCCGATTGGCGGAGAACGGATGTCCGTCACGACCGGAATCGTGTCGCGAGTTGATTTCCAGCTATACACGCATTCGTCAGTTGACCAGCATTTGGCAGTCCAGATCAGCGCGCAGATCAATCCCGGCAACAGCGGCGGTCCGGTCATGCAGGACGGCAAAGTCGTTGGCGTCGCGTTTCAAGGTTACAGCGGAGACGTCGCTCAGGGCGTCGCCTACATGATTCCGACACCGGTGATCAGCCGGTTCTTGAAGGACATTAGCAACGGGCAGTACGACGAATACCCCGATCTGGCGATCACCTACGCGAAATTGCAAAATCCAGCGCAACGAAGGTTCCTCGGATTAAAAGACGACGATCGCGGCGTGCTCGTGAGTTCCGTGGTGGCGGCGGGTCCGTCCGACGGTGTTCTGAAATCGGGCGATGTACTTCTTTCAATTGAGGATCATCCGATCGCAAGCGATGCGAACGTAGAGTTGGATGGCGAACGCTCGCAATTCGAGGAAGTCGTGGAGCGCAAGTTCAAAGGCGATTCGGTCAAGCTCGACATTCTGCGGGACAAACAGCCGATGACGGTGACCATCAAATTGTTTAAGCCATGGCCATACTCGATTCAAGGGCACAGCTACGATATGCGACCGCGTTATGTGCTTTACGGCGGGTTGTTGTTCCAACCGCTAAGCCTGGACATGCTGGAAGCCTATCGCACTTCGGATCTTCGGCTCCGGCATTTCTTCGAATACTTTATCCTGGAGCAAATTTACTTGGATCATCCTGATGTCATTGTGCTGAGCAACATTTTGCCGGACCCGATCAACAGTTATCTCGGGCCTTACAGAGGCGGGATTGTGGATGAAGTAAACGGCAAAAAAATTCGGACCCTCGATGAACTATCGCAAGCTTTCGCCCAAGCGCCTGCGCAACTTGTGATTCGAATGATCGGCGATGGACCTCCCCTGGTACTCGACCGCGATAAAGTGGAAGCCGCGCGCGAACGCATCAAGGCACGTTACAACGTTTTGAAAGAGCAAAATCTTGAGGAACGGCCTGCGTCACGCATCGCAGCCACAGAAGATAAAAACTGAAATGCAGAGGTACGCTTTCATCACTTTCATCATTGTTCTCGTCGCAGTCAGCGGAGCGCTGGCAAAGAAAGAACCGGCCATTCCGACCACGGCTACCACGCCAAAACAGGTCGCGCTCGTGCGCGTGAATGTAACTGGGCAGGGCTATGATTATTTTCGGCCGTGGCAAAAGAAAGCGCCGTTTTCAAAGCGCGCGCTCGGAGCGGTTTTACCGAAGGGTCGCGTCCTTGTCACTGCCGACTTGGTGACAAACCAAAACTACGTCGAACTGGAGCGCGCAGAGTCCGGCGAGAAAACGGCAGCCAACGTCCGGGTAATCGATTACGAAGCGAACCTGGCGCTGCTCGAACCTGCTGATAAAAGTTTCCTCGACGGCATTACGCCGCTCGAAATCACCTCCGACACAGTCGTTGGTGACCGGCTCGCGGCCTGGCAACTGGAACCGACTGGCGCGTTGCTAGCAACGGAGGGTCTCGTAACGACGGTGCAAATGATGCCTTACCCAGTCGATATCGGAGAATTCCTCACCTTCCGTGTCAGCATTCCGATGCAGTATCGCGAGAACAGCTACACAGTGCCATTGGTCAAGAAAAACAAACTCGCCGGATTGCTGCTGCGTTACGATTCGCGCTCGCAACTGCTCGATGCTATCCCGGCGCCGGTCATCACGCACTTCTTAAAGGAAGCCGAGGGTCAGAATTATCGTGGTTTCCCGTCAGCCGGCTTCTCATTTTTCCCGACGCGGGACCCTGCGCTGCGCGAATTCGCGGCTGAAAAAGGCAAACGCGGCGTTTACATAACCAATGTTGAAGCGGGGACGCCTGCGAATAAGGCAGGACTGAAGGTGGGCGACATCGTGACCGCAGTCGGAAATCACGACATTGATGAGAACGGTAACTACGTTGATCCGTTGTACGGCAAGATCGAGTTCACGAATCTGCTGACAGCGCACGCGTACGCCGGCGATGTTATTCCTTTCCACGTTCAACGTGAAGGCAAACCGATGCAGCTCAACGTGACTCTGGAACATCGCGATCCGAAGGATTACGTGAGTCCGCCGTATTATCTCGATCAGCCGCCGCGCTATTACGTTCTCGGCGGACTGATTTTTCAAGAGCTATCTCGTCAGTATCTCAAAGAATGGGGACCGAACTGGCAACGCGAAGCTCCCCAGCGCCTTGTTTACATGGACCATTTCCAATCCGAGCTTTTTCCGGAGAAAAATCGCCGCGTCGTCATTCTGAGCCAGGTGCTTCCAGCCAATAGCACGATCGGCTACGATGATCTCGCATATCTCACGGTGAAAAAGGTGAACGGAAAAGAAATCAAATCTTTGGACGATCTGGCCGAAGCCGTGAAGCAACCAGTCGAAGGCTTCATCAAAATCGAAACCGAAGAAGATCCCAAGCAGATCGAGCTCGACGCATCGCAAGTCGCCGCCGAAGCCCCGGCGCTTCAGGAAAACTACGGCATTTCTTCACTGCAAAGATTGCAGTAGACGGTGGAGGGCTCTCTTAAATTCTGAGCGATGCTCAGAGACCGCCGGTTCCGCTCATTGATCAGCGTGCCGACTGATCCAAGGGTTGGACATCACGTCTGAAAAACCTCCTAGTAACGCCGTCTGCCGAACCCCCAGTAGGCCAGGAACGCTGTCAAGACCAGCAGGGGGCTCACGACCAAAAAGAAACCGTACGGGTGTTGATTCAGAGGGATGCCACCTACGTTCATGCCAAACAAACCCGCCACCAGGTTAATCGGCAAGGCCAGCACAGTTACTAACGTCAACACAAACAGCGTGCGATTGGTCTGTTCATTTACAAAAGCGGCCAATTCTTCCTGAAGCTGTTTGACACGCTCAACCAATGCAGCTGTGTCGCTGATAGCGGTGGGAAACTTCTCTGCGGCTTGTTGCAGGTTCTGAAGTTCTTCTTCCGGGATCCAAGCAGGAGGCCGGCTAAGAAGGCGAAAGAATGCGGCCGGTTCCGGGGCCAAAAGCCGTTGGAGTCGAACCAACATACGCCGCAGAGAACCTAGTTCGCCGCGACTGACAGAAACGCGCTTGGCCAACAGTTGCTGTTCCATTGGGCCCACCCGCTTTTTGGCTTTCCGCACAATGTCAACCAACACAGTGGCCTGATCTCGCAATAAGCGCGCCAGAATTTCAGTCGGCGAGCGAAGGACTTGGCCCGCTTGCACCGCTGCCCGGAGTTGGTCAATCGAGCGCCAGGGCCGGACGTGCGCGCTTACTAGTACGCGCGGCTTTACGCAAAGAGAGGTTGTCGCAACCGGAACGTCGAATGTGAAATCGAAAAGCACATCATGGATACGCGCCACCAGCGAGTCTCCGTCCTGCTCCAAATGAGTGGCGTCTACATCGCTTTGCAACGATTCGTAAAAGGTGTCGGGCAAGCTCAGATACCGTCGTAGCCAAGGCTCAGAAGCCACATTGGAAAGCGAAAAATGCAACCAGAGGAATTCATCCGGTGCTGGAGGACCCGGCGCGGACAAAAACGCAACCGCCGCCTCTGAAGTGATCGACTGCGCTGGTTGGTTGGGAACAAAATGATAGCCCCAGATCGGCCCATCCTGCTTTGGCCCGGACGTCTGTTCCACATTTTGCCCCATTGTTTGAGCAGCCATCACACCATTGGTTAGCTGGTTTCCACCGGTCGACATCGCCTAACGAGACGGAGCTGATCCACCGCTGACACGAGTCGGGCTTGCCGCGAAGTGAAGCGTTGAAGTGGTCATTTGCAAAGTTTCTCGCCGGTCAGCGGTTGCCTCGAGCGATTGGTTAGGTCTTTCGTGATGCGATCAGGATCAGTGCGCGGTATAGCCTAACTATCATTAGACGAATGTTCGTAAAGCATCACGAATTTTTCTTCGTCTAATTCTCCTATCACAGTTGCTCTGTCGCGCTGGTTATTGTGCGCGGCTTTGAGAGGAAATGGTCGACTTCGTCGTTGTAAGTCTCGAAGGGATTACCCATGACGAGAAAATCGCGACTGTCGCAGGCGATGGAATCCCAGTTGATCACGTATGGGAAATTGCAGTTCTGGAAAAAAGTAACGGCCCGAGCGCGGCCTGATGCGCGCGTGTTGGCCGGAGGCACGTGCATCGCGCTGGGACGACGAACACCGTTGTTCCAGTCTGAGATTCGTTTGCCGGGTGTGATGCTGAAGAATAATCCGCGGCGCGGATCGATGTTGTGATATTCGAGGTCGATACTCTGCAGCCACGGATCCTCCCAGCTCAGTCCTTCGGCTTGGACAAAAGTTTCCAGCAACCATTTCTTGGTGATCCAGTCAACGCCGCCGATCAGCGCCTGCCGGTTGTGCGGAATTGCTTCGAGAACGAAGCCCCAATTTTCCAGTAACCAGTTGGTTTCCGCGCTGCTATGTCCCAGATGTTTCTGCGCGAGATGATGAAATTCCCATTGCACATCTAGCGCGCTCATTGTTTTGCCGTTCTCGAGCCGGACGATCCATCGCTCGCTCGTATCGCGAGAGATGTCGCGCGTACTTTGCACGGCATCAGCCAAAACAAGGTTTCGCGGCAAACGGCCTTCCTCCAACAACGACAAAACGCATGCGGTCGTCCCGATCTTTAGCGCCGTGGCATACGGACTCATGTTCGAGTCGCCGATGAGCAAATGCAGCCGCCGATATTTCCGGTAATCAGCCAGCGGCTCGTCGCGCGCATTGATGATGGCGCGATTGAATTGCACCCATTGATAAATGTCGTTGACGATGTGATCGGCGCGCTGGCTCAGCTGGAAATTGACCTGGCCCTCCGGTTTTGGCGGCTCGAAATCGAACGCCAATGGATTCGACTGGCCGACTCGCCCCGCGCCGGTAAAAATCTGGCGCGTCGCTAAGAAGGTCAGCAGCGTTCCGAGAATCGGCGGCGTAAACTGCGCCTCGCGTCGCATCAAATAATTCTCGTGGCAGCCGAACGTAGCCCCGGTGTGATGGTCCACGTTGTTCTTGATGAACGAGACGCGGTCTTCAGCGCCGAGAGCAATGAGCGCCGATTGCAACAGGTCGTCTCCGGCCAGCTCGTACGTGACAAGATCATGCAGATGCAAACATTCCGGCGACGCGTACTCGATGTGCCCCATGTCGAGATAGAGCCGCCCGCCGTTCAGGAGAAAGCCGCCGTTCCCCGGCGGTTCCTCGTAATCGCGGTAATGTAAATCGATCGTCCCGGCGTCGGCCTTGCGGAACAAATAATTTTTGACCTTCGCCGGCCAAAGTTCGGAATTCACGTGCGGCTCGTCTTCGCTGAGAAGACAACCGAACTCGGTTTCGATTCCCACGACTCGATCCATTCGAACCAGATTACGCGTCGAATGGCCACTTGGCTAAGCCAAAAAGACGTCCCCTCACCTTCATTCTCTCCCCAAAATGGGGAGAGGCGAATCGCATGACCAATGCGCCGGACGAATAACTCGCCGTAAAGAGCCACGGATGAACACGGATTTGCACGGATGAAGCAGGAACGCAGGAAGTTTTTAGCCACGGATCGACACGAATTTTTCCACGGAAATGAATCAGCAAACCAAGCACCAAGGAATGATGGCTGGGAATCCTTCACTCGTTGAGAATTGTAGGGCAAGCGCATCGCCTGCCGGCGCAACCGGAGCGGTTGCCCTAAAGTTTTACGACGTCGGTCGGCTTCCAGGATCGGCGCGCGAGTCGCGGTGCTGTGCTGGTTGCGATTATGCCAGAAAGCAAAGCACACAAGCGACCCAATCTCCCTGCGCCTGGTACTTTGCTCTCTACCGCGCGAGCGGGAGCCTGATCTCGTTGCAGCTCACGGCACGCGTCTGCCGAGCCAAACGAAAACCAAAGAGATCACGAATAGCACAAGGACTATAACGAACAGAAGTTTCGCGATGCCCGCTGATGCCGCAGCGATGCCGCCAAATCCAAAGATCGCTGCCACAAGTTGCGATGATTAGAAACATTACAGCCCAACCCAACATGTCTTTACCTCCTCCCAGACTGAATCGTATCTGTAGATTAATACGCGCGCCTCAGCGTGGCTGTTCCGTTGAAAACTCGGAACAAACCTAACGATTTGCCCCAGCCGGAAACATCACCTTGTCCGGAGCCGCGTTAAGCGCAGCGAGAAGTTTTTTTATCAAGCGAGTTTTGACGCGCCCTGCTTCGCGCGGAGCAACCAGGTAACGAACGATTGCTTCCAGCCATGTGTTTTCGCCAACCCGAAAAATCACGCGTGGATGCTCGTGCACATCCAATTCGTCCACCGGCGTGCGAGCAAGCAGGTCGCGAAAAGTTTGCACTCGTTCGATCATATCTTTGCCCAGCTCTTCCTCCGTAACTTTCTGCATCGTGCTGGCTATGAACTCCAAGTCGGCGTTGTAAGCGACTTGGAACTTCACCTCGTTCCAGATGTAAGGAAAAAGCGGCCACGAATAATTGTAAATGAGTTCATCGAGCACCTTCTCGTTCGGAAACTTGATCAACCGACCGCTCGGATGATCTCCGGAAATGTACTTACCGCCGAATTCCCACAATGTGGTGTCGAGATAACCGACGTCGATTACGTCGCCTGTGGCCTCACCTATTTGTATCCGATCACCTACGCGAAAAGGCTGGCGAACCAGGATGTAAATCCAGGCGATGAAACTTTTCATCGGCGTTTGCAGAGCCAAACCGAGGATAATCGAACCGACACCAAACGCAGCGATCGCCGTGTACCAATTAACAAAAATAATCGAGATAACAATGACCGCGACGGCCAGCGCAACGGCCAGCCGCGAGATGCGCTTAAGGGTGAAGCGAGTGGAAGCATCTTCGATCCGGCCAATTGCATAGAATGAAATCGCACGCCCGACAGTCAGCACCACCGTGATGAGCGCTGCGCCCCTCAGAATTCGCTGGGCAATACTAATCCAGGCATCCGGCAAAGGAATGAGTTTCGCGCCGATTAGAAAGTAAACAGCCGCGCAGACGGCAAGAACACCCACGTATATGATGAACCAGAATCTGTCGCGACCGTGCGTTTCAACCTTTTCGCGACGTTCTTCTCCCGCCGCCCGCTCCAATTCTTTGCGAATTTCGGGTCGCTTACGAAGTTCTTCCGTCGTTTCGGCCATCAATATTGGATTCGAAGCGAGCGCAGAAACAGGTCGCACTGGCCGAGGCACTTCCCATCGTCCAGGCCGCTGAATTTCCATGCGGAAACGAATCTTAAGTGTGCTATCGAACACAAACATTGCGGAGCTGCTCACTCAACGGGCAGAGCGGGAGACCGGCATTCTTTCGCGCGCGTTTCGTCGGGCCGCGCGCAGTGCGTTTCTGTGGCCGGAGGAAGTATCGGATCTGGTCTCGCAGAACCGATCATTGACCGAGCTGCGCAGCATCGGCCCGTTTATCGAGAAACAAATTCGGCAATGGATCGAGGAGCCGCGTCGCTCGAAAACGGTACCCGCAATTCGCCGGGATTTTCTCTCCCTCGCTGAGGCGCGACGCCTTCTCTCGGTGCGACCTGCCTGGACAAAGAAACTGCGCGGCGATTTGCAGATGCATACTCGCTGGAGCGACGGATCGGGGACGGTTGCTGAAATGGCCGATGCCGCCGCGAACCGTTCGTACGAGTACATCGCGATTACCGATCACTCCAAAACGCTGAAGATTGCGGGCGGAATGGATGAGCGCGCATTGAAACGCCAGGGAGTGGAAATAGCAAAGGTCAATGCGGCACTGTCAAAATCGGCCGCACACGTGACTGTTCTCCGATCGATCGAAATGAATCTGAACCCGCGCGGCGAAGGTGACATGTCGCCGGATTCGCTGCGATCTTTGGATCTTGTTCTCGGCTCATTCCATTCGGCTTTACGTATCACCGAAGATCAAACCGAGCGTTATCTCGCAGCATTGCGCAATCCACAAATTCATATCCTCGGTCACCCGCGCGGTCGTATTTACAATTTTCGAATCGGACTGAAGGCAGATTGGCCGCGTGTCTTCGCCGAAGCCAGTCGTCTGGAAAAGGCCCTGGAAATTGACTGCTATCCGGACCGGCAGGACTTGAACGTTGAGCTACTCAAAATCGCGCGCGATCACGGAACGCGTATTTCGCTCGGCACGGATGCTCATCATGGCTGGCAGCTAGAATTTATTGATCTGGGGCTGGCAGCGGCGCTCCGAGCAAAGATTCCAGCCGAGCGCATCCTCAACTTCATGTCCATTCTCGAGCTAAAGGCTTGGGCGAAATTCGTACGTGATCGCACTCCGTCCAGAAGATGAATTTCAGAAGTGGCATCGTTTAGAGGAAGCGGAAGAACTCTCGCACGAAAAGCGTCGCGGGACCGCAAGCTGCCACTTGCGAACCTGCTCTTTCAATAAAATTGTTTTTGTGCCGGGGGAACCAGATCAGAGGAAAGGTTCGAATCGTATGGGAGACTTGCCGTCCCAGCCGATGTTTAAGAAGTTGTCCAGCAGCACCGCACTGCACGAGACCGTCGAACAATTCCACATTCTGGTGGATAGCGTCGAGGAATACGCCATTTATCTGCTGGATCCCAAAGGCAACGTGATCACGTGGAACACAGGCGCAGAGAAAATCAAAGGTTACTCTACGGAAGAAATCATCGGCAAAAATTTCGCGTCCTTCTATACAGCGGACGACGTCGCTGCCGGCAAGCCGCAACGCAATCTGCGCGAAGCGAGCCGTCGCGGATACATTCGTGATCAGGGTCTGCGAGTCCGAAAAGACGGATCAACTTTCGAAGCGGAAGTTATCATTACTACCCTCCGTGATGAGGCCGGAGAAGTTCGCGGCTTCTCCAAAGTCACACGCGACATCACCGACCAAATCCGGAGCCGGGAGTTTGAAGCGGAAAAAATCGCAGCGCAAAAAGCAGGCAAGGCCAAGGACGATTTTCTGGCAGCGCTCAGCCATGAACTGCGCACGCCACTGACCCCTGCTTTGGCAGCAGCCACATACCTCCAAGATAACGCGGAAAAACTTCCGCCAGAGTTCGTCGAGGATATTGAGATCATAAAACGCAACGTGCAACTACAGGCCCGATTGATTGACGACTTGCTCGATCTCACCCGGATTGCCACCGGCAAGCTTCATCTCGAGTTGGAAGAATGCGACGCACACAAAATTATCGTAAACGCGCTCGAGATGGCACACTCGGCGATCGCGGCGAAGCAGTTGAACATCTCAACCGAACTTGAGGCGAAACAGTATCACATCCTGGCTGATTGCATCCGCCTTCAGCAGGTGTTCTGGAACTTGATCAACAACGCCGTGAAATTCACCGCGCAAGGCGGACAGATCGCGATCCGCACGTTTAACGACAAAGCTGGGCGCTTTAATTTCGAAATTACCGACACAGGGATTGGAATTGAGCCGCAGCGGTTGGCTTCGTTATTTCAGCCATTTGAGCAGGCTGATCCTTCTGTAACCAGGCAGTTTGGCGGACTTGGTCTTGGACTCGCGATTTCCAAACGTCTCATCGATCTCCACCATGGCAGAATTGAAGCGGAGAGCCGTGGCCGAAGTTTCGGCGCGACGTTCAAGATCGTGTTGGACAGTCTACCACAGGGAGCCGCAGCGAACGGCCGTAACCATGGCCTCGGCGGCAAGACATCCAAACCGCTGCGTATACTGCTGGTGGAAGATCATCGGGACACCCGGCGCACGTTGTCGCGTCTGCTAACCCATTTTGGTCACAACGTTGTAACTGCAGATAATGTGGAGGGCGCGATGGACATCATGAGCTCGGACAACCTCGACGCGGTGTTGTGTGACATCGGTCTGCCCGACGGAAGTGGTTACGAAGTAGCCGCACAAGCGCGGGCAAAAGGTAACATTAAGGCAATTGCGCTCACCGGCTTTGGCACCGAGCAGGACGTGCAACGTTCTAAAGAAGCCGGATTCGATTTTCACCTGGTCAAGCCCATTAACTTCCAGGAGCTGCAAACGGTTCTTGACCAGTCAGTCGCGTAGCTCCAGAGAAGAAACGGAAACGGACCACGGGCCATCATTAACGTCCATTCGAGCGAAGCTGTGCGCGGATTACGGTGCGCGTAGAACGCCGGCCGAGTCCTCCCATCGCCGATCGACCAGATAGCGAATTGGGCGCGTCGAGATTCGCGCCACGATCGACACCGACATTCAGCCGGTAAACCATTTCACCGCCTAGCCAACTGGAAAAGAGTGCTACGACGATGCCGATCCATCCTAGCATCATCGCCGTCACGCCAGGCGCGGCCGGGTTAGGCCGACGCATAAACCAACTGAAGATGAACAAAATCATAACAACGACGTTTGACAGGCCGTGGATGAGCCCGATGTACTTCGCGCGTGTGCCTTCCGGAATACCGAGCCAATCGATCAACCCGAAAACCGCAGCGATCAGCCCCCCAATGATACCCGATGCAATCATCCAATATGACAAGTCAGCCAAATGACCGTTGTGCGTGAAGATGTAGATGATGTCGAAAATCGCCGCTACTGTGAGCAAGCCGAGCGGGAACCCGATTAACATCGGGTGAATCGGGTGCCCGAGTAATCTTGCCTTCGCTCTCATTGGTGTGTTTCTCCTGTCATAACTCTTTATCGTGACGGCTTAGGCGCCATTTTTTCGATAGAGAGCCTGGCGAGCCAGCGAAGAGGAAACGCTTCAGCACGCTGAACATTCATTGGTACTGCGGGTAGTCCTCCGCACGCCGCGGCGGTGATGCATTACTTGCGGTCGGCGCTGCATAGCGGCACGAGGCTGCAAGCAATGCATCCCAATCAGTGGTCGCCAAACTGGTGAACGACTACCGGTCTGACGAAGCAGAGGCCATCTCCGGTTCCATCAGAGCCTCTGGGTTTACGATGTCTTCGGCCAGCTTGTTCAGAAGCTCGTTTGCCTCAGATTCTTCATCCAGAGTTTCTTGCAGGAGCTCTGCGGATTTTTCATGCCCAAGTAGTTGCGCAAAGGTCCGCACACTGCCGTAACCTGCGATCTCATAGTGCTCGACTTTCTGCGCAGCTACGATGATGCCTGCGTCGATAACAGACTCTTCGCCGTCTGCCTTAAGGACCTCCGATCCCTCTTCGATCAAGCCTTTCATGGCGTGGCAGGTTTTGCCCTTTGTTTTCTCGCCGAGTTCTTCGAAGACCTCCTCAAGCCTGTGCACGTGACCCTTGGTCTGTTCGAGATGCTTTTCGAAGGCCTCCTTCAATTCGTCGGATGAAGCGCCCTTCGCCATCTTCGGCAATGCTTTGACTAGTTGGTTCTCGGCATTGTACAGATCCCGAAGTTCGTTCACATAAAGTTCTTTTAATGTCTCCAGATTCATGATCCCTCTTTTCCTTTCCCTTTCTTTTCTGGTTTGATTTGGTTGTTGTAGGCACGGTACGCCTGCACCGGCTACAAAAAGGAAACGTGGCGAACAAATGAAGTGCGCGTGTGTCAGTTTAGGATTTTTGAAATTCTCGTTCACTGAGACCGCGCAACTTATCGTCAGCCGGCCACGCGGTCTGAAAAGAGGACGTTGAGGATTCCAACGACTCGTGCACTCTTCTCATCTGCGAATCGGCCAGTCGCGTATAAACGTCGATGTAATCGTTTGCCATCCGGCTCGCTGTGAACCGCTTCTCAAAAACTTCCCGACATCGGGTGCGGCTCAGGTCGCGAACACGACGTACGGCTTCGACCGCCTCTTCGATCTCGTTCACAACGAAGCCCGTCACGCCGTTGTCCATGACTTCCGCAACTGACCCGCCGGCGAACGCAATGACCGGTGTACCACACGCCATCGATTCAATCATCACCAGTCCAAACGGTTCCGGCCAATCAATGGGAAATAGCAAAGCGTATGCGTTCCCAAGAAATTCATCCTTATCCTTATCGCTGATTTCTCCAAGCCATTCTACATGCGGATCGTTCAGCAGCGGCTCGATTTCACGCTTGAAATAGCGTCTGTCAGCGGGATCGACTTTCGCCGCGATCTTGAGCGGCATTCCTACCCGCTTGGCAATCTCGATGGCGCGATCCACTCGTTTTTCCGGTGAGGCTCGTCCCAGAAATGCCAGATAGTTATCGGGCTCCGCGTGAAACCGAAATAAATCCTGGGGTAATCCATGATAGATCGTCGCCTGCCAATTTGCGCACGGCCACGGTGCACGTTGCGCATTTGAGATCGATATCATTGGCATGTCTCGAAACCGCTCATACAACCGAAACAACTCGGGGGTATCCAGTCGGCCATGCAACGTTGTCACGTAGGGAACTGTCAGGTGACGCGAAATGAGATAATGCAAACAACCCGTATGAAAATGAATCACATCGAATTCACCGGCGCGCTGCAAAACATGGTCCATGAGCAGGACTTCACGCGACAAATAATCCGTAGCCCTCTTGTTTTGACGAAACGAGCGCCGGCATACAGGAATCAGCTCGGCGCTTGTAACCGAGTCGCCACTGGCAAATAGAGTCACCTTTTGACCCAAGCGAACTAACTCTTCAGTCAGATACGCAACGATGCGTTCCGTCCCTCCGTAATGTTTCGGAGGCACACTCTCAACTAGCGGCGCAACCTGAGCAATTCGCATTCCCCTTCTTTTCCCTTGAGTGCTGGTTTAGATAATTGAGATCCACCGCTGGATATTCGAACCGGACCCCAGCTTTGGTTTTGTGCGTTCGGCGTGAAATGGACGAACAACATTACATCCGTTGCTCACAGCGTTCTCGAACCACTTTAGACAAACGCGGCGAGAGGACTTGGAACCAGGACATTACGTGCTCTTCACATTTTGGGGGAGGCTCCTCAAAATCGCTGTTACAACTAGCTACAAAATTTTATATGCAGAATTTCGAAGCAATGGCGTTAGTACTTAGCTGCATCGGAACACTGTGCTGGATCGTATGCTTTTGGTGGATGCATCGAATCTCGTCCCGTCAGGATGCGATGTTGGAAGAGGTCCATCAAATGACAACCCGCATTGAAAAGCTTTCTCAGTCCGAGCACGATTTGATTAGGGACGTGCATCCGCAGGTCAGCGAAATCAAGGAGCAGGTCGAAAACGTTAGAGAAGCTGTTTCGTCCAAAAGGAGCTGAACGTGTCGATTGCTTCATCGGACGCCCAGGGTTTTGTCACCGGCTACCCGAACCGCGGTGCGTCGCTGCCGTGATTGGTGAAATTTTTTGCTTGATTATTTCACGAGACTTTGTGGAAATATGGACGCTAAATCAACTTAACGGAAAACATCTATGCTCTGGACAATAATCGTCATTCTCATCGTTCTTTGGCTTCTTGGCTTCATCGGCCACGTTGGCGGCGCTCTAATTCATCTCCTGCTCGTGATTGCCGTCGTCATCCTGATCATTAACCTCCTCCAAGGCAGACGAGGTCCCTGACGGAGCCTCCCAATGCTCCAGGGGTGGGTCAGCCGAACCCGCCACCGTTCACAGGTGTCCCGTTAAGGCGAGAATTACTAGAATCAGAAGAATCAATCCGAGTCCTCCGCTCGGCCAATAACCCCAGCCCGAGCTATAGGGCCAGGCCGGTAGCGCGCCTATCAAGAGAAGGATTAAGAGAATCAATAGAATTGTGCTCATGGCTTTTACTTTCTGAAGTATGTTCGTCGCAGCGAGGCATTTTGGATGTTGTCATATTTCTGACCGCATCGCTAAAGAGTGCGCACGGGAAAGATGGCGACGTTGCGGCTGGGTATCCTAGGAATTTGCTCTAGGTGCCGTACATGTACGCAAAACGCGCCTTTCCTCCTCGCCATCGGCGAAACAAGAAAGGCGCGCTGCTTAGATTTGCTCTTCTATTCTTAATCTTCGTCGAGAATCACTCGATCAACCATCACGTTGTCTCCTGTGCCAACGTAGTGAACCCGGACTGGAACGCCGACTTTCACTCTCGTCCGTACCACATCTTCATCTAGCACCTTACCGCTTCGCGTCACGTAAGTGACCGTCTTACCAAAATGGTATGTCCGCGGTCCGCTGCTTTCCTTGAGCACGATTACGTTGCCCGGGGTGTACTCGGTGATGGTTCCGTTGCCCTCGGTAGTAGTCGTTGTTGTAGTTGTCTCTGAGACCTGCGCCCATGCGAACGGAGCTGCAATCGCGAGGGCCATAATAACTAGTGTTTTTTTCATTTTTTTTCTCTTTCTATTACACGGCAGGTAAACACTTCCGCGAACGAACTTTCGTCGGTATCGGAAGCGCGTCCCGCCGTTCTTGCTCCATTAATCGGGCGCCGCGCTTGGTTTGGATGCAAGAGCGCCATGTTCCTCATCCGATTGACACCAGCGGCGGTGCTTTAAGGTCTCTCCACTTCCTTTGTTTCAACGCGCACCGCGTATTCATTCGGTTTTACTTTGCGACCCGCTTGATCGGCATACACCTGAGTAAACTCAGCGCCGAACAACAGAATCTGTGATGAGTAATAAACCCAGAGTAACACTGTAATTAAGGAACTGGCCGGACCATACGCTGACCCGGCAGCGCCGCTGCCCAGATACAAACCGAGCACCCATTTCCCGATACCGAAAAGAATCGCGGTCATGACAGCGCCAGTCCAAACGTCTCGCCACTGAATCTTGGCGTCAGGCAGAAACTTGAAGATCATCGCGAAGAGCAGAACAATGATTGAAAAGTCGAATATGAGATAAACGCTCATCGCGACCATAAGACCCCCCGGTAAAACAGATTGCACATAGTGGCTAAAGGCTTTGAGGAGGCTTTCAAACGTGAGTGAGACGAGCAGCAGAAAACAGACGCCGGCGACCATTGCAAACGAGAGAAATCGGTTTCGCAGAAATCCCCACATACCGCGCGTGGGTTTTGCTTTCACATTCCAAATTGTGTTCAAGGCGTCCTGAAGTTGACCGAAGACGCCGCTTGCGCCGAAGAGCGCGAGGGCAACGCCTATGATTGTGGCCATCATGGTTTTACCGGGCTGCGACGCCTGTTGCGCAATGTTTTGCACCACCTGTACAGCGCTGGCGTCGAGAAAGTAACTCATTTGCTCGGTGATCTTGTTCCAGGCTCCCGCTGGATCCTCCCGAAAAATTACTCCGACGATCGCTAGCAAAACCAGAATCAGCGGCGCGAGCGAAAAGACCGTGTAGTATGCAAGCGCCGCGCCCAGTTGCGGTGCTTTGTCCTGTAACCATTCTTGAAACGTTTGCTTCAGCAAGCCGAAAACATTTCCAAAAAATGATTTTGAGGTTTTTGAGTCACGCTGCTCTGTCACACTGGAATACCTCTTGATTAAGAGTTCGCTTCCGGTCGCACCCATGGTCGTCGCGCGTTAGCGAGCAGAGATAGACACCGCGTCGATCGCGACGCACCTATTTAGCAGGGACCAGAACCGTAAGTGCTCGTGAGACAAAATTAATTTCGGCGCTTCTTCCTAGATTTACTATTTCTCCATCGAGCATTGCAGGAATGTCCTTGCTGGATTGCACAGTTACTCGTTTTGTTTTGGCTAGAACTATATTGCGATGATCGCGCCATTTGCCAAACGCGGCGGTACTGAGCAGTCCGATTACTTCTGAGGCGCTTTCCACATCAACGACGGCGGCTTCAAGCGCTTGCTCTGAATCGGACATTTGTTCCGCGATAAGAGGGCAGATAAGCGCCATGGCTTTAGCTTCACCCTTCATTCCGCCTGACATAAGATACTGAATCCTCATTTCAAACATTTTTCGGAAAGCGACACTCCCCTTCTCGATAGCATCAACTATATTTCCGTCGCGCATAGATTCGCGGGGTTCTGCCAAAAGCGCAGGCGCTCCCACAATGGCGGCGATAAGAAACTGCTTGCCAGCGATCCGACCTCCGGAAAGCACTTTTATTGAGGGAGCAGCGAGCGTATTTTTGAGCGACTCTTCCCAAGCCTCATCTCCATACAATGCTCGAGATAGCATATTCATCGTTCCCCCCGGAAGCGGAATGAGATAGGGTCCCTTGTCGGCGCATACTTCTGCAGCTGTCCGGATGGTGCCATCGCCACCGAGCACGATAAGCACTTCCAGCTTCTTCCCGGCCGCGTCTGCAAACGAACGCTCCATTTCTTTTGCCTCGCCACACCAAATCTTCGGCTCAACAATGCCGGCATGCGTAAGGATACTGCGGATCTTCTTCTCAGATTCCGAATCGCAGCCGCCGCTTGAGGTGTTGATTACGGCCCCGACCTTCAACTTTGATAAACGGATAGCGTCAGGCATGGATCGCGGTGCGATAGCCCGCAAAGTTTCATTGACAGGCCCAAATCCCCTTGCCCTCAACGTTCGCTCAGAACGATTCGCTTAGCTTGATGCGGCCAAGCTTGTCTCCGTTCCGCTCTGCGCTTTTACGTACGCGCTCGAACTGTTTCTCAAGGCTAGTCAGATCTTCGTCGGCAAGTTTTTCCAGATCGATAAGTTCGTTTCGAGCGCCTTCCAACGCTCGAATTATTTCGTCGAGTTTCAAATGAGCCGCTTTGGCATCGCGATTCTGCGTATTCTGAATGAGAAAGACCATCAGAAAAGTAACAATCGTCGTCCCAGTATTAATAATGAGCTGCCAGGTGTTCGAATAATGAAACGCGGGGCCAGTTAGTCCCCAAATGACGATAACGAGGATAGCGACGCCAAAAGCCCAAGCGCTACCGAGCACCGCCGACGAGCGCCTTGCAAAAATCCGAAAAGCATCGCTCGCTACGCAAAAGAAATCTCGTGCTTCTTCCCTTGGCTTAGCTTTCGCCTTCTGCGTTTTCATTGTCTTGGTATTATTGTGGGCACCCACCCCAGGCGGAGGCCGCGCTTATACGTGCTGACAAAGAACTGCGAAACTTTAGATCCGGCAGGCTTTGCCAGCACGTCGACGCCCTAACGACGGAATATAAGACCGAGGACGAAACCGACGCCGAGCGCGGTAAAGACCGCTTTTGTCGGGTTTTCGCGGATGTATTGCTTGCTGTCGTCCTGAAAAGTGCGGACACGATCGAGCGAATCATCCCATACCTCTTCCGCGCGGCCGAGGTACTTATTGGCCATTGCGCCTGCCGCCGAGCCGAGATCTTCGGCCGCTTTGCGCGCGTGCGTCCCGGCACGCTCCGCTTTTTGCTTCGCCTGCGGTGGAACCACAGGGCCTTGATCCATCTGATTTTCGTTAGCCATATTAAACTTTCGGTGCCGATGCTTCGCTGACAGTGCTGATATCTTCAGCGCCGGCAGTTTTGAAAATGTGCTTCGCCCGATCAACGTCTTTGCTTTCATCCGTATGAACGGCGATTAGATAATTCCCTTTTCTTAACTTTTCGTCGTAGCGCTTTGCCTCGATCTCCGGAATCCCGAGACCTACCAGACCGCCAACGACGCCGCCGGTCGCCGCTCCCACGGCCGCGCCACTAAGCGCCGCCATGATTGGACCCGCCGCAATAAACGGACCGACGCCGGGAATTGCCAACGCGCCGATTCCTGCCAGCAATCCAATCACGCCACCAGTGACGCCCCCGGTGGCTGCACCGGTCGTTGCGCCCTCTGGCGCCTTTGTCGCTTTAACGTGACCAACGTCCCGCGTGCCGCCTGTATCAGGCATGAGCACTGAAATTTCCGAGGCTGCGAAACCTTGCGCCTGTAACTGCTCGACAATTCGCTCAGCTTGGCCGTGTGTAGTTGCAATACCGAACACTGATTTAGACATAATAATTTTCTCTCGTTTGTGTGATGTTGTTAGTTAGTTTGATCCTTTAACGTCCAATTGGTCGTCAATATGGGCGCCGCCAGCCGCTGATTTTGCAAGCTGATTGATTTTTGCTTTCTCTTGAGCAGTCTTAACGGGACCGCGGAGCGTAACGTGGCCATTAGCAGTAATGACCTTGATGTTCTTCGCTGTCGTTGAAAGCTCGCTGTCTTTCATTAGCGCCTGCCGGATAGCCTGCGTGATTTTTAAGTCTGTCGGGCTGTTTGACTGGTCGCCAGATGTCTGGGTTTTACCGGAGCGATCGCGCTCGTTTGTTGCCGTGTTATCAGGCTTCGTCTTCTCATTGTCGGCAGCGAATGCCACCAGGCTAACTGCGCTGAGACAGGCTAAGGCTAGTATAGTTCGTTTCATGGGTTCTCTTTTTTGCATTTGCGGGGTGTCGGTAACTGATCGCGACTGCTATCCCCATCGGTTCTATTTAGTTTATTTATTTAGCCGCGACGTTGATTACCGAATTGGCTAACTTGGTGAGCTTTTTGTCTGTATCTGATTCTTCAGTCAAGGTAGTCTGAAGTAACTGCGCGCCATCCGGATCCCCTAGTAACTCGGCGTATGTCCGGGCGCAGCCGTAACCCGCCATCTCATAGTGCTCAACGCGTTGCGCCGCAGCAATTAGACCCGCATCGCGCACTTCCTCTTCAGCATCTTCTTTGATTATTTCCTCTCCCTCTTTAAGCACCCCCTCCATGCCCTCACATTTCGGGCCGCGGGTTGATTCGTCGTGGCTCGTCAAAATCTTTTCGAGACGCGCCACGTGTTCCTTCGTCTGCTTCAAATGTTCTTCGAACCCCGCCGAAAGCTGCCTGTTAGAAGCCGCTTTAACCATCTTCGGTAGCGCTTTGATAATCTGCTTCTCCGCGCTGTAGAGGTCTTTCAATTCTTGAATGTATAGGTCTTTGAGTGTTTCTAGTTTCATATGTGTGGGTTCATATCGTTGGTCTTGTTCGACCCGGCCTTGTTTTTAACAAAGCAGCCTCAAATCTTTATGTGCAACCCCGCAGCAGAAAGATCAGGAGCAAAATCGGAATCGGAATTCCGAGAAGCCATAGTAAAATGTAACCAGCCGCACCCACTTCTTTTATTTTGTTTGTTAAATGCATCTGAGATTTCCTTTCTTGAGGTTATGATTACTCCTCGTTGGGCCGGAACTTCGTTTGATTGATTCAGACAAACAATCGGTCTGGTGGATGGTTGCCTGGTCAGAGAAAACCCTAGCCACCATTTGACCATTATCGTGAAAGACGGACTGGGCTGGCTTTCGGAGTCGCGCCCGGAGAGGCGGAAAATGGGAGTTAGCTTGAATTAAAGCATCAGCATAAAAACCATGCTCCTGGCTAACAGAAGGGAAGCGCTCTAACGCCTTTTGGTGCGATTACTGCGTTTCTGCCGCGTGCGCGATGATGTCGATTTTTGCCGAGACCTTACCGATTTGGCCGGTGCGCGCACTGTTCGCTTCGGTGTCTTTGCTCCGGACGATTTTCGAGATCGCGTTCCTGACGCACCCTTGGGATGTAACTGCCGCCCGGCGGCTTTTCGCGACTTAGTCGGGGACTTTTTTACCGACTGTCGTTTGAGCGCGCCTTTCGAAACTGCAGTAGCGCGTTTAAGAGCCTTCTGCACTGGCCGCCCGCTGCTCGCAGCCTTTCCCGCGAGAGCTCCAACGACTCCCCCGACAACGGCGCCAACTGGTCCAGCTATACTGCCAATTGCCGCACCCGTAACCGCGCCGGCTGTTTGCTTGGGGATTGGCGGAACCTGGAAGTCTTCAGACTGTCGGGGGCTTTTCTTCTTTTCTGGCGTTGAATCGTAAGGCATAAATATAAACTCCTCTAATATCTTCGCTTAGCTACAAAGATACTTCGGATGACAAGGTCGATGCAGCCTTAACAAAGTTAAAATGCCTGAGGACGCCCATTGGCGTCCGAGGACTCATTTCGAGTCAAACACTGTCAGCTATTGGAAGTGACCATGAACCCGCCGAGTGTCGCCACACGCATTTGGCCACGGAAATTCTTCGCTCCTTGCACTTGCCGCGCAAGGCCAATCTTCTAAAAAAGCCCGAGCAATTTGAGTACGATTACGATAACAACAATTACTCCGATTATATAGAAGATGTTTCTATTCATGGGTGCGACTGATATCAGATTGGCTTTTCGGTGGCCAGCATTTATACAAAAATATTTCCTATCATGTCTTCTTTTAGTTCTTGAATCTACTGAATCATGCGCGCGAGCTTCTGCTTATGGCTGAAAACACACAATCAGGATGCCGGATGATTGTCTGGGCGCTTAGCGGGTCCCTTATGGCTAGCTTGGGAACAACGTGGGTTGGCTAATATTTGTTTCCGGTGCACTAGCGACGCTCCGCCTTAACCATTTAGTTTCGAAAGAATGCTCTTAAAACCACCCTTGCCGCCGATGGAAGCGCGTCCGGTCGAAGAAATTCCGACTGGTAACGAGTGGCAGTATGAGCCGAAATGGGATGGGTTTCGTTGTCTCGTGTTTCGCGATGGGGAAAAGATTTTTTTGCAATCAAAGAACAGTCAGCCGCTGGCGCGTTATTTTCCAGATGTCGTCGAGAGCGTAGCGAAGTTGCCAAAGCAAGAGTTCGTTCTCGACGGCGAACTGGTGATTCCTGTTGGCGGCGCACTTTCGTTCGATGAATTGCAATTGCGTCTGCATCCTGCAGCGAGTCGCGTTCAGAAACTGGCCGCAGCTCACCCAGCGGTTTATATCTTTTTTGATCTGCTCGCCGAGGACGGCGAGTCATATTTGAAGCTGAATCTGCGCGAGCGAAGGCGGCTTCTCGAAAAATTCGCACGTTCGAATCTACGATCAGCAAAGAATATACGCCTTTCCCCGGCTACGAGTGATCATCGCGTTGCGAACGATTGGTTTCAAAAAACCGGGCGCGATCTTGACGGCATTATTGCTAAGCGTCTTGACGCGGCGTACGCGTCGGGCGAACGCACCGCCGTCGTAAAAGTGAAACGGATGCGCACCGCCGATTGTGTTGTAGGCGGCTTCCGCTACGCGACCGGCGCGCACGTGATCGGTTCCCTTTTGCTCGGACTTTATGGCAAAGACGGATTACTCCATCACGTTGGATTTATCTCCGGTTTCAAAGCATCGGCACGGCCCGCGTTAACAGAAAAATTTGAGCGACTGAGAAAACCACCCGGTTTCACCGGCAACGCGCCCGGAGGACCGAGCCCTTGGAGCACGGAGCGCACCGGCGAATGGCAACCAGTCGCGCCAAAAATTGTCGTGGAAGTTGCCTATGATCACTTTACCGGTGGCCGGTTTCGCCATGGCACAAGATTTCTTCGCTGGCGACCGGACAAAGACCCTTTCCAGTGCACGATGGACCAGGTTCAGCATCGCGAAGGAGAGGCGATGGCTCTTTTGTAGGCTCTTCTATCCTCGCGCGTTCAGGAACTTTAGAACTGCTCGTTCCGCTCCGCGAAGATTGGGAGGTCCCGATGTTTTGCTGCCGTTGAGACCGGCGATGCAAGTCCGATTCAGGTAAGCTTCTACGATGACCGGATGAACGTAGCACTTTCGGCACACGGCAGGTGTGTTACCAAGAAGTTCTGCGACCGCACAAATCGCCGTTTTTATATTCGACTTTGCCTGTTTCTTCGTTTCGAACTCTTCCTGCTTACTAAGCGCGATTGCGGCCAATACCGTACCACCCCAGGTGCGGAAATCTTTTGTGGTAAAATCTTCACCTGCGATTTGGCGTAGATAGTCGTTCACATCCTGCGAGGTAACGTCTCGTATTTCCCCATCCTCCTCGAGGTTCTGGAATAAGTCCTGACCGGGTAAGTCCTGGCACTTCGCAATGACTTTCGCAACCCTACGATCGGTGACATCCACTTCGTGTTGACGCCCACTCTTGCCGCGGAACCGAAACCTTATCTGAGCGCCTTTGACCTTCACATGACGATTTTTAAGAGTGGTCAAACCGAATGACTTGTTGTCGCGCGCGTATTCTTCGTTTCCAATGCGTATGAACGTTCGCTCCAGAAGCCGCACGATGGTTGCCAGCACTTTTTGCTGCGGCAGACCGGGCAATTTCAGGTCCCGGGCAACTCGGCGACGAATGTTTGGCAGCGCTTTAGCAAACTGGGCAAGGCGATCGAACTTGTTTTCATCGCGCACTTCGCGCCAGCGCTCGTGATATCGGTATTGCTTCCGGCCACGCGCGTCCCGGCCTGTTGCCAGAATATGACCGTTTGGTAAGGGACAGATCCAGACGTCCGTCCACGCCGGCGGGATCGCCAAACGTTTTATCCGGAGGAGTCGCTGCTCGTCACGAATCGATTTTCCGTTGGAATCTAAGTACTCGAAATGCTTGCCCTTGGCCTTGCGGCGGTAACCGGGACGTTCATCGCTGACGTATTGCAACCCGGCTTCTTCCGCGGCATCAACCAACTCTTCTGCAATCGCGCCGTTTAGCTTTGGTTCTGCAACCCTTCTCCCCGAAGCACCCATTTAAAAATCAGTCCTGATCGCTCGCGCCGTGGAACGCGCGCTGTGCCGCCTGAATCCGCGCTGCTTCTGCTCGTTCGATTTGATCTTTCGCCCCGCGCTCTAGCTTCTCAAAATTCCATTTTGCTGGGTTCAGCACCTTCGCTACTGCTAATGAGCGCCACAACATTCTTTTTCCATTGATCCCCATGATCAATCCTTCGAGCGCAAGGACTAATCCCGGTTGATCGCCTGCAATCTTCAATCGCGCGCGCGCGACTTTTTCCGCTGCCCATGCGCCCGTTTGGCGGACAGTGCTTTCTTCTATTCCGAGGGAGCGCATCACCTCGCGTAACACCTCTTTGTCTGCATCAATATCGACTTTAAGAGCCCCGAAAACATCTCCAAGCGGCTCGTCTTTGTGCTGCTCTCGCAAATTCGCAAGGAATTCAAGCGCGGCGACTGCACCTGCCAGGTGATCGTTCAAATATATGTCCAGGTTCTTCAACATAAGCCAATCGAGCCGCGAATTTCAGCAACCAGAGCCGCACGAATACATTTCATCATTGGCTCTTCGCACCGCGAGGCTGGTTCGGACTTACGGATATTTCTCCCAGCCACTACGCAGTCGCGCTCCACATATCGAAAAGAACACACGCGAAGAATGCGCGCCGTGCGACTTAAATTGTATGAAGGAGAAAAAGGAAATCATTTCAGTTCTCGATCACCTAATCGAAACGCTCAAAGATGGTCAGGAAGGTTTTAAGCAGGCCGCTGAGAGCGTTCGAAATCCAGCATTGAAGGCACTCTTTAGCGATTACTCGCAGCAGCGTTCGCGCTTCGCCACCGCGCTTCAGAGCGAGGCTCGCCTCCATGGAGAAACCAAGCCGGAAACCAGCAGCAGCGCGACCGGCGCGTTGCATCGCGGCTGGATCAATCTCAAATCGGCGATCACAGGCGGCGATGAACATGCGATCCTCGCTGAATGCGAACGAGGCGAAGATTCGGCGGTAGAGGAATACAAGAAAGCTTTGGACGACGGTTTAACTCCATCAGTGCAGGAGCTTGTTTCCCGTCAATTCGCGGAGATCAAAGCGGCCCATGACCGGATCAGAAGTCTGCGCGACGCAGCTAAGAGCTAATCGGGACCCCGTCATTGGAATTAACGCAGTGCCAGCTGTTTCCAACACAGGACATTAACTACTTTCTTTAGTTACGGCCAAGAGTGTCGCCAAAGGCGAAACCATTTTGTTATGCCAGAAGAAGAAACAATTGAACAAGCGCGCGAAGATAAGCGCGAGGGCAAATCGCCTTCCACTCAGGCAGGCGAATTTGTGCGCGAAGAAATGGAACACATTCGGGAAGGCAAGCATGGCGCCCGCCCGCCGGAGCAGGCGATCGCCATTGGTCTTTCCAAGGCGCGTCGGGCCGGAGTAAAGTTACCGCCTCCAAAACGCGGCCCGGAACGAACAAAACGCCAGGCGAAGCGCGACCTCGCAAAGGGCCGTTCCGGATCCCGCAAGAAGCCTTCTCGGAAACGCTCGCGAGCAACGAAACGCGCGCTCAAGCGCGAGAGCGTCAGTCTGCATCAAAGCAGGCATTGTCGAGACACGCGAAGCGCGTGGCGTGGCAACGCTCTCCACAATCGCGTTCGGCTGCTGCGAAGAAGGCAGCGAGCACACGAAAGCGTCGCCGCTGAGACGTAGCGTGGTTCGCGGCGAGCAGAACATCCTACCGGGCAGATCCGGTTGCCGTGAAATTGTGACAACTCGAAAACAACGAACCGGTGCGAAGCGGAACATTAAGAAAGCGGCCAAAGCTGCACGGCGAAAGAAAACGATTGCGCGTCTGCCGAGAGAGACGCGCACGGCTCTCGGCAAAAAGGGAGCCAAGGCTGCACGAAAGAAACGAGCCACATCGAAATGAAATTTTCCTGACCGTTTGCCAGTGATCTGATCACCGTCGGTGGAGGCACCGTCCCGCACTCAATCGTCTGGTGCTTCGGGCCGCTCTACTTTCGACCACCTTTTCTTCCCCCTTTGCGGGAACTTGATTTACTTCGTTTTTTTCTTCGACCTCCCCCGCCCTTCTTCCGGCCACCTTTATCTGATTTGTTTACTGTCGCCCATGCGCGGCGCTCCGCTTCTTTGCTACTTACGCCGCGCTTTTTATAACCCTTCTCAATGTCATGGGCCTTCCGCTTTTGCTTGGACGTGTATTTCTTTTTACTCCCTTGTGCCATAGGTCCTCCATTTGAAGTGTTCGATAAAGCGAACGCATTCCGCCGAGCGATTGGATTTGATTACTTCAAGATTTGAAATGCCTGCTTGGACGTCTTGGTTCGGTAATGGAACGTTCAGACATGAATATGTTCTCACAATTGCTTCACACGTTGCTTGGAATCGGCACTGAACCCAGAGCGTTAACATTCCTACAAGTTTCAGTCCGCGGGGTAATTATTTTCATCGCGACTCTGATAATGATGAGACTGGGCAGCAAACGTTCGCTTGCCGAGAAAACCGCGTTCGATGCTGTTTTCGTAGTTATCATCGGCTCCATGCTGGCACGCGCTATTAATGGATCAGAAGCCTTTTTTCCGACCCTGGGCACTGGATTCGTTCTGGTGTTCCTGCATCGGCTTTTCGGTGTCGCGGCGTACTATTCACATGCTTTTGGGATACTGGTTAAGGGAAAATCAGTGGTGCTCGTGCAGGACGGCAGGTTGCAGCGGAAAAACATGTTCTGGGAACACATTTCCAAACATGATCTGGAAGAAGACATGCGGCTCGATGCGAAAACCGAGGACCTGTCAAAAATACAAGTTGCGCGCCTCGAACGCAGCGGAGACATCAGCTTTATCAAAGCGAATACCGCCAGGCAACAAGCGGCGTAATTGACACTGTGACATCGTTTGGTCAACGGTATTAATTCATGGAGGGGAAAACGATATGCGTGACCCAAGCTTAACGATCACGGACGATCGCACCGGCAAATCGTACACGTTGCCAATCGAAAATGGAACGGTGCGAGCGATGGACTTGCGCCAGATCAAAACGGATACGGACGATTTTGGTCTGATGACCTACGATCCCGCGCTGATGAATACCGCGTCCACCAAAAGCGCGATCACCTTCATTGACGGCGACAAGGGGATCTTGGAATACCGCGGCTACCCGGTCGAACAACTCGCGGAGAGAAGTAACTTTTTGGAAGTCGCGTACCTGATTCTTTTTGGCGAACTGCCTAACGAGAAACAGTCGACGGACTGGACCTACGACATTACGCATCACACCTTCATCCACGAAAATATCAAGACTTTGATGCAGGCGTTCCGCTACGACGCGCATCCCATGGGAATGTTCATCAGCACTGTCGCTGCGCTTTCAACGTTTTATCCCGACGCTAACAAGGTTAGTGACGCCGACAACCGACTGGCACAAATCAAACGCCTCATTGCCAAGGTGCCGACAATCGCCGCGTACACTTATCGCCACAATCGTGGCTTGCGTTATATCTATCCCGATAACGATCTGAGTTATACCGGCAACTTCTTGAATATGATGTTCAAGATGACCGACGCCAAGTACATGTCGAACTTAACGCTCGAACACGCGCTCGACGTGCTTTTCATTCTGCACGCCGACCACGAACAGAATTGCAGCACCAACGCAATGCGCGCGATTGGTTCAAGCTGCGCTGATCCCTACAGTGCGATGGCTGGCGCGGCAGCGGCGCTCTATGGTCCGCTGCACGGAGGTGCGAATGAAGAAGTGCTGAAGATGCTCTCGCGCATCGACCACACGCGCAACATTCCGGAATTCATCCAACGCGTTAAAAACGGCGAAGGCAAACTGATGGGTTTCGGGCATCGCATTTACAAAAATTATGATCCCCGCGCGCGCATCATTAAACGCGTGGCGGACGAAGTATTCGAGGTGACCGGGCGCAATCGTTTGCTCGACATCGCGCTGGAACTCGAACGCATCGCGCTGGAAGACGAATATTTCATCTCGCGCAAACTTTACCCGAACGTCGATTTTTATTCCGGCATTATCTATCAGGCGATGGGTCTTCCAGAGGCAATGTTCCCGGTGATGTTCGCCATCCCGCGCACCGTAGGCTGGCTGGCGCAATGGCAGGAGATGATCACCGACCCGGAACAAAAGATCACCCGCCCGCGCCAAATCTTTGTTGGGCAGTCGCGCCGCGAATTGCCGAAGCAGAAGACTAGCGAGGGCACGAGGTAAGCCTCGAATTACGTACGTCTAATTCTTGTTCAGCACCGTTTGAGGTGCTGCCTTGTTCAGTTCGAGTTGCGCACTCACCTTTTGCAGCCCTGCTGTCACTGCTTCAAGTTGTTTCTGCTGTTGCGCAACGGTCGCTCTCAATTCGTCCACCGTGCGGTGCTCTTTGAGAAACTCATTGAGCAACATCGCGTTCACGGCGTCGTAGCGGACCGTGTATGGCTTTCCTTCTTTATCACGCAGCACCAGCGCGGGATTGATCTTTGCCACTTCTTCGGCGATCAAACCAAATTGCGGGGTGCCATTGGTGTCCGTCTTGTAGTGGAACGTGACCGGTCTCAGGGACAGAATTGCTTCACTGGCTTTGTTCATCGTGGCAATGTCTTTCTTGAACCGCTCCGAAGATGCCACCGTACCAAGCTGGCCGGAATCGGAAACAACGACGGGTGCCGTGGTCCCGCTTTGCGTAGTCACGTTGTAGACGTTGCCGAGCCACGTGGTGTTATCCACATTCTGCCCAGGATGAGCGATACAGATAACGTTCGTTGCCGTGGTTATATTGTGGCCGGCTGTATAGCCCAGGGCTGTGTTAAAGGTACCCGTGCTTAGGTCCAGGGCATTTCCACCGACGGCGGTATTGCCATGTCCGTCTACGTTGCTAGCAAGAGCATCATTACCAACTGCGGTATTGTTAGTACCTGTCGTATTGCCAAGCAACGCTTCAAACCCAGTGGCCGTGTTGGCGGAGCCGGTGGTGTTGTTGTAAAGCGCATCAGTACCTGTGGCAGTGTTCGGACCCCCAGTCGTGTCGCTGAAGAGCGCTCCGTCACCGACAGCAGTATTGTAGCCACCGGTGGTATTGCTGTACAGCGCTGCGTAGCCGAAAGCTGTGTTGTAGCTACCGGTGGTGTTCGCCTTTAATGCGCCCCAACCAAAGGCACTGTTTGGTGAACCAGTAGTGTTGAGAAAAAGGGCTGTATAGCCAACAGCTGTGTTGTAGCTTCCAGTATTACCCACAAGCGCCGCCGAGCCAACGGCCGTGTTTTGCACTCCTGTTGTGTTGCTCTCCAGCGCAGCGGAGCCGAGCGCCGTATTGTCGCTTCCGGTTGTGTTGCTGAGAAGTGCAAACGCTCCGGTGGCAGTATTGAACGGGCCAGTCGTGTTGCTCAAAAGCGCGCCAGCACCCACGGCTGTGATCTCATCGGCCGTGTTCGCAAGGAGCGCCCCTGCGCCGATGCCGGTGTTTAGAGCGCCGGTGTTGTCGGTGCCCAACGACAAGTAGCCAACTGCCGTATTGAAGCCGCCGGTGGTGAGACTGCGAAGCGCATTCTGTCCTTCCGCCGTGTTGCCACCGGGATAACCTCCATCCGGCGCCGGGCTAACTGCTCGCATTCTTTGCGGGAGCGCAAAGCAAGCAGGCAGGAGTATGATGAGAAAGAGTGTGGTTGATTGTCTAAACTGAATCAGTCGATTCATGGGTTCTTCCTTTCTTTTGCCCCGCTGTGGCTGTCTGGTTCGGGGCCCGAAAGAGGCGAAGAACCCAGCGGGGGAAAATGTCCGCCGCCTGATTCAGATCCGTTCAGCGACGCTGAGTTTTGACAAAATCTCGCCTTCTCGTCAAGCACAATCCCCGCAAGCGCGACTTGCAGATTCGAGTTCCTGAAAAGCAGTCAACTTTCCATCCGCATGCAGAACGAAACACTTTCAGTCGCCGCGATGCATGTCGGCAATACAGTCCGCACTCGGAATCGACGGCTAGGAGTCAGCCTAAATCCTAACGGCGTTTGTTGAAATCACAGGCGATTACTGCGACCCATTTTGTTTTCCGTAGTTCAACCATGATTGTGTTCCAAAACTCCAGTAAATATCCACGACGCGCTGCGGCCCGGGTTTCGCCCGCCAGCGCATCAGTGCCTGAACCATCACTTTGTCTAAGGCTGGAACGGTGGTGCCTTTCACATTAGAGAATCGCTCATCGTAGATTGCGGTAACAGTAAAAGCTTTCAAGATCGTTACCTGAGTGACCACGCCCTGGGTATCAACGGTCAGCCGGTAAGTGCCTGTACCGCCTACTTGAGAGCCCGCGTAACCCTCAAGTTCGTCGGGAACGGCGGGATACGGAGAGTAAGTAAACGTCTGTTTTATCTCCGCCCGGGACCTTACGACGAGATGGACAGGCTTTCCTTCCGAACGACTCGCGTTTCCCGAACTGCCCCGCTTTTGCTTTGGTGCGTCCGCACTGTAGGCCGTACTAAGCAAAACGCTGGTTAGACCAATGACTGGAAACAACAATCTTGTGATCAAAGCCATTGCAGCACGCTGGCTTGAGTGTCAATCACAACTAGCTGCTTGGCAAAGACCGTTATGTGCGCCCGGCTGCCAAACCGAAGTATGAAAATGACACCGCATTCTGGTTGCCGAGGGGCGCACATCCAAATGCCAGGTTCAAAGCGAACTGTTCATTGGAGGCTACAAACAATGAATTCCTTGAAGGGTCATCTAGTCGCTCGAGATCGGTTTGAATTTAGCTTCAGAGCACTCGTCGACCGGACGGTTCGTGAACAGAATCGTGAAGATCGGCGACTTGCAGAGCAGCGCGCTACGAAGCATCAATTCCGGGCGAGAAACTCGTGTATCCTGGATGGGCAAAATTATCGTTTCGCTCGACGGCTATTTCTGTTCGCCAGGGCACAATTCTGACTGGAAACACGGCGGAGTTTCCTCGAGTAACTCCGCAGCGCGCGAGATCCTACGGCATTGGGGCCTAGGAGGTCGACAGGAATCTCATGCGCTGGCAATTACCGCCAACCGACAAGATTTGCGACGTAGACGCTTGCCACTACAGTCAAACGACCAGGGGCGGTTAGCTCAGTGGTAGAGCCTCTTGTTTACGCCCATACCTAGCTAATTTTCTCATTTTATCTGACGTGCTCAACGCCAGGTAAATCGAGGAAAACGCATGATCACTTGCGTTCGAATAACGTCCAGAATTTTCCACGAGTGGATAAAACAGTGGATAAAGAGGGCGCCTCAACGATTTGAAGCGGACACCCGCCCCATCGCTCAGGATGATTCTAGAATCGTCGACGATTCGCTCGCGGCAAGCGCAGCATCCACATTTGGGAAAATCCGAAAAGTTCGATCAAGCCGCGAAATTTCGAAAATCGAGCGTAGGGTTTCCTGCAGACCGCTCAGGAAAAACTTGCCACCATACCCTTCAACCTCCTGCATGGCTAGAATAAGCGCCGCCATCCCTGCGCTATCGATGTAAGTCGCACGGGAAAGATCTACCACTATCCGTTCCGATTTTTGTTTGATCACTGCGTTAAGGGACTCCGTAACGGCAAGCGAAACGTGCAGATCGAGATCGCCTTCAAGTGACAGGACATTCGGGTGGTGTTGATGCGCCACCGGGACGGCTGGGAAAGCGTTTTCTCCCATTCAATTCTTTCATCGTAACTGCATCACCATCTGGGCCTATCGCTGGACTCAAAATCCACGGTTTTGCCAGGTAGCGACCGGGTTCGCTGCTATTTCGTTGCCGAATTTTGATGGGCACGCGCCCGCTTCACAGGATCGCGCTAGAATGCGCGAATTGCGGTATCGCCGACCGCACAAGATGCCGCTACATCATCGGGTGATTCTAGACGCGTTTGTGGCTTGCCAACCTGCCAAGGGATTCTCATCTCACGGGTGCGGAGGGACGCGGCCCGGCGCAAAAGTTGGAAACGGGGTTGCTGTTGGCGCAGGCGTTGCGGTCGCAGCCGGAATCGGTGTGGTAACTTGTGCGTGCGCGCCAGCGAAGAAGGTCACCAAACCAACTAGAACGCACACGCTGAGGAAAGCGATCCTGGACCGTATTCGCGTGCTCGCGGCTCGATCTCGGAGTTGAATGGATCTCTTTTTCATCGCCGAAGTCTCGACTAAATAATTCGTTTGAGGCCTCTCTGTCGGATCCCTTTGACGGAATTTTCTTCGTAAGTCATCATCCGCACTTACGGTGCGGCTTCGGCCTGCGCCCAAGGATCTCGCCAGAATCGCTTTTGATTGCCGGATGCGAATTCTCCGACCACAATCAACAAGGAAAGCACAAATGAAAACAATACTGATGTTGATCGTTGGGTTGATGCTCGCGGGCTGCGGATCAACGGGAAACCATGTTCGTAATCGTGATGCGGTGGATCGTAATCGCTATTTGGTGGAGCATAATGCGGTGGACACGATATGCGCTTGCCCTTGACGATTAAACCATGGCGTTGCCTCAACCTATCGGCCCGCTTTGCAGGAACTCTGCGGCGGATCCAAAAAATTAAGACGGGCGCAGGAGAGATCGCGAAAACAAGGTTTACAGCCGCTCACGTGATGCTGTGATTCGGCCATTCTATGCCGCTAGCATTCGCTCATAGTGAAAACCGTCCGCCTTCCTATGCAGCCGCTCGAAAACATCTTCATGCTTCGTCTTCACCGGTTGCAAATTGAGATTGGCGATGTGCGCTTCCACCATGTCGGGCAGGAACAAGTGCGGGAAGAATGACAACTCCCACGCTTTCGCTTCCTCTTCGTCGAGGACAATGCGAATGATTTCGCCCAGGCTGGGATAGGTGCGCTCGTAATCTTGTTGCAGATGGCTTTTTAGTTCCGAGACGGCGGCGGTTATTCTCTGAATGAAAACCGCTGTCGGTTCGAGATGGTCTTCAGTTTTCATCTGGTTTTCTCCGTCTGAGTTTCTGCTGCCACAATAATACGACGAACGAGAGAGACGTTTTAGGACTTCTCCGCTCGGTTTTTTCATAAGCCTCCTTTTTGCTGAGCAAATCTCTGGAGGTCGTTCGGATCGAACAAGACCCAGTTCGTGCCTTTGCATCAGTCCAGTTTGACCGTCGATTCGATTTCCAAAAATGCCGTCAGCCTCTCATCGGCGCGGACGAGGAAACGCTTTCCGTCGTCGCGATGTTGCATCAACAATCCAGATCGTTCGGCCCTCCCGAATCCACGGTTGAGACCCAGCCCAAACTCCAACCCACTCTGCTAAGTCTGTCAGCGATGATTTCCCAGTACTTCGCGCGGTGGCGGTCACTTCGCTTTTCTGTAATCGTCAGCAATCGCTTTGAGCAGTGAAGTTCTGGCCTCACGCATTGATGCTTGCGCCTCTTTCACATTGGCAAGCGTGAAGGAAGGATTGTCGAACTTGGCTTGTTCATGAAAAGCGTCAATCGCATCGATGTAATTTGTCAGTGCATCGTTAACAGCCGTCGCCCCCACGGCTAAGATATAACCTTCGGCATCCGTAAACTTGAGAAATGCTTCTGCGAGTTTTTCGGCTTCGCTTTCACCAAACGCAGTCAACAATTCGTCCGCGTGCACAACGTGAAGCTTGCAGCCATCGCCGCGATTAGGGTTAGCATTGTTCGCTCAATAGGTGGATACAAACCGCTCCTTCCAATTCCAGAAACGCAGTCAGCTTCTGATCGGCGCGCACAACGAAGCGCTTGCCGTCGTCGCGATGCGCGTCAACAATCCAGATCGTTCGCGCTCCAAATCAAGGGCTGAAACGGAGCCGCAACTCCCACCGGCTTTTTTGAGATTGTCAGCGATTACTTCCCAATCCTTAATTTAGAACTTTGTTCGCGTCATTGCTTGTTATTTAACACGAGCCCAAACGACAGCGAAGAGCACGGCGGCAATAATAGCAGTCACAGCCAAGAAGGCTTTATGGAAAGTAAACTCACGTAAGATCGCCGTCTCTGCCGGGCCGGGTGTGTGTTTCCCCTGTAATATCGCTTCTCGCTCCTCGAGCTCTTTTGAAACTCGTTGCGCAAACTTATCGACGGCCGTCGTGCCATCGACGACCGTGGAGGAGGGCTTGGCGCTTTCGGCCTTGTCGATGCGTTGCGTGACTGCCTTTCCAGTTGGCGTCGCAGAACCCTTATGAAACCGTTCCTGAACGTCTTTAGGAAGTTCAACGAAATAGACCTTTGAAATTCCGGTTTTAGTTCTGAGCACAACCCCGTCGGCTTCGACGCTACTAATCGTGGCGTCTTTGTATACCCTCCCGCTGACAGTTTTGAAGTCCTCAGCCAGCGCGAGTGACGCGGACAGCACGGCTAGGATTGTGATCGTCGTTTTCCGGGGGTTCATGAGAGTGGATTCTGTATCTTTGCGCTCCACACGGCAACGACAAAGTGATTTACGCGATCAAATCCACCGCGAATTCGCAAATCGCGCTTTCCATTTCAAGAAACGCAGTCAGCTTTTCGTCGGCACGCACTAGGAAACGCTTTCCGTCACGATGCGCGTCAACAATCCAGAGTGTGCGACCGCTACCGTCGAGCGCTGAAATCCAGCCCACGCTGAATCCGGTTTTAATGATTTTGTTAACGATAATCGCCTGCTGTTCTGCGTTCCAGGAAACAGAAATGCTCCGCTTGACTGATCACCATTCACTCATCACTTATCACTCTCTGCGAATCGGGCGGTTAGCTCAGTGGTAGAGCGTCTCGTTTACACCGAGAGGGTCGGAGGTTCGAAACCTTCACCGCCCACTCTCCATTTTCGATTTTCCGTTTGCGATTTGCGATTGAATAGCTCACGAAAGCATGTGAGCGACGGCGGCTTCGACATGGATCTTTGTTGTGTCGAGAAATGGGATGCCGTTGTGAATCGGATCGCGAAGAATTAGCGGTAACTCCGTCCCGGCCAGAATCGTTCCGTCGATGTCGCTAGTCGCTTTCATCCGATCGACAATGGCTAACAAGCCGGCGCGCGTGTCTGCCAGAAATTTTCCGGGAACCAGTTCGTTCATGTACTTATCGTGAATGTAATCCTGGTCGTGTGGGTCAGGCACCAGTAGCTCGATACCTCTGCGGGCGAAAACCTTCGGATAAAAATCTGCCCGCATCGTATAGCGCGTCCCGAATAAGGCGAGCCGCTCCAGATTCTGTGCTTTGGCCGCAGCGAGCGTCGCCTCGACAATGCCGATCAGTGGAATCGGTGACTTCGGCGCAACCTCATCGAACACAATGTGAGGCGTGTTGGCGGAGATTATTCCGAAATCTGCGCCCGCCCGCGCGAGTTTGTTGATGCCTTCAAGCAAGTAATCCGCCATACCGCTTAGATCATTTGATTCTATGAAGTCGAGTCCTTTTCTCAGGTCAACGCTAACGATCACAAATTCCGGATAATGCCTGTCGCCGGTGCGCTCGCGAAAAAGTGCAACTATCCTTTGGTAATAGTCCAAGGTGCTTTCCGGTCCAAGGCCGCCGATAACCCCAAGCGTTTTCATTTGTTAGCCACGAATCTCCCTGTCGATAAAGTTATGGCGCGACACGCCGCGGTTCCTCTTATTTTTATCGCCAACTGGCAGCGCTAAACGTTAATGGATCCGTACGCAAAACCAAAAGAGCGAGACATCGGCGCGCGCCGGCCCAAAATCCGCCACGTGTCCCAGTCTGTGGAACCGCGAACGCGGCGCGAACGTCAGGCGGAGAAGCAAGGGGTCGCCGCTGAGCGTCGCGCGATCAAAAAGGCTGCGCGTCGTCATCTGAAGGAGCAATTGCTGCGCGAACTCAAAGAGGCGGATTGAACGAAGCAGGGATGGATGATCCCAGCTACAACACGTTTGCGCTTTGCGTTTCACCAGCTGCAATTAAACTTGGCCTCATGCGTCTCAATAATCCTTAGGTACTTGTCTCCGTCCTGTACCTAATCGCTTGCGCCATCGCGTTGGCACAGCCGCCACCTCAGCGCAACCCGGACGTTTCCAACAAGGCGTTGATCACAAAGTCGACGCCAGGCATCAATACCGACGCTTTCAAAAATCAAAGTGTGAGCGCGGCATCGGCAGCGCTGCCCAAGCTCGCAGACGACTACTATGCGTGGCGGAATGAGAATTATCCGGTCCGCAGCAGCGAGGCCGGACTCCATACCTGGGACGATCGGCTGACAGATTATTCGCCGGGTAAAATTGCCGAGCGCGCTCAACACGTGCGTTCGCTCCTGGACAAGGTGCGTGCGATGAAGACCGACAACTGGCCGAAAGACGAACGCATCGATTGGACTCTCTTTCGCGCGCAGCTCGAGAACGTCGAGTTCGGCGATCGCGTCCTGAAGTTCGAGTTCACGAATCCGCAGGTGTACACGGGCGAATGCACCAACGCCATCTTTTCGTTGTTAAAGAAGGACTACGACACGCCGCGGAAACGCGCGTTCGCGGCTACTGCGCGTCTCAGGCAGATGCCAGCGCTGTTGAAGCAAGGTCTGAGCAATTTGCAAAAGCCGGTGAAACTTTATGCGCAGCTAGCGATTCAATCCGCCCGCTCGATGGATCCGCTTTTGAACAACAGCCTGATGGCCCTGGATGTGGATCTGTCGCCTAACGAGCATGAGGAACTGGTGAAAGCGCGCGACGCCGCGCTCGCGGCTTTGCACAGCTATGCGGACGAGCTGGAGAAGCGCGTTCCAAAAATGGTGGATTTCACGCCGATGGGCGAAGCAAATTACAACTACTATCTCAAGCACGTTTTGCTTCTGCCGCTGAATGCATCAGAGGTGGAAATGATCGGGCGCGCCGAGCTGGCCCGCTACCGTGCGCTCGAGGCGCTACTGCCCGATCCGAAGCTCGCCGATCCCGATCCGAAACGGGCAACGAACATTCCGCCCGATCAGGAGTCGTTCTTAAAAGCGTACGAGAGTCGTGAAACCGAGATGATTAACTTTCTCAAAGAGCACAATTTGGTGACGCTGCCGGGTTACCTTGGGGCGTTCCAAATTCGGCAGTTGCCCGAGGCGTTTAAACCAACCAGCCCTGGGGGATTCATGAATCCTCCAGGTGTTTACGACAAGGATCCTACCGGTTTTTACTTTATTCCAACTTATAACCCGGAGTCGAAGAACTTTTATATCCGCGCCGCAATTGAAGATCCGCGGCCGATCCTTGGACACGAAGGCATCCCTGGCCATTTTCTCCAGCTCTCGATCGCAAATCATGTGAGCGATGAAATTCGTCGCCAGCATGAGGATAGCGTCTTCGTTGAAGGCTGGGCGCTTTATGGCGAGGAGATGCTCATGCGCACCGGGCTTTATCCGAACAACTCACCGGCACAAGGACAAATCCTTCGCCTGTCGCGGTATCGGGCCGCGCGTATTGGTGTCGATGTGAACCTGCACACCGGCCGCTGGACTTTTGAACAAGCAGTCAAGTACTTCATGGACGCCGGCGGATTGGATCGCGAAGCAGCCGAAGGCGAAGCCGCCGGCGCCGCATCAAGCCCGACGCTGAAAATCAGTTACATCACAGGCAAATGGCAGATCATGAATTTGCTAGGCCGCTACAAAGATAAACAGGGGGAAAATTTCCGGCTCGGCCAATTTCACGATGACCTGATCAAGAATGGCAGCCTGCCAGTTTCGGTGGTCGAATGGATTCTACTCGACGATCCCACTTCATTGCAGCAGACAATCAAGTGAGGTAATAGGCGGCCTGTGTCAGACGCCGTGGCGTTACTTGCGGTCATCTTCGAGAACGGTCACCGCGTTGCCATCCCAAAAGTTCAAATTGACGTTCCGGTAGTTGAGACTCCCCGTTCGCCTACTCCTTGCAATACTCGGTGATAAGCGCAGCGGCATCGGTCGCGCCGCGGTCGGAGGCCATCCGCCAGTCCTCACAGGCGCCCGTCTTGTCGCCGAGATAGAATTTTGAAATGCCGCGTCCGAGATGGACTCCGGCATTGTCGGGCTTGAGCTTGAGCGCCTGGTTGAAGTCAGCCAGGGCCTCGGAAAACAATTTGAGAACATTCTTGGTCACGCCACGGTTTTGATAGGCATCGGCGAGCTTTGGGTTGATGCGAAGCGCCTCGTCTTTGCCCTAGGACGGACGTGAAACTGTCCTGGGGCATTATTCTACTTAGTAACACGAGCGCTTTGTTACAGCACGGCGTGGTCGACGCTTCCTACCTTACAGGCATCAAAACCGAAGGGATGCCTCGGAGCGTGGCTACAGGACTGCGAACACAGTCCCAGCTACCGAAACGAACGGACGCCTTGACAGGACGCTTCGTTACTTCCCCGACCCGCCGTTTTGTGACGAGGATACGACCCAGGGTTCCGAGGGCGCCAAATGTTCCGCAGCCCATTGTCGGGCAAACCGCTTGAGCTCGGCTGCAGTGTACAGGCTTAACTTATGCTTAATTTTTTCGCAGTGAGTCTCGATTGTTTTCCGGCTGAGATGAAATTGCTCGGCAATTTCCCGGGGGCTGTATGCGGCGCCTAACAATTGAAACACCTGCATCTCGCGATCCGACAGGCGTTCGACGCCGGCGCGCGAACCGTTTGGTTTTTCGCGCAACGTTCTCTGCACTATCGCCGTGGCGACTCGTTCGCTGAAATACAATTCGCCTGCAAGGACTTTGCGGACTGCTCGCAGCACCTCATCAGTAGCGTTTTCCTTCATGATATAACCAGAGGCTCCGGCACGGAGCGCGCGCTCCGCGAAAATTAACTCGTCGTATTGCGAGAGGATGAGCACCTTCACTTCCGGATGCTCAACGCGCAATGTTTTGATGAAATCGAGCGCGTCGCCGCCTTTTAATCGCAGGTCAAGAACCATCAGATCGGGTTTGTATTCTTCAACGAGGCGCTTGGCGCCCGAAATGTCGTCCCCGACCCCGACACAGGCGAGGTCCGGCTGGCTGTTGATTAGCTGCTTGAGTCCGTCGCACAGCACTGGATGGTCCTCCACCACGATCACGGACGATTTTTTTTTGGTTGGTTTTATTGCATTCATGAGATTGTCGACAGGGAAGGCTGCGCTTCCAGTGGCACACGACAATGAACGAGTGTGCCTTGAGTGGGGCCGGCGTGCACTTCGCACGAGCCACCGATGCACTGCGCGCGATAGCGCATGATTCGAAGTCCCATCCCGGGGCCTTTGGTCTTGGTGTTAAACCCATCCCCGTCGTCTTGTACGGTCAACGCCATGTCACGGCTGCCGAATGTGAGCTGGATCAGTACCTCGCGAGCAGCGCCGTGCTCGATGGCGTTACGCACCGCCTCCTGCGCGATCCGGTAAAGTTGAGCTGATACCGGCGCGCTAACCGGCAAGGATGCGCCATTGGCTTTAACGGTGCTTCTCACACGGCAATTCTGACTGATGTTCATGGCCAGCGACTCCAGGGCCGTTTTCAAATCGCCTACTCCGTCCGCGCCTTCGAGACTGCGTGCCGTGAGGCGTACCTGCCTAGCCGCTTCGTTGGCGAGCTTCACGATGGCGGATGCCTTCTCGGCTTCGGCGGGCCCGTCCGGCCGCAAGTGTTCTTCAAGCAGTTTCGCGCTTACAGCGATGCTCACCAGTTGTTGCCCGACACCGTCGTGCAACTCATATGCGATGCGCCGTTGTTCGCGGGCACAACTCTCAATCACCTCACGTTCGAGCCGGGCGCGCTCCGCCACTTCTCTCTCAAGGAACGCGGTTTTCTGCTGCCTGAGTTGTTCAAGTTCGTGGCGCTGCTGCCGGGCCAGGGCCTCTGCCTCTTTTCGGGCCGTAATATCGAGGCTAATTCCCGTAAGCCGCTTCGGTTTTCGTTGTTCATCCAGGTGCACGCGCCCGCGCGCGCAGACCCACTGTACACTGCCGTTTGCCCGAATAATCCGAAACTCTGCCTGGTAATCTTTGCCATGTTGGATCGCCTCATCCACAGCCTGCCGGACTTTCTCGCGATCGTCTTCGTGCCATCGGGAAATCAGCTCTTGGAATGTAATCCTTCCAGAGACAGGGAAACCCAACTGCGCGCGGCGCGTCGGCGTGACCCAGATTTCATCTTTCTCCAAGTCCCACTCCCACATTCCGAGGTTGGCAGAGTCCGCGGCGAGATTGAATCTCTTCTCGCTGACTTCCAATTCGCAGGTGAGACGCGCGGCTCCAGCAATGTCTCTACTCAGTTCATACCCCATTGCCGCGACGATCCCCGTATAAGTAAAGCCGAGGAAGAACGGGACATCGATAATTCCCCAGATCACGAAGGGGACATGCCACGCGAGAATCGCGCCAAAGATCATGCTGCCGCCGACCAGCAACGCGCGTCGCCGATCCCCGCGTCGCCACACGGTGATTGCGGCGTCGACGCAAAAGAAAAGCAACAAGAGCAGACTGACATGACTAAGCAGACCCCACGGGTTCGGAATGCCGACAGGCACAGAGACGATCTCACCTGCCCAGGAAAAGTGGCGAATGTCTGTGATCGCCTTGAAGTTGATACTTACCGGAAAAAGGAAATTGAGGATCAGCACCAGCGTCCGCAAGACGTAGATGCTCCACGCCAACCATGCACGGCCGGCACGTAAATAGAGTCGCACGAAGACCACGAACGATATCATGAGCACCCACGTGGGCAGATGTACCCAGCGCACCAACAGTTCGTATTGCTCCACTGTCCTGGCATTGATCATCCACAGCTCGAATGCGGATATCGCCGCCGCTGCGACCGCGCTACAGGAAAACACTATGTACGCGCGGTTCTCCCGCTGTTTGCACCAGATCGCGGCGTAGAAGACCGCGAGCGTCAAACACGCGGCCGCACTCATCGACCAGATGACTGTGATCCAACTCATAGTACAGACCGCAGCTGTTGGCGATCACCATCTAGTTCGGATTTCTTAGGTCAAAGTTTCGAAAAAAATTTAGATCCGGCCTCAACGGGTCCGCGAGCCGCGGGTTGCGGGGCCTGTCCCAAGCTTGCTTCACAGGCGGGCAGATGAGATGATCGGTGGCGGTGAAACCGGAAACCCCCAGTGACGGCTTCGGCCAAGCGCGCTTCATGACGACACGGTGGAGCGTCGTTTTGTCCTGCTCGGACTCTGCAAGTGACGAAGAGAAAGCACAGGCTGCACTTGCCGACCTTTGCAAGGTTTACTGGCGACCAGTGTTCGCTTTCATCTGCCGGCAGGGCCACTCCGTTCCTGACGCCCAAGATTTAACTCAGGAGTTTTTCGCGAAGGTGCTCAAAGGGCGCCTCCTTCAGTCTGCCGATAGAAACAAAGGCAGGTTCCGCTCCCTTCTGCTTACGGCGTTGAAGCGTTTCTTGCACGACGAAGGCGATAAGCGTCACGCCCACAAGCGGGGCGGCGACCTAAGTTTCGTTTCGTGGGACGATTGGATGATGGAGGCGCCGTCACACTTGTCTATTCAAGAGCGCGAATCTGAAAACTGGTCGCCAGAAAGAATTTTTGATGTGCGCTGGGCGGCGACGGTGGTCGAACGCGCCCTGCGACGCTTAGGCGACGAGTGTGAAAAGCACGGCCGACGGCGCGTTTTTGATGTCCTGAGTAGTTGTCTCAATGCGGATCGGCAGGACGTGTCGTATGCAACATTTGCCAGGATACTCGGCATTCAGGAAACGGCAGTTAAAAATCTCGTGCACCGGTTGCGTGAGCGTTATCGCGCTCTGCTCCGCGAAGAAGTTGCCGAAACCGTGGGCGGAGAAAACGAGATCGACGACGAATTGCGCTATCTCTGTGCGGCGTTAAGCGCTGCGGAATAGGTTACGGGAAAATCCCTCAACGACTCGCACATTCCTGTAAAAAAACAGCGCTGTGCAGCGACGCATCGCGCTTCCAAATGCGAGTCGCTCACGAAGCGAATTTTGCCTTGCCGACTGAATTATGTTCGATGTTCGCGCAGCGCTGTGAATGACTTTCAATAATGTGCGAATTTCAGTTTGCAACAGTTGATGCGCCGACCTAGTATCGGTCCCCCCTTTCATGAGTTCGCCTAGCGGTTCTGTTTCTCTGCATCTCCAGAATGAATCAGGCATCTGCGCTAGATGTGGGTCCGCATCGCGTGTGGGCCGCGGCCTTTGTTTGAAATGCCTTCTTTCCACGGGTATCGACGGCAACGGCGAGAGTTCCCCGGCTGAGCCGACGCTGGAAGACCTGCTGCGCGACATTCATGGTGACGAGGCGGATTGGCTCCTGGGGAATTATCAGATTCTGGAAGAAATTGGACGCGGGGGGATGGGCGTAATTTATCGCGCGCGACAACGGCATTCGCGTCGGATCGTGGCGATCAAGCGCGTTTTATCTTACCACGCTGATTCCCAGGACACACTGATGCGCTTTCGCCGCGAAGCTCAGGCCGCTGCGAACCTCGATCATCCCAACATTCTCCCCATCTATGAGGTAAGCGAGAGCCACGAGGGGCTGCCCTTCTTCAGCATGAAGTTCGCCAGCGGCGGGAGTTTGCTCGAAGCGGCCCCAGCCCTGCGCAGCGAACCGCGACGTGCTGTTGGGCTAATGGCCAAAGTCGCGCGCGCTATCGGATACGCGCATGAGCAGGGAGTCCTTCATCGTGATCTTAAGCCGGGGAACATTTTGTTGGACGGCCGCGGCGAACCGATGGTCAGCGACTTCGGATTGGCCAAATGGCTGGAGCCAACTGGCCGTTTGACCCGTACGCCTAGCATCTTCGGGACGCCGGGGTACATCGCGCCCGAACAGGTAAACGGATCAGACAGAAAACTTACTTCCGCGGCTGATATATACGGTTTGGGAGCAGTTCTGTTTGATCTCTTAACTGGCCGGCCGCCATTCACAGGTGAGCACGCGCTGAAAACTATTCAGCAGGCGACTGAAAAGCCCGCGCCCAAACTGCGCACTCTTGCGCCAGCACTGGATCGCGACTTGGAAACAATCTGCGCGAAATGCCTGGAGCGCGACCCACTCGCCCGTTATCGCTCAGCTGGTGCACTAGCGGATGACCTCGAACGCTGGCTGCACGGACGTTCGATTGTCGCGCGTCCGGTTTCGCCGCCTGTGCATCTCTGGCGTTGGGTGCGGCGCAATCCGCTCGTCGCACAAATGGCTGCGCTTTTGCTCGTGATGGCAACTGCAGTGGGAGTGATGATTTCGAAGGCCCAAACAGTGAGCCCGACTGCGGCAAGTGGGATTGCAGTTTTGCCCTTTGAAAGTTTGAGTCCGGACAAGGAAAATGTGTTTCTCGCCTACGGCGTTTACGATGGTGTTTGGAGCAAACTGGCGAAGCTCGCGAATCTGAAGGTGATTAACCACAACAGTGTCGCGAAATACCGTGGCGCGCACAATACCCAGGAAATCGGCCGCGCCTTGAATGTCGCGTATGTACTAACGGGAAATGTGCAGAGACAAGGAGCCGGCATCCGCTTAAATGCCGAGCTGATTGATGTGCGCAAAAACGCTCGCGTGTGGGCGGAGCAATACGATCGAAACTTGAGCGACCTGTTCACGCTCCAAGGTGAGATTGCGCAGAAAACCGCAGACAAGCTGGGAGTGAGCGTCTCTGCCGCCGAGAAAACTGCGATCCAAGAGACAGCAACCGCGGATCTCATATCGTACGACACGTATTTGCGAGCCAAAGACCTGCTCTATGACATCGCACTGAGCACACGACAAAAGGAAGATCTGTTCCAGGCCGTCCAACTACTTGATCAGGCCGTGGCGCGCGACCCGTCTTTCTTTGACGCCTACTGCCAGTTAGCGGCAGCGCATGACCGAATTTTTTTCCTCGCTTTCGACCATACGGACGTGCGCCTAAAATTGTCTGAAATAGTCATTCAGTCGATCCAGCGCCTACACCCTGAACGGGGAGAAACCCATCTGGCTCTGGCTCAGCACTATTATTATGCGTACCGGGATTACGACCGAGCCCGGCAGGAGTTGGTCCTTGCTCATCTGACGTTGCCGAACGAGTCGCGGATTCCACTTTTGGCCGGGTACATTGACCGGCGTCAAGGTCGGTGGGAGGAATCGCTCGAGGAAATGACACAGGCGTTAGACCTGAACCCACGGGACTTTTCCGTGCTCCAGCAAATCGCTCTTACGTACGAGGCTTTGGGCCGTTACAAAGAGATGGGCGCGACGCTTGATCGCATGTTGGCAATGGCTCCAAATGACGTTCAAAGCCGAGTGCGGCGCGCATTGGTCGATCTCGAGAGCCGCGCAGATCCTAAACCTTTCCAGACGGCAATTGATGCAATTCTGGCGGACGACGCGAATGCCGCACTTGGGTTTGTTAATCCGTGGCTATTGGTTGTCTTGCGCGAACGCGATTCGGTTGGGGCTCAGCACGCGTTATCGAATATGGGTATCGGTGGATGCTTTGACGAAAATATTCCATTCCCTAACGGCTGGTGCGAGGGTCTTGCCGCTTTGGTGCGTGGTGATGAGTCGACAGCTCGCGCGGGCTTTGAGAACGCCCGAAAAGAACTCGGCGAAACAGTGCGCAATCAACCGGACTATGCCGCTGCAGTTTGCGCCCTTGGTGTGGTTGATGCGGTTCTCGGGAACAAGGAGGACGCGATTCGCGAAGGCGAACACGCAGTCGAGTTGACGCCGGTTAGCAAAAACGCCATCGAAGGTGCAACGCTCGTGCGATATCTCGCTGTGATTTACGCGTGGACTGGTGATAAAGATCGCGCGATTCAGCGGCTGGCTGAGACTACGTACCTGCCGGGTAGCCACATCAGTTACGGTTATTTGCGACTGCACCCGCTGTGGAATCCGTTACGAGGTGATCCGCGGTTTGAAGCGATCGCCGCTTCACTGGCGCAGAACTAATTCTCCGGGTTGCAATACAGGGGATCTAGCTAACTAACGTGTTGAACGTTGGCACCGGTCGAATTCGCATCACTGAATTTGTCCATTCGGTGTCCGTAAGAGCGCACAGTTCGTGCGAGACTCGCATCGACCTGATCCCAAGGTTGCCAATGTCAGGGCGGCGGTTTTTTGCCTTTACCCTTGACACTTGTTGAAACCGCTATAGAGCGCGACTTATGAAACACATCCACCGTTACATACGTCTGTTCGCAGCAATGCTGGTTACTGTCGCTGTCATCGTCATCAGCACCCTCGCGACGCACGCCCCAGCGCAAAAACAAAGCTGGCTGACGTTGAAGAATATTCGAACGAACAAGGCCTCAGTGTTCTACGCGGATCAACGCACAAGTGGTGCCTGGTTTGTGGAGGCGGTCCTCCCAACCGGCGACAGTAACGTGGCGACTGAGAACTTGAAATCAGTCGCAGCGACGCTTTAACGTCGGCTGATTAGCCACGGAACAGAGGTGCCAGTCTCGAGGTCGGGACTGGCGCATTGCGTACTGAGGCCTCGTTACCGTTTGACACAATCACTCGTTCCCCTGCCACAGCGCTCATGAAATGTATTTGAAGCGAATTCAAGCGGCTTGGTTTGGAATACACTTCTTTTTGTTAACTGCGGTTTGCCTCGCGGGGGTATTCTGGTTGATAGCACAAGGGTCAACGATTTTACCCTCAGCTTGGGACGAGTACGCGCGTAAGGCTGAACTGAGTGCGACGTGGTGTCTGGGAAAAGAGGCTGGTCCATCAAATCCGGTTAGGAGAGGCATCGCCACATATCTGCATGCTGCTGGCATCCAGGCCGGGTACAGCTTTTTCGCACCCAACGTTCCAACTCCCCACCGACTCACGTTGGAGCTGTTTTACCAGGATGGACGCGTAGAATACGAGTCACCGCATGTGCGCGGCAAAGCAGCCGCACTGCGTTTGGACAGTTTGTTAGACAGATTAGCCGAGGACAGGTACGAACCGGTTCGGGAGGCTGTCGTTAAAATGCTGGCACTTTCCGTCTGGCGGGAACACCCGGATGTGAAAAGGGTGCGAGCCACTTTCGAGGCTGTCTATTTACCGAGCATCACTGACTTTGAGCATGGGAAAGCGGAAACGCTTGAACCAATGTTCAGGTTCGATTTCAGTCTGCGTGGGGAAGAGGAACAGTAGGCGATCACTAAGTGTCCTCACTGACTTCGTACGCGGAAGCCAATGTGAAGGTCAACCCCTTGCATAGGGGCTGGCAACGATTTCTCGGCTTCCTATTCCCATCTGAAAGTGACACGTGGCTCACGGTGTTTCGGATCGGTATGGGTCTACAAGTTACTCTTTATGCGCTGTTTTTGAGAAGCGACTGGCACTACCTGTTCGCCAGCAGTGGCAGGGGTCTTGTTGGTCGCGAACTGGGCGAAGCTATTACCTCTTTCGAGAGTCCCCTGATCCCAAAGCTTGGCTGGTTGATCGCTGTCGGTCGCAACCTCAACATGAGGGAAGAAACGGTGCTTACTGTTGCCTGGGTAGCCTTACTGTCCGCCGGTTGTCTTTTGTTGTTAGGGCTATTCTCTCGCCCAGCAGCGATTATCGCATGGTTTGTCCACCTATGTGCTGCCGAAAGCGGAGGGCTACTCGCCTATGGCGCCGATAACTTTATGACGACTGCGCTGTTCTACCTGATGTTATCTCCACTGCCAGGCAGTTACTCCTTCGATCGTTGGGTGGCAACGCCAAAACCAAATAACCCACAGTCGTTGGGTTTTTGGCGGCGAGTGTTGCAGGTGCATCTGTGCTTTGTTTACTTCATCGGCGGCCTGGCAAAATTCCTTGGCAACGGCTGGTGGGACGGCTCTAATCTTTGGCGCTCGCTGATCCGCCCGTCCTTTAACCTGGTCCCGCCGGATCTTCTGCTTCAATTCAAATACGCTCTGCCTCTGCTCGGCATTTCGATTTGTCTGGTCGAGGTGAGTTACCCGGTTTTCATTTGGATGAAAAAGACTCGCCGGATTTGGCTCGGTTGTGTTCTGGCGATGCATGCCGCCATAGGATTAACGATGGGGCTGTACCTCTTCGCGCTCGTTATGATTGTGATGAACCTGGCAGCATTTGGCGTTCCCAGCAGGCACAGGAGAGCACAGGCGACTTCAGCAATTACCGAGCAATAACGACTTCCCACCAAAGCTACCCGATTCGGACCCGATGAAGCCGCGGTGCTCAAGTCTTGACAGCTAGGGCCGAATCGGGGCAAGATCGGTGACCCAAAGGACCGCCATATGAATTCGACGCTTGTGTCTCGAAATGTTTTCCTCTGTGCCGCCGCGATCTTCATTGCGAGTTGCGGCACGGCGACGTTCACGAAAACCGGAAGCGATGCCACCATCGAAAGCCTCCGCAGTTTTCACCTCGCGTTCATCGACGAGTTTGCTGTACCTGGGAAAAAATTTAATGCTGCGGCATTCAACGCCAAGGTGAACGAAGGCAACGCAAAATTTCAGCAGGCCATCGCCGATGAGAAATTCACGGCGCGTCGTCCGGTGCTCGTCGATCTTAAAGCGCAGTTCGATGCTGATGCTGCGCATATAAAAAGCAAGGCCACCCGCGGCAAGATCACTCCAGCACTTGCGAGCGAAATGAAAAAGGACGTTAACAAAACCTACGATCATGCCCTCGGGCGGTAAGAAAAAGCACAAAAAGCCTTCGCGGAAAAAATCCGAGCTCGATTCCGCGCTCGATCAGGTCGGCGACGAATCGGCCGCGGCGGCGGTAAAAGAATTTCAGGATCTGCTTGGGGAAGCAAAAGGCGATACCAGCGAGTTGGTCCGGCAAAACGCGGAGGACCTTGAACGCCGTCTCGTGCTTCTGAAAAACCGAGAAATCGACAAAGAAGACTTCGATTACTTCGTCGAAAATCAAAAAAGCGATTTGCGGGTCTACGTCGATGGCCAGCCGGCGCAAGACCAGGAACGCGCCGAAAAACTGACATTGCACGTTCTGGAAATAGCTGCGACAAAAGTCGTGCCATTGCTGATCATGATGATCTAGAGCACGGCTGCCACGCGCAGGAGCGGCGGCTGGCGGCCATCTTTCCTGCCGGGAACCTGAACCAGCCGGAACACCCGGTTGCCCCACAGGCATGATGCCTGAGCTACGTTCGCGTCAGCGCAAGCGCTTTATGAACTCGCGCAAGCGATCGTGCGGAAGCCCTTCCACATAGTGATTGTCGCGGCCGGTCATCGATTGGTTGTCCACCAATGCATTGACTACCGCTTCCTCCGTGGCCTGGACGACGCCTGTGAAAAGCGGATCCATCAGATCATTGGGAATTGTTTGAACGGTGTGCGTCACTTGATCCGGATTCGCGACGTTTGGATTTGCAGTCGCAAACGCGATGAACAAATCGCCGGATCCGTTGCCGGAAACTGTTCCCGTTCGCGCAAGCCCAAGGGATACACGCCGTGCTAGCCGCCTTAACTGGTTAGGCAACAGTGGTGCATCGGTCGCAACAACAGCGATGCAAGAGCCGCTCTCTTGCTTGTAAACTTCACCAGGAATTTCTTTGCCCACCGGTACGCCCGCGATCACGAGCTGCGAACGCCGGCCGAAGTTGGCCTGTAGAAATACACCGACTACAAAGGTACGCGACGGAGCGTCTTTCGAAGTGCGAATATCAATCTGGCGCGAGGCTGTCCCGTTTCCGCCTTTAAACTCGTAGCAGATCATCCCCGTTCCACCGCCGACGCTCCCCTCTTCAATTACGCCACCATGGGCAGTGTCGAGCGCATGAAAGACGTCGTCTGGTTTCACGTGAAAACCGTTGATGTCATTCAGCCATCCGTCCCACGTTTCGGCGACGACGGGCAAACTCCACCAGTATCCGGTGGTGTCGGGCGCGCCGTGTTTAATTCTCCAGGCAATGACAGCGTCACGAGCAACACCGACGCTATGCGTGTTGGTAATCACGATTGGTCCTTCCAAAAACCCGCTTTCGTCTACCCACGCGGCGCCGGTCATTTCGCCGTTGCCATTCAAGCTGAAATAGCCGGCGTAAACCGGGTCGTTGAGAGAATCGTGTCCACGCGGAATGATTGCGGTAACGCCGGTGCGCACCGGGCCTTTGCCAATGTCCAGTTTTCCTTCCCCACTGATCAAGGTCGTGTAACCGACCTCCACACCGGGGACATCCGTGATCGAGTTCAGTTTCCCTGGCGTGCCATCGAACGGCACACCGAGATCGCGCGCCCGAACAGCTTTGACCTCGGCAAGCTGCTTTACCGAAGGCAGTGATTTAACCGGCTCACGCGCGGAGACATGGAGTAGGAATGCGAGCGAAAGCAGGAGAAAGACAATCGGTTTTATTTTCTTGTCCATTTTTCCTCTGCAAAGGTTTTCCACTGGCCGTTTTCTTCCTGACGAATCAGCGACGTCCAGCTTTTCGTTTCTGAATCGAAGTCGAATTTGTTCGTTAGCGAGCCTTCCTTGGAATCGAACCGAAATTCGATGCCTACCAGGTTCGGATCAAGCCTACCACGACCGACGCCAGAGTAGCGGCCCCCGAAAACATCTACCCAATGGCACACGTAGCTCTTCGCGGCGTCATCGAATCCGATAAACACGAGTGCTTCGTATTCCCGCGCTTTATCGCCGGCGCCGTAATGAAGTTCCATGAATTGGTGTTTCAGCACCCACTCGCCGCGGACATTACTTTCAATCGTGCGTCCGCTGCCCATTTTGCGCGTAACACTCCAGTCGCCGACGAAATTATCGAGAAACGGATCCTTAAGCGCCGGTGGAGGGCCAGCAGCAAGCAGGACAGCGATGCCAAACAAAAGCAGTACCGTTGCCGATCTCGTTGTGGTAAACATGGGAAATTAGATTCGCAGATGGTTTTCCATTTTCGTTCTGCAATCAACGCATTTAGAAATCGAAAGCCATTCTTTGATTTCGATCCGACCAGCCTTAAGCTCTATACGTCATGCGCAGAGTCGGCCTGAGTGCTTTGTTGATTGCCTGTCTCATTACCTTTCTCTGCCCTGAAGTCGCCAAACCGAACCTGGTCACGGTGACGAAAGCGCCCGATTGCTGCTCCAAGATGTCAGGGTGCAAAATGACGCACGAGCAGCCGTCGCATCATCAGCCATGCCGGCACGAATCGCAGCCCAACAGTTGTTGCACCGTTTCGTGCTCGACACTGATTCTTTTCTGTCCGATCTCAAACGGGTTGCCTACTCCGCATTTTACTGGCCACACTTTTGCAATCGACGACGCAACAGCGTCTACGCGAATCGAACGGCCGCCGACTCCGCCGCCGCGGATTTGATTCTCTCCCACAGCGTTCGGCTCGGCGCAAAACACGCGCGCATTGCGTGCGAGTTCACGCAGCCGAGGATTCACGAAATCTCAACAGGAGAGAACCATGAAATATCTGCTTTTGATTGCAGCAATTATGACGCTGACGAGCGCGACGACGATCTCGTCCAGTGACACAGGCTGCTGCGGTGGCGGCGCCTGCTGCCCCGGCGCTTGCTGCACGACAATGACCCGATAATTCGGGCAGTTTGACAAAGGGCCCCGCCGGGAAACTGGCGGGGCCTCTTTGTTTCAATCAATCGCCGTCATTCGGAGCGAAGCGCAGCGAAGTCGAGGAATCCCTTGGCGCTGCCGATCGTTTCACAACGGGATGTCTCGACTTCGCTCGACATGACAATTAGATTGACGCCCGTGAATTACGAGGTTTTCGCCAGAAAGTATCGGCCGCAGACGTTTGACGATTTGGTCGGCCAGACCCACGTCTCGCGCACGTTGAAAAATGCAGTGGCGCAAAACCGGCTCGCGCACGCTTATCTTTTTGTTGGCCCGCGCGGCGTTGGGAAAACTTCGACGGCGCGAATTTTGGCAAAGTCGCTCAACTGCATCAAAGGCCCGACGGTTACGCCATGCGGCGTGTGCGACAACTGCCGCGAGATCGCCGGCGGCAATAGTCTCGACGTGATCGAAATCGACGGCGCAAGCAACAACAGCGTCGAAGACGTGCGGCAGTTGCGCGAGAACGTTCGGTATGCGCCTGCCAAGGGGCGTTACAAAATCTATCTCATCGACGAGGTGCACATGCTTTCTTCGGCTGCGTTCAATGCGCTTTTGAAAACGTTGGAAGAGCCGCCAGACCACGTGAAATTTATTTTTGCTACAACCGAGCCGCAGAAAGTTCTCGCAACCATCCTCAGCCGTTGCCAGCGATTTGATCTGCATCGTATCCCGGCAAATTTGATCGCGCAGCATCTGCAATTCATCGCGAACAAAGAAAAGATCACGCTGCAACCTGCGGCCGCGCACGCGATCGCACGCGGAGCAGAGGGCGGCCTGCGCGATGCAGAGTCGATGCTTGATCAGCTCGTTGCCTTTTGCGGAGAAAAAATTGCCGAGAGCGATGTGCTCAATGTTTTCGGATTCACCAGCGAACAAACAGTAAGCGATTTAACAGGGCGGATTTTGCGGGGCGAAACACCTGAAGGAATCGATCTGCTGCACGAGCAATGCGAAGCCGGCAAAGATATGATGCGGCTCATGGCGGACCTGATCGCTTATCTGCGTGATCTGCTCGTGTTCAGAGTCAAGCCTGACTCGCTGAACGAAGACGTTGACCCTGACGTTCAAAAAACGTTGACCGCACACGCGGAGCTGATTTCCACCGATCGTTTGCTGGAGCTGATCGATCAATTCGCCGCCGCAGAAGCGCGAATGAAATGGGCGCCTAACAAGAAGCTCCATTTCGAAGTCGCGATCATTAAGGCGATCCAGAGTCTCGGACAAGCGACGCTCGATGAAGTGATCGAGAAATTAGGCGAGCTTCGCGACGGCAGTGGGACGCGATCGCCGGACGCGCCGCCATCGCGACCTGTAGCCGCGGGCGCTGACCGCGGCGAAACCAAACCAATCGCGCAAAGAGCCGAGCTCACCTCCCCCGGCTACAGCAAGACGCGCGTCGAGGAAAAGAGCGACAGTGACACAATCGAGCCTCAGAAACTTTGGGAGCACGTTCTTGCAAAGATTCCGGCACAGAAGGGCTTTGTGCGAAACTCAGCTTCAGCAGCCCACGTTCTTGGAATTGAAGGGCGCAATTTAAAACTCGGTTTCGCGTCCGGCGACAAGCCCATGATGGACATCTTGAGCACACAAGCGAATCGCAAGTTCGTTGAGACACTTTTGCATGAAATCGCTGGGAAGGATTTGAGTTTGAAGCTAACCGTGAACGAAGAACTCGCTTCCAGGAACGCAGCAGTAACGGAACAATCGCCGCAAGATTTCAAAGACGAACCATTAATTCAGGAAGCCATCGAACTATTCAACGCGCGAGTAAGATCGTGAATGCATGCTTTTGTCATCCTGAGCGGAGCGCAGCGGAGTCGAAGGGTCCCGGGCATTCCCCTGAGCGACCGCAGCGGGATGGAAAGCGTGGCCTCGCGAACTTCGTTCGCTGCGTTGCAGCCTCAACTTCGCTCGGAATGACAAAGAACTGATTATGAATCTAAACAAATTGATGAAGCAGGCGCAGAAGATGCAGGAGCAAATGGCCAAGACTCAGGCCGAGCTCGAGCAGAAAACCGTCGAAGTGAGCGCGGCTGGCGGAAAAGTGCAAGTGACGGCAAACGGCGCGGGCGACATCATTGCCATCAAAATCGATAAAGAAGTTGTCGATCCGAACGACGTGGAATTTCTTGAGGAAATGTTGTTAAGCGCGGTGAAGCAAGCGATCGAGCAGGGCAAGGCGCTGGCGCAATCCGAGATGACGAAAATCAGCGGCGGGCTCGCCGGCCTGGGAATACCGGGGTTGCAATAATCGTCAAAGTTGTAGAGGCGCTTGTGCCAAGCGCCTGATCATCGGTTCGGCGTTCGCGGCGGCGAACGCCGCTACACTCACCGAATTTCACTCGCGCCGAAGTAATGTTGTAATTTTTCCGGAATGCGTACCGAGCCATCCGGCTGCTGATAACTCTCAATCAACGCAGCGAACAATCTCGGCAGCGCCACACCCGAACCATTCAACGTGTGACACAAGCGATTTTTTCCATCGCGATCTTTGAACCGCATCTCCATTCGGCGAGCCTGAAAATCTTCAAAGTTCGAGCAGCTCGAGACCTCTAGAAACGTCCCGCCGTCGCGGGACCCGGGCGACCAGACTTCGATGTCGTAGGTCTTGGCCGAGCCGAAGCCCAAATCGCCAGTGCACAGCTCGATTACGCGGTAATGCAATCCTAGCAGTTGCAACACTCGTTCCGCATCCGTAGTAAGCGATTCAAGTTCTTCGTAAGATTTTTCCGGCGCTACGATTTTCACCAATTCGACTTTGTCGAATTGATGCACTCGAATGATGCCACGCGTGTCGCGCCCGGCAGCACCCGCTTCGCGCCGGAAACAGGGCGTATAGGCGGTGAATTTTTTCGGGAGATCGCCAACGCCCAGAATCTCTTCGCGATGGAGATTTGTTAATTGCACTTCCGCTGTTGGCGCGAGGAAAAGCCGATTCTCCTCCAAGCCGTACATGTCGGCCTCAAACTTCGGCAACTGCGTCGTGCCGATCATGCAATCACGCCGAACTAGATAGGGCGGACTAACTTGAAAGTATCCATGCTCGCGCGTGTGCAGGTCGAGCATGAAGTTGATTAACGCGCGCTCGAGCTTCGCGCCTGCACCGGTAAAACAAATGAAACCGCTCCCGCTCAGTTTCGCCGCCCATTCGAAATTGAAGAGATTCAGTCTCGTGCCGAGCGCAACGTGATCGACAGCGTTGGTTAATTGCGGCTTCTCACCCCAACTGCGGACGACCCGATTTGCGCTGGGATCCTTGCCAATGGGAACACTCGCATGCGGAACATTTGGAATATCCAAAAGTAAGTTGCGCTGCTCTTCGTCGAATGCGTTGGCGCGCTGCGTGAGAGCGGCAATCTGCTCGCCGAAGCCTCGTACGCGTTCTTCCAGTTCCTGCGTCGCTTCACGCCGCGACTTTTTGCCGCCGATCTCTTTACTCAAGGCCTTGCGCACCGAGTTCAAGTATTGCAATTCTGCTTCAGCTTTCCGGCGCTCCGCATCGACATGCAGGACTTCGTCGATTTTGGCCTCATCTCCGTCGCCGCGCGCTGCAAGGCGCTCACGGACGAAATCCGGTTTTTCGCGAATCAGACGGATGTCCAGCATGGCGCCAGTATGAATGACGAATGACGAATGAGGCAAATGACAAATGTCGAATGTCGAAGCTCGAAGAAATGATTAATGGCGAATGACAAAAAGATACGGCGTGTCGGCTCGTGCTTCGTCATTAGGGCTTCGGCATTCATTCGTCATTCGTCATTCGGATTTCGTCATTTGAGCCGCGCTCAACCTCCCACGTGACATTGATCAATTGGGGCAGATACTTTCGCCGTGGAAAGGCTTGATCTCCTCAGCGTCGCGCTCGGCCTCGCTGCGCTCGCCGGTGTTAATCTTTACCTCACGGTTCTTGCGACTGGCCTTGCAATCCATTTTCACTGGATCACTCTCGCGCCGCAGTATCAGTCGCTCGAAGTACTCGGCAACCCGTGGATCATCAGCATTGCCGGTGTTCTCTATTTGCTCGAATTTTTTGCCGATAAAATTCCATGGGTGGATTCAATCTGGGACGCCGTCCACACAGTGATTCGCCCGATCGGTGGCGCTTTGCTTGCGATCCAAGTGCTCGGTCATCCCAGTCCCGCGCTTACGGTCATCATCGCGTTGTTGGCGGGAGGCACGAGCCTCATTGCGCACACGGCGAAAGCAGCGACGCGGCTCGCCAGTAATACATCGCCGGAACCGTTTTCAAATATCGGGCTAAGTCTTGGGGAAGACGCTGCGGTACTGGGTGGGCTAACTCTAGTGAATCTCAGTCCCCTGCTCGCATTGATCATCTTTCTAATCTGCATCGGCGCCTTCTGGTATTTTGCGCGACGACTCTTGCTCTCGATTAAAAACAAGATCGGGGCGCCTCGGAAGAAATTGGACGAACCTGCAGATCGCAACGCGCCGGTGCAATGACCGATTGCATTGCCGGCATATTCGCCGACAGCGGTGGCTCAGCTCTTTCGTTAGACTGTAGCACCTTCAAAATGACGCCTCGCGCAATCAACGGCCGCCGGGTGCGGGTCAACGATGTCGAGCTCAATGTTGTCGTCATAGGCGAAGGCCCCGAGGTGCTGCTCGTGCACGGCTTTCCGGACGACCACACGGTGTGGCGTAACCAGATTCCGGCACTCGTCAACGCCGGCTACCGCGTGATCGCGCTCGACACGCGCGGCTGCGGCGAGAGCGAGGTCAAACCGCGCGAGGGCGATTACGCAATCGATAAGCTCGTGGCCGACTTGATTGCGCTCCTCGACGGGCTCAGGTTGCCGGTCGTGCTCATCACTGGCTACCTCTTGCACGGTATTTGGGATGTCCTTCATGAGGTTCACGCTTTCGGCGGAGTCAGTCCATTCGGCGTTCACGAACTGACTGAGCTTCCGTTGGCGTACGGTGCTTTTTGCGCAGCTTTCGACTGGTGCGTGGCAGGCTATTTTTACACTCGTCGGGGCGACTGGAATGCGGCCTGGAAGGCGCGCGCGCGCTGATGATGACACACGTTAGGCACTGAAGAGTTATGACTCGCTTGTTTGGCATACTTTTGTTGACGCTGCTCCTGCCGCAATTGGCTTCCGCCAAGCGTAGCGCACCAGGAAGGGAAGGGTGGAGCCTGTAGTTAGCAAAGGTATTCGCTATGTCGCGCCGAATGATGATGGCCGCCGCGGGTATATCGAGGCGTGGAATGTGGGGACTAACAAGAAGCTTTGGGAAGTGACAATCTTTACTAATGGTATCGATCCAAACCTCGAGGAAGACGTTCAGTGGGTATTCATCAAGGCATTAAACATCCAGGATGGCAGACTTATGGTTACATCCGAACGTGGAAAGACCTATCAGGTCGATCTAAACACAAAAGCGATACCGCAACCTAATTCACTATCGTCGCCATTAGGTGCGATTC
>Ga0185299_10000208_pt1 | contig 177629 bp, 172 predicted proteins | sample PaiPotPPA55metaG_FD_128002 | JGI IMG/M metagenome (GOLD analysis project Ga0185299, IMG submission 128002) | Iron sulfur acid spring bacterial and archeal communities from Banff, Canada, to study Microbial Dark Matter (Phase II) - Paint Pots PPA... ...
TTGCTCGCCGGAGCACAAGGCAAGCGGCTGCTCTATCGACAGCCTCACTAAGCCCCGAACGGTTAAGCAGCGCCTTCGCGCTTTCCTGCGCTGGCGCGCTTGCCGCGAGTCCGAGTAGCCTTCCCCTTCGCACGCCGAACTTGCTCTTTGAAATCGGCGTGTGATTGGGGGGGCGTCGTCAACAACCGTCGCAAGATCGCATCGCGCTTCTGCGCGACGATCTGATCGTCGCCGCCTTCCTGATCGCTCATGTCGGGGAGGATACCATGCCCATTCGCAAACATGGTAGCGCGGCCGAGGCCGCTGCAGCTATGGGCCAGCTCGCTAGGGCTCCAAAAGAACGCCAGGACGAATTTTATCTTCTGATCGGCTACTGTATCGCCGGCTGGGCGCACGTTGACGAAGCATTGTTTCAAGTTTTTGCACAGTGCGTAAGTCCCTATGAGCAGGCGGCAATCATCTACTACCGCACGCCCGGCCTCGATGTACGATTAAAGCTCACCGATGAACTAGTAAGGTCACTTCTTCCCAAACGAGAGAGAAAGAGCGGCGGTCATGATCATGAATATGTGAAATCATGGAAGGAAATTTTTGATACCATAGACAAACTATTGGGAACGCGTAGGCTCATAGCACATCAACGAGTAGAAATGAAGCAAATAGAAAATATGTTGCTGTTATTCGTTCGTCCGGATTTATTTGGAGACGACCTATACCGAATTTACGCGAATCCGCATGAGCGCATACGAGCAAAAGAATCAGACGCCACGCCGCTAATGTTGTCTGATTTAAAAAATCACATACGAGACATTAATGATGCGGGAGAGGTTCTCAAGATCTTCCGCGAAAAACTGATAGCGCACATGTTAACATCTCGCGGGCAAGACCTTCCGCAAGGCTCTCCGTAATGTCGAGGGTCCGGCGATGCCACAACACCTCTGCGGCCGCCTCAATCATCTCCGGCGTTATCTCTATCTCGCCGGTTGAATTGGTTTCCCGTTCCACGCACATGATCTTTCCTCCATGCCGTGCGGCGCAGAGGGAAAATTAAAGGTTGACGTAAGGCACCGGCCTGTCACGCAAATCTGGAATACGCTCTCAGATTTGGTACGGCAACCTTCTACTTCCCAAACCAGCTGCAACGTCCCACGCGCCAGCTTGGATCCTTTGCGCCATAATAATACCGTGGGTGAGCGCAGCCTAACCCACCGTCCACTCACACGGTATTTGGTGGGTTACGCCGCGCTCACCCACCCGACAGTTTTTGCCTGGGGTTATTGGGCGGCGCCGAATTCGGCCAAGAGGGTGTCGCGCACGGTGTCGAGATCGAGCCGGTGGGCCTCGATCAAGGGCGCGCTCTCGACGATCATCTCGTCGATGTCGCCGATCAGCTTCAGCCGTTTGTAGAGGTCCTCGCTGTAAAGGCCGAGACCCTCGCCGAGGATCTCCATGAAATTGACCACCTCGAAGCTGCGCCCGTCGCCGGCGTCGCAGATCGAACGATGGCAGGCGTGGTAGATCGTCGCCAACGTCGTCACCCCGGCATTGGCGACCGCGGCCAACTCTCGCTGTACCAGTTCGCGCTTGAATTTGGGCAGCTGCGCGAGCGAGTTGGCCTGCGTTCCGACACGCGGCACGTCGATCTCGACAAGCTCGGCACCAGGGACGATCGACAGCAGCTTCTTGACCGCGGCGATGACCTCGGGGAAGACCGGACGCTCGTGCAAGGCGACGCGCTTCTCGACGCGCCGCTTCATCAACCCGGCAAGCCGGTCGGCATGACCGGCGAGAAAGCCGAGGAACGGGTTGAGGTCGAACGGCTTGGTACCGAACTGCATCTCGTAATTCGGCAGCGACACCTCGCCGATCGAGAGCTGGCAGGAGGGGCACCACGACAGCACGGTCGACGCGCCGGCCGCGGCAAGCCCGTCGATCGTCGCATAGGCGACCTTGTTATTGGTGGCGAAATCGCCCTCGCGAAACTGATAGACGCCGCAGCATTGGCCGACCCCGCCCATCACCTCGTAATCGACCTCGAGCAGGTCGAGGATGTCGAGGCACAGAAGCGCGATGTGCGGCTCTTCAGGACATTGCAGCCGGTATAGAAGACCACGTCGGGCGGTCTCGCGCGCGGCTCCCGCGACGGCGCGAACCGCGCCAGCACTCCGGGCGGCAGCTGCAACCGCGACAACACGCGAACGCCGCGGCTCATCGCCTGGAAGCCCTGGCGCCAGCGTGTCGGCAACGGGTTCGTACCCCGGTTGCGGCGCGCGAAGCCGCGCGCCAGCTGCACCATGAAGCGTGGGTTGATGCCGTGCTTGCAGGCCGGGATGCAATAGCCGCTGCCGCTGCATGTCTCGGCCCAGCGCACCGCCTCATCATTGCCCTCGCCGCCACTGATCAGCTCGATGATCGCACTGGCGGTCGCGCTCGGATCAGCTTCGCCGATCCCGGCCGGCCCGGTCATCGGGCAGGCGCGAAAACACTCGCCGCAGCGGGTGCAGGCATCGGCGATCGCCGCGCCGCGCACTCGGAAGGTGTCGAGCAAACCCTCCGCCTCGATCCCGCTCATCCTTTTCATCTCGCACGCTGCCCGCGGGCCTCTTCCGCGCCGCGATCATAACCCCGTTGACCGGCAAAACCGCACCATTTTGCGCCACGATCGTCGTTCTTTTCGCCACGGCAGTTTCGAGTCGCGCCCAGCCCATTCAGGAATGCATGGCTGCCTTGCGATTTCGCGTGGATTGTCCGGTGTTACAAACTGTTGACGTTCTGTAACAGCAATCCACCGGACGTAACCAAACCCAACATGGCTGCAAATGCGACGACACATCTCCCCCCGCGCGAAAAAGACCTTGCCATGCGCCTCGCCATGAAACGCCGCGCCGCGCACCCCCGGCTCGCAAACTCGTCGATCGACAAAGATATCCGCGACTTTCTTGCCGGCAAGAGCGATGGGAAAGATCTCTTCCATGCGCTCTATGACCACGTCCTCGACGAGCCGGTTCCGCAACGGCTGCGCGCCTTGCTGGAACACTGATTCGTTCCCGCGACCGCGGACTGAGCCCGGCGATGTGTCGGGCCGCTTCGCGATCGTTGCCTATTGACAAGCCGTTGAGCCGAACGCTAGCCCGCCGTTCCGTTTTTGCGCCTGCTGCGTTAATTTCGTGCCCAAAGCGGGCCGGCTCGCGGCGCGCCTAAACGGGGGGAATGACCGGATGGCAAAGTCCGCACGGCCACCACAGGCAGCCGCTGCACCGGCAACCGCCACCATTGCACCTGCTGCACCGCCAACCGCCACTACTGCAGCAACCGCGCCGCGTCAGAGTCTGCCGTTCATCATTGGCGCCTCTTCGGTCGGCACCCTGATCGAGTGGTACGATTTCTATCTTTACGGCGTGCTTGCGGTCTTCTTTAGCAAGCATTTCTTCTCGCCGGACATGGACCCCACACTCGCGCTGATCGCGAGCCTTTTCGTGTTCTGGACGGGGTTTTTAGTGCGGCCGTTCGGCGCCGTTGTCTTCGGTCATCTCGGCGATCTGATCGGCCGCAAATTCACCTTCATGCTGACCCTCTTGTTGATGGGCGCGGCCACCTTCGTGGTCGGCTTGCTGCCGGGTTACGGCACGATCGGTGCCCTCGCCCCGATCCTTCTCGTCACGATGCGCGTCCTGCAGGGGCTGGCGCTCGGCGGCGAATACGGCGGCGCGGCGACCTATATCGCCGAGCACTCTCCCGACGGCCAACGCGGGTACTACACGTCGTGGATCCAGACCACGGCGACGATGGGCATCGTTTTGGCGCTGCTGGTAATCCTGATTTGCCGCCTCAGCCTCGGCGATCAGGCTTTTGGCGACTGGGGCTGGCGCGTGCCGTTCCTGATCTCGGCCGTGCTGGTAGCGCTGTCGATCTACATCCGCCTCAAGTTGGCGGAGTCGCCGCTCTATGCGCGCCTCAAGGAGCAGGGCAAGGCGTCCGCCAACCCGGCGCTCGAAAGCTTCAGCAGCGCAAGCAATTGGGGGTTGATCCTGTTCGCGCTGTTCGGCGCCACCGCCCCCGAAGGCGTGGTCTGGTACACCGGGCAATTTTACGCGTTGTTTTACCTAACCACGGTGCTCAAGGTCAGCTACGTCACGGTCTTTGTCATCATGATGATCGCGCTGACTGCGGCCGCGCCGTTCTTCATCGTGTTCGGCGCACTGTCGGACCGGGTCGGACGTCGCAATATCATGACGATCGGCTTTGCTCTCGCCGTCATCAGCTATTGGCCGGTTTTCACCTGGCTCGGGACGTTCAAGGACAACCCGGTCGTCCTGACCATCCTGCTATTCTACATGGTCATCCTGGTGACGATGGTGTACGGCCCGATCGCGGCATTTCTGGTCGAGCTGTTCCCGGCGCGCATCCGCTACACCTCGATGTCGCTGCCATATCATGTCGGCAACGGCGTGTTTGGCGGCCTAGTGCCGGCGGCCGGCGCCTCGATCGCCGCGTTGACCGGTATCCCGCTCGGCGGGCTGTTCTATCCGATGGCGATCGCCGCGCTCGGGGTCGTGGTAAGCCTCGGTTTCCTGCGCGAGCCCTACCACCATGTGAAGATCTGGGACGAGGTCGGGGGCGCCCCGCTGGTTCCCGACCAACCCTGAGTAGAGCGGAACAGGCACGTTCTTCGGTACCCGCGACCGCTGCTGCCGCGGCGAGTCGAGCCATTGCGATCTTCAAAAATGGATCTCGTATTCGAGCTGCCAGCGCAGTGTTTGGCGCGGCGTGGCCGGGGTCAGGCCAAACAGGACGCCGCCGTTCCATTTCAAAGTACCAGGCCCGAGTTGGTGGATTTCGCCGAACAATTGCGGTCCGATCCGGTGGTCCTGCGCGCTGATCGGCAGGAAATGCCCGAAGGCGCCGGGCTGGCCATACGCCTGAAATCCCGGGTCGACGATCCCGCCAAGTGCGATCCTGGTCTCCCAGGCATAGAAGAAATTGGGTCGGCCACCTGAGTATTGGCCCAGATCCTTTTCCAGGAACAGGTTCACCGTGTTGACCGTCGGGCCGATCTCCTTGCGTAGCATCGGGCCGAAGGTGGTCTCGTTCGGCGTGTGACCCACCAGGGTCTTGCCGAATTCGGCGAAAAACCCGGCGTCGATCCAATACTGCCCGCGCTCGGTGAATTGGAAAAAATTCTCCCAGGTTAGCTGATCGAGTTTGAGCCGGTGACCCGACCCGGCGGGACGGTCGGTATCGAATTCGAGGGCGGTTCGCCAGAAATTGTTGACGCCGTATTCCAACTCGTGAACAAAGCTTTGCTCGTTGTTGGTAGCTGGGTTGCCGCTCCGGCCGTAGTTGCCGCCCGTCTCCAGCTCCAGCTCGCCGGGCTCCGCATCCGGCATCTTCACCTTGAAATCGGCGCGCGCAGTGGTAATTGCCCCGGTGGCCGTGATCAGCGCCAGCGCGGCGGCCATATTGCGAATGCAACGCACTGGCAGTACTAATCCAAAAATATGGTCGCGCGGGCTACTCAGCGACGCCGATGCCCGGCTGGGGATTGGAGCGGGAGGTCCGCGCGGCTGATGAGCCCTGGCCGCCGGTCACACGCATCAGCCCGCCGATCAGCAGCAGCGTCGCAAGATAGAACACGACCTGGATGCCAGCCGGCTGCGCCGTATAGCCAATCAGCGTATGCAGGATCCGCCCGGGAAGGCTCTGATCGGACAACAGAAAGGAGGTATCCCACAAATTGCTACCGAGCGGCGGCAGCAGATCTGCCTGCATCAGAAAGGCGGCGCCTTGCGAAGCGAGCCCGGCGGCCAACAGCAGCACCAGCCAGCTCGTCACCGTGAACAACAGGCGCATCGGGATGCTGACGAGGCCCCAATAGATCGTGGTGCCGGCGGCTGCCCCGAGCACCAGCCCAACAGCGCCGCCGAGCACCATCGCCACTGCGCCGCCTTGGCCGGCCAGCGCGATGCCGTAGAGGAACAGCACGACCTCCGAGCCTTCGCGCAACACCGCCAGCGCAACCGCAAATCCGAGCGCCCACAGCGGCTCGGCGCCGGAGCGAGCCGCATTGCCGAGCTGGACCGCGTGAGCGGCGAGATCGCGACCGTGCCGGCTCATCCAGATGTTGTGCCAGCCGAGCATTGCCACCGCAGCGAACAGGATCGCCGCATCGAACAACTCCTGCCCGATCCCGGCGGCGGCCTCCGAGATCACCCCAGCGCCGGCGGCGACGCCGAGCGCGCCGATCACACCGACGAGGATGCCCCCGGCGACCCAGCACTCGCGCCTGGGCGCGCCGCGGCTCGCTGCCATCACGATGCCGACGATCAACGCGGCCTCGAGCACCTCGCGGAAGACGATGATCGCGGTCGGCAGCATTGTCCTACTTCACAACCAGATGCCCGCGGGTCGCGCCGTGAAAATCGTCGAAGAATTCATAGCTTCCCGGATCCAGCGGCCCGACAAAAACGGTGATTTCGCCGCCGGCCTTGACGATCTTCTCGCGATGCAACGTCGTGCTCTCGAACTCCGCTGTTGTCGGCTGCTCGTTGCGGATGATCAGCGTTACCTTGACGCCGGCCGGAACCGGCACCTCGGAAGGCACGAACTGATGATCGCGCAGCGTGATCCTAATCGTCGGCTCCTCGGCAAAAGCGGGAACGACGCAGATCAGCAAAAGCGCGCAGATGCCGACTCGGGACATCCCAATTTTTTTGCAATTGATTATCGCTCGCAAGATAGCAAGAGCACGGCTATCGGCAAGCGGATTTCTCGCGGGGCTGGTGCGCGAAATCGTCGCTGCGATAATCGCGGCATACCGGCGGAACCCGTGCCGCTGCACGCGATCTCCGCTATAACGGCGCTGGTGAGTGTGGAAGCAATCGATAGGGATCGGAGGAGAGATGCTTGAGCTGGGCATTGCCGGCCGCAAGGCGATCGTCTGCGCCGCGAGCAAGGGGCTGGGGCGCGCCTGTGCGATGGCGCTGGCGCAGGCCGGCGTGGCGGTGACGATCACCGCGCGCACGGCCGAGACGCTGGAACAGACCGCCGAAGATATCCGTCACGCGACCGGCAGCAAAGTGACGGCGGTGGCGGGCGACATCACGACCGAAGCGGGGCGCGAAGCGGCGCTCGCCGCCTGTCCCGAGCCGGACATCCTCGTCAACAACGCGGGCGGGCCGCCGCACGGCGATTTCCGCGATTGGGGGATCGAGGACTGGCAGAAGGCGGTCAACGGCAACATGCTGACCCCGATCATGCTGATCAAGGCGACGGTCGACGGCATGTGCGCTCGCAAATTCGGCCGGATCGTCAACATCACCTCGGGCTCGGTTAAATCGCCGATCCCCAATCTCGGCATGAGCAACGGCGCCCGCGCCGGGTTGACCGGGTTTGTCGCCGGATTGGCGCGTCAGGTGGCGCGTCACAATGTGACGATCAACGGCCTGCTGCCGGGTCCTTTTCTGACCGATCGGCTGCGTTCGGGGATCGAGTTCGAGGCGCGCCGCCAGAATATCCCGTTCGAGGAGATGCTGGCCAAGCGCTCCGCCACCAATCCGACCGGCCGGGTCGGCGACCCGGAGGAATTCGGCGCCGCCTGTGCCTTTTTGTGCGCCGCCTCGTCGGGCTTTATCGTCGGCCAGAACCTGCTGCTCGACGGCGGCGCGTTCAACTCGACGATGGGGTAGCAGCCGGTCTTTTCCCACCGATCGACGGCGACATCCGAGGGAGGCGCGACAGATGAAGGATTTCACGGGCAGGATCGCGGTGGTGACTGGCGGCGGCATGGGAATGGGGCGAGAGCTCGTTCGCCAGCTGGTCGCCGAGGGTTGCAATGTCGCGATGTGCGATCTCTCGGCGCCGGCGATGGCGGAGACCAAGGAGCTTTGCGAAGCGGAGCGGCTGCCGCAGGGCTTGCGCATCACGACGCACCTCGCCGATGTCTCCGACGAGGCGCAGGTCGAGCGGTTTCGCGATGAGGTCGTAGAGCGCCACGACACCGACAAGGTCCATTTGCTGTTCAACAATGCCGGGATCGGCGGCGGTGGCAGCATGTTCGCCAGCCGCGAGGAGTGGGAACGGACGTTCAACGCGTGCTGGGGCGGCGTCTATCACGGCACGCGCGTCTTTCTGCCGATGCTGCAGAAGGCCGAGGAGGGTCACATCGTCAACACGAGCAGTGTCAACGGTTTCTGGGCATCGCTGGGGCCGCGCGTCCCTCACACCGCCTATTCTGCGGCGAAATTCGCAGTCAAAGGCTTCACCGAGGCACTGATCACCGATCTGCGGATCAACGCACCCCATATCAAATGCTCGGTCGTCATGCCCGGCCGCATCGGAACCTCTATTGCGGCCAATTCCCGCAAGATCCATGGCGGGAGCGATTCGGATGTGCTGGACGCCGGGCAGATCGCGCTGGTGCGGGCGCGCATGACCGCGACGGGCACCGACATTTCAGGGATGTCGGACGACGACATTCAGAAATTGGTGGCCGAGCGCGAACGCATCTTTCGCGAGGAGGCTCCGACGAGCGCGGCGCAGGCGGCGACAATCATTCTCGACGGGGTCAAAGCCGACCGCTGGCGTATTCTTGTGGGCGAGGACGCCCTGGCGCTCGACGATCTGGTTCGCCGTTGGCCGGAACGTGCATACGACGTCGACTTTTTCGAAAGCTTTGCGACCGAAATCGGCTGGCGCCAGCGCCGTTGATGACATCTCGCGCCACCCGGTCATGCCGGCGGTTTGAGTTTCGTCGGCTGAATAGGGCATCATCCCCGCAGGAGGCAGGGGGCATGCGGCTGCGATTCACAGACACGGCGGGTGCGTCCCGATTGGGGCGGCATTTGACTTGGCTCACGATTCTGGCGTGGCTTCTCGTTCCGGCCGCGCCGGGCCGGGCGGCCGACCCGCCCCAGATACCACCGGCTCCCCAAGCGGCCGCGGCTGCGCCAGCCATGGGCGGCGAGATGAATTCCGCCGGCTGGGTCGAACACATAGCCATGCAGCTCGAAAACGAGGCGATGTCGGATGTCACGATGCTGCCGGACACCTCGGCGGCGCTGGTGCGCGAATGGCGCTCCTTCGACAAGAACGGCTCCGCCTTGGGCGCGCTCATCAATTTCGGCTGGATTGCGCTTGCCGGCGTCATCGCGCTGTTGGCCGAGCGGGGTGCTGCCCGCGGACTTGGCCGCCGGCTCCGTCGCATCATGGGGGAGAGCTCCGATGGGCTGACCCTGATGCGCCTCTTGTTGTTGGTGCTCTGCGATCTGATCGGAGTGGCGGCCTTTGCCGGCGTCTTTGTCTGGAGCCGCCACTGGCTGATGGCGCTCGGCGTGACGATGAGCCTGATCGGACTGGTCGCCAACTGGCTGATCCGATGGCGGCTGATAGCGCTAATCCCGCGTATCGTGCTGCGGCCGAACGACCCGGTGACGCGCCTGATCGACATCACCGACCGCGAGGCGCGCCGTCTGGCGCGATTTCTCTCGATCACCGTGCTGGCGATCTGCCTGCTCATCGGCTTTGGCCGTTATGGCTTGAGCGACGAGGACAGCGGCGCGCCGCACATCATTGGGCTGGTCGTCGCCGTCATCGTGTTTGGTCTCGATGCCCTGATCGTCTTCCGCACCCGCGGCGCCGTCGAGGCGCTGATCCGCGGCCGCAGCGGCGGCCTGATCGGCGCGCTGCGCGCGGCCGTCGCGCGGGCCTGGCTCGCGATTGCTCTGACGATGGTCACCGGGCTGTTCGTGCTCTTTGTGTTTGGGTTGTCGCTCGGCCTCTTGTCCTATTTTCACGCGATCGTCTCGACGCTCGGTGTGCTGATCGTCGTTCTCGTGATCGAGCGGCTGACCGAGCGGGGCTGGCACGATGCCGAGCCGACTGTGGACGCGATGCCGGGCGGGGTCGATCGGCTGGTAGCGCGAGGCTTCCACCGCATCCTGCGGGCGACTGTCCTGCTGGTGGCGGCTATCGCGCTCGCTTGGATCTGGGTCGATGCGCTCGAGCTGCCAGCGGCCGACGCCGCTCGCCCGATGCAGTCGAGCATCGGGGCGCTCCTGACATTGTTTGTCGCCTATTTCGCCTGGGAGCTGATGCGGCTGGCGATCGACCGGCACCTGCAGAATGTCGCCATCGGACCAAAGCTGCCGGGCAGCGATGATGACGAAGAGACCGCGCCGGGCTCGCGGTTGCAAACCATCCTGCCGACTTTGCGCGCTGCCTTCGGGGTGCTGATCGCGGTCGTCGTGACGCTGATCGTGCTGTCGCATCTCGGCGTCGACACAGCGCCCCTGATCGCTGGCGCCGGGGTGTTCGGGTTAGCGATCTCATTCGGAGCGCAGGCGCTGGTGCGCGACATCATCTCCGGCCTCTTCTACCTATGGGATGATGCGTTCCGGGTCGGCGAATACATCGACACCGGCCGCCTCAAGGGGACCGTAGAGGCGCTCGGCATTCGCTCGGTGAAGCTGCGCCATCACAACGGGCCGCTGCACACGATCCCCTATGGCCAGCTCGGCGCGGTCACCAATCAGAGCCGGGACTTTGCCACGATCAAGTTCAATCTGCGGCTGGAACCGGGCACCGACATCGAAATTGTCCGCAAAGCCGCCAAGCAGATCGGCCTCGCCATGCAGGAGATCCCCGAGATCGCGGCCGAAGTGATGTTGCCGCTGAAGATGCAGGGTATCGCCGAAGTCGTCGACAACGCGGTGGTCGTCCGGTTCAAGTTCACCGCCCGCCCGGTCAAGCCGAGCTGGATCCAGCGCGAATACCTGAAGACGATGTACCGGGTGTTTGCCGAAAAGGGCATCGCTTTCGCCTCCGGCGCCTTGACCTTGCACACGGTGGGACCAAGGACCGGAATGCTCGACGACGATACGGCGCCGCCGGTTTTCGCCGAAGCCCTGGCGTCCCCGGCATCCGCGCCGGTAGCAACCCGAGTCGCCTAACAAACCAGGAGGCTGGGATCGATTGCCGGCTATTGGCGGCGCGAGATTGCGTCGCTTGGCGCGCAATGACATCCTCGGAAACGTTGGACGGGGCAACGGAGGTCGGCGATGCGGCTCAGCATTTTGGATGATTACCAGGGCGTCGCGCTCAACATGGCGGACTGGTCAGCGGTGAAGGGCCGCGGCGTCGAGATCGCGGTCGAACGCTTCCCCTTCGCCGACGAGGACGATGTGGTGCGTTCACTCGCCGACAGTGAGATCGTCGCAGCGATGCGCGAGCGCACCGCGTTCCCGAAAAGCGTCGTCGACCGCCTGCCGAAGCTGAAGCTCCTGATCACCACCGGCATGCGCAACGCCTCCTTCGACATGGCCGCGCTGAAGGAGCGCGGCGTCACGGTCTGCGGCACCGGCGGCCCGGGCGGCGGCAACGAGGATACCGCCGAACTCGCCTGGGGGCTCATTCTCGGCGCAGCACGGCGGATCGCCGAGGATCATCAGCTGATGCGCCAAGGCGGCTGGCAGACCCGCATCGGTCATCGCCTCGCCGGCAAGACGATCGGCGTTTTGGGCCTCGGCCGGCTCGGCAGCGCGGTCGCCCGGGTCGGGCTCGCCTTTAAGATGAAGGCGATCGCCTGGAGCCAGAACCTGACCGCCGAAAAGGCCGCCGAGCAGGGTGTCGAGCGGGTCGAGAAGGACGAGCTGTTTCGCCGCTCCGACATCCTCTCGGTGCATCTCGTGCTGAGCCCGCGTTCGCGCGGCCTCGTCGGCAAGCGCGAGATCGGGCTGATGAAGCCGGGTGCGATCCTTGTCAACACCTCGCGCGGCCCGATTTGCGATACCGAGGCTGTGATCGATGCGCTCAACGCGGGGCGGCTCGCCTATGCGGGCTTCGACGTCTACGACCAGGAGCCGCTGCCGATCAATCATCCGCTGCGCCAGGCGCCGAACGTGATCCTGACGCCGCATATCGGTTACGTGACTGACGAGAACTATCGCAGCTCCTACCCGCAGATCGTCGAAAACGTCCTGGGTTTTCTCGACGGCAAGCCGGTCCGGGCGATCTGAGAGCGTGGCGGTGCAATGACGCCGGCCAGCGCGCCGAGATCGTCCTTCGGTGCCTGCTTTTTTGGGTCGCCGAACGTGAGGGGCGGGTCGTCTGCTACGGGCCGAGCGCCGCCACCCCGCCCGGCTGAAGCCGCGCAATAGCGAGGACACCAGCATGCGAGAGAATTTCGTCGATCCCGGGCAAATCCGGGGCTATCACGCCCACATTTACTACGATCCCGAGACCCGGCCGAGCGCGGAGCGGCTGCGCGAGTCGATCGGCAAATCTTTCACGGTAGAGCTCGGGCGCTGGCACGATGAGCCGGTCGGACCGCACCCGACCTCGATGTATCAGGTGGCGTTCGCGGTCGCCGAATTCCCTGGCTTGGTGCCGTGGCTGATGCTGAATCACGCAGGCCTCGACGTCCTCATTCATCCGCAGACCGGCGATTCCTACGATGATCACGCGATCCACGCACTGTGGCTCGGCACCAAGCTGCCGCTGCGGCTCGACGGCTTAAGGCGGGCCGTCCGCTAGGCCCGTCGGCGGCGCTCTACCAGGTGCGTACCGGCCCGCAATCGACGTGGACGAAATCCGACCGCGGATAATAGCCGACGCCGCCGCTACGCAGGCTTAGCGCCGCGCCGCAGACCTGCGACAGCTCGCGTCGCTCAACCCGCAAATCGATCGCCATCCCCTTGATGTGATAGCTGTTGGCCGCGACCCCGTCTCCGCGCATGTACATTCGGTGGTTGGTAGTCGGCGAACGGTAGCCGCAGATCACCAGAAACGGGTCATGGCAGTCGAGACGGCCGCGCAGCATGCCGAGGAGATCGAGGATCCCGGCATTCATTGGCCGCACTTCGTCGGAGTGATGGTCGCGCAGCACCCAGTTGATGTCGCGCACCGCCTCGCGGATGTAGTGGCCATCGGCCCAGTAGACGGTGCGGACCCACTCGCCAGTGTGCGTGTTGTACAGCGACACCGAGCGCGGCGCGAACGAGATGGCCGGGGCCGGCCTGACGAAAGCAACCGCGCTCACAGCCGCGGCCGCGCCCAAGACCCGACGCCGGGTCAGCAGCGAAGACTCTCGCAATGGCCAATCCCCCCAAAGCACTCCCCGGGGACGCCATAGCACCGGCTCGCCGCTCAAACAACCCTGTTGTCGAAAAGCGCGGCGGTGAAAGCCGCGTTTTCCGCGATTTTTCTTGCCCTAGTTGATTCGGCGAAAAGGAATTTCAGCTCCGACGTTGGCTCGTCGGAGCGTCCTGCGCCACCGGTGCTTGCCCGACCGCGTGCAGGTGCGGCCAGATCTCGTCGTCGCGCTGATACACGTCCGGACGAAACTCGATCGAGCCGTCGCCGCCGAGAAACGCGGTCTGGTAGACCATGAACACCGGAACCGGCGTCGGCAGCATGCGGCGATTGGTGTAGCCCAACGCGATCCCCTGGTTGATCACCGCGACCGGCTGCTGCAGCAGCAGCGCGGCCAGCTCGCGCGGGTTTTGCACCCGAACGCAGCCATGGCTTTGGCGGCGGTTGTCGCGGGCGAACAGACCCTTCAGCGGGGTGTCGTGAAGGTAGACGTCGAACCGGTCCTGCATTTCGAATTTGAGCTGGCCCAGAGCGGTTCCCGCCCCCGGCAGCTGCTGGATCGCGCCGTTGGAACGCATCACCATGTGATGATGGCTCAGATAATCGGGTTGCTCGGCCAGCTTTGGCAAAATCTCCGTGCTCGCGATCGAAGGTGGCACATTCCACGGCGGGTTGAACAGCAGGCTGTCGATCGTTGTCTGGAATTCCGGGGTCTGCTTGCTCACCTCGCCGACGACGACGCGGGTCGTGAAGACCGGCTGGTCATCGCGGTACAGCAACAGCTGCGCGTTCGCGATATTGACCCAGACGCGGTCGGCCGGGAGATGGCGTGGTAACCAGCGCAGCCGTTCGAGGTTGACCGCGATCTGCCGCAAGCGGGCCTCGTTGGTTTTGTCCGGGCCCCGGTCAGCCGCCGCCGGTTGCCTCTGGCGAGCACCGGTTTCCTCGCTGGCGGCCGGCACCGTAGCGCCGGCCGCGACCGCCGCTCGGTAGGTCTGCAAGGCTTGCCGGAGCGCCGCATAGGCCGGCGAATGCGGTGCCAGCGCCTCGATCGCGGCCGCCGGATCGGGGCTGTTAATCGCATTGTCGAGCGTCGCGGCGGGGTCGACCGGCTCCGGCGTCAGATCCTCGTCATCCAGACGCGCTTCGATCGGCACAGCGCCGCGGGCGAGCGCATCGGCGTAGGCGAGGACGGCGTCCGACAGCAGCAGTTCGCGCTCGAGCGGCGGCAGCGCCGCCGCGTTGTGCAACAGCACGCCGTGAAACAGATTGGGGTCGAGCCCGTGCTCGCCGGCCCGCAGCACAGCATTGAGCAGCGCTTGCGCCTGCTGTTGCCGCGTCTCCCAGACCGGCTGGAAATTGTGTGCTGCATAGAACTGCCGCAATAGCGCGCCGTGCAGCCTCTCGCCGGCAACGACGAGACCGGTAGCGCTCTCGATGCGGTTTTTGATGTCGCTGTCGCCCGGGGCCGCCGGGCTCGTTTCGGCCGACTGCAGTGCGGCGGGATGCAGCAGAGCCGCGCTGCTTCCCGCCACTTGCGCGCCGGCGCTTGCCGCCGCCAGCAGGCCCGCGACCGCGATAGCCGCAACGCCGCAAACAGTCCTGCCGCGCTGCGCCGGACGAAGACGACAGGCGATCTTGGGGGGTGTGGACACAATCGCCTCTTTGTCCCGTGATCGTTGCGCGACCAGCGCAACCTGCGGGTTTGAACGGCACCACCAACCGCGGGTTCCCGGTCGGGCCGCACGGCGTCGGTAATCCGCCGCGCTCCGGTAACCTAAACGCGATTAGTTTCTAGAACGTTGATAACAGCGAGATTGTCGTAACGCTACGGGTTTTCTGTACAGAGCGCAACGCACGCCCGACCCGCGTCGCCCCGGCGGTAAAATTTCGGTCGACTACCGGTGCCCTTGCCGCATCGTTGCGATGCCGGCCGTGCCTCTGCACCGCGACGGGACGGCTATCGATTTCCAATTCGTCTATTGCGAATTTTTCATGTAACAATTGGGCCTAAGAGACGGAAACAGGAGGCAGCCATGCGCGCTGGCGTATCGGCCGCGATCATCGCGACGTCCGTCCTGACCGGGAGCACGGCCTGGTCGGCGTGTCTGCCAAGCCAATCGACCAGATGTATCGATCTCGGTGTCGTCCCCCAGATCTCACAGCAGATCGTTGCCGGCGAGGCCAGCGCGGCGCCGCCGAAAACGGCGCCGGAAGCCGCGTCAACCCCGGCTTATACCGGGCCGACGATCGGCCCGACGACCGGAGCGGGTGCGGCAATCCGCAGAGCGCCGACGGTCGGTTATCGCTGGTCCCTCGATTAGAGACACTTAGACCGTGCTGGCGAGGCGCGCCTCGCCTTGCCGCTCGGCCGATCGCCGGCAAGCCCGCTATCTCGCCCGCGCTTTGCAATCAGGCGAAGCGCCGGCAAGCGCCGCCTCGGCTTCGGCGACAATGCGCGCGACGATCGCGCCAGCCGGCTCGATGGCGTGGATTAAATCGATCCCCTCGCCGGCCCCAGACCACCCCGATGTCAAGGTCATCCTCCGCGTCGCGATAGTGGCCCCTTTTCCGCCGCTGCCATCGCTGCCTCCGCGGCCGTACCCGCCGAGAGCGTAGCACAACCCCGACCGGTGATTGCTGACGCGCCTGTTCCGCCTGTTTCTGCTGACGAAAAACAGGTCTGCGGGTCTATTGCGCTGCGGCTTCGGTGGACTGCGGCGGCGAGGTGCGATCGCGGCGGTAGAAGGCGCGCTGCTTGTCGCGCCAGGCGGTGCGCTCGGCCTGATCGATCGTTCCGTCGTGATTTGCGTCGATGCGATCGAAGCGTTCGCGAAAGCGTTGGTCGCGGTCGGCTTCGGGCAAGCCGGCGAGCCAGTCGTAATAGGCCCTGACCTGTTCGAGGCGGGCTTTCTGCCGCGCCGGGAGATTGGCCGCGGCGAGCTGGCGTGCCAGTTCGCCTTGCCGCCGCTCGATAAAATTGAGTCGCCAGTCGCGGTATTGCTCAAAGGTGATCGGGCTGTCAGCACCCGGGGTTGCCGCAGGAGGGGTCGGCTGGGCAGCTTCGCCCGGCAGCCACAGCGTTGCGGCGATCGCCGCGGACGCGGCGAGAAGGGTCCATCGCATCGGATTTCCTCCCGGTTCGGGTTCTCGATGTTGAGAACAAACCAAGAATATTAATTATGTCGAGTCGAGTCAACGAAATACGTTCATGTTTTGGTCCCCTGGCAGCCGCTTGCCTCGGCGGCGCTGGAATGGCACAAGCGGCCGGGGAGAAACCGGGGGAAGAGGCATGCCGGATTTCGCCATCGAGCGGTGCTGCACCGGGGTCGTTTGCGGCGTCGACGAGGCCGGGAGGGGGCCGTTGGCCGGGCCGGTCGTTGCCGCCGCGGTCGTCATCGACCGCCGGCGCTTCCGCGGCGAATTGCGCCGCGCGCTCGACGATTCGAAGATGTTGAGCCGCGATCTGCGGGAGAGCTGCTACCGAGGTTTGCTTGCCTGTGCCCGGATCGGCGCGGTCAGCATCGGTATCGGGGCAGCGAGCCGCGGCGAGATCGACCGAATCAACATCCTCCGCGCGAGCCTCGCCGCGATGGCGCGGGCGGTCACTGCTCTTGGGCACCGCCCAGACGTCGCGCTGGTCGACGGCAATGTCGCGCCGCAATTGCCGTGCCCGGTGCAGACCGTCGTCAAGGGCGACGCGCTCAGCTTCTCGATCGCCGCGGCCTCGGTTGTCGCCAAAGTGACGCGCGACCGAATCATGCATCGGCTGGCCTCGCGCTATCCCGGCTATGGCTGGGAAACCAATGTCGGCTATGCGACCGCCGAGCATGGCGAGGCGATCCGTCGACTCGGCATCACGCCGCACCATCGGCGCTCGTTCGAGCCGGTGCGCCTGGCACTTTCTGGTCCCTCCGATTTCTTTGCGTTGCTCGAAGCCGGCGCGCTGGCCGAAGCAGGCGAATAAGCGCACCTGCGGAAATTGCCCGGGAATTGACCGAGCCGGCGCTAGCGCTCACAGTTCGCGCCCATGGCTGAGACCACTGCGCCCTGTGATACCGTCATCGAAGGCGATTGCCTGGCGGCGATGGCGCAGCTGCCGCAAAGCTCGGTTGACCTCGTCTTCGCCGACCCGCCCTATAATCTGCAGCTCGCGGGCGAATTGCACCGTCCCGACAACAGCCGGGTCGACGGGGTCGAGGAGGATTGGGACAAATTCGCCGGCTTTGCCGAATACGACCAATTCACGCGCGGCTGGCTCGCGGCAGCGCGCCGGGTGTTGAAGCCCTCGGGTGCGCTCTGGGTGATCGGCTCCTATCACAATGTCTTTCGGATCGGCGCCGCCATCCAGGATCTCGGTTTCTGGATTCTCAACGATGTGATCTGGCGTAAATCGAACCCGATGCCGAATTTCCGCGGCCGGCGCTTTACCAACGCGCACGAGACGCTCTTGTGGTGCGCCCACTCGAAGGAGGCGCGCTATACGTTCAATTACGAGGCGATGAAGGCGCTCAACGACGAACTGCAGATGCGCAGCGATTGGCTGATCCCGCTGTGCGGCGGGCCCGAGCGGCTGCGCGACGGCGCGGGCAGGAAGGCGCATCCGACACAGAAGCCCGAGGCGCTGTTGCACCGCGTGCTGATGGCCTCGACCCGGCCGGACGAGATTGTGCTCGACCCGTTTTTTGGCACCGGCACAACCGGCGCCGTCGCCAAGCGCCTGAGGCGCCGGTTTATCGGCATCGAGCGGGACCCGGCTTATGTCGCGATCGCGCGGCGGCGCATTGCTTCGGTGCGGTCGGCCCCGGCTGAGCTCGTCGTCCTGGAATCCCGGCGCGAGGCGCCGCGCGTCCCGTTTGGCAGCCTCGTAGAACGCGGCCTGATCGAGCCGGGCGAGGTGCTGTTCGATCATACCGGCCGGTGGCAGGCGCGGGTGCGCGCCGATGGCAGCCTGGTCTCCGGCGAACATCGCGGCTCGATCCATTCCGTAGCGGCGCAACTGCAAGGGGCGCCCGCGTGGAATGGCTGGGCCTTCTGGTACGTCCGACGCCGGGGCGGGCCGGTCCCGATCGAACACCTTCGGCAGCAAGTGCGCGCCGAACTCGGCTGACGCAAAAGACCGGAGAGAAGGCAAAATGACGAAGCCGGGATTGCTCCTCCTCGTGCTTGTTCTGGCCGCGTGCGAGAGCCCACCGCCACCGCTTGCTGCCGAGGCGCCGCCTCCGCCGGGGCTGGCTCGCGGCATCGATATGCCGAGGGATGCGCGTGACGTGTCGCTGGAGCTGAAGGGCAGCCAGCTTGATTTTGTCGCGCGGTATTACCGCGACCCGGCCTCGCACTGGCCACCCTTGACAGCCGAGGAGGCGAAGTCGGTGTCCTCGGCCGGGATGAGCTTGGTCTCGGTGTGGGAATCGCATTCCCACCGGCCGGATTATTTCAATTATGCCACCGGCTATTACGACGCACTCCAGGCCTACCGGCAGGCCTGGACGGCTGGCCAGCCTCCCGGCAGCGCGATCTATTTCGCGGTCGATTTCAATGCCCAGCCCGCCGACATGGAAGGCGTCGACCACTATTTTCGCGGCGTCTACGACGGGTTGCGGGCTGCCGCCGGGCCGGGGCCGGGGTACCGGCTAGGCGTCTACGGCTCGGGCGCGGTTTGCGACTACCTGAAGCGCATGCACCTCGCGCAATACGCCTGGCTCTCCAACTCGACGGCGTGGTCGGGATACGACAGCTTTGACGATTGGGACATCCGGCAGAGCGGGCGGTCGCCGACGCTGTCGTTTGACCAGGATTCGAACGAAGCGCGCGGCGAGTACGGCAGCTTTCGCGTCGCCAACCAATACAGCTCGCTGTGACCGCCACGGTTGCTGAACAGGACCCGCCATGCCCTACGACCGCAACAACGTGTTCGCCCGCATCCTGCGCGGCGAATTGTCCTGCGCCAAAGTCTACGAGGACGAGCACGTCCTCGCCTTTCGCGACATCAACCCGCAGGCGCCGACGCATATTATCGTGATCCCGAAGGGCGAATACGTCTCGGTCGATGATTTTTCCGCGACGGCGACGCCGGCCGAGCTGGTCGCCTTCATCAGGGCGATCGGCCGGATCGCGCATCAGGAAGGCATCGCCGAGAGCGGCTACCGCATCCTCGCCAACCATGGCGCGGCGGCGCATCAGGATGTGCCGCATTTCCATCTGCATCTGTTCGGCGGCCGCGACCTCGGCCCGATGCTGCGCCGGGAGCGCTGAGCAGGGCGGCGCGCCGGCACGAACCGGCATGCCTTCCCGCCTCCTGCGTCAGTCGTTAAGATCGCCGCGGCACAACACGCCACCAGCCATATGGGAGAAATTTTCATGGCCGTCTCTTTATATTCCGCCTTCGTGCCGGTATGCCTGCAGCTGCTCGGCGGCATGAAGACCGTGCTGCAAAAGGCCGAGGAGCACGCCACCGCGCAGAAATGGGATACCGCCGTGGTGCTCAATCTGCGGTTCTATCCCGACATGTTTACGCTCGAACGCCAGGTACGACAGGTCTGCACGCATTCGTGCGGCGCCGGACGCGTAGCCGGGGTCGATCTGCCGAAGCTGCCCGACCAGGACAACAGCTTCGCCGAGATGCAATCGCGCATCGACAAGACCGTCGACTTCCTCAAGGGGCTGCGGCCAAACCAGATCGACGGCAAGGACGATACCGACGTCACGGTGCCGATGGGTGGACAGCAGCGCACGATGAAGGCACAGAACTACCTGCTCCACTTTGCGATGCTGCAGGTCGGCTTCCACTCGACAACCGCGTACGACATCCTGCGCGGCGTCGGCGTCACCATCGGCAAGCGCGACTACCTCGGCCCCATGCCGTCGTAAGCTTGGCGGAATTTTGCTGAATTCGTTCATGCCCGGCCTCGGGCCGGGCATGAACGAGCAACATCCTCACGTCGATTTCGTGAATGGCTGGGCCAAGCCCGGCCATGAACGTATCGGCGAGGCCTCATCCCGATGGCGTGATTGCCGCGCAGCGCCTACATACCGGCCATGAGCGTCGTCGTCCGCTTTGCTCCCTCGCCGACAGGCTTCCTCCATATCGGCGGCGCCCGCACCGCGCTGTTCAACTGGCTGTTCGCGCGCCACCACCAGCGCCATGGCGACGGCGGAACCTTCCGGCTGCGCATCGAGGACACCGACCGCCAGCGCTCGACCCCGGAGGCGGTCGCCGCGATCATCGACGGGCTCGAATGGCTGGGCCTCGCCTCGGACGGCGAGATCGTGCACCAGTTCGACCGCGCGGCGCGGCATGCCGAGATCGCCCGTCAGCTACTCGCCGCCGGCCGCGCCTATTACTGCTACTGCACGCCGGGCGAACTCGAGGCAATGCGCGAGCAGGCGCGCGCCGAGAAGCGCTCGGTGCGCTACGACGGCACCTGGCGCGACCGCAATCCGGCCGAGGCTCCGCCGGGGATCGCACCGGCGATCCGCTTCCGGGCGCCGCAACAGGGCGCGACGACGATCAATGATCTGGTGCAGGGCGAGGTCAGCGTCGACAACCAGGAACTCGACGATTTGATCATCCTGCGCTCCGACGGCACGCCGACCTACAACCTCTCGGTCGTCGTCGACGACCACGACATGGGAGTGACCCATGTGATCCGCGGCGGAGAGCATTTCCGCAATGCGTTCCGCCAGACGCAAATCTACCGCGCGCTCGACTGGCCGGTGCCGGCCTTTGCCCATGTCCCGCTGATCCACGGGTCGGACGGCAGCAAATTGTCAAAGCGTCACGGGGCGCTCGGGATCGAGGCCTATCGCGAGATGGGCTATCTGCCCGAAGCGCTGCGCAACTATCTACTGCGGCTCGGGTGGAGCCATGGCGATGACGAGATCATCACGACCGACCAGGCGATCCTGTGGTTCGATCTAGCCGGCATCGGGCGCGCCCCGGCCCAGTTCGATTTCGCCAAGCTCGACAGCATCAACGCCCATTACATCCGGATCGCCGAGGATACGCGTCTGGTCCGGCTGGTTGCCGAACGGCTGGAGGCCGAGTTCGCGCGCCCGTTGTCCGAGACCGAGCGCGGACGGCTGTTGAAAGCGATGCCGGGCCTGAAGCCGCGCGCCAAGACTTCGGTCGAAATGGCCGAAAAGGCACGATTCTACGTCGAGCCGCAGCTGCTAACGCCGGGCGGCGACGCCGCAAAAATGCTGACCCCGGAGGCGCGCGAGCAGCTCGCCGACCTCGCTATCGATCTCGGCGATCTCGCGGATGTCGAGTGGCGGAGCGCGGCTCTTGAAGCGCGGCTGCGCGATTTCGCCGGCGCACACGGCGTCAAGCTCGGGGAAGTGGCGCAGCCGCTGCGCGCCGCGCTGACCGGCTCCCTCGCGTCACCAGGCATCTTTGAGGTGATGGAGGTACTGGGCCGAGAAGAATCGCTGGCCCGCATTGTCGATGCAGCGGCGCGGCAAACCTGCTGATCGCCATTCGCTCTCGCACTTGCGATATTGCATTGCAAAATCCGAACGACGTTTGATAATTGGCCCTCAGCGGCTATTCTCCGCGACCGATCGGCCAACCGCCTGCGGGCGTTACATCGAGGTGCATCCATGGACGGCAACAACGCGAATGTCGGCGGGGTCAGCGGCGCGATGACGTTGACCGACAACGCCACCGGCAAATCGGTTGAACTGCCGGTGATGGAAGGCTCGATCGGGCCGCAAGTCATCGACATCCGCAGGCTCTACGCGCAGACCGGGTACTTTACCTACGATCCCGGCTTTATGGCGACCGCCGCCTGTCGCTCCAGCATCACGTATATCGACGGCGACGAAGGGATCTTGATGTATCGCGGTTATCCGATCCAGGAACTGGCCGCCAAAAGCGATTTTCTCGAAGTCGCCTACCTCTTGCTGCACGGCGAGCTGCCGACGGCAAAGCAGCGCACTCAGTTTGTTTTCGACATCACCCACCACACGATGGTGCATGAGCAGATCGCGACATTCTTCCGCGGCTTTCGCCGCGACGCCCATCCGATGGCGGTCCTGTGCGGTGTCGTTGGCGCGCTGTCGGCGTTCTATCACGACTCGACAGACATCAACGATCCGTACCAGAGAATGGTCGCCTCGCACCGGCTGATCGCCAAGTTGCCGACGATCGGCGCCATGGCCTACAAGTATTCGCAGGGGCAGCCCTTCATCTATCCAAAAAATTCGCTCGGGTATGCCGAAAATTTCCTGCATATGACCTTTGCCGTGCCGTGCGAGGAATACGTCGTAAGCCCGACACTAGCGCGGGCGATGGATCGCATCTTCATCCTCCATGCCGACCACGAACAGAACGCCTCGACTGCGACAGTGCGCAATGCCGGCTCCAGCGGCGCCAACCCGTTCGCCTGTATCGCCGCCGGGATCGCCTCGTTGTGGGGGCCGGCGCATGGCGGCGCCAACGAGGCGGTCTTAAAGATGCTGGCGAAGATTGGCGACAAGAAGAACATCCCCGATTTCATCAGCCACGTGAAGAACAAGAACGAGCACGAGATCCAATTCGGCTTCGGTCACCGTGTGTACAAGAACTACGATCCTCGCGCCCGCGTCCTGCGCGACAGCTGTCATGAAGTGCTCGACGAACTTGGCGTCAAGGATGAGCCGCTGCTCGAGATCGCGCTGGAACTCGAAAAGATCTCGCTCAACGACGATTATTTTATCAGCCGCCGGCTGTATCCGAACGTCGATTTCTATTCTGGCATCATTCTGAAGGCGATGGGCTTCCCGACCTCGATGTTCACCGTGCTGTTCGCGATCGCGCGAACGGTCGGTTGGGTCGCCCAATGGACCGAAATGATCGAGGACGCCGATGCTAAGCTGATGCGGCCGCGCCAGCTGTTCACCGGCCCGACCGAGCGCCATTACGTGCCAATCGAGCAGCGGCATTGACGGCGCCGCGAGGCGCGAGGGCGATCGGCCCGCGATGATCCCGGGAGAGCTGCTCCCCGCGGCGGGCGATATCGAGTTGAATGCCGGCCGTGCGACGGTGACGCTGACCGTCGCCAATACCGGCGACCGGCCGATCCAGGTCGGCTCGCACTATCACTTCTACGAGACGAATGGGGCCTTGCAGTTCGACCGCGAGCAGGCACGCGGCTGCCGCCTCGACATCCCGGCCGGCACCGCGACCCGGTTCGAACCGGGGCAGACCCGCGAGGTGAGGCTGGTGGCCTATGCCGGCCTGCGCCGCGTCGTCGGCTTCACCGGCCGCGTTAACGGCGCGCTGGGTTAGGGCCATGCCAAACACGATCTCGCGCGGGGCGTATGCCGCAATGTTCGGCCCGACAACCGGCGATCGGCTGCGGCTCGCCGATACCGAGCTCGTCATCGAGATCGAAGAGGACCGCACGGTCTATGGCGAGGAGGTAAAGTTCGGCGGCGGCAAGGTGATCCGCGACGGCATGGGACAATCGCAGCGCAGCCGGGCCGACGGCGCCGTCGATACGGTCATCACCAACGCGGTCATCCTCGACCACTCCGGCATCGTCAAGGCCGACATCGCGATCCGCGGCGGCCGCATCTGCGGCATCGGCAAGGCCGGCAACCCCGACATCCAGCCCGGGGTCGACATCGTGATCGGCCCGGGCACCGAAGTGATTGCGGGCGAAGGCAGGATTGTCACCGCCGGCGGGATCGACAGCCACATCCATTTCATCTGCCCGCAGCTCGCCGAGGAGGCGCTCTACAGCGGGATCACGACGATGCTCGGCGGCGGCACCGGGCCGGCCGCCGGGACCGCCGCGACGACCTGCACGCCGGGCCCGTGGCACCTTGCCCGCATCATGCAGGCGGCCGAGGGCATCCCGGTCAATCTCGGGTTTTTCGGCAAGGGCAACGCCTCCGAGCCGAAGGCTCTTGTCGAGATGGTCGAGGCCGGCGCCTGCGGCCTCAAATTGCACGAGGATTGGGGAACGACGCCGGCAGCGATCGATTGCTGCCTCAGTGTCGCCGAACAGCTCGATATCGCGGTCGCGATCCATAGCGACACGCTCAATGAATCCGGCTTTGTCGAGGACACGATCGCCGCGTTCAAGGGCCGAAACATCCACGCCTTCCACACCGAAGGCGCCGGCGGCGGCCACGCGCCCGACATCATCAAGCTGTGCGGTCTGCCGAACGTGCTGCCGTCCTCGACCAACCCGACGCGGCCCTACACGGTGAACACCATCGACGAGCATCTCGACATGCTGATGGTGTGCCATCACCTCGACCCGCGCATCCCCGAGGACGTCGCGTTTGCCGAGAGCCGCATCCGACGCGAGACGATCGCCGCAGAGGACATCCTGCACGATCTCGGCGCCTTCAGCATGATGTCGTCGGACAGCCAGGCGATGGGGCGGGCGGGCGAAGTCATCATCCGCACCTGGCAGACCGCCGACAAGATGAAGCGCCAGCGTGGCAAATTGCCGGAAGACGGCGAGGTCAACGACAATTTCCGGGCAAAGCGCTACATCGCCAAATACACGATCAACCCGGCCTTGACGCATGGCCTTGCCGAGCACATCGGCTCGGTCGCGGTCGGCAAGCTCGCCGATCTGGCGTTGTGGTCGCCGGCGTTCTTCGGGGTCAAACCCGATCTTGTGCTGCGATGCGGGATGATCGCCGCGGCGTTGATGGGCGATCCCAATGCCTCGATCCCGACCCCGCAGCCGGTGCATTACCGGCCGATGTTCGGCGCTTACGGCCGGGCGTTGCAGGCCTCGGCGGTGACCTTCCTGCCGAGCGTGGCGATTGCCGGCGGCCTGCCCGAGCGGCTTGGCCTCGGGCGCATGATCCTGCCGGCGCGCGGCATCCGGGCGGTCGACAAGAGCCGGATGGTGCACAATGCGGCGACGCCCACGATCGAGGTCGACCCCGAGACCTATGAGGTGCGCGCCGACGGGGTGCACCTGACCTGCGAGCCGGCTACAGTGCTGCCGTTGGCGCAGCGCTATTTTCTGTACTGACGCCGCGGTACGATTGGCGCTGCGATGGACTACGACGCGACCGAGATCGCGGTATCCTACGACAAGGGACGCGCCGTGACGCCGCGCGCATTGCAGCAATGGCATGCGTTTCTCACGACCCATATCGACTCCAGCGCCATATCGCTGGTCGTCGACCTCGGCTGCGGCACCGGGCGCTTTTCCGAATTGCTGGCGGCTCACTTCGCCGCTCGAGTTGTCGCGATCGAGCCGTCGCAGAAGATGCTCGAGCAGGCTCACCGCAAGCCGGCGACCGGTAACGTCATGCTGCAGCGCGCCGCGGCCGAGGCGTTGCCGCTCGCGGATGGCTGCGCCGATCTCGTGTTCATGTCGATGGTTTACCACCATCTGATCAGTCCGAGGCTGGTGGCCGAGGAATGCCGTCGCGTGTTGCGCGGCGGCGGCCGGGTCTGCATTCGCAACGGCACGCGCGAGTCGGATTTTCCCCACCGACATTTCTTTTCGGCGATTTGGCCGCTGATCGATGCCGAGTTACCGGCCAGGAACGAGATCGTAGCGACGTTTGGAGCGGCCGGCTTTGCGCCAGCGGTACACGAAGTCGTCACGCAGGTCGTCGCGCCCGACTGGGCGAGCGTTGTCGAGAAATCCGCGACGCGGGCCGATTCTTTCCTGGCGCGCATATCGGATCGGGATTTCGAGCGCGGGATGGCGGCGCTTCGCGCCCATCGCGCCGTGGTGCAAACCGATGAACCTGTCACCGAAGAGATCGATTGGTTCGTGTTTGCCAAGCCGAAGGGCATCTGATGCGGCGGGCGATCACCGTTCACAGGCGAGGCCAGTGGCCCGACGAAGCCGCGATCGATACGGTGACGCTGCCGTTTCTCGATCGCCACCGCCGCCGCATCCGCCTCGTCGCCGATTCGGGCACGCCGTTTCTGCTCGATCTGGCGCGCGCGCAGCGGCTTGCCGAGGGCGATGGGCTCGAGCTCGACAACGGCAGCTATATCCGGGTGCGCTCAGCCGCCGAGCCGGTCATCGAGATCGCTGCCGACGGCCCTTGCGATCTGTTGCGCATCGCCTGGCATCTCGGTAATCGCCACCTGCCGCTGCAGGCGCTGGAGGGGCGGCTGCGCATCCGCGCCGATCATGTCATCGCCGCGATGGTCGAGGGGCTCGGCGGGCATATAATCCGGCTCGAAGCGCCGTTCGACCCGGAAATCGGCGCCTATGCCGGCGCCGCGCACGGGCATGACCATGATTGCTGAGCCCGCTGTTGAGCCATTGGCAGGCCCCAGCCTCTACCGGCTCTTGGCATGGCTTTCGCCGAGTTTCCCGATTGGCGCCTTCAGCTATTCGCACGGGCTCGAAGCGGTGGTCGGCGACGGCGCCGTGCACGACCGCGCCAGCCTCGAAGGCTGGATCGCGACGGTCGTGACGCGGGGTAGCGGCAGGATCGACGCCGACATCCTGCGCCAGGCCTATCTGGCGGCGGCGACCGCCGATCTGCGAGCGCTCGATGCCGCCAACCGGCGCGGCCTCGCGTTCCGAAGTACCGAGGAATTGGCGCTCGAAGCCGCGCAACAGGGCAAGGCCTTCCTCGATACGTGCCGGGCAGCTTGGCCGGAATCTTTTATCGGAGACTGGAGCGTCGACGAAGTTTGCCACTCCGCAGTCTTCGGGGCGGTCGCGGCCCGCGCCGGGATCGTGCTTGCCGACGCAGTGGTCGGCTATCTGGAGGCGTTTGCCGGCAATCTGGTCTCGGCCGGGCTGCGCCTCGGAATCATCGGCCAGACCGACGGCCAGCGCATCCTTGCCGCGCTGGAGCCGGCCATCGTCAGCGCGACGTCGGCCGCGTTGACCCGCGGTATCGCCGATTTCGGAGCCGCGACGTTCGCGGCGGACCTCGCGTCGATCGCGCATGAAAACCAGTATTCGAGGTTGTTCCGCTCATGACGCAGAAAGAGCCGCTGCGCATCGGGATCGGCGGGCCGGTCGGCTCCGGCAAGACCGCGCTGATGGACCGGCTGTGCAAGGCGATGCGCGGCCGGTTTGAGCTGGTCGCCATCACCAACGACATCTATACGCGCGAGGACGCCGAGTTCCTGACCCGCAGCGGCGCGCTGCCGGCGGAGCGGATCCGCGGTGTCGAAACCGGCGGCTGCCCGCATACCGCAATCCGCGAGGACGCCTCGATCAATCTGGCGGCGATCGCCGAGATGGTGCGGCTGTTCCCGGCGGTCAACATCGTGCTGATCGAGTCGGGTGGCGACAATCTGGCGGCAACCTTCTCGCCCGAACTGGCCGATCTGACGATCTACGTCATCGACGTGGCCGCCGGCGACAAGATCCCGCGCAAGGGCGGGCCGGGGATCACCCGCTCCGACCTCCTAGTCATCAACAAGATCGATCTGGCGCCGCTGGTCGGGGCGAGCCTTGCGGTCATGGAGCGCGACGCACGACAGATGCGCGGAACGCGACCCTTTGTCTTTACCAACCTCAAATCCGGTGAGGGGCTCGATCGGGTCGTCGATTTTGTTGTCCAACAGGGCGGACTCTAGGGAGCGCGGTTCGGAGGAACTTCAGGGCGATGATCAAGCATTTTTCTCAATGGATATACGTTTGGATTCTTTCGCCAATTTTAATTATCTTACTATCAGCGTTATCGATCCTGTTCTTTTTGATTGCATTATTCAATTGGGCATTGCGCGATAATAGCAAACCCTTTTTCAATCTGGCGAACGACGTCTTGAAATCACGAAGAGGAATGAAAGCGGCGGTCACGCTCGATCGCGCCCTCGCCCCTTACAACAAGGCGATCAAGCGCAACCCCGGGGATGCCGTTGCCTACTTTAACCGCGGCGAGATGTACCGGGGCGTGGGCGATTACGACCGCGCTTTCGCCGATTACAGCAAGGCCATCGAACTGAACCCCAGGATGCCGACGCCTGCGTCAACCGCGGTATCGCGTACCGGCACAAGGGGGATTACGACGGCGCCATCGCCGACTACAGCACGGCGATCGACCTCAATCCCAACCACTTCTTTGCTCGCTTCAACCGCGGTATAGCATATGCGAACACGGGCGATTACGACCGCGCCATCGCCGATTACACCAGGGCGATCGAGCTCAGTCCCAATGATGCCGACGCCTACAACAACCGGGGCGCCGCATACGCGGACAAGGGAGATGACGACAGCGCTATCGCCGACTACAACAAGGCGCTCGAGCTTCACCCCCAAGATCCCGATGGCCTACGCCAACCGCGGAATTGTGCATCGACACAAGGGCGATTACGACCGCGCCATCGCCGACTACAGCAAGGCGATCGAACTCAATCCGCAATATGCGGATGCCTACTACAACCGCGCCATTGCGTACCAGCACAAGGGCGATAATGACCGCGCCGCCGCCGACGCCAACAGGGCGATCGCGCTCGATCCCAGCAAGCCTCCTTTATCCTGAGCACCAACGCGAGGCGAGCCTTGAACATCTTGACGCGCTTCAGAGCGGAGATGGACCGCCGTCTCGCCGTAGACACCGCTGCCTTTGATCCTTATCTCGGACCCGGCGAGGAGTTGAAATACGTCGCCTACGGCGTCAAGCAGCCGAATGTCGTGTTGATACTCATCTTTACAGCAATGTTTATCTTGCCGGACCTGATCTTCGTGGCGCTGAACACAAACAGTATATGGTAGGATTGACCGACCACCGGTTTATCGTATTACCGCTATTTGGAAACTGGAAAATCAAGATTGACGAGATTATGAGTTATCAGCTCGATGGTCTGGCGCCGGTGGTTGCGTCGACGGGTCCGTTTTTCACCCACATCAAAATTCTCGACTCATCAAAGCCATTCATTGCCAAATTCCATCGCTACGCCTTTGGCGGAAAGAATCGCGCCAATGCCATGGCCATTGCGGCGCGACTGACCGAAAAGCCGGTTTGAACCGGTGCGGTGAATTCGAGGTCCGTCACGGCGGTCGTCGTCGGTATCGTCGGCGCCATCGCGCTGTTCGTCGCCTGGTTGGCGCTCGCGCGATCGTGAGGCGGTCTGCGCTAAAGACCGAAGGTCACCCGCGGCGAATTGGCCAGCGATAAGCGCCGGTAGCGGGCCATCGCCCATAGAGGAAAGAACGCGCGGTAGCCGTGATAGCGCAGGTAGAACACCCGCGGAAAGCCGACCGCTGTATACCATGGCTCGTCCCAATTGCCGTCGCTGTCCTGGCTGGCGATCAGATAGGCGATGCCGCGCCCCACCGCCGTATGGTCGACCTCGCCGGCCGCCATCAGCCCGAGCAGCGCCCACGCGGTCTGCGATGCCGTACTGTACGACGCTTCGCCGCGCGGCGCGTCCGGCCAGTAGCTCTCGCTCGCTTCGCCCCAGCCGCCATCGGCGCGTTGCTGCGCGATGAGCCAGGCGACCGCGCGGCGCACCTCCGGCGCCTCCGGGTCGACGCCGGCGGCGTTCAACCCGGCCAGCGCCGACCAGGTGCCATAGATGTAGTTGGTGCCCCAGCGACCGAACCAGCTGCCATCCGCCTCCTGCTCGCGCCGCAGAAAGGCGAGCGCCGTCGCCAGGGCGGTATGATCGCGCGATGTGCCCCGCTGAGCCAGAAACCCGACGCAGCGCGCGCTGACATCCGCGCTCGGCGGGTCGAGCAGCGCGCCGTGATCGGCGAAGGGGATATGATTGAGATAAGAATGCATGTTGTCGGCATCGAACGAGCCCCACCCGCCGTTGCGGCTCTGCATGCCCAGGACCCACTCCTCGGCGCGGTCGATCGCAGGTCGGTAGCGGACCCCGTCGAAGCGGTCGAGCGCCAAGGCAACCGCGGCGGTGTCGTCGAGATCGGGGTAATGCGGGTTCGCGTATTGGAACGCCCAGCCGCCCGGTCGCAGCCCGGGACGGGTCGCGGCCCAGTCGCCGATCGTGTCGAGCACCTGCCTGTCAGCGAGCCAGTCAATCGCGCGGCGGACCGTTGGCGTGAGCCGTGTGTCGCCGACCTCCATCAGCGCATGGCAGGCGAGGGCGGTGTCCCACACCGGCGAGAGGCAGGGCTGGCAGTAGCCGTGCTCGCCGTCAAAGACGAGCAGCTTGCGGATCGCCCCGGCGGCGGTGGTGCAATCGGGATGATCGGGCGGATAACCCAGGCAATCGAACATCATCAGCGAGTTCGCCATCGCCGGGAAGATGCCGCCGAGCCCATCCTCGCCGTTGAGCCGCTCGGTGACGAAACCGACGGCCCGTTCGATGGCGCGCCGCCGCGGGTCCGCCGGGAACACCGGTTCTGCGAGTCGTAGCAGCCGGTCGAGCAAGGCAAACGCGTGACCGACCGGTGAGGCGGTCGGCGGCGCGATCCAGCCGCGCACTGTCTCAGGCGGCTCGACAAACAGCTCGGCGATGGTCACCCCGCGCGGGTTGCGGGCCGTCGGCCGCAGCGCCATCAGCACCAGGAGCGGCACCAGCACGGTGCGCGACCAGTACGAGATCTTGTCGATGTGAAATGGAAACCAGCCGGGCAGCAGCATGATCTCAACCGGCATCACCGGCACCGCGCGCCACGGCACCTCGCCCCACAGCGCGAGCGTGATCCGGGTGAACACATTGCAGCGCCGCGCGCCGCCGCACGCCAGGATCGTCGCGCGAGCGCGCGCCATATGCGGCGCGTCGATCGGGTCTCCGGCCGCCTTCAGCGCGAAATACGTCTTGACGGAGGTGCTCAGGTCGAAATCGCCGCCGTAGAACAGCGGCCACCCGCCATCCCCGCCTTGGGCGGAGCGCAGATATCGTGCGACGCGCTGTTCGAGCTCGGGATCGATCGTGTCGAGATAGTGCTGCAGCAGGATATATTCGGCCGGGATCGTGGCGTCGGCTTCGAGGTCGAACACCCAGTGACCGTCTTTTTGCTGCAGCGACAACAGCGATTCGACCGATAGCGCGATGGCGGCGTCGAGGTCCGGCGCGCAAGTCGCCTCGCCGAGCGTCGACGCGTTCGTCTCTTTTGCTGTCATTCCGCTCATTATGGCAGCGCGCGCTGACAATCCTCGATCGGTGTCGGGGTCGGTGTGGTCGGCGCCGAGCCGATAATCGTCGCCGGCGCCCAACCGCGGCGCTGGCGCACGCGCGCCGCCGCCGCAAAGCCCGAGCGAATAGCGCCTTCGATCGTGGCAGGCAAGCCAGTATCGACATAATCGCCTGCCAGGTGAAGGTTTCTCCAAGCCGTTGTGGCCACGGGACGCCGCGCTTGCTGCGCTGGCGTCGCGCGAAATGTCGCACGGCGCTCCTTGACGATTCGGGCGGGCGGCGTTGACGCAGCTGGGAGACCGAAGGCGAGCGTCAGGTCGCGCCACAGCGTGTCGCGCAACTCGTCGGCGGGGCGGGCGACGATCCGGTCGGCCGCGCTGACCGTTATCGACACGACCTCGCGTTTGCGAAAAACCCACTCGGCGGTGCCACCGATGATGCCGGTGAATAACGGCGCACCCTGTGGCAAGGCGCAGCGGAAATGGGCATTGACTATCGGCGCGTAATCATCCGGCACGATAAGGCCGGGAACGATGCGCGCCGCGATCGCAGCCGGAACGGCAAGGATCAAGCTGTCCTCGGGCCGCAGCGCAAACGCGTCGTCATCGAACAGGAGGTCCGTGACGCGGTCGGCTGCGAATCCAAGCGCACGGAGCCGGCTGCCGAAGCGGATCTCGGCGCCGCGCCGAGACAGGAACGACAGAGCCGGATCGACCAGGCTCTCCGACAGCCCCTCGCGGGCCAGCATCGGTTGGCACGCCACAGCGCCGCGTCCGATCGTCTCGGCCAGCACCCGCCAAAACAAGCGGGCCGAGGCTTCGGTCACTCCGGTATTGAGCGCGGCCACCGCGAGCGGTTGCCACAGGCGCTGGAACAGCACGCTATCGGGACGCAGCATCGCCGCGACGGTGTCCCCGGGCGCGGCCCGCCGCAGCCGCAGCGCCTCGAGATAATCGCGCGCCCGGGTCCCGAGGACCCGCCGGGCCGGGCGCAACACCCACCACGGCACCGCGCCCGTTCCGGGCCGCAGCGCCCAATGCTCGCCGGTCGTGATATCGATGAACGGGATCGCCGCCTCGGCCGGCCGCTCGAAGGTGTCGAGCGCCCCGATGAGCTCGATATACGCCCAGGCGTCCTTGTTGCCGGAGAGGAGCAGGTGATTGCCGTTGTCGATCCGAACGCCCAGCTCGGCATCCAGGAAGGAGCGGCAGCGTCCGCCGGCCTGCGGACCCGATTCGTAGAGGGCGACCTCATACCCCTGATCGGCGAGCGTGACCGATGCGGCCAGACCGGCGAGCCCGGCCCCGACCACATGCACGCGCCCCTGCCGCGCGGCGGCGGTCATAGCAACCCATGGCGCAGCACCAGCCCCATTTTCCGCGCCTTCGTGAGGCTGACCCGCTGGCTCGGATCGCGCCATCCGGAGGCCATCAGCGCGTCGAGCGTCGCGTGGTAGAACGCGCCCATCACCGCCGCCGGCCGCATCGCGCGGCGCGAACAGCCCGCCATCGCCCGCGCGGCATCGGCGAAATGCCGTTCGCCGATCGCGGCGAGGTCGCGGCAAACCGCCGGCAGCGCCGGATGGCGCAGCACCTCGCTCGGAACGGCACCTCGGATGCCATGCCGATCGAGGATCTCGCGCGGCAGGTAGAGCCGCCCGCGCTGCGAATCCTCGCCAAGATCGCGCAGGATGTTGGTCAGCTGTAGTGCGCGGCCGAGCGAATCGGCGACGGCGTGGGCCATCTCGCTCGAATCGCCAAAGATATGCACCGATAAATGGCCGACCGCGCTGGCGACCCGCGAGCAATAAAGGTCGAGCGTTGCAAGATCGGGGGCACGGATATCTTCCGCCGCATCCATCTCCATACCGTCGATAACGGCGTGGAAGTCTTCGCGTCTCAGGCGATAGCGCATCACAGGGTCGCGCAGCGCGCGGGTGACGAGCTGGTGCGGGTGTCCGGCGTAGAGCGCATCGATTTCCGCGCGCCAATCGGCGAGCGCCGCCTTTTTGTGCTCGGGCGGGGTTGTGTCGTCGGCGATGTCGTCGACCTCGCGGCAGAACGCATAGACCGCGTACATGCCGTTGCGGCGGTCTTTCGGCAGGAGCCGCATCGCCCAATAGAACGAAGTGCCCGCCGCCTCGACCCTCTGGCGAATCCTCGCGCGCAACGCCCTATCGTTCGGTATGGCCTCGACGCTATCGGAGATCGTCTGGGTCATTGCCGGTGTTGGGCCCTGGGGCGGGTGAGGATGCCGCTGAGGAAGGCCGCCGCGAAATCGCTCTTGGCGAGCGCGACGCGGCTCGCCAGCGGGTCGCCGAGGCGCAGGCGGCGCGCGAGGCGCGCGGCGAGCCCGACGATGACCGCCGATTCCCAGCGCAAGCCGCGGGCGGCGACGAGCGGCGGCAGACCGCGCGCGGTTGCGATAAGCATATCGGTGCGGTCGAGCAGTGTGTCCAGCACCCGCCGCAATCCTGGGCTTGTGGTCATCGCCGACAGCATTTCGACCCGGCAGCCCGCGGCTTCGAGATCGGCCTGCGGCAGATAGACCCGGTCGAGGGCCCGGTAATCGGCGGCGCAATCCTGCAGATGGTTGAGCACCTGCAGGGCGGAGCACAGCGCATCGGAGGCCGGCCAGGTGGCGCGGGGTTCGCCGTGCAGATCGAGCAGCTGGCGCCCGACCGGCGCGGCCGAGTAGCGGCAATACTCCGTCAGATCGTCCCAGTCGCGGTAGCGCAGCTTGACCGCATCCTGGCGAAACGCGTGGAGCACGTCATGGCAATGCTGCGCCGTGAGGCCGGTGGCGGCGAGGCTCTCGCGCATCGCGGCCGCAGCCGGCGACTCGCCGCCTCGCGCGCCCTCGGCAGCCCCCTCCAGGATCGCCGCCATGCGGTCGAGGCGGCGGAGCTTGTCCGCGGCGGCGAGCGTCGGGCTGTCGGCAATATCGTCGGCGTCGCGAGCAAACCGGTAGAAGGCATGGACATGGACGCGCAGGTCGCGACGGATCAGCCACGAGCCGACCGGAAAATTCTCGTCGCCGCGTCCCTTGCCCGACGGCGTCTCGACGCTGGCAGCCCCGGGGGCGGTATCCGGCGGCGTGCCGGCCTCGAGCGCGATCATGTGAGGTAGCCGTTGGCTTTGAACCAGGCGACCGCGGCAGCGATGGCCTGTCGCGCCGGCCGCGGTGCATAACCCAGCTCGGCAGCGGCGCGCGCGGTGGTGAAGAACATTTTCTTCTTCGACAGTCGCACCCCGTCGATCGTGGCAAACGGTTCACGCCCGGTAAAGCGTGCGATGGCCTCGGCGCCCACTGCGATCGGCAGCAGCGCCGCGTAAGGGATCTTGAGGGCAGGTGGACGGTGCCCGGTGAGCCGGGCGACCTCGGCGAGGATCTCTGCCAGGGTCAGATTCTCGCCGCCCAGAATGTACCGCCGGCCGATCCGCCCGGATTTGGCCGCGAGCAGATGGCCGAGCGCGACATCGTCGACATGGGCGATGTTGAGTCCGGTATCGACATAGCCCGGCATGCGGCCGCGCGCCGCCTCGACGATCAGCCGCCCGGTCGGCGTCGGCTTGATGTCGCCGGGGCCGATAGGAGTTGACGGGTTGACGATCACCGCTGGCAAGCCGCGCTCGGCGATCATGTCGCGGACCACCGCTTCGGCCTCAAATTTTGAGCGCTTGTAGGGACCGATCATATCCTCGGCCCGGCTCGCGGTTTCCTCATCGGCAATACCGCCCGGAACGCTCCCCAAGGTTGCGACGCTGCTGGTGTAGACGATGCGCTCGACCCCGGCGTCTGCGGCGGCCAGCATCAGATCCCGGGTTCCGGCGACATTGACACGGAACATCATTTCCGGATCCGGCACCCACAGTCGGTAATCGGCCGCGACATGAAACAGGTAGCGGCAGCCCGCCGCCGCCGCGGCGAGCGAGCCGGGGTCTTCGAGCGACCCTCGCGCGACCTCGACGGCGAGCCCTTCGAGATTGCGGCGATCGCTGTTGGGGCGGGCCAGAACCCGCACCGGATGGCCGGCTTTGAGCAGCGCCCGAGCGACCGCCGAGCCGACAAAACCGGTGGCGCCAGTGACCAGAGAGAGGCCGGAGGATAGCGCCATCGGTCGGTCAGTCCCAATTCGTTCGCCGCCAAATTCGCGCCATTGTCGCAAAACCTTGCGTCCGGCGCACCCCTTTGCGATATGGGCAATAGCGGATAGACGATAGGTATTACCATGCCGAATGTAACGAGCAAGGGGCAGGTGACGATCCCTAAACGTGTGCGCGATTATCTCGGCCTCAAGCCAGGGTCGGAGGTCGAATTCGCGTTCGGCACCGACGAGGAGGTCGTGCTGAAGACCAAACGAGAGCCCCAGAAAGAACCTATCGAAAGCCGCTTCGCCGCGATTCGTCGGGACGCTTGATCTGGGCATGACGACTGACGAGTTCATGCGCTTTCTGCGGGGCAACCCAGACGATGATCCTCGTTGACACTAATGTCGTGATCGACGTGACCACGAACGACCCGATCTGGGCAGATTGGTCCCAGCAGCAACTCGATTCAGCCGCTCGGCAAGAGCCGTTGGTGATAAACGACATCGTCTATGCCGAGCTTTCGGTTGGCCATCGTCGGTTCCAAGACGTGGACGCGTTGATCGCCAGGATGGGCATCACGATGTCCGCGATTCCGCGTCGCGGGCTCTTTCTGGCTGGGAAGGCATTCCAACGCTACCGCCGTCTCGGCGGAACGAGGAACGGCGTGCTCGCCGCCTTCTTCATCGGTGCCCATGCCGTCGTTACCGACACATCCTTAATTACCCGCGACCCGCGGCGTTACCTCGCTTACTTCCCGGGCATCGAGCTGATTACGCCCAGCCTCAACTAAAACGCGGCGCAGGCGTCGCGGGTGATGATGCCGACCGATTGCTGGCGGTATCGCATCTTGTAGGCGTCGATCACTGCGGATAACCGCGGCGCGAGATCGGGGGCACGCCGGGCAGCGACCAGCACGATCTTCGTGCGCTCGCGTGTGATCTCACGGGTTCCCGGATTTTGCCACTGCCCGTCGCCATCAAAGACAGTGAAGCCATCGGGGAAGTTGGGCGTGACGATTTCGCCGGCGAAGGCGCGCCACTCGGCCTCGGTCAGCGGCGCCCGCCCGCGGATGTTGCGACCGAAGAACAGCTCGGCGACGAGCATCCGCTGCTCCGACGGCAGCACGCAGGCATAGGGTTGCGCCGGTGGCGGTGGCGCTGCCGACGGCGCAGCGCAGGCCGCCAAATTCAACAGCAGAATCGCCGGGGTCAGCTTTGTGAGAGGTTCACCAACCCGACCCCTTGGCCGGGCTCGACCCGGCCATCCACGTCTTAGCCATGCCATCGTGATTTCTCTACGACGTGGATGCCCCGATTAAGTCCGGGCAAGCGACTTTTAGACACTACTCCGCCGCTTGCCGCGGAGCGGCCGGCTCAACCTTGGCAGCGCAGAATTTGTATTCCGGGATCTTGCCGAATGGGTCGAGCTGTGGGTTGGTCAACACATTGGCGGCGGCCTCTGCAAAGCAGAACGGGATGAACACCATGCCGGGCGCGACCGCGCTGTCGCTGCGCGCCTTCAATTCAATCGTGCCGCGCCGCGTTGTCACCCGGATCGGGTCGCCGGCGATAATGCCGAGGCGGCGCAACTCCACCGGCGCTAGGCTCGCCACCGCCTCGGGTTCGATCTCGTCAAGCACGGCGGCGCGCCGGGTCATCGCGCCGGTATGCCAGTGTTCGAGCTGGCGGCCGGTGGTCAGCACCATCGGGTATTCGGTATCGGGCTCCTCGGCTGGCGGAATGATATCCGCCGGCACCAGCCGCCCACGGCCGCTCGCGGTCGGGAAGCCGTCGCCGAAGACGATCTCGTTGCCGGGCTGGTCTTCGCCGTCGCACGGGTAGGTGACCGAATCTTCGCGCTCGAGCCGTTCCCAGGTGATGTTGTCGAGCGAGGGCATCGCCAGCTTCATCTCGGCGAACACGTCGCGCGGATGGCCGTAGGACCAGTCGAGCCCCATCCGCCGGGCGATCTCCTGGATCGTCTCCCAGTCGAGTCGAGCATTGCCCGGCAACGGTAGCGCGGTGCGGCCCATCTGCACCTGGCGGTTGGTGTTGCTGACGGTACCGTCCTTCTCCGGCCAGGCCGAGGCGGGGAGAACGACATCGGCATATTTCGCGGTTTCGGTCAGGAAGATGTCCTGCACCACGAGATGTTGGAGATGAGCGAGCGCCGCGCGGGCGTGCTCGACATCGGGGTCGGACATCGCCGGGTTCTCGCCCATGACGTACATGCCCTTGATCTCGTCGCGATGCACCGCGTCCATGATCTCGACAACGGTCAGCCCGCGCTTGTCATCGAGCGGCGTCTGCCACAGGGCCTCGAATTTTGCGCGCACCGCCGTACCCTCGACCGATTGATAATCCGGGTAGAACATCGGGATCAGCCCGGCATCCGAGGCGCCCTGAACGTTGTTCTGTCCGCGCAACGGGTGCAGCCCGGTCCCCGGCCGGCCGACCTGCCCGGTGATCAGCGCCAGCGCGATCAGGCAGCGCGCATTGTCGGTGCCGTGAACATGCTGCGAAATGCCCATGCCCCAAAAGATGATCGCCGCCTCGGCGCGGGCATAGGTGCGCGCGACATGGCGCAGAGTCGCAGCGTCGATGCCGCAGATCTCCGACATCTTTTCCGGCGAGTAGTCGCGGACATGCTCGCGCAACGCCGCGAAATCCGCAGTGTGGGCCTGGACGTACTGCTTGTCGTAGAGGTCTTCCTCGATGATTGTGTGAAGAAATGCGTTGAGCATCGCGACGTCGCGCCCGGGGTTGAAACGCAGCGTTCCCGCCGCGTACCGCACCAGCCCCTGCCCGCGCGGGTCCATCACAAAGACCTTGGCGCCGCGCTTCGCGGCCTGCTTGAAAAAGGTCGCGGCCACCGGATGGTTCTCGGTCGGCCGCGCCCCGATAACGATGATCACGTCGGCATCGTTCGCCGCGGTAAACGGCGCGGTCACGGCGCCCGAGCCGATCCCCTCCATCAACGCGGCAACCGAGGACGCATGGCACAGCCGCGTGCAATGATCGACATTGTTGCTGCCAAACCCGGTGCGCACGAGCTTCTGGAACAGATAGGCTTCTTCATTCGAGCCCTTGGCCGAGCCGAACCCGGCGAGCGCGCGCTTGCCGTCGTGGTCGCGGATCTGTCTCAGGCCCGCGGCGGCGCGGTCGAGCGCCTCTTCCCAAGTCGCCTTGCGGAAATGGGTGTACGGGTTGGCCGGGTCGATCGCGACATCACCCTTCGCCACCCCGTCCTTACGGATCAGCGGCTCGGTCAGCCGGTCGGAATGGTGCACGTAATCGAAGCCGAAGCGGCCCTTGACGCAGAGCCGATTATGGTTGGCCGGCCCGTCCTTCCCGTCGACCGCGACGATGCGGTCGTCCTTGATCTTGAAGATCAGCTGGCAGCCGACGCCGCAATAGGGGCAGACGCTCTCGACCTGGCGGTCCGGGGCGTTGGCGTAGACGCCGTTGTCGTCGACCAGGCTCGCCGGCATCAAGGCGCCGGTCGGGCAGGCCTGGACGCATTCGCCGCAGGCGACGCAGGTCGAATTCCCCATCGGGTCGTCGAAATCGAACACGATCTTTTCGTGCCAGCCGCGCCCGGCCATGCCGATGACATCGTTGACCTGGACCTCGCGGCAGGCCCGCACGCACAGATTGCACTGGATGCACGCGTCGAGCTGCACCGCCATCGCCGGATGGCTGCGGTCAGGCGCCACTGGGGCGCGCCGCGGGAAACGGCTGTCGCTGATGTCGAGCGCGCCGGCCCATTGCCACAGACGCGATCCCGGGTCATGCGCCGCCGCGCGGTCCGGCTGGTCGCCGACCAGGAGCTCGAAGACGAGGCTCCGCGAGGCTTTCGCCCGCTCGCTCGCCGAATGCACCTTCATCCCCGACGTTGGCGGGCGGATGCACGAGGCGGCGAGCACCCGTTCGCCCTCAACTTCGACCATACAGGCGCGGCAATTGCCGTCGGCGCGGTAGCCGGGCTTGGGCAGCCAGCACAGATGCGGGATCTCGACGCCCTGGCGGTTCGCCACCTGCCAGATCGTCTCGCCCGGCTGGGCTTCGACCTCGGCGCCGTCGAGAAAAAAGCGGATCGGCTCGGTCATCTCGGCTCTCCCTTCGGAGATCGCCAGCTTCGCGCCAATTTAAAGACCGCATTCCCGGCGAAAGCCGGGACCCACTTGTCAACCAGCGCGGCCGCTTCTGGGTGGGTCCCGGCTTTCGCCGGGAATGCGGTCTTTGAAATCATTTCAGGTCCTCGCGGAAATGCTTCAGCACCAGCTTGACCGGGTTCATCGCCGCCTGCCCTAGCCCGCAGATCGACGCGTCGCCCATAACCCGCGCCAGATCGGCGAGCAGCGCATCGTCCCAGTGCGGCTCATTCATCAGCGCGACCGCCTTTTCGGTGCCGACCCGGCACGGCGTGCATTGCCCGCAGCTCTCATCCTCGAAAAAGCGCAGGAGGTTGAGCGCCACATCCTTCATGTCGTCCTGGTTGGAGAGCACGATGACCGCGCCCGAGCCGGTAAAGCAGCCCTCGCTTTCAAGCGTGCCGAAATCCAAGGGGATGTCGGCGAGCGCGGCCGGCAGGATGCCGCCCGAGGCGCCGCCCGGCAGGTAGCCCTTGAAGGCGTGGCCGTCGGCCATGCCGCCGCAGAATTCCGCGATCAGCTGTCGCGCGGTGATTCCGGCCGGGGCGAGCTTGACGCCGGGCTCTTTCACCCGTCCCGACACCGAGAACGTGCGCAAACCTTGCCGCCCGTTGCGGCCCTGGCCGGTGAACCAGTCCGGGCCCTTCTCGACGATGTCGCGCACCCAGTAGAGCGTCTCGACATTGTTGATGAGGGTCGGGCGGCCGAAGAGGCCGACCTGCGAGGGAAAGGGCGGCTTGTGCCGCGGCAGGCCGCGCTTCCCTTCGATGCTTTCGAGCATCGCCGATTCCTCGCCGCAGATATAGGCGCCGGCGCCGCGCCGCAGATGGATCTTGGCGTGCGGCATGAGCCCGGCTGCCTCGACCGCGGCGAACTCCTTCTCCAGGATCGTCCGGCATTGCGGGTACTCGTCGCGCAGATAGACGTAGACCGCCTCGGCCTCGACCGCCCAGGCGGCGATCAGCATCCCCTCGATAAAGCGGTGCGGGTCGGTTTCGAGGAAATAGCGGTCCTTGAAGGTGCCGGGCTCGCCCTCGTCGGCATTGACCGCGAAGAGGCGCGGTTTCGGCTCCTGGCGCACAAAGCGCCATTTGCGCCCGGTCGGGAAACCGGCGCCGCCGAGCCCGCGCAGCCCCGAGCTTTCGAGGGAAGCGATCACCTCCTCGACCGGCCGCGCGCCGGAAAGGCAGGCTTGCAGCAGCCCATAGCCGCCGCCGGCGCGGTACTGGTCGAGGCCGGGATAGGCGGGGATCGCGGGGTGGGTATCCCCCGCCACAACCGCGGCGGCGACGCTGGCGATCGTGGCGTTCTCGTGCAGCGCATGGCCGATCGCGACGACCGGCGCCTTGTCGCAGCCGCCCATGCACGGTGCCCGCACCACGCGCACCCCATCGCCCAGCTGGCCGCCGAGGCGGGCGCGCAGATCATCGAGGAGCCGCTCGCCGCCATCGAGCGCGCACGAAAGGCTGTCGCACACCCGCACGGTCAGCGGCGGGGGCGGCGCCTCGTCGTCCATGACGATGTCGAAATGCGCGTAGAACGAGGCGACTTCGTAAACCTCGGTCAGCGCGAGGCGCATCTCCTCGGCCAGGGCCACGAGATGGCGGGCATGCAGGCAGCCGAAATGGTCCTGCAGCAGATGCAGGTGCTCGATCAACAGGTCGCGGCGGCGCTCGTGCTCCCCGATGAGCGCCGCGACCTCGGCGAGCGCGGCGGGGTCGACCTGGCGGCCCTTCGGGTGATCGGGCCCGCGCTGCCGCCCCGCGCCGGGATGGATGCGCCGATCGTGGTGGGATGATCCACTATGCATGCTGACACGCTGCACGCTCGCCGTGCGTCCTTCGAGACGCGCCCTTCAGGCGCTCCTCAGGATGAGGATAAATTATTGGTGGCATTAAGAAAATACCTCATCCTGAGGAGCCGGTTCCGCCGGCGTCTCGAAGGACGCACGGCGCTGATCCCGCGGCAGCCCGCTACACCGCCCCGTCTTCGTGCAGCTTGCCGATATCGCCCTCGCCGTAGCCGAGCCAGCCCAGCACCTCGTCAGTGTGCTCGCCCAGGAGCGGCGAGCGCTTCACCTCGGCCGGCGAGTCGGAGAGGTTGATCGGCGAGCCGACCTGGACATAGCGCCCGCGGGTCGGGTGGTCGAGTTCGACCAGCATGCCGCGTCCGTAGAGCTCCTTGTCTTCGTAGATGTCCTTCATCGAGAGGATCGGACCGCACGGGATATCGAATTCGTTCAACACCGCCATGACCTCGAACTTGGTCTTGGTCCTGGTCCATTCCTCGATCATCGTAAAGCATTCCGGGATCTTCGGCAGCCGCGCCGCCGGGGTCGCGTAACCGGCGTCGGCGATCAGCTCCTCGCGGCCAATGATTTTCATCAACGGCTCCCAGCAGGGCGGCTGGATGATGACGTAGATGTAGTCGTTGGGGCCGCCCGGCGCACAGCGCAGGGCAGCGCCGGGCTGGCCGCCGCCCGAGGCGTTGCCGGCGCGCGGCACGGCGTCGCCGAATTCCTTGTTCGGGTATTCCGGCAACGGCCCCTTCGCGATGCGCTGCTGGTCGCGCATCTTGACCCGGCACAGATTGAGCACCGAGTCGGTCATCGCCACCTCGACGCGCTGGCCCTTGCCGGTACGCTCGCGCTGGAAGAGGGCGGCGAGGATGCCCGAGACGAGATGCACCCCGGTGCCGCTGTCGCCGATCTGGGCGCCGGTCACGGTCGGCGGGCCGTCGTCCCAGCCGGTCGTGCTCGCCGCGCCGCCCATGCATTGCGCGACATTCTCATAGGCCTTGAAATCGGCGTAGCGGCCCGGCCCGAACCCCTTGATCGAGGCATAGATCACCCGCGGGTTTAGCTCCTGGAAGCGCGCCCAGGTGAAGCCCTGGCGGTCGAGGACTCCCGGACCGAAATTCTCGACGACCACGTCGCAGCGGCGGACCAGCTCTTCGAGCACCTTCTTGCCGCCGGGCGATTTCAGATTGATCGTGATCGAGCGTTTGTTGGAGTTCAGCATCGTGAAGTAGAGGCTGTCCGCGCCCTTCACGTCCTGCAGCTGGCCGCGGGTGATGTCGCCGCGGCCGGGCATCTCGACCTTGATCACATCGGCGCCCATCCAGGCCAACAGCTGGGTCGCGGTCGGCGCCGCCTGGACATGGCCGAGATCCAAGATGCGCACCCCTTCGAGAGCTTTGCTCATTTCCCAACTCGCTTCCATTTTCGTCATGGCCGGGCGTGACCCGGCCATCCACGTGGATGCCCGGCACAAGGCCGGGCATGACGCTGAGGGTCTATTTGTACATCGTCTGGTTCATCGTGCCAGGCGCACCGTGCCCAGCGCTCGTATCGAGAAAGTCGCCGTGCTGCTCGACATGCGCGGCGAGCCCCAGCGTGTGCTCGCGCGCCAGGCGCTCGGCCAGCTCAGGGTCGCGCCCTTCGAGCGCCTCGATGATCCTGAAATGGTCGGTAATCGACCGCGCCGCGCGGTTGTCCTGGTGGATCGTGATCTTGCGGATCGCCCGCATGTGGATAAACAGGTTCTCCGTCATCTCGGTGAGCATGGCGCAGCCGCTCATCTTGATGATCGCCTGATGAAAGGCGATGTTCGCATCGGAATACTCGGCGAGCCGCTCGCCGCCGTTATCCCCGCGGAACGCATCCATCAGCCCGTGCAGCTCGGCGAGATCGGCAGTGGAGGCCCGCTCGGCCGCGAGCCGCGCCGCCATGCTCTCGAGCGCGGCCATGACCGTGATCATCTCGACGATCTCGCGCTTCGTCTTGCGCACGACAAAGATGCCGCGGCGCGGGAGGGTCCGGACAAAGCCTTCCTGCTCCAGGAGGGTCATCGCCTCGCGGATCGGCGTGCGGCTGACCCCGAGCCCCTCCGACAGCCGCCGCTCGTCGAGCCGGATTTCCCGCGCGTGGTCATAGATGTCCATCGCGCAAATCGCCCGCTTCAAGGCGGCATAGGCTTCCTTGCGGAAGCTGGTGCCGGTATCCAGCCGCGGCATATCGAGGGTGGCGCTGGGGCGTGGGCTGACCTCGGGCATGACCGAGATATACGGTATACCAGAGAGGCCCGCAACCGGCTTTTCCGAGCCGGAGTGCGCTCGCGCGCAGATATTGCCGGGGATACCCTGGAAAATCCTGGGTGTCGTTGTCGCCACGCGCGAAGGCGACTTGGTCCGTCGCGCTCGTCGCCAGGTTCGTGATGTCGTAGCTCATTGCCATCCCACGTCACGAAGCCGTCGCTGTCATTTTCTCTCCACCCATTCCTTGAACTGCGTTGTTTCTATGGATGGGTAATTCTCGGTTTCGTCGCTCAGAGTGATCTCTAGAAGGCTGGTAGCTCCTATCCAGAGAGCTTTTTCCATCGTGACGGGAACGCCGCTTCGCTGTGTCTCGCCAATCGCGGTTACTCGTTGCCCGATTGTCGAGGGTAGCCCCTGACTCCAGCGGAGATTGCGGACGCCCATGTCACGCATCTGTTGTTCCCCTACGCGTTTAAGCTGGTCGATGACGTCACCCTGCGAAGACGGGATGCTCACACAGATTGCACCTATGTAAGGGAGGCCGAACTCCTCGCGCGTCTCGGCCTTCGGCGTTGAAAGACCACCCTGTGTCGTGATCGTTATCTGCGGCTCATGCGGGAAAATTACGCGATACTCGCAATTCGGCGGACTCCAAGGATAGCCGACGCGGTATTCTGCCACCAACGCCACTTTATCCGTGTATTTCTTGCTAAGAAAAAAGGTGGAAGGGTCAGCGCTCAGGAACCCCTCACAGATGCTAACCAACTCGGCCTGCGTCTGATTTCGGGTCTGCTGCTGCAACTCTTTGAAAATCATCTGATCGAATTGAGCCTGAAACTCGACCCGCTTCGCTTTTCCCTCCTGTATTTCAACAGCGGCCAGCCACTTTTCTTTCACGAGCCTGGAAATTCCTCTGTTGGCCTGATCCACCTTATCGCGAATCTCGTTGAATCTCGCTGAGCGGTCAGGGAAAACTCGCGCACACCGATTGAAGTAGATCCGTGTGCCGCGATCAGCACCCACAAGGTAGCCGGCGGCCTCCGCAGCCTTATTCATCGATGCCCGATCCTCAGCGACCGCGCCAACCGATGCCAGAATGACAAGCGATGACGCAATGAGCCCGATTGTGCGGCGCGCCGAAATCACTGGCGCGATCCCAAAGCGGCTCTAGCCCCTTCGAGCACAGCCAGCCAGATGCTGTGAAGCTGAAGCTCGGCGACTGCAACGCGTGCGGCTCGACGTACGGCTAGTTCAGCATCCACCATGTCTCGAAGCTGATCTATGTGGGCTTGATTGCCGTGCGCGGCGAGCGACCGAGCGATGTCACCTGCGGCCGTGCGCGGATCGGTTTGCGTCGCTTCGGCAAGGTTGCGAAGACGTTGCCAGCTATGGGCAACATCGACCGGGATGCTCGCATCCATATGGCCCTGGTATAGTCGCGCGCACTTCAAGCCATATACGCCCGGTTGGTTCCACAAAATTCAAATCGGGCGTTGAGCAGCAAGGGTAGGGCGCGTGAGCGCCGCGTAATGTAGGGTGGAAAAGCGCAGCGCATTCCACCAAGCTGGCATCGACTGTCGGCGGAATGCGCTTCGCTTTTCCGCCCTACGATTTGGGAACCGGGGAGCGATAATGAGCGCAGCGGATATGACCGACGGCTTTCACCTGGTGGTGGAGGCTCTCAAGCTGAACGGCATCGATACGATTTTTGGGGTGGCCGGTATCCCGATCACCGATCTGCTGCGCCTGGCACAGAATGAAGGCATTCGTTACCTCGGCTTCCGCCACGAGCAGTCGGCCGGGAACGCCGCGGCGATTGCCGGGTATCTGACGCAAAAGCCGGGCATCTGCATGACCGTCTCGGCCCCCGGCTTCCTCAACGGGCTGGTCGCGCTGGCCAACGCCACGACCAACTGTTTCCCGATGATCCTGATCAGCGGGTCGAGCGACCGGGCGATCGTCGATCTCGAGCAGGGCGATTACGAGGAGATGGACCAGCTGAGCGCCGCCAGGCCCTACGCCAAGGCGGCCTACCGGATCAACCGGCCGCAAGACATCGGCATCGGCATCGCGCGGGCGATCCGCGCCGCCGCATCGGGGCGCCCGGGCGGCGTCTATCTGGACCTGACCGCCGAGGTGCTCGGCTCGGCCCTCGACAAGGAAACCGCGAAGAAATCGCTGGTGAAGGCCGTCGACCCGGCCCCGCCGCAGCCCCCGGCACCGGAATCGGTCGCGCGCGCCATCGACCTCCTGGCGACCGCGCAACGCCCCCTCGCGATCCTCGGCAAGGGCGCCGCCTATGCCCGGGCCGACGCGGAGATCCGCTCGTTCCTGGAGACGACGGGCATCCCGTTCCTGCCGATGTCGATGGCCAAGGGTCTCCTGCCCGACGACCATCCGCAATCCGCCGCCGCCGCCCGTTCGTTTGCGATTGGCCAGGCCGATGTCGTGATGGTGGTGGGCGCGCGCCTCAACTGGCTCCTGTCGCACGGCAGGCCGCCCTTGTGGTCCGAGGACACGCGGATTGTGCAGGTCGACATCTCGGCGACCGAGATCGACAGCAACCGGGCGATCGCCGCCCCGGTCGTCGGCGACATCAAGAGCGTCTTCGCAGCGTTCAACGCCGCGCTCAAGCCCGGACAGATCAAGCGCCAGGCGGCCTGGCTCGACGAGATGGGCAAACGCAAAACGCAGAATGTCGAGCGCATGGCGGCGCGCCTTAACGCCGATCCGACCCCGATGAATTTTTCGTCCGCCTTGCGCGCCGTGCGCAACGCGCTCGCCACCCAGCCCGATGTCTATATCGTCAACGAAGGCGCCAACACGCTCGACTTCGGCCGCAACGTCATCGACATGGATAAGCCCCGCCACCGCCTCGACAGCGGCACCTGGGGCGTCATGGGCATCGGCATGGGTTATGCCATCGGCGCGGCCGCGGTGACCGGCAAACCGGTCGTCGCGATCGAGGGCGACAGCGCCTTCGGCTTCAGCGGCATGGAGATCGAGACGATCTGCCGCTACGAGCTGCCGGTGACGACGATCATCTTCAACAACAACGGCGTCTACCGCGGCGATGCGCCCGGCAGCGCCTATTCGCCGACCGGACTCCTGCGCGACGCGCGCTACGAGAAGATCATCGAGGCGTTCGGCGGCGCCGGCTATCACTGCACCGACACGCCCGGCCTGACCCGGGCTTTGACCGAGTCGCTCGCCTCGGGCAAGCCGGCGCTGATCAACGCCGTCATCGACCCGACCGCCGGCACCGAGAGCGGCCACATTCAGAGCCTAAACCCGCGGAGCGCCGTCGCCCAGAAGCCTTCAGGCTGACTGCAACCTTTCCAGGGCGCGGTCCTCGATCGCGATACGGCGCAGGATCAGCGCAAGGTTCAAGGCGGAAAACACCAGCGCAATCGACACCGCGCCGAAGGCGAGTGGCAATACTGCGATCTCGGCGGTGACGATCGTGTAGTTGGGATGACGCAGCCAGCGGTACGGCCCGCTGTGCACCAGAGGCGCGCCGGGCAGCACGATGATTCGAGTGGTCCACCGCCGGCCGAGCGTCGCGATGACCCACAGCCGGCCGAGTTGCGGCAGCGCGAAGACCCCGAGCAGCGGCCAGGACGGCGCGGCATCCGGTAGCACCAGCAGATAGAGGCTGAGAAGCCAGCCGCCATGCAGCAGGACGAACCAGGGATAGCCTCGTCGATCTATCTCGACCGCACCCGTTGCGCGCAGCCAGCGCGTATTCTGCGCCGCAAAAGCCAGCTCGGCCAGGCGCTGCAGGGCGACAAGGCCGAGCACCGCGTAAAGGACGCTCACCCCTGGCTCAGCACCGCAAAGCCGGCGGTGAAACCGGGGCCAAGCGCGGTGATCAGCGCGCATTCCCATTTCTGTGCGAGCATCCGCTCTAGCACGAACAGCACGCTTGCCGCGGACATGTTGCCGTAGTCGCGCAGCACGGCCCGCGCATCGTCCAACGCGCCGGGACCGAGCCCAAAGGCGTCCTCCAGTGCACCGATCACCTTGGGACCGCCGGGATGGCAGACAAAGCGGTCGATATCGCCGAGCGACAAACCGTGACGGCCGAGGAAGTCGCGCGCCGCCGCGCCCATTCTCTCGATGACGAGCCGCGGAATGTCGCGCGAGAAGACCGGCTTCAGCCCGTCCTCCGCGACCTCCCAGCCCATGATGTCGAGGGTTTGCGGCCAGGTGTGCTCGCCGCCGGCAATCACCGCCGGTCCCGCGCCGCCGCAGTGCAGCAGCGCCGCCGCAGCGCCGTCGCCGAACAACGCGGCGGCGACGATGTTGCTCCTCGCTCGGTCGCCGCGGCGGAAGGTCAGCGTGCACAATTCGACAACGAGGAAGAGCACGGCCCTGTCGGGCATCGCCGCCGCGAGCGTCGCGGCGCGCGCGAGGCCGATGACACCGCCGGCGCAGCCGAGCCCAAAGATCGGCAGCCGCTGCACCGTCGGCGCGAAGCGCATCCGTTCGATCAGCAGCGCATCGAGGCTTGGGGTGGCGATCCCGGTCGTCGATACGACGACGATCGCACCGATCTCCGAGGATCGCATGCCGGCGCGGTCGAGGGCGCGGCCGGCGGCGCTCTCGAGCAGTTCGAGCGCGGTCGCGAGATAGCGCCGGTTGCGCTCCGGCCAGCCATGCGGCTCGTCGAACCAGTCGAGCGGCACCGAGGAGTAGCGCCGGCGAATCTCGCTGCTGGCAAAAACCGGCAACAGCCGGTCGAGACCCGCGGCGCCTGCGAACAGCCGCTTGGCCCGCTCGACCACCGCTTCCTGGTCGAGCGGATATGTCGGAACGGCGGTGGCGAGGGCAACCAGATTTGCGGTGGGCATCGGTGACTCCAAGCGCGGCACCCGGGCGACCGTGCTGCTCTAAAACGCTACGGCCCCGGTTAATTATACCGCACCATGAGCTTTCCCAATCACGATTTCGCGAGCCATTCCCGCGAAACGAATATGGTCTGTCATTGCGAGGAGCGCAGCGACGACACTATCTCATGACTGAATTATCGAGGAGCCGGGAATGACCGACGCCGCGCATCAGAGCCTCGTTCGCGACCAGTTCACCCGTCAGGCGACGCCGTTTAGCACCGCCGCGCCGATTGCCGAGACCGGAGCTCTGGCCATGATCGTCGCCGCCGCCGAGGCCGGCCCAGACGATCTGGTGCTCGATGTCGCTTGCGGCGGCGGCATCGTGGTGTGCGCCTTCGCCCCGGTCGTCAAACACGCGATCGGGATCGACATGACCCCGGCGATGCTGGAGCGCGCTCGCCATCTCGCCGCCGAGCAGGGCTTCACCAACGTCGCCTGGCATGAGGGCGATGTCGCACGCCTGCCCTTTCCGGACGGCGCGTTTTCGATCGTCGTCACCCGGTTCGCGGTGCACCATTTCCCCGACCCGCGAGCGGTGTTGCGCGAGATGGTGCGCGTCTGCGCGCCGGGAGGACGGGTCGTCGTCGTCGACACCTATGCGTCACCCGACCCCGCGAAGGCCGCCGAATTCAATCGGCTCGAATTGCTGCGCGACCCGTCGCATGCGCGATGCTTGCCGCTCGCCGAGCTGACAGGGTTGTTCCGCGCTGTCGAGCTAGCCGAGCCGCGGGGAAAGTTCTACGAACTGCGCGACACGGTCAAAAACCTCCTGGCGCGCTCGTTCCCAAACCCAGGCGACGAAGAAAAGATCATCGACCTGTTCGCCGCGTCGATCGCCGACGATCGCCTCGGCATTCCGGTGCAGCGCGACGGCGACACGCTCCGTTACGCCTATCCCGTCGCAATCCTCGCGGCTGAGCGGGGCTGAGGATCGCGGCCCGGGTCGATGCACCGAGCAATCTTCCGTTCCGGCTTGCGTCGGCTCGGGTTAACATCGCGCCCGGGGATGATCCGTGCAGCGAGCGAGGGCACCGATGCCGTCCGATTCCAGAGTTCGCTTGTCAGTTCCACATGATTGGCATTCGAAGGACTACGTCACCGATTGGATCGCCCATGATGTCGCGCGCGATCCGGTGCGCCGGCCGCGGCTGCGCGAGATGCTCGCCACGGCGCCGTTGGCGCGCGATGCGCGGGTCGCCGTGCTCGATGTCGGCGCCGGGTACGGCGCGGTGACCGAGGAGTTGCTGCAGGTGTTCCCGGCGGCCGAGGTCACCTTGCAGGATTATTCGGATCCGATGCTGGCCGAGGCGCGCCAACGCCTGGCCCCTCATGCCGCGCAGCTGCGCTATGTCACCTGCGACCTCACCGATCCGGGATGGCCCAGCGCCGTCGGCGGCCCGTTCGATCTCGCGACCTCGGCGATCTGTCTGCACAATCTCGGCGATTACGGCAAGATTTACGCCTGCTACCGCGCGATCCACGATCTGCTCAAGCCGGGCGGCTGGTTTTTCGACTACGACCTGTTCTTCAACGGCGTCGAGCCCCATCTCGAGGCGATGCGCAAGGCTGGGTTCGCGCCTGTCGAATGCCGCTGGCAGGAGGATCGGCACGCGATCGTCGCCGCCGCGCGAGCGTAACGACTGGAGCAACGCGCATGAAATTCGGATTGTTCGGCGGCGCCCGGGCGCGCGGCGGCCCGGCTGGCGACAGCGCGGGCTACCACGATTTCATCAAATATGTGGTCGCCGCCGAAGAGCTCGGGTTTTCGAGCGTGTTTCTGGTCGAGCACCATTTCACCGGGTTCGGCCAGGTCTCGGCGTCACTAAACCTGCTGAGCTATTTGGCCGCGCGCACCGAGAAGATCCGCCTCGGCACCGCGGTCGTCGTCCTGCCCTGGCACAATCCGGCGCTGGTCGCCGAACAGGCGGCGACGCTCGATCTGTTGTCGAATGGGCGGCTCGATTTCGGCGTCGGCAAGGGCTATCGGCCCTATGAATTTTCCGGATTCTGCATCCCGCAGGACGAGGCCACCGCGCGCTTTGACGAGGCGATCCAGATGATTCGCCAAGCGTGGACCAGTAAAGGCCGGTTTTCCTTTGACGGCACGTGGTGGCATTACGACAACATCGTCGTCGAGCCGGCGCCGATCCAGCAGCCGCATCCGCCCTTATGGCTGGGCGCCGGCAGCGCCGAATCGATCCGCCGCGCGGCGCGCGAGGGTTACAATCTGCTGCTCGACCAGATCGCGCCCATTGATCTGATCATCGAGCGGGTGCGCACCTTCCGCGAAGAATGCCAGAGCATCGCTCGGCCCTACGACCCGATGATGGTCGGCGTCACCCGCGGGCTGCAGATCGTCCACAACGAGGAAGAGCGCAAACGCGCGATCCTGACCCGCCGGGAGGTGCTGAAGAATATCGGCGACCTCGCGCGCGGCCCCGACGCCGAGCGCTATCACCAGATCAAGGACGATCCCGACGCTTTCGAGCTCGACGACGCGCCGCTGCTCGGCACCCCGGAGGAGATCATCCTCCGGCTGAAGCGGCTCGAGGCCGGCGGCGTGCGGAACGTGCTGTTCGCCGCGCCCGGCGCCTCGGTCGCCGGTTTGCGCACCTTTGCCGAGGAGATCATGCCGGCCTTCGAGGCGAGCCCGATGGTGCTGGCGCAGGTATAAGCAGGGCGGCGAACCCCACCGCCCTAATCAGGCAGCCGCACCCGCTTCAGCGGGACGGTCTCCTCATCCTCGTTGGCTTGGTATTTGATCGGACATTTACCCTCGGCGACCGGCGTGTTGATGACCCTGGCTGGGTACCAGGCGCCATCGTTCTCGACCAACACCTTGTCGCCGCCGCTGCATTTGGCGATCGGTTTGCCCGGACCGTCGATCGACCAGGGCAGGGTTTCGCCAGGCCCGAAGGCGACTTCGTCGTCGGTCCCACCGCCATCGATCCGGGCGATGCATTTGTCGCCCGATGGGGCGGCTTCGCGTACCGTCGCGGCCCACCACGCCTCCTCCTGCTTGACAAAGAAGCGCGCTCCCGGGGTACAGCCGAGCTTCGCCTCAGCCTGCGCGGGGTTGGCAGCGGCGGGCGCCGCCGGCGCCTGGGGCCGGGTGCCGGCATAGGACACCACAATCCCCAAGGCCGCGATCGCCTCGTCCGGCTTGGTCATGCCGGCAAGCGCGGCGGCGGAGGTTTTGTCCGGCGGGTTGAAGGTCAACCGCAATGGTCCGTTCGGCTGTTTGTAATCCTCGAGATACGAGCCGAGCGCGTCGAGCACGCCAAGCGTTGCGGTCTGCTGACCGGCTCGCAAGGCATCGAGCATCCCTCTGCTCGTCGCGACCAGCGCCGCCGGCTCCATGCCCAGCATCTTTGCGGCGGCCGGCAGCACCCTGCCGAGCAGCGAGCGGTCCTCGAAGACCAGGCTGGCAGTGCGCAGCGTCGCATCGTTCATCGCCGCCTCGGGCTTGTCGACCGATTCGGCGCTGACCCCGTCGACGATCATCGACAGCTCGATCCGGCCAAGTCCGTTGAGATCGAGGTCGAGGCGGTTGAGCGTCATCGTCTTCTTTTCCGGATCGAGCCGGTAATCGAGCTGGAAATCGGCGGTGATCTTGTCGGTGCCGGCCAGTTCGCCGAGGTCGATGCCGGCGGCCGGTTTGGCTGCGATGACGATGCCCTCCACCCGCATCTTGATGAAATGGGGTGGCGTCTTCTTGTCGAGCGCAGCGAAGTCGAAATCCTTGACCGTAATTCGCTTGATCTCAATCGGCTCGGCCTTGCCACCCGGGGTCTTGTCCGGCGGCGTCAGCACCACGCCTTCGAGGACAAAACCATTGTCGCCGAGCGCCTTGGCGCTTTTGTAGGTGAGCGCTCCGGCCGGCGCCTGCTTCATCGCCCCTTTGAAGCTGCTCAGGCCATCGGCGGTGGCGGGCAAAGCCAGAACGCTGTAAATGAGGCTCGCGGCCGCGAGCCGACCCAATACGCGATTCATCGATACCCGGCTCCCCGACGCCAGCCAACCCGCAGTTGCCCGGCTACTCTATCGACAGGGTTCAGGCCCGCGCAACTCGGCCCCTGTTGCGCCCGCGATGTGACACTGCGCCGGGTGCCGCCTAGACGACGTGCTCCGGGGTCAGGGCGCAGATTTCGGCGCTGTCGGCCAACTCGATCTGGATCGTCGCGTGATGAATGCCAAACTGCCCGTCGAGCTCACGGCCGAGCCGGCTGAGCACGGCATCGCCCGGATGGCCGCCCGGCATGACCAGGTGGCAGGTCAGCGCGGTCTCGGTCGTGCTCATCCCCCAGATATGCAGATCGTGTATCGCCGCGACACCGGGCAGCGCCGCGAGATGGGCGCGCACCGCCATCGCGTCGATCCCCTCCGGGACCGCGTCGAGGGCGAGGCCGGTCGCATCCTTGATCAAGCCCCAGGTGCCGTAGATGATCACCGCCGAGACAACGAGGCTGACTGCGGGATCGAGCCAGGACAGCCCGGTCAGCGCAATGGCGATACCGGCGATGACGACCCAGGCCGCGACCAGCGTATCGGCCATCAGGTGCATAAAGGCGCTTTTGATGTTGAGGTCTTGGTCCCGGCCTCGCGCGAACAACAGCGCCGTTGCGCCGTTGACAACGATGCCGATCGCCGCGACCCAGGCGATCGCGCCGCCGGAGACCGGGATCGGATGCAACAGCCGCCACAGCGCTTCCCAGGTGATCCCACCGGTGATGACGAGAAGGACGATCGCGTTGGCGAGCGCGGCGAGAATGGAGCTCGACCTGAGGCCATAGGTGAAGCGTTGGCTCGGCTGGCGCCGGCTCAGGACGGTCGCGCCCCAGGACAGCGCGAGCCCCAGCACGTCGCCCAGATTGTGCCCGGCATCGGCCAACAGCGCGAGCGACCCCGAAACGAGGCCAACACCGGCTTCCGCCGCTACATAGGCCAGGTTGAGGGCGATGCCGATGACAAAGGCGCGGCCGTAATCGAGCGGCGCGTGCGCATGCCCGCGGGCGTTGCCGTGATCATGGGCGTGGTGATCGTGCACCAAATGCGTCCCCGCGGCGAAACTGGCGCGATGATAACGGAAACGCGGCGGCAGCAGGAGTCTTGTCCCCGCAGGTTCTTCTTCAGCAGCGCTTGACAGCGACGCCCTAGCGCGCGGGAATGCGGCACTGAGGGAGGAATCGACCCATGCTCGATGCTTATATGTATACCGGTTTGCGCAGCCCCTTTGGACGCCATGCCGGCGCGCTCGCCCGGTTGCGGCCTGACGACATGCTCGCCGGGGTGATCGCCAAGGTCGTCGCCGAGAGCGGCTTTGCCGCCGACAAGATCGAGGATGTCGTCGTTGGCTGCGCCAACCAGGGCGGCGAGGACAGCCGCTGCGTCGCGCGCCACGCCGCGCTCGTCGCCGGGCTGCCGATCGAGATCCCGGGCTCGGTGTTGCAGCGCAATTGCGGCTCGGGGCTCAACGCCATCGCCGTCGCAGCGCAAGCTATCACCTGCGGTGAGGGCGAGGTGTTCGTCGCCGGCGGGGTCGAGAGCATGAGCCGCGCCCCGTTTGTTATGGGCAAGGCCGAGAGCCCGTTCAGCCGCGACGCGCGGGTCTTCGATTCGACGATCGGCGCCCGATTCCCAAACCCCAAGGTCGAGGGCCGCTACGGCGCCGACACGATGCCGGAGACCGCCGACAACCTCGCCCGCGATTTTCAGATCACCCGAGAGGCGGCCGACATCTTCGCCGAAGGCTCGCAGCGCAAATACGCTGCCGCCAAGGCCGACAACTTTTATGACGGCGAGATCATCGCGGTCGAGGTGCCGGGTGGCCGCGCCGGGCCGGTCACGGTAGCCGAAGACGAGCACCCGCGGCCGCAGACCGACATGGCGGCGCTGACCAAATTACGGCCGCTGTTCAAGGACGGGGTCACCACCGCCGGCAACGCCTCGGGGATCAACGACGGCGCGGTGGCGATGATCGTCGCCAGCCGGAAGGCGGGCGATGCCGCCGAGGCGCGGCCGATCGCCCGCATCCTGTCGACCGGAGTCGCCGGGGTCGAGCCGCGCATCATGGGCTTCGGCCCGGTGCCGGCCGCGAAGAAGGCGCTCGAACGCGCCGGCCTCACGCTCAAGGATATCGACGTGATCGAGATCAACGAGGCCTTCGCCACGCAGGTCCTGGCCTGTCTGCGTGGGCTTGAGCTGCCGTTCGACGACAGCCGGGTCAACCCGAACGGCGGGGCGATCGCGATCGGTCATCCGCTGGGCGCTTCGGGGCCGCGCATCGCGCTGACCGCGGCGCGGCAGTTGCAGCGCACCGGCGGGCGCTATGCCCTCGTCGCGATGTGCGTCGGCGTCGGCCAGGGCATCGCCATGGTGCTCGAACGGGTGTAGCCGCTGCTTCCCTGAAATGCCCTGCTCGCCCCCGGGGGGTGCACGATAATTCGTCATTCCGTGGGCCGAGCGAAGCGAGGCAACCTGCAATCCATGCACACCGGCCCGTGGTCGTGGATTCCGGGTTCGCCGCGCCTCTCGGCGCAGGCGTGCGGGCACCGCCGGGTGGCGCATCGCGATGCGGCAGGGCGCCCGGAAAGACGGCAACCTTTGCTGCTTCTGTATAAGGCCGCCCTTGGGGAGAGGGGGATATCGGCGATGAAGATCACGATCGAACGCGTCCCGGCCCCGACACCCGACGCGCGCGCGCTGGTCGCGGAACTGGACGAGGTGCTTGGCGCCTTCTACGAGCCGGAGCAACGGCATGGCCTGTCGATCGAGCAGGTATTCGAGCCGAATGTCCGGTTTTTTGTGGGTCGGATCGGCGACGAGGCCGTCGGCTGCGGCGCGATCGCCCTGTTCGAAGGCTATGCCGAAGTAAAGCGCATGTACACGCGGGAGGCGGCGCGCGGCCGCGGGATGGGGAAAGCGCTTCTCGCTCGGATCGAGCAGGAGGTGCGCTATGCTGGAAAGCCGGTGTTGCGGCTCGAGACCGGGACCTATCAAGCAGCGGCGATCGGCCTCTACGAAGGGTCCGGGTTCCGGCCCTGTGATGCGTTCGGACATTATGCCGACCTGTCGCCGCACCAGATCGCCGCGAGCCTGTTTTACGAAAAGCCGCTATAAAGCCGTGCCATGGCGCCGCGGATCACGATGTTCAGATCGCTGCTCGGCGCCGTTTTGCTCGTTATTCTGGTGGTGGCGTCAACCCCCTCGGCGAATTCCGCGGACGCGGCGGAGCGGGTCTGGCGCGTCGGTTGGTTCGATTTAATCTTCCCAGACTTCGTTGTCGGCAAGTATGGCGATGAAATCGGCCAGTTTATAACGACCAATCATCTTCCCGCGATGACCCAGCTGCGAGGTCTGTTGGAACGCGGTGCGCTGCTTTATTACTACACGGATGTTTTGGCCCTGCGGCGGCGGGCGGCGACCTATGTCGACAAGATCGTGAAGGGGGCGAGGCCTGCCGATCTGCCGGTGGAGCAACCGAGCCGGTTTCGAGTTCATCATCAATTTGCGGGCAGCGAGCGACCTCGGACTGACGATCCCGCCCGCGCTGACGGCGTTCGGCGACGGGCTGATCGAGTGACGATGCGGTGGGGATGCCTTCTATTAGACGCATGACTTCGGTTCCGACTTTTGCCACTAGACCGAGCTTTCTCGGGATCGAGCGCGCCGATCCCACGGCTGCGATCTCCATCGCAGGCATCCCCTATGATCTCGGCACCTCGAACCGGGCCGGCGCCCGCTTTGGCCCGGCCGCGATCCGCCAGGCGAGCCGCATGCTGGTCGATGGCGACCATCCGATCGCCGGGTTGACGCCGGCCGCCGGAGATATCGCCGATATCGGCGATTTTGCCATCGCCCATGGCGAATCCAGGGCTCGCGCGCGGCGATAGAGGCGCAGGCGCGCCCGCTCAATCACCTCGTCGCATTGGGCGGCGACCACACCGTCACTCTCGGGCTGCTGCGCGCGCTGGCGTCGCGCCGCGAACCACTGGCGCTCGTTCATTTCGATGCGCATGTCGACACCTGGCCGGAAAGCTCCGGCCAGCGTTTTGGGCATGGCTCGCCGTTCTACCACGCGATCGAGGAGGGGCTTGTCGATCCGCACCGCACGATGCAGGTCGGCATTCGATCCCGATGGACAAATCGGTGCGCGACTGACCCTCGGCAAGGGCGTCACGATCCTCTTTGCCGAAGCAATACATGAAGAGGGACCGCGGGCCGCCGCCGAGCGCATCCGTGCTGTGATCGGCGCGGCGCCGGCCTATCTCAGCTTCGATGTCGATGCGCTCGACCCGGCCTTTGCGCCGGGCACCGGCACCCCCGAGATCGGCGGGCTTTTTACCTGGTAAGCGCAAGCAATATTGCGGCGCCTTGTGGGCATTGATTTCGCGGGTATGGATGTCGTCGAGGTGTCGCCGCCCTACGATCACGCTGAAATCACGGCGCTCGCCGCGGCGACCATGGCCTGGGAATATCTCGCGCTGCTCGCGCCTGCCGGGCTACGACCGATGAAACCCTCTATTTTGTCAGCGCGACAAACACACCGTCCCAGTCGGTCGCCGGCGGGTTGGCGGCGAAATAGGCGAGGCGCTCTTCGTACAGATCGTAGAGTGGCTCGAGCCGGGGATCGCGGCCGCGGCATTGGCACAGCGTAGCCCGTGCCTCATTCCAATCCTGAGTCCGGTAATGCCCGAGCATCGCGGCGTGACGTTCCGCCAATTCGGTGAAGCCCGGCGTTTCGCCAAACGCCGCGTCGCCCAGCACGGTATAGATCCGCACCGCTTCCTCTTTCCCGGTAACCCTGATCAGGTCGAGTTCGAGTGCGGCCCAGGAGGGCGCGGCTTCCCGCGTCGCCTCGCCGATAACGATTGCGAGGCCGTAGGTCTTGCTCTGGCCTTCGAGGCGCGAGGCGAGGTTTACCGCATCGCCCATCGCGGTATAGGCGAAGCGCTCGTCGGAGCCCATGTTGCCGACGACGCACTCGCCGGTGTTGATGCCGACGCCGATGTGGATCGCGTGGAAGGGCCGGTCCTCCGCCGCGGCCTCTCCCGCGAGCGCGCGGTTGATGCGGTCGAGCTCGGCAAGCATCGCCAGCGCGCTCGCGCATGCGTGGTCGGCATGATCGGGATCGTCGAGCGGCGCGTTCCAGAAGGCCATCAGGCAATCGCCCATGTATTTGTCGATGGTGCCGCGCCGGGCCATAATCAGCCTGGTCATCGGCGAGAGAAAGCCGCGGTTGATCAGCCGGCTGAGGTCCTGCGGGTTCGCCTTGAACTGCTCAGAGATCGCGGTAAAGCCGCGGATGTCGGAGAACATCACGCTCAGCATCCGGGTTTCGCCGCCGAGCTGAAGCCGCTCGGGATGCGCCGCCAGCGCATTGACCAGATCGGGGGCGAGGTAGAGCCCGAAGGCCGACTGGATGCGCCGCCGCTGCCGATCGACAAAGCCGTAGCGGAACAAGAGGGCGCCGGCGATAGCCGCGCCGAGGGCGGCGACCGGGCCGACGAACGGCAGCCATAGCCCGCGCTCGAACGCGATCTGCGCGCCGGCCGCCCAGCCGAGGATCGGCACGAGCCCGCCGAGCGCCGCGAGCCGGCTCGGCAATAACGCCGCGGCGAGCCCGGTCACGATGGCCAGACCCGCCACGAGCCCGATCACGAGCGCGGGCCAGGGCGGTGGGACGTCAAGAACAAAATCGCCGCTGAGGATCGTATCGACGACGTTAGCGAGACGCTCGGTGCCGGGGATCGGGGTGCTCCCGAACGGCCCGGGATACGAATCGGCGATGCCGATAAAGGAGGCACCGATCAGCACGATACGCCCCTTTAGCTGCTCTGGCGCTATCTGGCCCTCGACCAGATCGACAAACGAATAGGTTGGGATCGTGCCGCGGGGACCGCGATAGTTGATGACGAGCCGCATCGCCGGGTCGGTCGGGACCATCCGGTCGCCGAGTCGGACGCCATCGCCGAGCGCGAGGCCGACCTCGCTCCACGGCAGCCCGCGATAGGCGGCGGCGACGCGGATCGGGAGCGAGGGCACAAAATCGCCGCTGAACGGCACCGCGAGATAGTCGTAGCGCGGCTCGCCGTCGCGGTCGAAGGCGATGTTTACGTGCCCAAGCCCAGCCGCAGCCTGGGCCAATACCCCGATCGGCATGACCACCTGATGCGGCTGTAACGGGAAGAGCGGCTCGTGCTGGCTTTGATCGAGCCGCAGATAGACCTGCGTCGACAATGGCTCGGGCTCGGCCTCGGCCGGTCCCTGGAACGAGAAGGTGAGCGGCAGCAGCACCTTGCCGTTCGACCGCATCACCGCGGCGAAATCGCGGTCCGGATCCTCCGCGGCCAGCCGCGAGAGCGCCTCACGCAATTCCGGATCTTGCGCCTCGGATAATCCGCGCGCCGCGGTCTGCGCAGCGCGCCGCAGTTCGCCCGAGATCGGCTCCTCCGGTTCGGCGAACAAGAGATCGAACGCGATGACCCGGGCGCCCGCGCGATCGAGCACCTGCACCGCCTTGGCGAACAGACGCCGGCTCAGCGGCCAGCGTCCGAGCGCCGCCAGGCTGCGGTCGTCGACCAAGACGATGACCGTTTCCGGGTCCGGCGGCATTGCCCCGCGCAGCTGGAAGCGCAGATCGAGCGACGCGGTCTCGAGGCCGCGGATCAGTCCCGGATACCAGGCGGTGAAGAAGAGCAGAACACCACCCGCGATGACAAAGGCCAGCCCCGCCTCGCGGACGCCGCGCGGCCAAGCAAATGCCGGCCAATGCAACATCGCCGCCTATGGCACGTCAGTGCGGGCCGTGACCGCGGCGAACTCGGCTGGGCTCCAGACCCGCGGCGGGACCGGGTCGCGGCCGGCTTCAAGGCGAGCGCCCCACCGCGCCGGGATCGTTTCGCGGCGCTTTGTTGCCGCGCTCGTCATATCGACGCTGCCGGTCAGGACACCGACCTGCATCGCCCCTGCCGTGACCTCGACAAACCAGTCGGTCGAGCGCACCGCCGCGGTGCCGACCGCGGTATCGACCTCGAAATTCGCCGGTCGTTCGACCGGAGCGACGACCGCCCGCAACAGCCCATGCGCCAGCGACAGCCGCGCGTCCTGACGCTGTCCGGCGCCGTCGACGCCAAAGGCGGCGATCGTCACCCGCGTACCGGCGGCGACCGAAATCACCGAGCCATCGGCCATTCGCAGCTTCAATTTCCCGTCGGCCGGCACCTCGACCGTCTCACCGACCTGCACGGGCTGCCCGATCTTGGCCGCGGCGCGGCTGCCGCCGCTCTCGACGAAACATGCGCCGAACAGCCCGACCACGCTACCGGCCGGCGCCGCCAGTGCCACGCCGGCGGAAAGCAGCAGCAGCGCGGCCGCGAAAAGCGGAAGCCGCAGCGCGGCTGGCAGGATCGGTCTCTCGCGCCCGAGCATCTCGAACTCCTAGTCACGGTGCGGAAAACAAGGGTCGGCCGACTGTCTCGGGGGCAACGAAATCGAGCGACAGGTGGAATTGCGCGGTGACACCGATTCCCTTACCGGTCGCGCGGCTCGCCGGCACCAGCCCCTCGATCGCCAATTCCCAGCCTTCGCCGGCGTAGCTCACTCCGGGGGCGATCAGAGCCGTCGTGCGGGCGCCAAAGCTCTGCCCGCTGGGGACCGTGAACCATACCTCAGTCATCGGCGTCAGTCCTCGGACAAGCTCGGGCAGATCGAGACTCTGCACTTTCGATTGCAGATAAGGGATGGAATATTCGACGACGAAGCCGGTGGTCGCCAGATTGGGGCGCGGCCGCGTATCGGCGATCTGATAGCCGGCGTCCCCGGTAATCGCGAGCGGCCGCAGCAAACCGATATCGAGATCGCCCAATCCCTTGCCGAAGAAAACCGTCGGGGTTGTCACGCCCGAGGCGCGGGCGACGACCCGCGAGGCCCCGATGCCGCCAAACTCGCGCCCGAGCCCGACAGTGAACAGAAATTCGTGGGGCTGATCGACGATGGCGAGGTATTTGATCGCCGTGTCGGTATTCTGCCAGCCATTGAAGCTGCCGGCACCCACCCGGTCGAGGCGGGTCCAGGTCTCGTCGATCACTATGCCGAGGCGGTCGGTGATCGTTTTGGCGTAAGTCGCGGTGAAGTTGCTGATGCGACTGGCCGCCCCCGGCTTGCGACCGGACAGCGGCAGGGTCATCGCGCTGACGTAGAACTCGTCGCCGGGCCCGATCTGCGGCAGCACCAGGGTCGCCGGAAACAGCCGATCGCCAGCCGCGGTATAGGCGCGCGCGGCGGCGCAGAGGCCAAGAATAAAGGCCGCAGCCGCTATCGTGCCTGCCGCGCTCCGTCTCGCCCTCGCCATCCCCCCACTCATCGCAATCGCCTAGACTCGCGCCTCGCGCCGGCACCAAACCATCGCATATTCCACACCCACGCGGAACGCGGGTAACTTGACACCCGCTTCGGCAAATATGGCTCCGATGCCTTGAACTGCCGGGCGCTGCTCCGTTGGTTTCGCTGTCGTCATTGTCCCCGCGTGTAGTGTAGTAACATTGCCCGCATGCGCACAGAGAAACGAGAACGCGTCGAGCGCCATCTTGCGGCGATATTGGCTGCCGATATCGCTGGCTACGCCCGGTTGATGAGCGAGGATGAGGAAGGAACGCTGGCCGCGCTGAGGATGTGGCGGCGCGAAATCGCCGATCCCAGGATCAAGGAGCATCGCGGACGCATCGTCAAAACCACCGGCGATGGTTTTCTTGTCGAGTTCGCCAGCGTCATCGATGCGGTGCACTGCGCGGTCGAGATGCAGCGCGAGATGGCCCTGCGTAACGCCGGCGTTCCTGGCGAACGGCGCATCGAGTTTCGCGTCGGCATCAATCTCGGTGACATCATCAGCGAGAATCACGACATCTACGGCGATGGCGTCAACGTCGCCGCGCGCCTGGAAGCGCTCGCCGAGCCGGCGGGGATCTGCATCTCGCGGGTGGTGCGCGACCAGATCCGCGACAGGCTGCCTTACGCTTTCGAGGATATGGGCGAGCAGCAGGTCAAGAACATCGCCCGGCCGGTGCGAGTTTATGCGATGAGCGCGCAGGCGGTGGCGGCAACTGTGCCGTCGCCCGCTCCAGCCGACGCGGCGAGAAGCGGCGTCCGCCGGAGCCATGTCGTCATCGCGGCGGGCGTCGCGGGCGCGCTCGCCCTCCTGGTCGTAGGCTGGTGGGCCTGGTCACGCGGCGGCGGGCCCGCGACCGCCTCGGTGCAACCCATAGCGGCAAGCGGCACCCCGGCGGCCGGCACGTCGCGGCTGTCCATCATCGTTCTGCCGTTCGAGAACCTCTCGCGCGATCCTGACCAGGATTATTTCGCCGATGGGATCACCGAGGATCTGACCACCGATCTCTCGCGGATCTCGGGAAGCTTTGTCATCGCCCGCAATACCGCCTTTACCTACAAGGGCAAATCGGTTGACGTGAAGCAGGTCGGGCGCGACCTCGGTGTCCACTATATCCTCGAAGGCAGCGTGCGCCGGCTGGGCGATCAGGTTCAGGTGAACGTCCAGCTGATCGACACCGAAAGCGGTGCTCATGTCTGGGCCGACCGGTTCGAGACCGATCGCCGCAATCTCGTCGAGGCGCAGAGCGAGATCACCGGTCGCCTGGCGCGGACCCTCAACCTCGAATTGGTGCAGGCGGTCGGGCGGCGAATCGAGCAGGAGCGGGCGGTCGATCCCGACGCGCAGGATCTGATCATGCGCGGCTGGGCGCTGTACCAGCGGCCCTTGAATACCGAGAATCGGAAGGAAGCTCTCAGGGCCTTCGAGCGGGCTCAAGCGATCGACCCGAATTCGCTCGATGCCGAGATCGGCATTGCCGCGGTTTTGGCGGTCAATGTCGCCGATGGCTCGACCGATACGCCCAAAGAGGATGAGGCGCGCGCCGAGAAATTGCTTGCCAACGCGCTGCAACGCGATCCAAACCGCCCGCAAATCCACGTCACGATGGCCCTCCTGCGCCGGTTGCAAAACCGATTGGCCGAATCGCGGATCGAATGGGAACGGGCGATCGCGCTCGACCCGAACAATGCCGTTGCCTACGGCCAGCTCGGCGTCACGCTGATCTATCTGGGCGAGCCGGCGGCGGCGATCCCGCTCGAACAAAAGCGGCTTCGGCTGAACCCCAACGACCCCAACATCGCGCTCGCCTATTGGTCGCTCGGGCTGGCCCATCTATTGCTCGGCCACGTCGACGAGGCGATCGACCTGTTGACCAAGGCGCGCGCCGCCAACCCACGCATCTATTACATCGATCTGGACCTCGCCGCTGCGCTCGCGCTGAAGGGCAATCTCGACGAGGCGCATACGGCGCTGGCCGAGGCGATCCGGCTCAAGCCGGACATCAACTCGATGGCGCGCCAGCGGGCCCGCTGGGCCTATACCAACAATCCGGCCTATCGGGCGCTTGCCGAGAAGAGCGTGGACGTTGGTCTGCGCAACGCGGGGATGCCGGAAGAATAGCGCAGGCTCGCGCCGCGGAACTGTCGTTTGCTCGGCGCGTGCGCTAGCATCGACGGATGAGCGCCGATAAACCGGAGCGCACCAACCGCCGGCTGGCGGCGATCCTGGCCGCCGATGTCGCCGGCTATTCGCGGCTGATGGGGGCGGACGAGGAGGGGACGCTCGCCGCGCTGAAGGCGATCCGGCGCGAGCTCGGTGACCCCATGATTGCGGAGCACCGCGGGCGCATCGTCAAGGCGACCGGCGACGGCGTGCTGGTCGAATTCGCCAGCGTCGTCGACGCGGTGCGCTGCGCCGTCGCGGTGCAAGAGGGGATGGCGGCGCGCAACGCCGATGTGCCCGCCGAGCGCCGCATCGAATTCCGCATCGGCATAAACCTCGGCGACATCATCAGCGACGACAACGACATCTACGGCGACGGGGTCAATGTCGCGGCCCGCCTCGAAGCCCTGGCAGAGCCCGGCGGGATCTGCGTCAGCCGGGTCGTGCATGACCAGGTCCGCGACAAACTCGATGTCCCCTTTGACGACCAGGGCGATAAGCAGGTCAAGAACATCGCCCGACCGGTGCATGTCTTCCGGGTGCGCATGACGGCCCCTGTCCAAGAAGCAAGGCCGGCACTGGCACTCCCCGACAAGCCGTCGCTCGCGGTGCTGCCGTTCCAGAACATGTCGGGCGACCCCGAGCAGGAATATTTCGCCGACGGCATGGTCGAGGAAATCACGACCGCAATCGCCCGCCTGCCGTGGCTGTTCGTCATCGCCCGCAACTCGGCCTTCACCTACAAAGGCCGGGCGGTCGATGTGAAGCAGGTGGCGCGCGAATTGGGCGTGCGTTACGTGCTCGAAGGCTCGGTCAGGAAGGCCGGCAACCGGGTGCGCATCACCGGCCAGCTGATCGACACCGCGACCGGCGCTCACATCTGGGCCGACCGCTTTGACGGCGCGCTCGACGACATCTTCGAATTGCAAGACCAGGTCGCCTCCAGCGTTGCCGGCGCGATTGAGCCGACACTGCGCAAAGCGGAAATACAACGTGCCGTGCGGAAGCCGGCCGAGAGTCTCGACGCCTACGATTTGTATCTGCGGGCGCTGGCAGAGCTGCAGGTGCACACCGTAGGGACATTTGTATCGGCGCTCTCGCTGTTGCGGCAGGCGCTTGCCCTCGACCCCGCTTTTGCCCCGGCTATCGGCCTCGTCGCAGACGTCCGCCAGTTGCAGTGGGTCTACGGCGTCGCGTTGACGCCCGAAGAGGTAGACGAGGGCATCGGTATGGCGCGGCGGGGTATCCAGCTTGGAAGGGACGACCCCGATGTGCTGGCTCGGTGTGGTACTTCATTGTCCTGGCTCGGCGGCGACCACGCCGTCGCGCTCAACGCAGTCGATCGCGCGACCAAGCTCAACCCAAATAGCGCTCGCATCTGGGGCGCGTTCGCCGTCACACATTGCTTCGCCGGCTATCCGGAACCGGCGATTGCCGCGGTCCACACGGCGATGCGCCTGAGCCCCCTCGATCCGGCAACCGGCAACTTCAAGTCAGTTCTTGCCTATGGGCTCATGATCGCCGAGCGATACGAAGAAGCGATGGATTGGACAGATCGCTCGCTGCAGGACGTACCGAACAGTCACTTCACTCATCGGCTCAAGGTCGCGCTGAGCGGTTATCTGGGCCGCCCCGACAGGGCGGAATGGGTTGGCCGGCTGCGCACGCTCAACCCAGCGATGACAATCGCCGGCTTCAGGGTGATGGGCAGAGCGCTTTCGGCGCATACCATGTCCGTCTGGGAAGAAGGCCTCCGCCTAGCCGGGTTGCCGGAGGAGTAGCACCATGACCGCAATTATTCTCGCCAATTGCGCGGTGCTCGACGGCACGCGGGCCGAGCGCCGCGAGGACTACCATGTGCTGGTCGAGGACGGGCGGATCCGCGAGGTGTCGGACCGGCCGCTGCGCTCCGAAACGACCGAGACGATCGATCTGCATGGCCGCACATTGCTGCCGGGCCTCATCGACGCGCATGTCCATGCCGTGGCGGTCGATGCGATGCTCGGCCGGCTCGCCGAGCAGCCGATGACCCTGGTGACGATGCAGGCCGGGCGAGTACTCGAAGGCATGCTGCGGCGTGGGTTTACGACCGTGCGCGACGCCGGCGGCGCCGATGGCGGCCTCGCCGAGGCGATCGAGCGCGGTCTGGTTGCGGGCCCGCGGCTCTTTCCGTCCGGCCAGGCGTTGAGCCAGACCGGCGGGCACGGCGATGCGCGGCCGCGCACCCGGTCGGTCACGAGCTGCGCCTGCTGCGAGTACGGCGCCGGTCTCTCGCGCATCGCCGACGGGGTCGACGAGTGCCGCCGCGCCGCGCGCGACGAACTGCGCAAAGGCGCGACGCAGTTGAAGATCATGGCGTCGGGCGGTGTCGCCTCGCCGTACGATCCGATCTGGAACCTGCAATACAGCAATGAGGAGATGCGCGCGATCGTCGAGGAGGCGCGCGGTTGGCGCACCTATGTCCTGGCGCATGCCTATACGCCGGAGGCGATCGGCCGCGCGATCGACAATGGCGTGCGCTCGATCGAGCACGCCAATCTGATCGACCGGGCGACGGCCGAAAGGGTCGCCGCCGCCGGAGGGTTTGTCGTCCCGACGCTGGCGACCTATGACACGCTGCACCGGTTCGGCCGCGAGCTCGGCTTTTCCGAGGTCAACCTCTCCAAACTGGCCGAGGTGCGCGAGGCCGGGCTGTCCTCGCTGGAACTGTTGCAGGCGGCGGGCGTGCCGATCGGCTACGGCACCGATCTGCTCGGCCCGATGCACAAATATCAGACCCGCGAATTTGTCCTCCGCGGCGAGGCGATGGCGCCCTTCGACATCATCCGCTCGGCGACGATGGTCAACGCGGCGCTGTTAAACCGCACCGGCGAATTGGGAGTAATCGCGCCAGACGCGCGCGCCGATCTGATCGCCGTCGACGGCGACCCGCTCGCCGATATCGCACTGCTCGACGGCGAGGGCGAGCATCTGTCGCTGATCATGAAGGACGGCGCGTTCTATAAGCGCCCGACCTAGTAGGAACGTGGCATGAAATTCGGCGTCTTCATCAGCCCGCAACAGCCGCGCTCCGACGATTCGGTCGGACGGTTTCGCGAGGCGGTCGAGCAGGCAAGGCTCGCGCGCGAGGCCGGCTTTGATGCCCTTGCCGCCGGCCATCACTACCTGTCGCCGCCCTACCAGTCGTTGCAGAGCCTGCCGCTCTTGGCGCGGCTCGCGGGCGAGGTGCCTGGAATGGAGCTGTGCCTTTCGGTGCTGCTGCTGGCGCTGCTCAACCCGGTTCAGACAGCCGAGGAGGTCGCCAGCCTCGACATCATGTCCGAGGGTCGCGTCGTGTTCGGGATCGGGCTCGGCTACCGCGAGGTCGAATACGAGGCCTTTGGCGTGGCGCTGCGCGACCGCGTGCCACGCATGCTCGAGGCACTCCAACTGATCAAGCGGTTGTGGACCGAGGAGGTAGTGAGTTTCGAGGGGCGGTTCTTCCGCGTCCGCAACGCCACCTGCACAATCCGCCCGGTGCAGCGACCCTATCCGCCGATCTGGATCGCCGCCAATGCCGACCCGGCGGTCGTGCGCACCGCGCGGCTCGACTATCCGTGGTTTGTCAACCCGCACGCCGCGCTGCCGACGATCGAGCGCCAGTGGGAGCGCTACAAGCAGGCGCTCGCCGAGGCGAACCACCCGATGCCCGGCGCCCGGCCGATCGCGCTCGAGCTGCACGTTGCGCCGACCCATGAGGAGGCGGTCGAAGCCGCGCGGCCGTTCCTCGCCGGCAAATACAACGCATATGCCGAATGGGGACAAGACAAGGTATTGCCGGGCGAGGAAAGCTTCCGGGTCGCGTTCGACGCGCTGGCCCGCGACCGCTTCATCCTCGGCACGCCCGACGAGGTCATCGAGCAGATCGAGGAGCGGGTCCGGCGCCTCCAATCCAACTATCTGATCTTCCGGGTCGGCTGGCCCGGCATGGAGTCAGCGAAGATCCTGCGCGTCATCGAGATGATGGGAACCCGGGTGTTGCCGCATTTCCACGCCAAATACGGCCGCGGCTGAGAAGCCGTGAGACGGAATTCGCTTGCAATCCAGCCCTTCGCCGGAGCGATCGGCGCGGAGATCTCGGGCGTCGATCTGGCCGGGGAGGTCGACGACGAGACGATCGCCCTGATCCGACGCGCCTGGCTCGGCCGCCTCGTCATCTTCTTCCGCGGTCAAAACCTGACGCCGGCGCGGTTGCTCGCCTTCGCCCGCCGCTTCGGCGAGCCGATCGAATACCCGTTCGTCAAGGGGATCGAGGGTTTCCCCGAGGTCACTCCGGTCGTCAAGCTAGAGCATGAGCGGGTCAATTTCGGCGGTTTGTGGCACAGCGACACGGCCTATCTCGAACTCCCACCGATGGGCACGATGCTGATTGCGCGCGAGGTGCCGCCCTATGGCGGCGACACGCTGTTCGCCAACATGTATCTCGCCTACGAGACCTTGTCCGCCGGCATGCGGCATCTGCTCGGGGGGCTGGTCGCAGTCAACTCCTCGGCCAAGGCCGACGTCTCCAAGACCCGCGAGGACCGCATGCGCGACGGCGCCCGCGAGGATGCAAGCACTGAATATGAGGCCGAGCACCCGGTCGTGCGCACCCATCCCGAGACCGGCCGCAGAGCGCTTTACGTCAATGGCGGCCATACCGTGCGCTTCAAGGACATGACCGAGGAAGAAAGCGCGCCGCTGCTGCGCTTTCTATTCGCGCATCAAACCCGGCCCGAATTCACCTGCCGCTTTCGCTGGGAAGTCGGATCGCTCGCGTTCTGGGACAATCGCTGCGCCCAGCACAACCCGATCAACGACTATCACGGGTTTCGCCGGGCCATGCACCGCGTTACCCTCGCCGGCGACCGCCCGCGCTGACCCTGGCTTACCGGGCGACCGCGACCCCTTGCACCTCGACCAGCATCTCCGGGCGCGCCAGCCCTGCGACCGTGATCAGCGCGCTAGCCGGAAAATTATCGCCGAAGATCTCGCGGCGCAGCTGGGTGAAGCGGTCGCCGAGTCGCGGGTCGGTGATGAACACGGTCATCGTCACCATGTCGGCAAGGCTCCCGCCGGCCTCTGCGAGGGTGCGGCCGAGCCGGCCGAAGACCTCGCGGACCTGGCCGTCGAAATCAGCGGCGAGCGAGCGGCCTGAGGCATCTTCGATCGCCACCTGCCCGGCAAGCCAGATCGTGCGGCCGCCTTCGGTGATGACGGCCTGCGAATAGCCGCGGGCCTGCGCCGCCTCGCGCTTCAGATGACTGCGCTTGACTGGGTCCGGCATTTCTTCCTCCGCCCGAATTGTTAGCCCCGCTATGCTGCGCCGCATGTACAACAACGCAACCGCATTCTTTGCCGCCGCCGAAAAGCGCGCGGCACGATGGCTCGCCGCCTGGGATGCGCAGGGCGCTCATCGCACGGCGAGCGCCGGCGACGAGGCCGGCGCCGAATGGCTGGCGCGCGAGGCGGCGGCGCTGGGCGCGGCGGTGTCGATCGAGGAATTCGCGCTCGACCGGCTCGATCCGATCGCGGCTTTTCTCGAGATCGGCGGCGAACGGATCGCCGCAGTGCCGGCCTTCGACGCGCCGGCGACCGACATGGCCGGCGTCGCCGGGCGGCTCGGGCTCGTCGGGAGCAATGCCGAGATCGCCGTCGCCGAGCTGTCGCCGCGCGCGGTCTATAGCGGGGAATTCGAACGGCTGCGCCGCACCGGCAGCCATCGCGGCTTTGTCATCCTGTGCACCGGCGAGAGCCCCGGCATGGCGCTGCTCAACGCCGAGCGGTTCCGCGAGCCTTACGGCACCCCGGCCATCCACGTGGCGAGCGAGGCCCGCGCGGCGGTGCTCTCCGCGGCCACGCACGGTACCCGGGGACGTCTCGTCGCCTACAGCCGGCGTATCCCGGCACACGGACGCAATGTCGTGGTCGCGCTCGACGGCGCCGGGCCCGCCGGACGACCGCTCGTCGTCATGACCCCGCGCAGCTCGTGGTGGCAATCGACCGCCGAGCGCGGCGGCGGCCTGGTGTGCTGGCTCGAAAGCCTGCGCACGCTGCTCGCCGCGCCGCCGGCCAGGCCAGTGATCTTCACCGCCAACAGTGGACATGAGCTGGGGCACTTCGGGCTCGACGATTTCGTCGCGCGCCGGCCCGGGTGGGAAGAGAGCGCAAGCTGGGTGCACTACGGCGCCAACATCGGGGCCGCTGCCGGCACCTTGTTGCTGGTCTCGCCGGACGACGGTCTGCGCGATCTCGCCGCGGCCGAACTGGTGCTGGCGGGCCAGCCCTGCACGATGGCAGAGAAGACCCTCATCCCGAGCGGCGAGACCCGCGACATCCACCGCAAGGGTGGGCTCTACCTGACGCTGGTTGGCACCAACCGGCTGTTCCATCTGCCGCAGGACCGCTGGCCCGAGGCGGTCGACCTCGGCGCCGTCACGCACCTCGCCGCCGCGGCCGCACGCATCGTGCTGGCGCTGGCGCGCGGATGATTGCGCCGGCGCGCGAGCCTGGACTAGCCTTGCGCAAGCCCGGTCGGCAGGCGGCAAGGATGCCGCCCCCGGTAAAGACCGACCGCGCATCGAAGGACAAATGAGCAGCGCAGCGCTCAGGATCGCCGTTATCGGCGGCGGCATCGGTGGCCTCACCGCAGCCTTGTCGCTGCGCCAGGCGGGCTTCGCGGTCGACATCTACGAACAGGCGCCCGAGCTGACCCAGATCGGCGGCGGCATCAACATGGGTCCGAATGCGGCGCGTGTGCTGCGTCGGCTCGGCCTCGGCGCAGGGCTTGACCGCGAGGGCGTCAGACCGCTCGGCACCCACCAACGCCGCTGGCAGGACGGGCACACCTTGCAGAGGGCACAGCTCAACCCGCAATGCGAACAGCTCTACGGCGCGCCGCACATCACCATTCACCGCGCCGATCTATTGGCGGTGATTGCCGCGGGCTTGCCCCAAGAGCGTATCCATCTTGGCCACCGGCTCGTTGGTCTCGCCAACAAGGGTGATAGGGTAGAGGCCTGGTTCGCGAACGGCGCGCGGATCACCTGCGACGTCCTGGTCGGCGCCGACGGCATTCATTCGGCGGTGCGCGCCCAGCTGTTAGGCGAGGAGGAACCGCGCTTTGCCGGCTGCGTCGCCTACCGCGGGCTCGTGCCGGCCGAGCGGATCGCCGATCTCGGGCTCGAACTCGGTAGTCAATCGTGGGTCGGCCCGGGCGGCCATTTCGTGCATTACTTTGTCTCGCGCGGGCATCTGTTGAATTTCGTCGGCTGGACCGAGCACGACAGCTGGAACCGCGAGGACTGGACCGACCACGCCACGATCGCCAGGGCGCTCGCCGCCTTCGAGGGCTGGCATCCGCAGATCCGCCGGATCATCGCGTCTTCCGACACCTGCTTTATCTGGGCCTTGTTCGACCGCGACCCGCTGCCGCGCTGGTCGGTCGGGCGCGCGACACTGCTCGGCGATGCCTGTCACCCGATGTACCCGTTCATGGGCCAAGGCGCGGCGCAGGCGATCGAGGACGGCGCCGCCCTCGCCGCCTGTCTGGTTGCCGCGGGCGATGGCGATCCGGCCGCGGCGCTCTCTCGCTACGAAGCGCTGCGCCTGCCGCGCGTCACCCGGCTCCAGAAACTCTCGCGCGCCAACAAGACCCGCTTTCACCTGCCCGACGGCCCGGCGCAACAGGCGCGCGACGCCGCATGGGCTCGGAGCGGCGACCGCTCACCCGATGCGCTGCGCTGGCTCTATACGCACGACCCCACGGCGATAGAGCGGGCACCCAAGACGCGGCGGATCTAACAGCGCACAACCTGGCGACATTCCCTAAGGGTCCGCGTGATCCGGACCGCGGGCCTCCGGCCTGACCCGCATGTGGCCGGGATGACCAATCAGGGAAGATCGGCGGAAGCGGCTAGTCCTCTGGAACGCCCGTCGCTATTTTCGGCGCGGCGGAGGAGGGTGATCGGTGACCCTGCGGACCGAGGATCTTGTTGAGCGCGGCCTGGTCGCGCCGGAGCGGCTCGACGAGCTGCGCCGGGTCGCCGAAGAGTTCGCGTTGGCGGTGACCGAGGACATGGCGGCGCTGATCGACCCGGCCGACCCAGCCGATCCGATCGCGGCGCAATTCGTCCCGCGCGCTGCCGAGCTCAATCGGGCGGCCGACGACCAGCCCGACCCGATCGGCGATGAGCGCTGGTCGCCGCTGCCCGGCCTCGTCCATCGCTATCCCGACCGCGTGCTGTTGAAGCCTATCCTCACCTGCCCCGTGTATTGCCGGTTCTGCTTCCGCCGCGAGCAGGTCGGCAAGGAAAGCGGGTTGCTCGCGCCCGCAGCGCTCGACCGCGCGTTTGGCTATGTCGCGGATCATCCCGAGATCTGGGAGGTCATCGTCACCGGGGGCGACCCGTTTCTGTTGTCGCCGCGCCGGATTGCCGCGATCGTCGCGCGGCTTGAGGCTATCCCCCATCTCGCGGTTATCCGCTTTCATACCCGCGTCCCGGTCGCCGAGCCGCGGCGGGTCGGCGCCGCGCTGGTGGCCGCACTGGCGGCAGACAAGGCGCTCTACGTCGTGGTTCACGCCAACCACCCGCGTGAGCTGACCCCGGCGATGCGCGAGGCGGTCGGGCGCCTCGTCCGCGCCGGCATCCCGGTCCTGTCGCAGAGCGTCTTGTTGCGCGGCGTCAACGACGAGGTCGCAGTGCTCGAGGCGCTGTTCCGCGGGCTCGTCGCGATGCGGGTCAAGCCCTATTACCTGCATCATCCCGATCTGGCCCTCGGCACCGGCCATTTCCGGCTCGGCCTCGATGAGGGGCAGGCGCTTGTCAGCGGGCTGCGCGGCCGGGTGTCGGGGCTGTGCCAGCCGAGCTATGTGCTCGATATCCCCGGCGGCTACGGCAAGGTGTCGATCGCCGCGAGCGCGGCCGTGCCGGGCGAGCGGCCGGGGCGCTGGGTCGTCGAGGATCCCGCCGGCCGCAAACACCGCTATCCCCCGCTGGCCGGCGAATGCGCCGAGGGCTGAGCGCCGAGCCGATGGCGGCGGCGGGCGACGTCACGATGATCATTATCGGCGGCGACGCGCTGGCGCTCGGCACTGCGCGCGAGATCTGCCTCGTTCCCGGCAATCGCGTCGTCGTGCTGTGGCCCGCCGAGCCCGAATTCGCCGCCGCGGTCGAAGCGGTCGGGGCGCGGTTTGTCGCCGGCCGGCCCGAGAGCAGCGCCGGGCTCGAGATGGCCGGGGTCGAGCGCGCGGTCTCGATACTGGCGCTGTCGGGCGACGACCAGCTCAACCTGCAGGCGGCGCTGCGCGCGCGCGACGCCAATCCGCGCATCCGCATCGTCCTGCGCCAGTTCAACCGCGCGCTCGCCGCCAAGATCGAGCAGAACCTGGCGAACTGCTCGGTGCTGTCCTTGGCCTGGAACTCGGCGGCGACCTACGCCGCCGCCGCGCTCGACCCGTCATGCTTTCGCGGGCTGCAGTTTCCCGAACGCGACGGCCCGCTGACCGGGTTCGCCTATCGCACCGTCAACCGCGAGGACATTGTCGGACAAACCGTCGGCGAGGCGGAACAGGCGCTCGGGGTGCGCATCGTCGCGCTCGACGGCGAGACGAATATCGGCCGCGATGACACCATCGCGCGGGGGGCACAGCTGATCGTCTACGCCGCGATGGAGCAACTGCTCGCGTCGACCCCGCGCCAGCCGGCCCTGCAGCGCCGACCGGCATGGCGCCCGCGGCTGCACCACGCCTTGCTCAAAGGCTATCGGCGGATCCGCAGGCCCGACCCGTATATCGCCGCCTTCGCGATGGCGGCGCTTACTCTGTTCGGCGTCGGCGCATGGCATTTCCGGCGATCCATGGACAACGACTGGCTGACCGCGGCCTATTTCGTGCTGAGCACCATGACGACCACCGGGTACGGCGACATCACGCCCAATCACCAAGATCCGTTCGACATCGCCATGGCGATGGTGCTGATGCTGTCGGGCGTCGTCTTCACCGGGATTTTCATCGCTGTTGTCGCGTCGCGGCTGACCCGCGCGCAGTGGGTGCGGATGCAGGGTCTGCGCCCGATCCATCGGCGCGGTCACATCGTCGTGTGCGGCTCCGGCAGCATCGGGACCGGGGTCATCGATCTGCTGCTCGATTTCGGCAAGCCGCTCGTCGTGATCGAGCGAAACCCCGATGCCGCCGTCGTCGAACGCGCGCGCGACCGCGGCTTTGATCTGTTGACGGGAGACGCCAGCCGCGACGACACGCTCGATTTGTGCAATCTCGGCGCGGCGCACAGCCTCGTCGCGCTGACCAATGTCGATACTTTGAACCTCGAGATCGCGCTTGGCGCGCGCGCCCGCAATCCCAGCATGCCGATCGTGTTGCGCATCGCCGAAGCGAACCTCGCAGCCTCGATCGCCCGGCATTTTCAGTTCGAGACGACCTTTTCGGTCGCCGCCCTGGCCGGGCCGGTTTTCGGCGGATTGGCGCGGTTCGCCGGGGCGCGCGGCCGGATCGCCTTTGACGGCCGGGAATTCGCCATCGCAGAGATCATCCTCGGCGCGACGGTCGACAAGGAGTTGCTGCGCCTCGCGATCCCCCTCGCCGTCGCCGAAGATGGCGGCGACTTTGCGCTGCACCGCGATTTCGCCGGGGCGCCGCCCGGCACCCGCGCGCTGATCCTGGTGCCGGTCGCCCCGTTCCGCGACGGAACGGAAAGCGTCGGCGCGATGCTGGAGCGGGTGGCTGGCGGCTGATCAAATCGCGTTAAGCATCAATTGTCTGGCGTTTCTGTCGCGGTTTCTTGAATATTGTCTCGTGGACACCATGCGGAAAGCCAGCGCTTTAACAGAGCAACGACGCGATCGTCGCTATGCTCTGCCAGTGATGGAAGTCGTCATCGGCGATGAGCATTTTCATGCCATCAATTGGTCGATGCGCGGCGCCTTGCTTTACGGCATCTGCGAGGTCGTCGGCATGCGGGTGCGCGGCGAGATGGGTGTCCCCGGATCGAGTGAGGCGCTGCCCTTCGCGGCGACCGTGGTCCGCGCCGATCTCAACAGCGGCAATTCGGCAATCTGCTTCGAGGATTGCCGCAGCGAGACGATCGAGTTCCACGCGCATTGCTGCACTGCCCCGCTCCAGTAGAAGCCGCGCAACTGGCGGCTCAGACCGCGAGCTCGCACCAGATCGGGGTGTGATCGGAGGCCCGTTCCTTGCCGCGCGGGCTCTTGTCGATCTCGCATCCGACAACCCGGTCCGCGGCATGCGGCGACAACAACAGATGGTCGATCCGCAACCCCTCGTCGCGGTTCCAGCGGCCGGCCTGGTAATCCCAAAAGGTATAGCGGTGCGACTCGCGGTGAAAAACGCGGTAGGCATCGCTGAGGCCGAGATGGAGGAGCCCGCGGAAGCGCGCGCGGGTCTCGATCCGGCACAGCGCGTCGTCGCGCCAGGCGAGCGGGTCGTAGACATCCTCGTCGGCCGGGCAGACGTTGTAGTCCCCGGCGAGGACAAACGGGATCTCGCGGCGCAACAGGTCCTGCGCGTGTGCGTAGAGCTGTTCCATCCAGGCGAGCTTGTAGGTGAATTTGTCCCCTAGTCCGTCGGGCCCGACCGGGTTGCCGTTGGGGACATAGGCGGTAGCGACCCGAACCTCGCCGCCGTCGCCAGCCACCCCAAACGACGCCTCGACGTAGCGCGCCTGCTCGTCATCAAACCCGGGCAGGCCGAAGACGATGTCGCGGGCGGGTTCGCGCGACAGGAGCGCGACGCCGTTATAGGCGCGCTGCCCGAGCGTCTCGACCCGGTAGCCGAGCGCGGCGATTTCGAGCCGGGGAAACTCTTCGGCGAGGCATTTGGTTTCCTGCAGGCACAGCACATCGGGCTTGGCGGCTTCGAGAAACGCCAAGAGATGCGGCAGGCGCACCTTGACCGAGTTGACATTCCAGCTCGCTATTTTCATCGGCGTCCCACCCCGCCCAAAACACCCCGGCCGCGGCAACCCTGGGTTATCCACCCGATCGTCTTCACCTGATGTATCAGGTCAGGATCAGGTGGATTTCTCCCCTCGGTTGAAGGGGTGTGCCACGTTGCTGCGGATCGCGCCGTCAATATAAGTTCTTGTTCTGTTCGGTACAAGCTGATAGCGACGGGCCGATGCAAGTTGAGGCCGGTGCCCGCCTGCTTAGCGCCGATACCAGCCGTTCGCGGAACCGCGATCGAACCGCATGGTTCGACCGAGGCCGTGTCGAAGAGCGTTCTTGCTACCCCCAGGGCGGACAAGCTGCGGTAATTGGCTTGCCTAACGAAGTGAAGCGACCATCGGTGAAGACGAGTTCCTCCCACAAACACTGATCCATGTGCTCTAGGCTTGGTACCCACGATGCACGGACTAGGATGCTTGACGGCCGATACTCCAATCGCAGCATCTGATCGTATTCCCCGCCATGCGGGAAGCGATACACTTGGCCGGTCGAAACATCGGCGACGACGACGAAGCTGCACCCGGTGCCACAGCCGAACTGTATCATTTTGTAGTGCCCGGCAAAGTTCACTCCTTCGGCGATGCCGGCACGGATACGAGTGCGAAAATCCTTGAACTCGCGATCTCGCCCTGAGAAATCCGGCATCACAGGCGCACCCCGATAGGCTGCCGCAGAAGCAAATTCCTCGAAATTGCGCAATCCAGATGGCGCGGCAGTTCCGGGCAGCTCGCCGCGGGGGACTGTCCGGGCTGTGGTCGGTTGAAATGGGGGCGGTTGCCCGGTTCGGTTAAGAACAAGCACGTGCCGTTCGTTGTCGAGCGTCCAAGATTTAAATCGGGAAAGAAAGCTCTGGCCGAGCAAAGGTTCGCTGGTCGGCGATCCTACGTTGGCGGCCACGTTGGTCAGCCGATGGCCGCCGACCCGTAGCTCGCGGAGGTTTACCCGCTCGCTCGGAAGCTTGGAACCGTCAGCGAGAACGTACGTCCGCTGGCCGAGAAAATCGCTCTCCGATATGGTCTCGGTGCGCACGAGGGTCAGCAGCACGTCGGCCGGGATCAATACATCGGACGCGCCGCTATCGAGAGTGAAATTCAAGGTGATCGCGTCGTTAATCCGGACGGGAAGCACATAGACGCCACCACGCTCCTTTAACGCAACGTCATTCTCCCCCGAACCTGCATTTGTTATGGAAGGCGCGGGCACAATTGGCGGAAGAGCCGTCGGCGCCGCCCGAGGTTGCGTCGTCCCAGCCGGCGCTAACCCAACCGCCAACCGCGGCTCGTCGGGTGCGAGCAGCGCAGCGTCCGCGTCACTGATGAACCCCGTGACGGGCCGGCCCTTGTCGTTCTGCCACTCGGAAATCGCCGCGCGGGTCGCGACGCTGTAGACCCCATCAACCTTTGCTGTGAGCGGGAGTAAGTCCAACTGCTGGAGTTGCGCCTGCAAAGCGATGTGCCGCTCTATCGGTCGAATTGCCTCTTCGCGCCCCGGCCCGGTCAAGCGCCGCAACCACTCTGATCGCATTTGACCGAAGTGGGCCGAAACGCATTCTGTGGAACCGGCGGGCGTCCCCGTGTCCGGGACGCCACAGTCGAGTTTGACCGAATTCAGGAACTCCACATCCTCCGCTTCGAGCCGGCGCCGATCTGCCGGGTCAAGCGCGTAATGCAGCGCGTAATAGGCTTGGTTGAACTGCAAGTCGGTTTTCGATAGCCCCGGGTCGGAGCAGATCAGTTGGGCGAGGGGCGCCGTCGCCTTGGCGCAATCGAAGCCGGGGCCAATTCGACCCGGCGCGCCCGCTGCCGTCGAGGATGAGGGGATAGATGCCGCAACACCATAGCCGTTCAAATAAGCAATCCGCGCGCGCCCCGCGCGCGCCATGCAGTCCTTAACTTGCGGCGGGAGCGGTAGCGACGGTGTAACGTCCGGCGCGACCCCGCAGGCCCTCGAATACGAGGCGACCCAGGCCTTTTGGTCGGCGAGCAAGGCCCCATAGCCTGCTTCGCCGACACGCGCTCGTGCTTCATCGAATGCATGTTGTCGCTCGATGGCAAACCCCCTCAGCTCGGCGTCGCTACAGAGCGCGATGCTAGATGGCGTAGTGACCTGGGCGCACCAGTCATCCAGCGGAGCGGCAGCAGCAGGAAAAATGGTGAGCGCAGAAAGCGCCAAGGTGAGGCGAAGGTGCATAGCGACACTCGCGGAAGCCGTGCATCGTATGCACGAGCCGACGGTTCTGCAACTTTAGAGGCGCGCGGCGTCGCAATGTCGGCGGCGGTCGCGGCTGGCGGGGCTTCGGGTAGAGCCCCAGGGCGGCCCCCGAAAACCCTGCACCATCTGAGCCGCTCGGATTGGTGCGCGGCCAACGGCCGAAATGGGGCAATGGCGGAAACCGCGAGCCGCGGCGGCTCGCCCGCGCGTCAGATGGCGATCGAGAACGAGTTGCCGCAGCCGCAGGACGAGGCCGCGTTCGGGTTCTTGATCTGGAACGAGGCGCCCATCAGATCCTCGACAAAATCGATCTCGGCGCCGTTCAGGAGGTCGAGCGAGACATCGTCGACGACGACCGCGACCCCGTCGCGCTCGAACTCGGCATCGTCGGGATTGCGCTGATCGTCAAAGCTCAGCCCGTACTGAAACCCGGAGCAGCCGCCGCCCGACACCGCGATGCGCAAAAAGGCGCCCTCGGCTTGTTCCTGCGCCTTCAATGCGGCGATACGGCGCGCCGCGTTCTCGGTGACCGTGATGCGGCGAACGCCTCCCGCGTCGGAACGACCCTCTTGCGGCATGATTTCGGCCATGTGCTGTGCGCTCCATCTCGCCCGCGCCTCTCGGATTGTTGTATTTAGGCATTCTCGGCACGCTGTCAAAGCAGGAGAATGCCCACCGCTGGATTTTGGGGGCAGCGCACGGTAACGGCCAAGCGCCGTTCCGCAGGAAGGAGAGGGTCATGCTGCGGGCATTGCCCGGGGGCCGCGCTCGGGAAGAAGCGGCGGCAGCGGCGGATAAGCTCGCCTGCCTCGAAGCGCTCGAGAAGAAGGTGCTGTGGCTGTCGACCTGGATGATCCACAACGCCAATCATCTGCGGCCGAGCCGCGACGGGCTCAAGGTCGGCGGCCATCAGGCATCGAGCGCGTCGGTCGCGACGCTGATGACGGCGCTCTACCTCGATGTCATGCGGCCGCAGGACAGGGTCGCGGTCAAGCCGCACGCCGCCCCGGTTTTCCACGCGCTGCAATATCTGTTGGGGCAGCAAACCCGCGAGAAACTCGAGCGGTTCCGCGCGTTCGGCGGGGCGCAGGCCTATCCCTCGCGCAGCAAGGACGGCGACATCGTCGATTTCTCGACGGGCTCGGTCGGGCTCGGCGTCGGCGTGACGCTGTTCGCCGCGCTGGTGCAGGATTACCTGCGGCTGCACCGTCTCACCGACACGCCGCCGGGGCGCATGATCGCGCTGGCCGGCGACGCCGAACTCGACGAGGGCAACATCTTCGAGGCCTTGCTGGAGGGCTGGAAGCACGATGTGCGCAATCTCTGGTGGGTGGTCGACTACAACCGCCAGAGCCTCGACGCGGTGGTGTCCGACCGGCTGTTCGGGAGGATCGACGCGCTGTTCGAGATATTCGGTTGGCGCGTCGTCACCCTAAAATACGGGCGATTGCTGCAGGCCGCCTTCGCCCGCCCCGACGGCGCCGAGTTGCGCGAATGGATCGATGCCTGCCCGAATTCGCTCTATTCGGCGCTGGTCTATAAGGGCGGCGAGGGCTGGCGCGAGCATCTGCGCCGCGACCTCAACCGCTATCCCGGCATCCGCGCGATCCTCGACGAGCACGACGACGACGCGCTGGCACAGCTGATGACGAACCTCGCCGGGCATGACATGGGCTCGGTGCTCGAGGCCTTCCACGGCGTCACCGATGACCAGCCGACCTGCTTCATCGCCTATACGATCAAGGGCTACGGCCTGCCCTTTGCCGGCCACAAGGACAATCACGCCGGGTTGATGAACCCGCAGCAGACGGCGTTGCTGCAACAGAGCATGGCGGTGCCGGAAGGCGCCGAATGGGAGCCGTTCGCCGGGCTCGATATGCCGCCCGAGCGGCTCGCCGATTTCCTTGCTCATGTACCGCTCGCCCGCGAAGGGGGCCGGCGGCACGAGACCGCCGCGATCGAGGTTCCGGCCGCATTGCCGGTGCCGCGCGGCCGGCGCCTGTCGACCCAGGAAGCCTTCGGCCGCATCCTCGGCGGACTGGCCGCAGGCGACGGCGCGCTGGCCGCCCGCATCGTCACGACCTCGCCCGATGTCAGCGTCTCGACCAATCTCGGCGCCTGGGTCAATCGCCGCGGCATCTTCGACCGCGCCGATCGCGCCGACACCTTTCGCGAGGAAAAGGTCGTTTCGGCGCAGCGCTGGGCGATGGGGCCGCAGGGCCAGCACATCGAGCTCGGCATCGCCGAGAGCAATCTCTTCCTGCAGCTGGCCGCGCTCGGTCTGGCGGGGCCGCTGTTCGGCGCGCGCCTCGTGCCGATCGGCACGCTCTACGACCCGTTCATCAAGCGCGGGCTCGACGCGCTCAACTATGCGCTTTACCAGGATGCCCGCTTCATCCTGGTCGCGACGCCATCAGGGATCACGCTGGCGCCCGAGGGCGGTGCCCATCAATCGGTCGTCGAGCCGCTGATCGGCCTGGCGCAGCCGGGGCTCATCGGCTTTGAGCCGGCCTATGCCGACGAGCTCGCCATCCTATTGCGCTGGGCATTGGCGGAAATTCAGCGGCCACAGCAAGACGGCGGCGAGTCGGTGTATTTCCGGCTGTCGACCCGACCGGTGGAGCAGCCCGAACGCGAGATCGACGCGGCGCTTGCCGACGCGATCATCGCCGGTGGCTATTGGTTGCGCGAGCCGGCTCCCGACAGCGAGCTGGCGATCGCCTATTGCGGCGCGGTCGCGCACGAGGCGACCGCCGCCTACGAGGCGATCTGCGAGGATTTGCCCGGCACCGGGCTCCTGGCGATCACCTCGCCCGGTCGGTTGCATCGCGACTGGCGCGACTCGCTGGCAGACGGCGAGCCCGGGGTCGCCGAGCGGCTCTTGGCGCGCCTGCGTCCCGGCGCGGCGCTCGTCACCGTCAGCGACAGCCATCCAGCGACGCTGTCATGGCTCGGCGGCGTCAACCACAGTTTCGTCATGCCGCTCGGGGTCGACCGGTTTGGCCAATCCGGCGATATTCCCGATCTCTATCGGGTTCACGGTCTCGACAGCGAGGCGATCATCGACGCCGCCGCGCGCGCCTGCCTGCGCGCCCGGCCGCTTTAGCCGCCGCTATTGTGGGCCGCCGCGCATCGAGGCGGGATGCCCCGGCAGCTTGAAGCGCTGGCCGGTGTCGGTGACACTGTCGCCACTGACCTTCAACACCGATAGATCCTGGCCGATGAAGTTGCCGACATAGAGGTAGCTGCCATCGGCGCTGAACACGCCGGCTTCGGGGAACGCGCCGACGGTGACCTCGCCGATTCTCGTCACCTTCTTGCCGTCGATCTTGAGGACGCTGACGGCGCCGTCCGGATGGTAGAACCAGCTGTCTTTGGCCTGGTTGGAGCCCTGCGCATCGACGGTGACGGCGATGTTGCCCTTCGGGCCGATCGCCAGCCCTTCCGGCGAGTCGCCGACCGTGACATGGTCGATGACCCGCACCGGATTGGCCTCCAGATCGATGACGCTGACCGTCTTGGCGTTGCCGTCGGAGCCGCCGCCATTGCCGTTATCGACAGTCAGCGCCAGCTTGCCGTTCGGCGCGACGAGGACGTTGTAAGGAAAGATCCCGGTCGGCAGATCGCGCTTGTCGTAGGTGATCTTGTCGCCATCGATCGACAACAGAGCGATCTTGTTGGCACCGGGTTTGGTGGCCAGCGCACGCTTGCCGTCGGGGGTGATTGTCACCGCGGAGACATTATCGGCGCCGGTGCCCACCGTCACCGTGTCAGTGACCTTGACCTCATTGCCCTTGATCGACAGCACTGAGATCAGTGCCGTCGTCGCGGTTGGTGACCAGCGCCATCGTGCCGGCGGCATTGATCGCCATGCCCGAGGGCCGCTTGCCGAGGGTCAGCGTGTCGATGACCTTCGGCGGGCTGGCCTTCAAATCGATGACGAACATTTTGTCGTCCGAGGCAAAAGCGAATTTGCCGTCTTTTTCAACGCTGTTTACCGAATTGGCGACCAGTGCAAGTTCGCGGTTCGGGGTGATCGCCAGATTGGTCGGCGGACCGACGATCGAATTGTCGAGCGGGATCGTCGCGACGATGCGCAACGCGGCTGGTTTCGACATGTCGACGATCGACAGCGTGTCGTGGCCGCCCGCCTGCATCACCGGCTTGCCGTTGTCGATGGTGATCTTTTCGTCATTGCCGATGATCATCAGCTGGGCGCGAGCCGCGCCCGATGCGAGCGCCAATACAAAAGCCGCCGCAGCTGCGCCACAGCAGGCGCGCCGAAATCCAGGCATCTCCCCCTCCATTCGTCTTTTCAGCGCTATCGCCGCGCTGGCGGATGCTGCCGCGAGATCGCGGCCGCTGCAAGCGCCGGCCGGTCACTTTGCTTTCGACTGCGCCTGAACCCATTCGATAAAGCGGGCGGTTTGCGGGTCCGTGCGCTCGCCCACCAAGGTGACAACCGCGATTTTGTCGCCCTTCACCTCGTAAATGCACCAGACGATGACCCGGTCGACGCCGGATCCCTCGATATAGCCGATTTGCAGCCCCGTCTTGACCACCGCGACATTGCCGGACACGTATTTGCCGAGGACCGTCCAGCGATTTTTGGCTCCCACGCGGCGCTCCAGCTCCTTCTGGATCGCGGCCTTGCCGACGCAAGGGGTCCAGCACAGACCGCCGTATTGGAGGATCGCGTCATCGCTGTAGAAGGCGAGCGCCGCGGCCACGTCGCCGCGGCTTTCGGCGGCCAGCTCGCGCTGCGCCAGCGATGCGGGATCTGCCTTGGCCGACGCCGGCATGAACACGGCAAGCGCGAGGAAGGACGCAAACAACGTCACGACGAAGGTGGGCCTGGGCCTGTTCATCGCTCAGCTCCGGTTGACGCCGTCAGAAGCGGTCGCTTTGCCCCGCGGCCGCGACAGAAGCGACCGCGTCATCGGGCAGTAGCAGGCGTTCGGCGACGAGCGTGGCCGCGGCGGCCTCGACCTTGGCGACATAGGCCCGGCTTGTGCCGTAGCGCTCTTCGAGCGAGGGGCGCGGATCGGCGGCGGCCTCGCGCTCGGCGCGGGTCGTCGCGAACGGGATCAGCGAGCCGTCGCGGTCGGCCAATTCGTCAGGCTGCGCGCGGTAGAGGTTCCAGCCGGTATAGGTGCCGAGCGGCACAGCGATCAGCGGTAAGAGGATGCCGGCCACTTCGTTGCCGTCGCTGTCGACGGCCGAGACGAAGGTCGTGTACGGCGCGGGCGGCGAGACCTCGGGCGGGTCAACCCAAGCGACCGGCGGCAGGATCGGGTTGGCCCCCGCGGCGACGACAAAGCCGGCGACCTCCGGCATCTTGACGCAGTCGGCGGTCACTGCCGTTCCGCCGGCGAGCGAGGGAACCCGGCTCGGCGGCGGCGCGACGTCCTGCGTCACCCATTCTTCGAGCGCGACGAACAGCGCGCGCAAGGCCGGCGTCGCGCTGTGCGGGTTGCGCGGGTTGACACAGGGGCCGGGACCCGGATCGGCGCCCGCGCGGCCGCCATGCTGGGTCCCGGCGATCATGTAGGCGCGCGAATTCGCCGGCAGTGGCAGATCGCGCCGGATGCCGGAATCGGTATGGATCAGCGAGGCGCCCTTCTGCCAATACTCGGTCGCACTGTTGGTCTCGATCACCTTTGGGTCGCTCGCCGCGCCGCTCAGGAGGCCGCAGATCCTGCCCGACACCGGATCAGCCGTCCGTGCCGTGCTGAACGGGAACCAGTTCTCCGGGTAGAGCCGGTCCTCATGCTGGGTCGCGGTGCGGCCAGGCATGCCAAAACGGTGATTGGCGAAGACCTTGCCGGCGCCGGCGACATGGCTGAAGACGCCGTCGAAGACCTGTTGGCCGGCCTCGTCGGCGTTCATCCCGAGTTCGAGGAAATGGCGCAGAAAGCGGCCGCTCTGCGACACGCCAAAGGCGAGCGCATGGCGGATCCCGCTCATCCCCGACACCAGCGGGTTGGGAATGCCGCCGCGATTGGCGCTGCGATAGCGGAAGAACGAGACGAGATCGCGGACGCTGGCATAGCCGATTCCGAGCACCTTCGCTCCCGTCGCCTCGTACCACAGCTCGTAGATCTTGATCGGCTCGAATTTGCGGCCCTCCGGCAACAAACGAATCGAGCGGTCGTCGATGAATTCCCATGTCTCCCGTGCGATCTCGGTGCGGGGGTCGCTCTCGCGCGAGCGCACCGTGAGGCGCGCCCCGGACTGGTCGGTCGCGGCGGCGGGGTAGGAGAGGCGGCGGACGCTGCCGTCGCCCGGCGCGCGCGTCCCGAAATGGAACTCGTCGCGGATGCGGCCGGCGATCCTGCCGTCCTCCAGGGTCGGCGGGAAGTCCGCGCCTAGATTGCCGTTAACGCGCGGCGCGCCAGGGTCCCAGCCCGACCAGACCAAGGAATAGCCGCGCCCGAGGAGAAAGCCGAGCCCGGCATCCTCGCGGGTCTTCGGGTCGTTGTTGCGCGCCGGATCGGAAGGCGCCACGTCGTCGAGCAGGGTGAAGATGCGCTTGGACCCGCGATTGGGCACGTCGTAGACGAGAATCCCGCTGCCGCGCAGTGGGTCCTTCGGCCGCAAGAGGTCGAAATCGGCGGCGTATTCAACAAGGCCCTTGGCGTTCGTCGGCGCCTTGTCGAGATCGGCGATGCCGGCGTTCTCCGGCGCGGCGGGGTTGAGCGCGCCGCGAGCCAGGCCCTTGATGCGGACATAGGCGCCAGCCGTTCCGAACTCATGGCCATCGGCGAAATCGGCGATGTCGGTGACGGCGATATCGGTGATCGGCATCAAGGTTTCTCCTGGTTTAGTGGGCGCGGCCGTTACCGAGATTTTCTGACGTCGTCCCCGCGCAAGCGGGGACCCAGGGCGACAGCACGTCACTCGCCGCTGGATTCCCGCTTTCGCGGGAATGACGATTCAGTGTGGCGGAACACGCTTAGCCACCCAGGACCGTATAGAGATGCACCTCCTCGGGGAGGCCGCGCAGCGTGTGCAGGCCGCGGTCCTCGAAGCGCAACCCGGAGCCTGCGACGAGGTCGCGCACCGTGCTCGACACCAGGGTTTCGCCGGGCCCGGCCATCGCGACGACGCGGGCCGCGGTGTGCACGGCGATGCCGCCGATGTCGTCGCGGTTCAGCTCGATCTCGCCGGTATGAAGACCGCTGCGCACCGAGAGACCGAGCGGCTCTACCGAGCCGGCAATCGCCGCGGCGCAGCGCACCGCGCGAGCGGGGCCGTCGAACGTGGCGAGAAAACCGTCGCCGAGGCTCTTCACCTCGTGGCCGCGAAACCGACCGATCTGGGTTCGGACCGCCTCGTCGTGGCGGTCGAGCAGCGCGCGCCACTGCCGGTCGCCGAGTTGGGCGGCGCGCTTTGTCGAATCGACGATGTCGGTGAACAGCACCGTCGCCAGCACACGATCGGCTTCAACTTCGGCGCGCGAACCGGTGAGGAACTCTTCGATCTCGCCGAGCATTCGGTCAGCCATGTCGCGCTCGTAGACCGGCCAATGATCGCCTCCCGGCAGTTCAATATATTTCGCTCCCGGTATGTTCGCGGCGAGCTCCCGCCCTCCAGGAATCAGTACCATCGCGTCGCCGATTTGATGAAGCACCAGCGTAGGCACGTGGATGGTCGGGAGAAGATGCCGCGCGTCGATCTCGCGGATCATCTGCATCACCGCCACGACGGCAGAGGGGCTTGCGCCCTGCCGTTCCCAGCGTGCCCAAACGCGACGAACAGTGTCGTCGGACCGCTTGCTGGGCGTGAGTCGCGCGACGCTGATTTCGCCGGTTCCCCACAGCCCGCTAACCACATCGAGTTGCTTCTTGAATTCGCCTTCCGCTAACAAACGTGAAACCGCAAAGGAGCCGTAAAGGACCAACGCGCGGACTCGCTGCGGATAGGTGGCGGCGAACAAAAGGCACATCGGCCCGCCTTCGGATATTCCGAACAGCACGGCGCGCTCAGAGCCGGCCGCGTCCATGACAGCCCGCACATCATCCATTCGCTCTTCGAGCGCGGCGATTCCAACATCGCGGTCGGACAACCCGGTTCCGCGTTTGTCGAACAGGATCAGCCGCGAAAAGGCAGCGAGACGAGAGAAAAAGTCAGCCCATTCGGGCTCCTCCCACCAGAAGTCGACATTGGAGACAAAGCCGGGCACGAAGACGAGGTCGAGCGGGCCGTCGCCGACGACCTGATAGGCGATGCTAACATCGCCGCTTTTCGCGTAGCGGGTTTCCGGCGGCGTCATCGCGGCCCCTCCCTGATGTCATCCCGGCGAAGGCCGGGACCCATTCCTCCGGCGACGGAGCGGTAGAAGGATGGGTCCCGGCCTTCGCCGGGATGACAACATACAAAATTACCCGGACGAGCGCGTCTTCTCCATGAACGCTATCTCCTCCGGCGTCGAGACCCGGCCGAGGATGGTGTTCCTGTGCGGGAAGCGGCCAAAGCGCGCGATCACATCGACGTAGGAGACGCCATAGCGCCGGAGCCCGCCGCGCTGGTCTTCCGGAACGCCGTCATGCGGCAGTGCGGCGAACAGCGCCGTCGCGCGTTCCTGGTCGGCCAGATCTTCGCTGTGATGCAGCGGCATGTACAAAAATTTGCGCCAGTTCGGCGGGATATCCTGGTCAAAGCCGCGCTCAAGAGCGCGTCCCGCGACCTCGCGTGCCACCGCGTCCGTTGCGTAGGCCTGCGGCATCGACCGGAAGATGTTGCGCGGGATCTGGTCGAGCAGCAGCAGGAGGGCGAGGGTGCTTTCCGCCCCCGCTTCCCACGGGGCGAGCGCACCCGACGCAGCCTCTTCATAGTCGGCGAAAAACAGCCGGCGCAGCTCGTCGTCGTATTCGGGTGTGCTCTTGAACCAGATCTTGCGATTTTGCTCGCGCTCGGGGTCGCCGGGCGGGCCAAACCAGAAATCGATGAGGACCTGCGCCCGCTCCGGCAACGCATCCGCCATTATGCAGCCTGCCCGATGCCGGCTTTCGCCGGGATGGCGGCCTCGCCGCCGAGCGTGGTGCGGCGCACGTCGCGCACCTCGTTGCGATCGAAGCGGCGGCCGCGGTGCATCGTCTGCCGGTTGTCCCAGATCACGAGATCGCCGACCCGCCATTTGTGGCGATAGACGAACTCGCGCTGCGTCGCGTGCTCGATCAGTTCATGGAGGAACATCCGCGCCTCGGGGATCGTCCACCCGGCGATGGCGCCGGCATGCGAGGCGAGAAACAGCGACCGGCGCCCGGTCACCGGATGGGTGCGCACGAGAGGTTGGCACACCGGCTCGAATGCCTCGATCTCCTCCGGCGTGAGGTCGGTGAAGCCGATCGCCGCGCGCGAATAGATCAGCGAATGCTCGCAGACGAGATTCTCGACGATGGCCTTGGTGTGCTCGTCGAGCGCGTCATAGGCGGCGCGCATATCGGCAAATTCGGTGTCGGCGCCCCACGACGGGATGATCCGTCCGGAGAGCAGCGAATATTTCGCCGGGATCGGACGGAACGAACTGTCCGAATGCCACAGCCGATCGCCGAGTTTGAAGAACCAGATCCGGTCCTCGGCCGAGATGATCTTGCCATGCTTGTCGAGGTTGGAGAAATCGGCCATGCCGGGGCCCAGCCTTTGCTCCTCGCGCTTGAGGATATGCCCGGGTTTCGGAAAGCTCTCCAGCTCGCCGAAATGCAGGGTGAAGGCGAGCTGCTCTTCGTCGCTGAGCGGCTGGTCGCGGAACACCAGCACGGCGAAGCGGTCCATCCCCGCCTCGATCGTGGCGACCTCCTCGGGATCGAGCGGCTTGAGGCAATCGATGCCGGCAACCTCGCCGGCGAAACCTGGAGTGAGCGGTTGGATCGATATCGGCATGTCGGGTCTCCCGCTAGCGGCATCAGCGCCGTGCGTCCTTCGAGACGGCTCTTCGCGCCCCCTCAGGATGAGGATAAGACTTTGATGGCATTAAAAAAAGCCCTCATCTGAGGAGCCCGCCCACGGGTCCGGCCGTCGGCCGGCCGGAGGACAAGGCTCCGCGGGCGTCTCGAAGGACGCACCGCGGTTATCCCGTGGTCCTTCTTGTCATGCGCGCCCGTCGCCGAGCGGGTGCTTGCGCAGGAAATCGAAATCGCAGCCGCGGTCGGCCTGGAGGATTTCTCGACGGTAGAGCCGGGCATAGCCGCGTTCGGGCATCGCCGCCGGCGCCGCCTTGCGGCGCGCCAGCTCGTCGGGCGGGACGAGCAGGTCGATCCGGCGCTCCTTGACCGAAAGCCGGATCTTGTCGCCGTTCCTCACCTTGGCGAGCGGCCCCCCGGAAGCGGCATCCGGCGTCACGTGCAAGACGATCGAGCCGTACGCGGTGCCGCTCATCCGCGCGTCGGAGATGCGCACCATGTCGCGAACCCCGGTGCGCGCCAGCTTGGCGGGGATCGGCAGATAGCCGGCCTCCGGCATGCCCGAAGGCGACAGCGGGCCGGCGTTCTGCAGCACCAGGAAATCGTCCGGCGTCACGTCTAGTTCGGGGTCGTCGATGCGCGCCGACAGATCCTCGAGCGAGGTGAAAACGACCGCGCGGCCTTCCCTCTCGAACAGTTTGGGGTCGGCGGCCGAGCGCTTGAAGATCGCGCCCTTCGGGGCCAGCGAGCCGAACAGCGCAACCAGCCCGCCGATCGGCTGCAGCGGCTCCGCCAGCGGGTGCACGACGTCCCGGTCCACTCGCCGGTCGCCCGACGCGGCCGGCGCGTCGAGCCGCTCGCCCAAGGTTTCCCCCGCGACGCTGAGGCAGTCGAGATGCAGCAGCGGCTTCAGCTCGCGCAAGACCGCACCGATGCCGCCGGCGGCGAACAGATCCTCCATGTAATATGGCCCGGTCGGCTTCAGATCGACCAGGACCGGGGTCGAATCGCTGATCTCGTTGAGGTGCTTCAGATCGATGTCGACACCGGCGCGCCCGGCGATCGCGGTCAGGTGCAAGACCGCATTGGTCGAGCCGCCGATAGCCATCAGCACGCGCAGCGCGTTCTCGACCGCATGCGGGGTGACGATCCGATCCGGAGTGAGCCGGGTCGCAGCGAGCCGCATCGCGGCCCGCCCGGTAGCTTCGGCGGCGCGCAGCCGGTCGGCGTGCACCGCCGGGATAGCCGCGCTGCCCGGCAGGATCATGCCGAGCGCCTCGGCAATGGAGGCCATCGTGCTGGCCGTCCCCATAACCGCACAGGTCCCCGCGGTGGTCGCGAGATTGCCCTCGATCTCGCCGATCTCCGCGGCGCTGATCTCGCCGGCGCGGAACTTGGCCCAGAAACGGCGGCAATCGGTGCAGGCGCCGAGCCGCTCGCCCTGCCAGCGCGAGGTCAGCATCGGCCCGGCGACGAGGCCGATCGCCGGCCGGCCCGCGGACAATGCCCCCATCAGCTGCGCCGGCACGGTCTTGTCGCAACCGCCGACCAGGACGACCGCATCCATCGGCTGGGCGCGGATCATCTCCTCGGTGTCCATCGCCATAAGGTTGCGGAACATCAGGCTGGTCGGGGTCAGAAACACTTCGCCCAATGAGATCGTCGGGAAGACGAGCGGCAACCCGCCGGCGGCAAGGACGCCGCGCTTCACCGCCTCGATCAGCTCGGGGAAGTGGCGATGGCAGTTGTTGAAGCCGGAAAAGGTGTCGGCGATGCCGATCACCGGCTTCTGCAGCAGCTCGCTCGAATAGCCCATCGAGCGGGCAAAGGAGCGCCGCAGATAGAGCGCGAAATCAGGGTCGCCGTAATTGGTCAGCCCCACATTCAAGCCATGCGGGGCAATGCCGACCGGTTCAACCATGGAGGTACCTTTCGGAACAGGGAACGGCCATAACTTGCCGCCCGACCGGGCGCGCCGGCAAGCGCCGAGTTTGGCGCTTTCGCGGGCAGGTTCGCGCCGCCTCAGCTCGCCACGAACAGGATCGAGTGCTCCGATTGGTCTAGGATTCCGGCGGGCACGCCGCCGAAAAACAGCGTCCCGCCCGGCCGCGGGCTGACACCCATCACGATCAGGTTGTGGTTACCGATCTTGGCCTGCCGCAGGATCGCCTCGGCGGGTTCGGTGCTGGTCAGCACCACCGTTCGCACGTTCATGTCCATCCGGTCGCCGATCTCGACGATTTCGCGCAGCGTCGCGCTGGCGCCGGTGCCGATCGCCAAGGCGCTGCGAAACGGGCTGCTCCACGAGCCGCTGCCCGGCGAGGTGACATATACCGCAGTAATCGTGCCGTAATCGGCGCGCGCCAGGGCAAGTGCGACCTCCGCTCCATGTCGCGAATAAGCCGTTCCGGTTACCGGGACCAGGATGTTGAGGATTTGTCTGAACTCGGTTCGGCGATAATCGCCGCGAGCCGCAACGATCGCATGCGGGCCGTCAAACCGCTCCGCGATGCGCGCGACCTTGCCGTCGAAAACACCCTCTTCGGCTACCGGCTCGACGCCGATGACGAGGAAGTCATAGCCCTTTCGAGCCTCCTCGGCGACGGCCTCCGCGGCCGGTTTGACATTGCCGCGGGTGGTGATGTCGACCGGCGCCGGTGTCGCATCGGGCTCGGAGGTATCCGGCTTGGCGCCCTCGGCGGTGGCTTTGGCGAGAGCTTCGGCCTGCGCCGGTGGGCGCGAGTGTTGGTCCGAGCGCGCGGCATCCTCCGGGACGACGTTGAGAATCGTCGTCGGGATCCGCAGCGATCCCGCCAGTCGCCCGGCCAGGCGCGAGGCGAACTGCCCGCCGGGGCTGTTGTCGACGGCCACCAGGAGCCGCTCCATATTGGTCACGAAGCCCTTGGCTTCGAACTCCTCACGTTCGAGCCGCCGCTCCTCATCCGGCCGCATCGGCACCCGCGCCAACGCCCAGCGCAGCATTGGCGGCATCGCCATCGTCGTGACGATCGCCATCGCCAGGATCATCGTGTAGAGGCTCTGGCTCAACGCGCCCGTCGAGAGGCCGATCGTCGCCACGATGACCTCGGTGGAGCCGCGCGCGTTCATGCCGCAGCCGAGCGCCACCGCTTCGCGCCAGCTCAAGCCGCCGGAGTAGCCGCCGAGAAACGCCCCGGCGAACTTGCCGAGGCTGGCGATCGCAATCAGCGCGAGCGACAGCAGCAGGTAGGAGGGGTCCGCGAGCACATTGAGATTCGCACCGAGGCCGGCCAGGCCGAAAAATACCGGCATGAACAGCGCGACGATCAGCCCGCGCAGTTGCTGGTCGATGTGGCGGGTCAGGATCGGCGACTGCCCGACCAGCATACCGGCGACAAAGGCGCCGAGCACGGTATGTACCCCGATCGCCTGCGTGATCAGTGCCATCAGCCCCATCACTATCAGGATCGCGGTGATGACCGGGACATCGACGACGAAATGGTCGTTGACCCAGCGGATGATCAGGAACACCACGCGCCGGCCGATCGTGAAGCTCAGTGCGAGAAACATAAGCGTGCCGAACACGCTTTGCGCAAAAGTGGCCAGTTCGAACCGGCCATGCTGCGCAAGCCCGAGAATGACCGCAATTATGATCCAGCCGATCGTGTCGTCGATGATCGCCGCTGCGACCGTGAGCTGGCCCAGCGACCGACGCATGAAGTTCAGGTCGCGGATCGCCATCGCGACGATCTTGACCGACGAGATCGCCAGGGCGGTGCCCAGAAATAGTGTCGTGATCAGCCGCTGCTCCGGTCTGGGAAGCATGGCGTCGGGAAGCAATTCGCCGAGCAGAACGCCGAACAGGAACGGCACGACGATCCCGGCGAGCGATATGCCGATCGCGGTCTTCCCCGTCCTGCGGACGAGCGCCAAGTCGGTTTCCATCCCGGTCAGCAGCAGCAGCATCAAGATGCCGAGCTGCGACACCGCGCCGATCATCTCGCTTTGTCCGTGGATTCCCGGAAACAATGTCTCCTGCACCGTCGGCATCAGGGCGCCGAGCACGCTCGGCCCGAGCAACACCCCGGCGAGCAGCTGGCCCATGACTGCCGGCTGCCCGATGCGCTGCATCGCCTCGCCGAGCAGCCGCCCGACGACCAGCAGCAGCACGATCTCCCACAGGAACACGACCTCGGAAGCGTGCGGCGCCTCCGCGGCCAAAGCCGGCACGGGCAGCGCTATTGCCAGGAGGAGGACCAGCGCCAAGGACGCGAGCCGTCCGCCGCTGGTCATTCGTGCATTCCCTGGAGCAGCCGCGGCAAGCCGATGCAGAGAAATTCCGCCGCCCGCCAAATCGTTCTCGTCGTTGGATCCGGACCCGTCGCGCCGGAAGGGCGCAAAATCCAACCCGAGTGCTGCAGCGATTGGGGGCGGGGCGTCACAACGCAGATCCGCCCGCATCATATTGATCCGTTCCTGATGGCGGTCTCGATCGGCGCCGGCTCGGATTTTCTCTCGCCGATCGGTCATCGATCCAACACGCTTGTCATGGGGCCGGGGGGCTGCCGCTTTGGCGATTATTGGCATCTTGGGCTGCCGCTGTCGCTCCTCGTTGTGGGTCTCGGTGTTCCATGATCTTGATCTTTTGGCAGCTTCATTGAGGTTGGGATTTTTCGCGGCTTGTTCGCGTTGACAGGAGTAACGAGATATACCCGTACGTGATGCGGCGTCCGCGCGAAACAATTTAGGGTGAAGCGAAATGACAAAGCCGAGAAGAGGGCGGTCTACAGCGGCGATCGACGATCATGTCGGCTCGCGCATCCGCGAGCGCCGCATCATGCTTGGGCTGACCCAGCAGCAGCTCGCCGAAATGATCGGCGTTACCTACCAGCAGGCGCACAAATACGAGCGCGGCATCAACCGCGTCTCGGCCGGCCGGCTGTACCAGATTGCCGGTGTGCTGAATGTGCCGATCACCTACTTTTACGACGGCGTGGGCGAGGAGCCGCCGCGCCCGGCGCAGCCGCATCAGCGCATGCTGCTGGAGATCGCCCGCAATTTCGGCGAGATCCAAAACGAGAAGCACCAGGAGGCGATCAGCCAGCTGGCCCGCGCCCTGGCGGGCCGCTGAGATTCCGCCGCGTCACCCCCGCGAAAGCCGGGTTCAGGGGCTGTGGTGGCGCTGTGGCCCTGGGTGCCCGCTTTCGCGAGCACGACGACAGGGTGAGGTGTGATCGGGTTACGTGCGATAGCTCGGGTCAAGCCGGTCCGCGAGCCGTAACAGCGCCGGCCATTCGCGCTGGCCGCCGAGGCGCGGCATGTTGCCCGAATTGGCGAACATGGCTGCCTGGCGCTCGCAGGTCTCGGGCGAGGGGATCACCATCTTCGCTCCGCCGGCGACCGCGGCCTGGATCTTCAGCTGGGCCTCGGCTGAGCGCTCGAAATGGTAGGTCGACGAAAACGCCTCGGCAACATTGCGCCCGGTCGCCAACAGGCCGTGATTGCGCAGCACCAGGACCGGGTGGTTGCCGATGCTGTGTTGCAGCCGCTCGCGCTCGTCCATATCGAGCGAAACGCCCTCGTAATCATGATAGCCGAGCCGGTTGTAGAAGCGCATCGCCCACTGGCTCAATGGCAAGAGGCCTTCCTCGAGCGCGCCGACCGCGATATCGGCCTCGGTGTGGGTGTGGACGACGCATTGCACGTCCGGCCGGCCGACATAGATCGCGCCGTGAATGACGACACCGGCATTAATCGGCTCGTATTCCGAGGGCTCGATCAGATGGCCGTCCAAGATATCGACCTTGAGCAGGTTCGAGGCGGTGACCTCGTTGAACATCAATCCCGAGGGGTTGATCAGCATCTGGTCGGTGGTGCCCGGCACGCGCGCCGAATTGTGGGTGAGGACCAGATCGTCCCAGCCGAAATGCGCGATCAGCCGATAGCACGCGGCAAGATCGACGCGCACCGCCCATTCATCGGCGCTGACGTGGCGCGGTCGCGCCGCCAATCGGGTTTCGAGCGTATCCATCCTGAGACCCCATCTGCTGATCGTTTAGCGCACACCGTGACGCAGTTCGTCCGACCTAGCAAGCGCCGGCATGCCCGCTATGCGTCCTTCGGACGGCCCTTCGCGCCTCCTCAGGATGACGTAAGTTTTTGATGGCATTAAGAAAGAACCTCATCCTGAGGAGCCCGCACCGCGGGCGTCTCGAAGGACGCAAGCTCATCCGGCTCTGAGCGCCGCCAGCTGGCTCGTGAAGCCCGCCTCGTCTTCGAGGCAGCGCAGGTCGAGGATCACCCGCCCGGCCTCGATGCGACCGATCACCGGGACCGGCAGCGCACGCAAATGCCGCGCCAATATCTCGACCGCGGCGCCGGAGGCAAGCGACGGCGTCAGCGCCAGCCCGGCGCTCGGCAACAGGGAGACCGGCAGGGCGCCACTGCCGATCTGGCTTTCCGTCCCGACAAGCGCGACGCTGGCGACGCCGTCGAGCGCCTGCGCCAATGCCGGCATAACCCGCTGCGCCAGCGCAGCAATCTCGGCGCGCGGGCGGACCAGGAGCCGCAGCACCGGCAGCCGCAGGGCGAGCCGGTCGGGATCGGAATAAAGACGCAGCACCGCTTCCAATGCCGCGAGGCGGATCTTGTCGAGACGCAAGGCGCGCTTCAGCGGGTTCTTCGCCAGCGCGGCAATCAGATCGGCGCGGCCGACGACGAGCCCGGCCTGCGGTCCACCCAGCAGCTTGTCGCCGCTGAAGGTGACCAGATCAGCACCGGCCCGGAGCGCTTCGGCGACGGTCGGCTCGTGCGGCAAGCCCCAGCGCTCGAGATCGACGAGCGTGCCGCTGCCGAGATCCTCGACAAACGGCACCCCGTGCCGCCGCGCCAGCTCGGCGAGCCGCGCCGCCGGCACCGATGCGGTGAACCCCTGGATTGCGTAATTGCTGGTATGCACCTTGAGGATCAGCGCCGTTTCCGGCCCGATCGCATCGGCGAAATCCCCCAGATGGGTCCGGTTGGTGGTGCCGACCTCGCGCAGCCTGGTGCCGGCGCGCCGCATAATGTCAGGCAGCCGGAACGAGCCACCGATCTCGATCAGCTCGCCACGCGAGACGACGGTCTCGCGCCCCAGCGCCAGCCCGTTCAGCACCAGGAGCAGCGCGCCGGCGTTGTTGTTGACCGCGAGCGCCGCCTCGGCGCCGGTCAGCCGCGTCAGCCACCCGGCGACATGATCGTCGCGCTCGCCGCGCCGGCCGCTTTCGAGGTCGTATTCGAGCGTCGATAGTGCGCGCATCGCCTCGGCAGCCGCCGATACCGCCTCCTCGGGCAATGGTGCGCGGCCAAGATTGGTGTGCAGCACGGTGCCGGTCAGATTGAACACGCGACGCTGCGATGCTTGCATCAGCCGCCCCAGCGCCGCGCCGCTCGCCGCGACGATTGCCTCGACCGAGGCGGGCTTGCCCGTGCTGCGGCGCTCGGCAATCGCCTCGCGGATCGCCTCGGTAACAAGGCTGCGGCCGTGGCGCTCGATCAGCGGGGCCACTCCCGGCGCGCGCAGCACCCGGTCAACGGCGGGCAGGGCCGCCCGTTTGTCGCTGGCCCGCTCGTCCATCAGCCAGCCGCCACCGGCACCGGCAGTTCGGGCTGGCGCGCGCAGCCCGGATCGAGCCGGACGCGGGGCGCACCGCCGTCGCTCGCGACAACCACCCCGATCAGGGCGGCGCGGTAGCCGAGCCGCAGCAGCTCGTCGAGGCACGGAGCGGCGCGCTCGGCCGGCAGGCCGGCGAGCAGCCCGCCCGCGGTCTGCGGGTCGACCAGCAGCGCGGCAAGCGGCGGCTCCGGATCGGCATCGGCGAGCACCGCCAGCGCGGCGAGATTGGCGTCGTGCAGCGAGCTGGTCAGCCCGCCGGCGAGCAGCGCCAATGCCCCGTCGAGCGCCGGGATCGCATCGGGATCGAGCCGCGCATCGACACCGGAGGCGGTCAGCATTTCCATCAGATGCCCCAAGAGGCCGAACCCGGTCACATCGGTGCAGGCGGTGGCGCCATGGCTCGCAAGGCAGGCAGAGGCAGCTGCGGCGGGTTGCAGCATCGCGGCGATGGCGGCCTCGACGTTGCGTGCCGCGGCCCGTCCGCGCATCTCGGCCGCGAGGATCACGCCGGTGCCGAGCGGCTTGGTCAGCAACAGATGGTCGCCGGGCCTGAGACCGCCCTTGCGCAGGAGGCGGCCGGGGCGGGCGCGTCCGGTCACCGCGAAGCCGAGCGCCAGCTCGGCGCCCTCGGCACTGTGGCCGCCGACCAGCACCGCGCCGGCGGCCTCGAGCACTTGCATCCCGCCCGTCAGCATGTGGAACAGATCCTCTTCGACGATCGCCGGGCGGGCCGGCGGCAATGTGGCGATCGCCAGCGCGGTCTCGGGCAGGCCGCCCATCGCGTAGATGTCGCCGAGCGCGTGGGTCGCGGCGATGCGCCCGAACAGGTAGGGGTCGCCCACCATCGCACGGAAGAAATCGACGGTCTGCAGCAGAGGCGGCGCCCCGGGAAACGACAAGAGCGCGGCATCGTCCGGGCTGTCGAGCCCGATCGACACCGCATCGCTGGCCGCGACATCGAGGCGGGCGACGACCCGGGCCAGCACCTCGGCCGGCACCTTGGCGGCGCAGCCGCCGCAGCGCATGTCGTCCGTGCCCTCCGCGCCGGCCATGTCAGGCAATTCGGTGTAGCGCCGCATCCACCGCCGATCGATCCAGTCCTTGAGATGCCACAGGCTCCGGCCATAAGCGGCGAATGGGCCGCGCGAGGCGACGGCGTGGCCGTCTCCGGTCCCGATCAGCGCCAGCGCGCGCTTCTGCGGCACGGCACGGCGCAAGCGGCGGCCGGCCAGCGCGCGGCGCAGATTGTCGGCGAGCGGCGGCCCCGCCCGGACGGCATATACGCCGGCCTTCTCGCGCGGATGGGCCGGCATCGTCGCGATGTCGCCGGCGGCAAAGACGGCAGGGTCGGCGGACGAGCGCAGCGTTTCGTCGATTACGACAAATCCGCGCTCGTCGAGCGACAGGCCGGTTTGCGCGAGCCACGGCGCCCCGGCCGCTTCGGTGACCCAGAGCGCCTCGTCGAACAGGATTGCGGTGCCGTCGGCCGCGATCAGACGGCCGGGCTCAACCCTTTGAATCTGGTTATGGGTGATCACACGGATTCCGCGCTTGCCGAGGATCATCTCAAAGCGCCGCCGGACCGCAGCATTGTGCGAAGGCAGCAACCCTTCGCGGGTGACCAGCGTCACTTCGGGGGCCGTGTCGAGGAGATCGCTCAGCCGGTGCTGCGCCGAGAGCGCCAGTTCGACGCCGCCGGCGCCGCCGCCGACGATCGCCAGCCGCACTTGACCCTGGTCTTGCGCGCGCTCGAGCAGTGCCTCCCAGCGCGCGGCGAAGCGGTCGATCGGCTTCACCGAGATCGTGTGTTCGGCGGCGCCCGGCACGTCGCCCGGGCGCGGCGTCGAGCCGATATCGAGCGACACCACATCGTAGCGGATCGGCGGGTGGTCGCGACAGACGACGCGCCGCGCCGCGCGGTCGAGGCCGATCCCCTCGTCATGGATCAGCCGCGCGCCGGCAAACCGCGCCAACCGCACGAGGTCGATGTGGCATTCCTCAAAGCGGTAACGCCCGGCGACATAACCCGGCAGCATGCCCGAATAGGGCGTCTCGACATCGCGGGTAATCAGGGTCAGCCGCACGCCGGCAGCCGGGCGCATGCCAAAGCGCTTCAGGACATGGACATGAGCATGGCCGCCGCCGACGAGGACGAGATCCTGGGCGATCGGAACAGGTTGTTGCATCGCCCGCCACTATGCCCGAGTGGCCCCGCCAGCGCCAATTCCGATCGGTCGGGCGGCGCGGGCATGTCATGGTTGCCGACACAGGCCCGCCAGCCAATGTTAAGACCATGCCTGCGCGGCCATGCCGCGAGCGGCCGGGAGGGCAGCAAGGAAAGCCGGGATGCATTTTCTGCACCTGTTGCGTCATGCGAAGTCGGATCGCGACGAGGCGGTGGAGGATCACGAGCGGCCGCTGAGCCGGCGCGGCCGCGAGGCGGCGCGCCGCGTCGGCCAGAATTTGCCATCAGCGCTCGGCGTGATCGACGTCGTGCTGTGCTCGAGTTCTGTGCGCACCCGTGAGACCGCCGAGCTCGTGCTGGCTGACTTCGCGGCGCCGCCGCGCATCCTCTATGAGGAGGCGCTCTATCTCGCCGGGCGCGCCGCGCTGATCCGCCGCCTGCGCCGGCTCGACCAGAGCCTTGCTGCGGTCATGGTGATCGGCCACAACCCCGGGCTGCACGAACTGGCGCTCGCGCTCGCCGCATTCGATTCGCCACGCTACCGGGAGCTTGCTGGCGGCAAGTTCCCTACCGCCGCCCGCGCCAGCTTCGCGATAGACGTGCCCTGGGTAGACCTTGTCCGATCGCAACACGCGCTCACTGATTATGTGACGGCGAAATCGCTCCAAGATTAGGTTCGACCGTCTGAAGCGGACACGGCGAGCAATTTAGCGTTGCCCAAGATGCCCGAAGGGGCGATCCTCTTCCCACGGCCACTCGGAATCCGGGGAAATGTCGGTTTCGATCAAATTTGGTTGCGGCGACATCTCGATGAGACACAACATCGACGTCTGTCGATCACGAATCCGGGGCAATATCGAATGACTATGGGCGAGCCCAAAACCTACAATGACTGGCTTCAGCTGGAGCGTGACGTCGGTCGGCTGTTCAGCGCCGCGCCGCTCTCCGCCGTCGGATCATTGGGTCAGGGACCCCGAGAGGAATTATATCTCGGTCGAGCCGCCGAGGTGCGCCTGATGGTGCACGCGGTGCAGGATCCCGCCAAGCACATATTACTCTACGGTGAGCGAGGCCTTGGTAAAACCTCACTAGCCAATACATTTTGGAGACACCGCAGTACGTCTAGTTATCCAATTTTGGCCGCACGTGTTCAGGTATATCCTTTCGATGATTTTTCTTCTCTTTGGATAAGGGCGCTTGAGGAGTTTCAAACGGTCTTCCGACATCATGGCGCGGAAATCCGCGCGAATTTTCCGTATGTGACACCCGATATTGTCCGACATGAATTTCAGAAGCTGCCCAGACACTTGGGAGCTATAATGATAGTTGATGAATTTGACCTGTTGCGGGACAGAGAAGCGTGTGAACTTACAGCAAATCTGCTCAAATCTTTGCACGATCATGCGATCAACGTGACGGTCCTGTTAATTGGAGTCGCAGAAAATGTCGAAGAATTGATTATCAATCATCAATCACTACGGCGTGTATTGACCTTGGTGAAGCTTGATCGCATGAGCGTGACTGATCTGAAAGCAATTTTGGATAGCCGTTTACGGTTGACGCCACTGGTAATTTCTGACGAGGCGCGCTCGGAAATCGTGACGCTTTCGTGCGGACTCCCATATTACGTTCAAACCTTAGGCAAATTTGTCGCCCAGAATGCTATAAAAAACCAACGCTTACAAATAGAAGTCGAAGATGTGACCGCGGCCATAGATAATTTTCTACTTGAAGGCGGTCAGTCGTTTGCCGACGATTATCAACGAGCTACGGACAGCCGCCTGGGAAGCAATATCTTTCGAGAGGTGATTTTGGCGAGTGCCTTGGCACATTCCGATCCTAGTGGCGTTTTTGGAGCCTTCGAAGTATCCAAGACTCTCAACGTGATTGCGCCCGGAAAGAACTATTATCATACCCGCGTACAACAGTATCTTGCACAATTCAGCTCGGACAGACGCGGCAAAATACTGTTACGAAGCGGGATGAAATCGGACTATCGATACCGCTTTTCGGATGCACTGATGCAGCCGTTTATCATTATGAAGGCGATTAAAGATGACCTGATCGATGAGAAACTTCGGCATCTGTTGTTTCGGTGGCTCGGAGAGGAGGACCACGAGAAGGAATACCAACCGGGCATTGCGACAGCGGATGCAAGACAGCACGGGATCGTCCCGTCGCTCACAGCGGAAGCGGGCGGGGAGAACGCGGTTGTTTCAGAGTCGAGACAATTGCGCTCAAAATTGGGGATTCAACCGGCGAATGCGGGCTTATCCGCGGCGGTGCCGCAGAGTAGGCATACTCCCACGTTGGCGCCACGAGGGCCTGAGCGCTCGTGGCGTCTATTTCGGCGCTGAAATTTTGTTTCTTGGGGCGATGTTGGACGTCATTCGGGGTGGCCTGACGGGCCGATTACGGCGAACTGGCCGCGGGGCGCTCTGCCGTCTCCGCCAGCACCCGGCGGGCAAGCGCGACGGTGATCGGGCGCCCGGCGCCGAGGGCCCGGCGGTCGAGCCGCTCGGCGAGCGCGCCGGCCGCCGCGAAGGAGCGTTCCATCCGCTGCACCAGAAAGCCGACCACGCCGGGGGCAACCCGCACCTGGCGGTCGGCGAAATGCTTGACCAGCACCGCTGCGAGCAGCAAATCGTCGGGCGGCGCAATAACGGCCACCGGTAAGGCGCGCAACCGCGAGGCGAGGTCGGGCAGCGCGATCGGCCACCTCGCCGGCGCCTCGCGCGCGACCACCAGGAGGCTGGCGCCGGCCTCGACAACGCAATTGTAGAGATGCAACGCGGCCCGCTCGGGAGCCTGCGCGGCGTCGTCGAGCGCCACCGCGCGACGGCTCGCCAGCTCGTTCGGCTCCCAGCGCGACAATTCTGCGCCGACGATCACGACACCGCCGCTGCGCTCGCGCCAGAGCTCGGCGAGATGGCTCTTGCCCGAACCTGCCGGCCCATAGAGGACGAGTGCCGGCATCGGCCAGTCCGGCCAGCGCTCGATCCATTGCAGTGCGGCGGAATTGCAGTCGGACACGAGAAAATCGGCGCGGCCGAGCGCCGGGCGGTGCGGCAGATTGATCGCCAGCTGGGTCATCGGACGCGGGTGAAATTGGTCACGGTCTCACTGTCGCTCTCGCTCTCGCTCTCGCTCTCGCTCTCGCTCTCGCTCTCGCTCTGACGTGCATCGTAGAGGCTGCTGTCGCGATAGAGGGACAGAAGAAAGCGCGCCAAGACGCCGATCACCGCGGCGGCCGGCACGGCGACCAGCACGCCGACAAACCCATAGAGCGCGCCGCCGGCAAATAGGGCAAAGATCACCCAGACCGGGTGGAGGTGTATGCGGTCGCCCATCAGCTTCGGCGTCAGGAAATTGGCCTCGGCGAGTTGACCCACCGCAAAGATCCCGCACACGGTCATGATCGCCGACCCGGTGCCGTATTGCGAGGCGGCAAGCCCGAGCGCCAGGATGAACCCGGTCGCCACCCCGAGGATCGGTATGATCGCCAGGACGCCGATCAGCAAACCGAGGGCAATACCGGAAGCCAGACCCGCGAGGGTCAACGCGATGCCGTAATAGGCCGCCAGGATCAGACACACCAATGCCTGACCGTGGATGTAGCCGACCAGCGTGTCGCTGACCAGCCGCGCCTGCCCGCGCACGGTTTCCAGCGACTGCCGCGGCAGGTAGGCATCGACCTGCGCCACCATCTTCTCCCAATCGCGCAGCAGGAAGAATGTCACGATCGGCGTCACGACGACGAGCGAGAGGATGTTGAGGATCGCCAGGCTGCTGGTGATCATCCCCTGCGCGAGCCCGGCAAGCCAGGTCACCGCCTCGGCCAGCTTGGCGCTGAGCAGATCGCGCAGCTTGCCGACGTCCTCGGCCGGCAAATGCTCCTGAAGCAGCAGGATGAGCCTGCCCAGCTGGTCCTGGAGGGCATGGACGAGGCTCGGAACCCGCGTGATCAGCTGGACGATTTGGCCCTGGATCAGCGGCACCAGGATCACCAGGATCGAGGCGAGGCCGAGCAGGAAGAGGACAACGAGGCACAGGCCTGCCAGGCCGCGGCGAACCCCCCGGCGTTCGAGGCGGCTCGCTGCGGGAGCCAGGATATAGGCGATTGCGAACCCGGTCGCGAACGGCATCAGGATGGCCTGGACCAGGCCGAGCGCCACAATCACGAGCAACAGGAGGCCGAACCAGAACAGCACCCGGTACGCCCGCGCGCTCATAACACCTGCGTCGAACCGGTCAGGATACGTGCCCAGCGCACGAGATAGAGGAGGCCCGACAGCCCCGTCGTCACCGCCACAGTGGCGATCAACAACCAGGTCGCCGCCCCGGTCTCGACTGCCAGACCGAGCCGGGCGAGCACGAACCCGACTAGGGCGATCTGCACCAGGGTGTTGACCTTGCTGATGTAGAGCGGGCCGAGCTGGGTTGCGACGGCGGCGGCGCGAATCACGAAAAAGCCCAGCACGATCAAAACGTCGCGCGACACCACCAGAGCGACCAGCCAGCCAGGCAGGTGCCCAGTGAGCCCGAGGGTCACATAGACCCCGACCAGCATGGCCTTGTCGGCCGCCGGATCGAGCAGCGCGCCGAGCCGGGTGCGGCGGTCGAAGCGCTTGGCGACATAGCCGTCGAGCGCGTCCGATATTCCGGCCCCGACAAACACCCAGAATGCGGCGCCGTAGCGACCGCCGAAAATCAGCCAGATCGTCAACGGCACCGACAACAGCCGCGCCAGCGTGATCAAATTGGGCAGGTTCAGCTCAATCCGGCGCGAGCCCGGTTGCCGCCCGATCGCGCGCGGCGCGGGCAGTTCGGGGCCGGGAGCAATCTCGGGGAGCATCGCGCGACCGGTCGCCGGTGCCGACCGCATTACGGCCGGGGTGCCGGCCCGGTGCGGGCGAGCCGCCAGGTCGGATCGCCGGGGACCAAGTCGAACCTGATGTCGGCGAGGCTCGCCTTCAGCTGATCGATGCTGCCGCCATAGCCGATCTCGATCGTTGCCTCCTGCCGCGACAAAGCCATCAGAGCGATCTTGCGGATCGCCGGCACGGTGGCTAGGCGTTCGCGAGCGCGCACCCAATCGTCGAGGCCGGTGATCTGCAGGATCGCGGTCAGGGTTCCCTTCTGATCGTAGGGCGAAACCGCCTCGTTCTTCCAGCCGCCCCCGATGTCTGCCACGATTGCGGCCACGGCGCGGCGCAGGAGCCCGCTCTCGCTTTCGCCCGGGTCGGCGTTCACCGGTTCGATATGGCGGTCGACCGGCCGGCCGGCCTGGTAGTGCTGCACGGTGACGTCCAGCCCGTCCGGCCGATCGGGTGGCCCGCGCGCCGCGGCGAGTGCGACGATTGTTTCGTCGCTGCCGTTGCGGCGGGCAATCGCAGCCAGCGCCTCGCCATCGCCGGCGCGCGCCTTTTCGGCATCGATCGCGGCAACATCGCCGGCATCGCCGAGCGGCACGACGAGGCGCACCGGGCCGGTCGCCGCCGACCGTTTCTCCCACGCCTCGCGCCACGGGTTGGGATCGTCCCACAGCGTCGATTGCACACCCGATTGGAAAACCGGCAGCAGGATCAGCGGCTTGCCGGCATCTCCAGAGGTCGCTGGCTTGCCCGCTTCCCCGGCGGCGGAAGCGGCGGGAGCGGCATTGCCGAGCACACGGCGGGTCTCCTCCGGCTTGAAATGAAAGGTGTAATCGGCGGCATAGCGCACTGCGGACATGCGCTCGTTCGCCACCTCGAAGCTCGCGACGAGGTTGGTGATCGCGTTGTCATCGAGCTTTGGCAGCTTGGCCGGGGCGCTGCCGCCGGACAGCCGCCCCGCGATCGCGGCGAGCGCTCGGCGCTGGCCCTCGGTGCGCGCGGCGTCGCGGGCCGTGGCGACGGTGTCGGCCGTGGCATCGACCGCGACGGTCGCGGAAAATGGATCCGCGTCCTGCGCTCGGCCGCGCAGGCTCAACACGCCGAGCGCCAGCACAACGAGGAGAGCCGAACCGGCAAATCGCCACCCGCCTTGACCACCGGTCCGCGCCGGCATCAGCGGCAAGGTCATTGCAAACTCATTGCAAAGCGTCTCCGTTCCCGTATGTTCGCGGCTCCCCTGACCGTACCGCCCGGTGATAGCGCAGTTTTCGCGGGGACGCCATCGACAGCAGGCCTCAGAGCACGGCCTCTTCAAATTACGCGATCGTCGTTCCCGCGAAAGCGGGAACCAGGGGAGGCGATGGGCGGTTGCTCTGGACCCCCGCCTGCGCGGGGTGACTAGGAATCGTTTTGGATTCTCCAGGGATGGTCAGCGGCCAGCGATGCGGAGGCGCTGTGGCACGGCTTAAAGTTGGCGTTCTGATTTCGGGCCGTGGATCGAACCTAGAGGCGCTGATCGAGGCGGCTGTGGACCCGGCCTATCCGGCCGAGATCATCCTCGTCATCAGCAACCGGCCCGAGGCGCCGGGGCTGGCGCGCGCGTCACGCGCCGGGATCGCCCATCGCACCATCAGCGCTGCCGACCGCCACGTCTTTGCCAGTGAGGCGGATCGGGCGTTGCGGCAAAGCGGCGTAGAGCTCGTCGCGCTGGCGGGCTTCATGCGCATCCTCGACACCGCCTTTGTCGAGGCCTGGCGCGACCGCCTCGTCAACATTCACCCGTCACTGCTGCCGGCCTTCCCGGGGCTTCGCCCGCAGCGCCAGGCGCTCAGCGCCGGGGTACGGTTTTCCGGCTGCACGGTCCATTTCGTCCGCCCCGCGGTTGATACCGGGCCGATCATCGCCCAGGCGGTCGTGCCGGTACACGCCGGGGATGACGAGGCCAGTCTATCCGAGCGCATCCTGGCCGCCGAGCACCGTCTCTATCCGATGGCGGTGCGCCTCTATGCCGAGGGCCGGGTCTCCATCACCGGCGACACGGTGGCGATCGCCGGCGCGGCTGCACCGGAAATCGCGGTCTTCAACCCGTCGCAGATGCTTGCCTCGGCCGGCGGTTAGGCTATACCTCGCATGGGGACACCTCTACGGGCGAGGCGGATATGGCGGCAATAGATCCCGACTTCGAACGGCATCGCCGTACCTGGATCGGGTTTACCTGGTTCATCAAGATCTCGATCCTGGTGATCGTCATCATCCTCGCCGGGATGGCGATCTTCCTGCTTTGACTAGCTGCCCAGCGCCGGTAATCCGCTTGCGGGCGCAAGTCCGCAGCCTGCAGCCCGCGGACCTGTTTCGCGAGCATTTGCGATCTTGAATCGGGCTGCCCCGCTATTGCATTAAATCCGCAGTCCCGGCGAAAGCCGGGACCCACTCCTCCGGCGACCTTGCGCTTGAAGAGTGGGTTCCGGCTTTCGCCGGGACTGCGGCTTCGAGGGCGGGAAGCTCACCGGATCGGGTCTAGGACCACCACCGGGATCTCGCGCTCGGTCTTCTTCTGGTAATCGGCGTAGGGCGGCCAGAATTCCAGCGCCTTTTCCCACAGCCGGGCGCGGTCCGCGCCGCTCGCGGTCCGGGCCCGCGCCTTCATCTTCGCGGTCCCGACCTGCACTTCGACATCGGGGTTGGCGAGGATGTTGCGGTACCAGCCCGGGTGCTGCGGCGCGCCGCCCTTTGAGGCGACCACGATATAGCTGTCGCCGGCCTTTCCGTAGAACAGCGGGAAGATGAACTTCTCCCCCGACTTCCGGCCGGTGGTCGTCAGCAGCAGCGAGGGCACGGTCATTTCGGGTCGACCCGGCTGGGTCATTTTGTACATGTGCCCGTCGCTACCGCCGCTCGCAAGGTAGCGGTTTGTGTGCTCCACCATCCAACCCGGAAGGTTTGGCGCAAGTTTGGCCTCAGGCATGCTTCGAACTCCCTTTGAGCGGATCAGATAGGCTTACCGCTGGCGTGCGAGGAATTGACCGTGAACGCCCAACCGTCGGGCCCGGCGAGATCGAACGAGTCGTGGATGCGGCCGCGCCGGATCGGCGACGGCGACAACCCCTTTTCGGCGTAGGCGCGGTGGGTCGCGTCGACGTCGTCGACCATCAGGTCGAAGGGCGCACCGGTTCCCGGCACAGGCGGCTGCTCGGATTGTCTAACGACGACATGCGTGCCGCCGCGCAGTTCGAGCACGGCCAGTTCGCCTCTTGTCACGATCGGGCGCAGACCGACCGTTTGGAGCCAGCGCGCCGCGGCGCCGACATCGCTGACGTTTAGGCGCACATGGCCGACGGCGACCGGCGGTCTTTGATCGGTGGGTGAGGGCACGGCCATCTCCTTCAAGTCGAATCGCGGTCAACGCAAACCTTGGCGAGGCCCGCAGCATACAATGGACCAGGCCAATTGGCATGGCCTTACCGTCAGGCGCCCGACGCTGGGGCGAATGGCCCTTTGTCAGCGTCTTGGTCGCGGCGCTCGCGGTGCTATTAAGGTGGTGTTGGAAGGTCTGGAAAGGAGGATGGCATGATCAAGTTCAGCTGCACCATGAGCGTCGGCAGCGATATATTTTTCGCCACGCTGATTGCCGAAGACGCCAAGCAGGCGCGAGAGATGGCCGCCGCCGAAACAAACCAAGGTCGGCCGCGGGAATGGAGCGTACGCGCCATCGAGTCCGATGTCGCCGGCCCCGCCCGGTTTCTGGGTACCGGCGCCCAAGAGGCATAGCAGCGGCGCCCGATGCGTTTTGCGCTGCGGGCAAGGCCGTTTCTCAATGAAAGTAGCGGCCGGAGTCGATGGCGATCGTCTGGCCGGTCATCGTGTCGGTGCGGCACATCGTGACCACCATGTCGGCGCAATCCTCCTTGTCGGCGGGCTTTTTCAATAGCGAGGTGGCCGCGGAGTTCTGGATCTGCTCGGCGCGCAGATTGGAGGTCGTGCGCGTGCCCTCCAAAAGACCCGGCGCCACGCAGTTGACCAGCACCTCGGGGGCCAGGGCCACCGCCATGCAGCGCGTCAGGTGGATGAGGCCCGCCTTTGACACGGCATAGGCGATCGACGAGCCGGTCGGCCCCAGCCCCGCCACCGACGAGATGTTGACGATGCGGCCGCGCCCCTGCGCCTTCATGACCGGCGTCACCGCCTTCATGAGGCGCATCGGCCCGGTCAGGTTGACCGCGATGATCTTGTCCCACACCTCGATCGTCAGATCGTCGAGGTCGGCGAACGGGATCGCCTTGTTGTAGGCGGCGTCGTTGACGAGAATGTCGAGCCGGCCAAAGCGTCCGGTCACCTCGTCGACCACCCGTTCTAAGGCGGCGCCATCGGTGATGTCGCAGGCGAAGGAAGCGGCGTTGATCTGATGTCGCGATGCGAGGTCGCGGGCGACGCCCTCCGCCTCGCCGCGGCTCTGGGCATACATGACCGCGACATGCACACCCTCCTTCGCCAGCGCGTGACAGATCCGCGTTCCGAGCCCGCCATTGCCGCCGGTCACCAGAGCGACCGCGCCGTTGAGGTCCATGAGTTCTCCCTTCTGCAAGCTGGCGTACAGCGGGCGCATCCTAACACGACGCTCCCAACCGTCTTTCCCTTCGGGCGCGGTTGACAGCCGCGCCGAGCAGGCGCTTGCATCCGGACAAACCGGCGAGCCCGCCCGTGCGCATGGGGGGCGAGGGCGCCGTAAGGGGGGATGCAATGGCGCTCGAGGTAAGGTCGGTGGAAAATCTGTTGGGGATTCCGGTGCGCTATGCCTATGCGGTCAAGGCTGGGCCGTGGGTGTTCCTGACCGGCCACGAGGCCTATGACTGGCAGACCGGCATGACCGACGAGGTGGCCGGGCCGCTCGGGTTTCCGCTTTACGGCCAGCACAAGAGTCGGCGCGAGGGCGACTTCATCCTGCGGCGGATGCGCCGGCTGCTCGGCGAATTGGGCACCGACCTCGCGCACAGCATCCGGCTCGATCAGTACTATCCGAACCCGCGCGCCGTTGCCGCCTATCACCTCTCCCGCCACGCCGAATTCGGCGAATACATCCCGCCGAGCACCTCGGTGGTGATGGAGCGCTGCTTCGCCGCCGAGGCGACGATATCGACGTCGCTGATCGCGGCCCTCCCGGAGCCGGGCTACGAGGTCCGCAAGTTCTACCCGGCGGGCGTCGCCTCGGCGCCGACCTCCGGCTTTGTGCCGGCCGTCGCCTGCAACGATTTCGTCTTTGTCGCCGGCCAAATGGCCCACAGTCCCGGTGCGGGGCTCGATCCTCGGGTCATTGTGCCGGAGCATTCCGCTTGGGCCGGCATTCCGATCCGCAAGCAAACCGAATTCCTGATCCTCGAAAAGTTGAAGCCGGCGCTTGAAGCGGCTGGCTCGTCGCTGGAGCGCTCGCTGAAGGCGCAGATATACCTTGCCGACATCGCGGATGCGCCCGACTGCCTCGACGTGTGGAACCAGCACTACGCCGCCATCCCTTGCGCGATAACGGTGGTGCCGACCAAGTCGTTCGCCACGCTGGGCGGGATGATCGAGATCAATCTGATTGCGCTGACCAACAACACCACCCGCGAGAAGCAGGTCGTCGAGGCGGATATCCCCGGCATGGCCGCCTATGGCCCCTGCATCAAGGTCGGCGAATTTCTCTTGCCGTCCGGGCTGATGGCGATTGGCCGCGACGGCCATATTGCCGGAAGGACGATTTCCCCGGGCTTCGCCGGATTGGCGCATGCCGGGCATAGCCAGGCGACGATGATCTACGACTATGCCGAAGCGCTGTGCCGGGCGGCCGGAACGACGATGGCCAAGCTGTTGCGCGCTCAATATTTCGTCGCCGACATCGCGGCTTTTCCGGGGATTGCGATGGCGTGGTCGGCACGCTTCGGACTCCAGCCGCACCCCTTTGTCTGCGTGCAGACGCCGACCCCTATGCCGGCGCCGGGCGCATCGGCCATCGCCGATTTCTGGATCTCGACCCTGCCATAGCGCGCCGGCCGAGACCAAACCTCACGGGCAGATCTCGATATCGGCGAAGAAGAAAGCGATTTCCTGCGCCGCGTTCTCCGGCGAGTCGGAGCCGTGCACCGAATTGGCCTCGATCGACAGGGCGAAATCCTTGCGGATCGTGCCGGGGTCGGCCTTGGCGGGATCGGTGGCGCCCATCACCGTGCGGTTTTTCGCCACAGCGTCCTCGCCTTCGAGCACCTGGACGACAACCGGGCCGGCGATCATCGAGGCCACCAGACTCTGGTAAAAGGGGCGCTCGGCGTGCACCTCGTAGAACCGCTCGGCCATGCCCGGGGTCAGCCGGATTCGCTTCTGGGCGATGATCCTGAGGCCGCTCTCTTCGAAGCGCTGGTTGATCGCGCCGGTCAGATTGCGCCGGGTCGCATCCGGCTTGATGATCGACAGGGTGCGTTCGATCGCCATGATCGCTCTCGGTCGGTGGCGGGAAGGGCCGGGTTATAGCGGCGGTCCCGGCCGGCGGCAATCCGGGCAGTGCCCGAGGACGCCACCAAGCCTTACGCCTTCTTCTCCCAGCCGGCCGCGGTCTGCTGCCAATAGGTCAGAGCGTGTCCGGCGGCGCTGGCACGGCGCCAGCGTTCGCGCGCACTCTCGACCGCGGCGGGGTCGTTGCCGTCGAAGAGATCGGCGACGCGCGCGAAGGAGGTCAGATCCTCGGCTTCGACCCCGTCGACGAGGACCAGCATCGCCGCGCCGTTCGGGTTCTCCGAGCGCTCGGTGAGCCAGATCGGCTGGCTTGCGGCGCTGCCGTCGCGCGCCGAGCCATGCGGCAGAAAGCTCGCCTCGTCATAGGTCCAGAGCTGCGCGTTCAGATGCTCGACGCGCTCGGCCGAGGCGACGCGGACGACGATGCGGTAGCCTTGTGCGCGAGCCCGCTCCAACAGGCGCGGCAAGGCGCGTTCGAGCGACGTCGCCAAGAGGTGATAGAATCCGATCTCGGCCACGGCGTGCGTTGCGTCCGGCCGGCCAGGATCACCCTTTCTCGTAGTGCTCCGCGACAAAGCGGTCGAGGAGACGGACGCCGAACGCGGTGGCGCCCTTTGGCACGGTCGGCGCGTCCTTTTTCGACCAGGCGACGCCGGCGATGTCGAGATGCGCCCACGGCACGTTGTTGACAAAACGCTTCAAAAACTGCGCGCCGATCGTGCTGCCGGCGCCGCGATCGCCTGCGATGTTCTTTACATCGGCGGCATCGCTGTCGATCGCGCGGTCGTAGCTGTCGCCAAGCGGCAGCCGCCATAAATGCTCGCCGACGGCCTTGCCGGCCGCGATCAGACGCTCGGCCAGCTCGTCGTCATTGGCGAACACTCCGGCATTCTCATGGCCGAGCGCGATAATCACCGCGCCGGTCAGCGTCGCGAGGTCGACCATCAATTTGGGTTTGAAGCGGTCCTGGCAGTACCACAGCACATCGGCGAGGACGAGCCGCCCTTCGGCGTCGGTGTTCAAGACCTCGATCGTCTGTCCCGACATTGAGCGCACGATGTCGCCCGGGCGCTGCGCGGTACCGGACGGCATGTTCTCGACCAGCCCGACGATACCGACCGCGTTGACCTTGGCCCGGCGCTGCGCGAGGAGGCGCATCAGCCCGATCACCACGCCGGCACCGGCCATGTCCCATTTCATGTCGCCCATGCCGGCGGCGGGTTTGATCGAGATCCCGCCGGTGTCGAAGGTGACCCCCTTGCCGATAAAGCCGAGCGGCGCGCTGCCGGTTTTCCCGCCGCGATGCTCGATGACGACGACGCGCGGCGGCCGGACGCTGCCCTGGCCGACCCCGAGCAGCGCCCCCATGCCGAGTTCGCCAATGCGGGTTTCGTCGAGAATCTCGACCGAGAGACCGAACTGGGTCAGCCCGGCGGCCTGCTCGGCGAGCGTCTCGGGGTAGAGCGTGTTGGCCGGCTCGGACACCAGATCGCGGGTAAAGAAGACCGCCTCGGCGGTGGCGCCGAGCGCGCGATAAGCCTCTTTCGCTACACTCGCCGCCCCAGCTGCGACGGTGATGTCGGTGAGCGACGGCTTTTGCTCGGGCTTCTGAGTCGTGCGGTACTTGTCGAAGCGATAGGAGCGCAGCTCGGCGCCGAAAGCGAGATGGGCCGCGGCATCGGCCGGCTTCAGCGGCGCTGCGTCGCCGGGATCGAGCGCAAAGGTGGCCTCGCTCTCGCCGGCGCCGTTTAGATGGGCGACGAGGGTGCCACCCAGATCCTGCAACAACCGGGCATCCACCGCATCGGGCTTGCCGAGGCCCGCCACGACGATGCGGCTCAATGGCAGGTTGGGTGGGCCGATGATCGCAATCAACTCGTTCTTCTTGCCGTGGAATCGCGGCGCCGCCGCAATCGCGCGGCTGACCGCGCCGCCGGTCGCTTCGTCGAGCCACCGCGCCGCGGGGGTCAACGCCCGCTCTTCCCACGCGCCGACAACGACGGCGCCCGACCGCGGCACGGTGAATTCGGCGAAACGAATCTTCATGGCGGCACTCCAGCAGGCGATCTTCCGACTTCAGGCGCGATAGACGCCGCGCCGCCGCGAGTCAATGCCGCCGTGCGCGCGGCGGCCCGAAAGCTGTGGCGATGCGGTACTTGCATCCCTATGATCGGCCGCCGATGAGTAGCCTCGACCGCTACATCCTGCGGCAATGCCTCAGCATGATGATCTTTGTCACCGCGGCGCTCAGCACCGCGGTGTGGCTCGCCCAATCGCTGCGCCTGGTCGACCTGATCGTCAACCGCGGGTTGTCGTTCGAGCTTTTTCTTTATTTGGCGGTGCTGATCCTGCCGCGCTTCCTCGACATCGTGCTGCCGATCGGTGCCTTCATCGCTGTCCTGTTCGTTTTCAATCGGTTAACCTCGGAAAGCGAACTCGTCGTGATGCGCGCTGCCGGCCTCAGCCCGCTCGTGCTAGCCCGGCCGGTTTTCATCCTCGCCGGGCTCGCCTTTGTGACCTTGATGAGCCTCTCGACATATTTCCTGCCGGCCTCCAACCGCGAATTCAAGGATCTGCAATTCGAGATCCGCAACCGCTTTGTCTCGGCGCTGCTGCAGGAAGGGGCGTTTACGACGGTGTCGGACCAGCTGACGATCTATATCGGCGGTCGCAACCAGCGTGGCGAGGTCATCGGCCTGTTGATCAATGACGACCGGGACCCGCAGCAGCCGGTGACGATCCTGGCCGAGCAGGGCGCCTTTGCGAGCAGCGCCCAGGGCTCGCGCGTCATCATGGTGCACGGCTCTCGGCAACGCTTCGACCGCGCAACCGGAAAGCTTTCGGTACTGGCCTTCGAGCGCTACACGCTTGATCTCGACATGTTGCGCGATGCTCCGATGGTCCGCTTTCGCGACGCGCAGGAGCGTTTTCTCGACGACCTGTTCTGGCCACCGGCGGATTTGGACCCGCTGACCCGCAACGGGTTTCTTGTCGAGGCACACCAGCGCCTCATCGTACCGCTCTCGGTCTTCAGCTTTGTGATGATCCCACTCGCCTGTCTGCTGCCCGGCGAACTGAACCGCCGAGGCCAGTTGAGCCGCGTGCTGCTGGCGATCGCGTTTGCCCTTCTCTTCCAGGCGCTCGATCTGGTCGTCAAGAACCTGGCGGGTCGCCATGGCGCTGCGATCCCGTTGATGTATTTGACCGACCTCTTGCCGTTGACGCTGGGGTTTGGAATGCTGCTGTTCGGCGGGATCAGAGTCGGTTTCTGGCGGTCCGCGTCGGCGACGCGATAACCAACCGCGATCGAGAGGCGGTGTTCGGTGTACCTGGCGAAGACCCTCTCCGCCTATATCGCCCGCCAGTACTTCGCGTGGTTTTGTGGGGTATTTGGCGCGATGGTCAGCGTGACCTTCGTGCTCGACTACGTAGAGCTGATCCGGCGGGGCGGTACGCGAGCCCAGGCTAGTTGGGGTACTTTGCTCGAGATGGCGGCGCTGAAGCTGCCGCACACGGCGCAGGACGTGATGCCGTTTGCGATCCTGTTCGGCACGATGCTCGCTTTCTGGCGGCTGACCCGCAGCAACGAGCTTGTCGTCGCCCGCGCCGCCGGGGTTTCGGTTTGGGGCTTCCTGACCCCGGCCATCCTGGTTGCGTTGCTGGTTGGGGTCGTCGCCGTCACGCTGTTCAACCCGATCGCTTCCGCGATGGAAGCCAGCTATGAGAAGCTTGAGAATCGCATCCTGCGCCAGGCCGGCGACCCGCTCAGCTTGTCGAATACCGGCCTGTGGCTTCGCCAAAGCGACGCCGCCGGTGGGCAGATCATCTTTCACGGCGAGAAGGTGACCTCGCCCGACCTGCTGCTGCGCAATGTCAGCGTGTATTTTCTCAACCAGCGTTCCGAATTCGCCTCCCGGATCGAGGCGCGCACAGCCAGGCTCGCGGGCGGATTCTGGGTGATCGAGGATGGTCAGCGCTTCCGCCCGGGCGAGCCGCCGGAACCGCTCGGCGAGTTGCGGTTGCCGACCAGCCTGACGGCAAGCAAGATCGAGGAAAGCCTGGGCTCGCCCGATACGATGTCGTTCTGGGAGCTGCCCGGTTTTATCACCCTGCTCGAGCAATCAGGGTTCTCGGCGCAGCGCCATCGCCTGCACTTCAATATTCTGTTGGCGCGACCCTTCCTGTTCTGTGCGATGGTGCTGGTCGCGGCGACGTTCAGCTTGCGCATGCAGCGCCGTGGCGGTGCTGCGACGCTGCTCGTCAGTGGCGTACTCGCCGGCTTCCTCTTGTATTTCTTGTCGGATATTGTGTTCGCCCTCGGCCTGTCGGCCAAAATCCCGGTCCTGCTGGCCGCCTGGACGCCCACGGGGGTAAGCATGATTTTTGGTACCTCGATGCTGCTTCACCTCGAGGACGGATGACACCGCGGGTCTCCTCTCTCACGCGGCTGCCAAAGGTTCTCGCGATACCACCGGCCACTGACCCCGCTTTGGCTTGAAGACGGCGCATGACAGGTTTCCCCCAACCTGGACAAGGACGGCTTCCCGAGTGCGCGACCCTTGCTGTGGTCGGCGCGATCCTTGCCCTGTTGCTCGGCGCCACGCCCGGCTTGGCGCAATTCTCAATCAGCAGCCAAAATAAAGCGGACAAGAACGCGCCGATCGTCTTTCAGGCCGACGAGGTCCAATACGACGATCAACTGGCGCTCACCGTCGCCAAAGGCCATGTCGAAATCTCGCAAGGCGGTGAGGTGCTGCTGGCCGACACGGTAAGTTACAACCAGCGCACCGACACGATCACCGCGTCGGGCCATGTGAGCCTCTTGGAGCCGACCGGCGAGGTCACCTTCGCCGACTTCATGGAGCTGCGCGATTCGATGAACAATGTCTTCGCCCAGAATGTGCGAAGGCTGCTCGCCGACCGGTCGCGGCTCGTTGCCAATGCCGCGCGGCGGATCAACGGCAACCACTTCGAGATGCGGCGCGCCGTCTATTCCCCCTGCGATCTATGCAAGAACGATCCGAGCGCGCCGCCGGCCTGGCAGTTCAAGGCGCGCGAGATTACCCACGACAAGGAGCTGCAATTGATCGAGTTTCGCGACGCTCTAATCGAGGTCGATGGCTGGCCGGTCGCGTACACCCCTTATCTTTCCGAGCCCGACCCCTCGGTCAAGCGGGCGAGCGGGTTTCTGACGCCCACCGTTGGCAACTCCAATACGGTCGGCTTTCATGTCGCCATTCCCTATTATTTCGTGCTCGGGCCGGACAAGGACCTGACCTTGGCGCCGCGCTTCACCAGCCGGGCGGGGGAGTTGCTCGCCGGCGAGTACCGGCAACGGTTTGGCGACGGGACGCTCGACGCGATCGGCAGCGTAAATTACAGCAATGTAGGATCCGGCAGTAACACGAACACCGGAAACGAAATGCGCGGCCACGTCAACGCCACCGGGGTCTGGGACATCGACGATACCTACCGGACCGGGTTCGCGGTGCAGCGAGTGTCCGACCAGACCTACCTGTTGCGCTTCGGTTTCGGTACCCCGCTGCTGAACGCGATGGTTAGCCGGGCCTATCTCGAAGGCTTCGAGCCCAATGCGGCGACCGATGTCAATGCATACATGTTCCAGCCCTTGCAGCCGGGGCTTGGTGACTCGACGCAGCCGATCGTGCTTCCGGTCGTCAATCGCACGTGGCAGAGCCAGCCCGATGCGCTCGGCGGTGTGTGGAAGCTCAATGCCAATCTGCTCGACATCGTCCGCGAAGTCGGAACGCAGACCCGCCGGGTCTCGCTCGGCACCGAATGGGACAAGACCTTCCGCGACGGCATCGGCGGGCAATACAAATTCAGCGCGAGCGTGCGCGGGGATGGTTATTCGATCAGCGATCTGAGCAACAAATCGAACCCTGATCTACCGAGCGCTTTTTTTTCGGCGAACGGCGCGCCACCAGCGCAGCGCATCCCCCAAAATTTCCTGGAAGGCCGCGCCTTTCCGCAAGTCGGGTTGACCTGGAACTATCCGATCGCTCATCGCAGCGAGACGACTACCGCGATCATCGAGCCCATCGTCGGGATCTATGCCGGCCCTTCCGGCGGCAACAGCCGCCGAGTCCCGGATGAAGACAGCCTCAACTTTGAATTCAAGGATTCCGACCTGTTCAGACCGGACCGACTGGCGGGCGACGACCTTCTCGATACCGGGCAGCGCGTGGATTACGCGTTGAAGGCCGGCCTCTATGACAAAGATGGCGCTAAGTACCACTTTCTGATCGGGCAAAGCCTGCGCGCCGAAACCAACACATTTCTGCCGCCGGCCTCCGGCGCGGCCGGGCGCCTCTCCGATGTGGTTGGACGCGTCGTCCTGTCGCCGGTCTCCTATCTTGACCTGATCTACCGGTTTCGGTTGGACCGGAGCACCCTCGATAATCGAACCCAGGAAGTCGGTGTCAACGCCGGGCCGCAAAACCTGCGGATTGGGCTCAACTATTTGCTGGTACCGCGGCAGCAGCAAAACGATGTCGTCACCGACGTGGCGAACGGCGAGAGCGTCCTGTTCGGCAAGCGCGAGCAGCTCTCGATGAACATGACCGCCAAGCTCACGCGCTATTGGTCGCTGGCCGGCAGCGAGACTATCAACCTGACGAATTCCAGCAATCTGATCAATGGCGTCCTTACGCCGCAATCGAGCAGTGCGAGCCTATACGCGACCTTGTCCGCGATCTATCAGGACGAGTGCATGTCGTTTATCGCCTCGGTCACCCAGTCGGGGATCCGCAGCGGCGACGTAACGCCCGGCGTGTCGGTCCTGTTCAGCGTCCTGTTCAAGAACCTCGGCGAGTTTGGCGGCACGGTGGCGTCGATTGCCGGAAGTTCCTGAGGGTCTGACCCGAAATGACCCTGCGGCCCGGCATGCGACGAAAGCTGAACCGGACATACATGGCCGACAACAACCGCGCGGGTCACGCAGTGCGATGGGGGGATGCTTGATGGCGGAGAGGCCTTGCGCAGCGGTGGCCCGAGACCGGCGTCCGGGGTGGCTCCGGTTCTTTGCTCTGGCGGCCCTGGTCCTCGCGCTCGCGGGCGGCGGGGCGGCCCCCGGTGCATGGGGTCAGGACGCCAGCCGAGAGGCCACGTCGAATGATCCTGAGTTGCTGTTCTGGCAATCGATAATGAACAGCAAGAGCGCCGGCGATTATCAGGCCTATCTCTCAACTTACCCGAACGGCAAGTTCGCGGTGCTGGCAAAGGCGCGTCTGTCGGCGCTCGACGGCGCGCCGCCCGCAGCGGGTGATCAATCCTCGCCGCGACCGGGCGTGGCGGGTGGATCGGGTGTGTTCCTCGAGGGTGTTGCGGCCTACAAACGCGGCGACTATGGCGACGCGATCAAAGCATGGCGCACCGCGGCTCAGGCGGGAAGCCCGCCGGCGATGGTCCTGATCGGCGATCTTTACTACTACGGCCGTGGTGTCCCCAAGGATTACGGCGCGGCGATGCAATGGTTCCAACAGGCCGCCGACAAGGGAAACGCCAAAGGGGAGTACATGATGGGTGAGCTGTACTACTCCGGCCGCGGGGTGACACAGGATTTCACCCGGGCGGCGCAGTGGTACCGCAAGGCCGCCGACAAGGGCAACGCGTCGGCGCGCGCCTATCTCGGCGAGCTGTATGAGCAGGGCAAGGGCATCCCGCAGGACTACGGCGAGGCGATGCGGTGGTACCGCAAGGGGGCAGAAGAACAGAACGCCTATGCGATGCGAGGCGTCGCGCGGCTTTATGCGAACGGCGACGGGGTCCCGCAGGACTACGCTCAGGCGGCGCAGTGGTACCGCAAGGCCGTCGACGAAGGCAGTCCAATTGCACAGTACAACCTCGGCGTGTCCTATGACAACGGCCGAGGTGTGGCGCAGGATTACACGCAGGCGATGCAATGGTACCGCAAGGCCGCCGACCAGGGAAACGCGAACGCGCAGAGCAACATCGGCGCGCTTTACGCCGATGGCCAAGGTGTGGCGCAGGATTACGCCCAGGCGATGCAATGGTACCGCAAGGCCGCCGACCAGGGAAACGCGAACGCGCAGAGCAACATCGGCGCGCTTTACGCCTCAGGCCGGGGTGTGACAAAGAATTACGCCCAGGCGATGCAATGGCTCCGTAAGGCCGCCGACCAAGGGAATGCACACGCGCAAGCCGATATCGGCGCGCTTTACGAGAACGGCTGGGGGGTGACAAAGGATTACGCCGAGGCCAGACGCTGGTACCAGAAGGCCGCCGACCAGGGGGATGCGGACGCAAAGAGATGGCTGACGGCGCATTGAACCGAGATAGCGGCGCCAGGTCGTGTGCCCCAACCCGCCGCTTCGTCGGCTGACCTTAATCGAGCCCCTAGAGCAGGCCGCGCGTTAAAATGGGCGGGGCCGCGCTCGAACTGCGCGGGGTGCAGCGCATATTCCGCCAAGGAGGGGTCGAGCTGCGGGTGCTCGATGGCATCGACCTCGCGCTCGAGCCCGGCGAGATCGTCGCGCTTGTCGGCCCATCGGGCGCCGGCAAATCCACCATGCTGCACGTCGCCGGCCTGTTGGAGCGGCCGGATGGCGGCGCGGTGCTGATCGAGGGGCGCGACTGCGGCGCTCTCTCGGACGAGCAGCGAACCTTGCTGCGCCGCCGCGCGCTCGGCTTCGTCTATCAGTTCCACCATCTGCTGCCGGAATTCTCCGCGCTCGAGAACGTGATGATCCCTCAGATGATCGCCGGGGCCACGCGGCGTCCGGCGCGCGACAAGGCGACGGCGCTATTGCAGCAGGTCGGGCTCAGCGAGCGCCTCAGCCACCGCCCGGCACGGCTCTCGGGCGGCGAGCAGCAGCGCGTCGCGCTGGTCCGCGCGCTCGCCAACGACCCGAAGATCCTCCTCGCCGACGAGCCGACCGGCAACCTCGACCACACGACGGCGGCGAGCGTCATGGACACGCTGATCGACATCGTTCGCGCCAGCGGCTTGGCCGCGCTGATCGCAACCCACAATCTCGAACTGGCCGGCCGCCTCAACCGTATCGTCGCGCTGGAGGACGGGCGGCTGCGGGCAGCGGCGTGACAGTATCGGTGCTTGTCTCGGCGATCGCAGCGACATTCTGCTTCGCCAGCCTAATTTCGACCGGTTGGGGCTCTTGCTGTATATTGTAGGATGGGATACTAGAGAGCCTAGATGTTGAACGACGTTCACAGCGTACCCGAGCCCGATCCCACGCCGGCACCACTGTCCATGCCGGCCCGATCCGGACCGGGTTATATGAACGGGCCGAGCCTCGAGCCGGTGTCGGTGCGCGGCAGCGGCTTGCCGCCGCGTGCGCTGACCACCCCGCGGTCTGCGCCGAAACGGATCCTGATCGTCGAGGATAACGAACTCAGCTTGAAGCTCCTGAAGGACGTCCTGGAGTTTTATGGCTATACGATCATCGCTACCAGCCTCGGAGCCGCGGCTCTCGATCTGGCGCGGGAACACCGGCCGCATTTGATTCTACTGGACATGCAGCTGCCCGATATTTCGGGGACCGAAGCGGCCGGCCGGCTCAAGGCTGACGAGCAGGCGCGAGCGATCCCGATTGTCGCTGTGACAGCGTTTGCGATGTTGGGCGATCGGAAAAAGGTTCTCGATAGCGGGTGCGACGACTATGTCTCTAAACCATTCAATATCATAGACTTTCTCGCGCTGGTCGAAGGCTATACGAACAAGATCGCAATCGAAGCGGATTCGCTTCGAGTTTAAGACCGCGCCTCGCCTCCCACAACCGTCCCTTGGATAGCCGGCGCGCGATTCGAGATTGCGACAAGCACCTTCGCAGGCTTGTCTGCGCCAACCGGACCGGTCCACATTTGCCGTGGTCGTGGGCGTGCGACGGGTATCGGACAAGTCTAACCGGCTTCCAATGCGGAGCGAGGTGGTGAACTTTACCGCGCGAATGCATTGGCGCGCCGGACGGAGAGGGAACAAGAGCAGCACATGATTCCGCGGATGTTGGCGATCGGCCTTATTTTGGCGGCAAGCATCGTGGCGATAATCGTGGCGATCGGCGTCGTCCGCTTCAAACGCCCATCCGCCACTCCGGAGCAGCCGATCCAGGCGGCATCGGCGCCAAAACGCGGCGGCGTGCTTCGAATCTATCAATATGACAGCCCGGCGAGCATGTCGATCCACGAGGAGGCGTTCAATTCGGCCCAGAACCCGATGATGGCCGTGTTCAACAACCTGGTCCTGTTCGACCAGAACGTGCCGCAGAACCGCATGGACACGATCCGGCCGGAACTGGCGACCAAGTGGTCGTGGAATGCCGATATGACCGCCCTCACCTTTCAGCTCCGCGATGGTGTGCGCTGGCACGATGGCGTGCCCTTCACCGCCGCGGACGTCAAATGCACCTGGGATCTTATCCTGGGCAAGGGCGCGGACAAACTGCGCACCAACCCGCGCAAGTCCTGGTATCGCAACCTCGATGCGGTCAGCACCGACGGCGACACGGTGACCTTTCACCTGAAGCGGCCGCAGCCAGCCTTTATCGCCCTCCTGGCCTCGGGCTATTCGCCGGTATATCCGTGTCACGTCCCGGCCCAGACCATGCGACAGCACCCGATCGGCACGGGGCCCTTCAAATTCGTCGAGTACAAGCCGAACGAGCACATCAAGCTCGTACGGAATGAACATTACTGGAAAGAGGGGCGCCCCTACCTCGACGCCATCGAATGGACGATAATTCCCAATCGCTCGACAGCGCTTCTCGGCTTTGTCGCCGGCAAGTTCGATCTGACGTTCCCGTTTGGGGTCACCGTGGCGCTGATGAAAGATATCGAGAAGGAGGCGCCGCAAGCGCATTGCGAGTTGGCGCCGGCAAACCAAAGCACCAATTTGATCGTGAACCGCGACGCACCACCGTTCGACAATCCGGAGATCCGCCGGGCCATGGCCCTGGCGCTCGACCGCAAGAGCTTTATCGATATCCTCGCCGAGGGCCACGGCGATATCGGCGCCGCCATGCAGCCGGCGCCGGAAGGCGTCTGGGGGATGCCGCTCGACATGTTGCAGAAATTGCCGGGCTACGGCCCCGATATCGCCAAGAACCGCGAAGAAGCCCGCAAGATCATGGAGAAGGCCGGCTACGGCCCGGACAAGCGCCTCGCCGTCAAGGTGTCGGTCCGCAACACCCCGCCGTTTCGCGACCCCGCCGTCGTTCTGATCGATCAACTCCGCGAGATCTATTTTGATGCCGATCTCGAGACGGTCGAAAGCGCCACCTGGTTTCCCAAGGTCTACCGCAAGGACTACAAGATCGGGCTAAACCTGACTGGTGTCGGGGTCGACGACCCCGACGCGCAGTTGTACGAGAATTACGCCTGCGGCTCGGACCGAAATTACACCGGCTACTGCAATGTGGAGATCGACAAACTGTTCGATCAGCAGTCGATGGAGCCCGATCAGGAGAAGCGCCGGCGTCTCGTTTGGGAAATCGACAAGAGATTGCAAGAGGATGGCGCTCGGCCGATCCTCTTCCACAACCGCTTCGCAACCTGTTGGCAGCCCCAGGTGAAGGGCCTGACGATCATGGTCAACAGCCTGTTCAACGGCTGGCGCATGGAGGATGTCTGGCTCGCGAAATAGATAGGCCCCCGGGGGCGCTCAGATTCGCAAACGCTCTCTAAAATCATCGATCGAGCCAGACATCGGTCAGGTCCTGGCCGATGAAATGGCTCGGGGTGATGCTCCAGCCCTTCAGCTGCGCCGAAGTCACGACGATGCGGTTCCACCACAACAGCGGCACCGTATAGGCTTCGGTCAAGGCGTGGCGTTCGAAATCTCGGACGATCTTGGCCCGCTCCAACCGGTCGGTGGTCACCGCCTGACCGATGAAAAGAGCATCGAGAAAGCGGTCGGTTGCCCCCGAGAAATCGACCGGCGACAAATCGGGCGAGACGTATTTGGTCAACTGGATTGTCGGGTCATCGTAAAAATCGCCCGAGAAATCCAACGCTACATCGAAATTGCGGGCATCGACGATTTTCTGCCATTCGCCGATCTTACGCCGCTCCTGGGTCGTCTCGACGCCGATTTCATGCCAGCTCGCGGCGAGCAGGTCGGCGCCGGCGTAATGCGGCATCGGAATATCGCGCACCAGCAGATTCAGCTTGAGGTCGTGCACCCCGGCCTCGGCGAGCAGCCGCTTTGCCACGGTGCGCGCGGCGGCGATGTCGTGGCCGAAACCGGGGAGCTTGACCAGTTCGGCCTCCGGCGTCGCCATGCTCGATCCCGGCCGCATCACCCCGCCGACATATTTAAAGAAAGTCGTACTCTGGAGTTTTTCCGCAGCCCCCCAGCGGTCGATCGCGAGGGACAGCGCGCGGCGCACCCGGGGATCGTCAAACGGTGGTTTTTTGGTGTTGAAGACGGCGAGGAGCGTGGATAGCCACGGGCTCTCGCTGACTTGGATGCGGTTGCCCAGCGCAGAGACCAGCTCGTCTCGCTGCGGCGGCGTGACGCCGCGGAATTCGGCCTCGATCTTGCCGCTCTTGTAGGCCGCCATGACCGCCGGGCCGGTAATGAAATCGGCCTGGAACCCGTCCAGATAAGGTTTGCCCGGCTGGAAGTACTTGTCCCAGCGGCGGCCGCGCCAATACTGCCCCTTGGCGTGCTCGACAAAGACGAACGGCCCGGTCCCGAGCACGTGTGTCTTCGGGTATTGCGGATCCTCGGCGAGCTTGGCGGCGCTGTAAATGCAGTTCCACGGCGAGGCGAAATTCGCCAGCATCGCTGCCTCTGGCCAATCGAGATGGAAGACAATCGTGCGCGCATCGGGAGTGTCGATGCCTGAGATCGCGGCGTAATCGACCCGCCGCGCCGATACGACGCCGGGCGGCGGGTGAACGATGCGCTCATAGCTCGCCTTGACATCGGCCGAGGTCAGTTTCGAGCCGTCGTGAAACAGCACGTTGGGCCGCAGCTTGAACGTATAGGTGCGGCGATCGGGCGACACATCCCATGACTCGGCAAGATCGCCGACTACCTGCGGGTAGTTGGCCGCGTCGAACTTGAGCAAGGTCGAGTAATGCGGCGCGACCGGGTGCAGGACGGCAAACGAGATGTTGGCGTGGCAATCGTAGTCGCCGGGCTCGACGAGGACGGCGAACTCCAGCGTGCCACCGCGTTTCGGGGCCGGCTCGGCAAGCGCGACCCCGAAACAGAGGAGGAGAGCGGGTATTATGGCGGCGGCAGAGATGCCTCGACACAGGATACCCATCCCGGTCGATCTATCCTCGGGCGGGGCGATGCGCCGGTCGGTCATCGACCCTTGCTCCGTGGCGCTTGGGATCGTCGGCAAGGGCGTCACCGGGCCTGGCCGCCCCGCCAAGCCTGAAATTGTTGAAAGAGGGCGGCCTTCTCCTGCTCCGACATCGGGGCACCGCCACTCGCCTGGCGACGCTCGTCGATAAAGCGCGAGAACATGGCTTTCAAATTGTCCGGGCTTTGGATATTGGCCACCTGAACGTTCCGCTGCAGCCACTCGGCGGCGGAGGGATATCGACGCCAAGCCGGAAGTTCGGCAGCGAGATTGACCTCCTGCCACTTGGGGTGGTTTCCCGGCGACAGCAGCGACTGAAATCCGCTGAAAAACGCGTCAACGAAATTGGCGACGTTGCGGTAGCGCTCGGGAATCTGCCGCAGATCGGCCGCGGCGAGAATGCTGCCTACCGCGACCGTTTCGATCGGCTGGTCCGGGGGCACCAAGCCTGGATAATCCGCCGCGGTAAGCCGTGTCGGCGCATAGACGGCGCCGACCGCCCGGGTAAAGGGAACCGCTACAAAATGAAGTTCCTGACCGGTCAGACCGGCGAAAAGCGGGGCCGGCTTTCCCGCCACAAACGCAACGGCGGCGACTTCCCCCTTGCGCAGTTTTTCAAGCGCAAGTTGTTGGCTGTCGTGCGCGGCCGTTACCGGTACCTTGAAAAGGTCAAACAGGCGGCCCGCCGTAATTGCCGTGTCACTACCGACTAGGCCGACATTCACCGTTTGGTTGGCGAGATCGGCAATGTCCTTGATTCCCGGGCCTGCCAGCAGATGAAACTCTTCGTTGTAGAGCTTGGTGATGTAGGCGATCGACTCGATGCCCGGGAGCAACCGCTGGTCTTTCACATAATCGACGACGTCGGCCTGCAAAATTGCGATATCGATGCCACGCAGGTATTTGAGATCGGCCAGGTTTTGCAGGGTTCCCTTGCCGACGACCGGCACCACACGCCGCGTCGCGCCATCGTCGATCAGACGGGCAAGATCTTCGGCGATCCGCACCGAGATGCCGGCGGACCCGGTGGTTTCAAGCTCGACGACACCCCGGTTGACCGCCACCGACTGCTGGGCGCGCGCCGTCGGCAACCAGGAGATCGCCACAATGACTGCCGCAACGGCCGTTACGGCGAATGATGTTAACCGGGGCATTTCAATCACCGCCCTATCTGCTCACCGCGTTTTTCAGCAGGATTTCCGCCTCACTCGCGCCAAGATCGCGGGCGCGGCGATACCAACGTCTCGCGAGGGCAAGATCGCCGAGCACGCCGTTCAAGCGGGCCCGCGCAAGGAAGACGGGGTCGTAGGTTTCCCCCAGCCTCAGCGCCGCCGTCGCGTTTCCAGCGTCGCTCGCGTGTTCGTAAAACAGCCGAGCGGAAGCGACATCGCCAACCGCAAACAGTTCATCGCCACGGGCCACGAGCGCCAGACTTTCTCGAGTAGCAGCGCTCCACTCGGCTGGCAATGTTGGCGTTGCTGGAGGGGGCGTGGCAATGATCGGCGCTGCGGCCGGTGCAGGATTGCCGGGCGCAGGGGCCGCTGCGACGCTCGCCACCGCCGTGTCAGCCGGCACCGCCGGAAGAGGCAATGAACCCGTAGCCGGCGATTGCGGCATGGGCTCGGGTGCCCTCGCGCTGGTCGAGGCGTTTGCCGCTGCCGGGGGACTATCCTTGGGCGGCGCCACCGGCTCCGGCGGATTGGGCGAGCGAGCGTCAGCAGAATTCGATCGAGGCGCGGTCGGTACCGCCGGGATCACGGTGGCCGGGCCGGTTCGGGGTGTTGCAGCGTCCGCAGAGGACCGGGCGTTGGTCGTTGCCGGGTCCGGCATTGGCGACTCGATCTTTGGGGGGGAAATCGATGCCGACACCGCGATGTCTCCTGGGGGGGACCGGGTCGGCAGGTCAGCGATCAATGATGCTCCGATGAATATTCCGGCCAGGAAGACGATCGTCATAAAGAAGAACAGGACAGCCGTTCGCCCGAGCCGTCCGAGCGGTGCAAGGCTCGTCGAGGGCGGTTGACCCTCGCCCCTATGAGAGGCATCCGAAGATCCGGCGGTCGCTCCAAATCCCGCAGCAGCGGGACCTACCTCCGCGCCGACCTGGGCATTGCCGAATTCGAGGATCCCGTTCGCCGTTCGGCCCTGACCTACCGCGCGCACGGCCTGGGTATCGAGATCCGTCCCTTGTTGGGCAACTCGAGCCTGATCGTGAAGAAGATGTCCTGTTTCAGCGTTTTCGCAGAGTCGGTAAACGTGCAACGGCCGCGCGATATTTTTGACCTGTTGTTGTCCCAGATCCTCGAACGCGAACGATACTCTGCCGCGGACCTGATCGCGAACCGCCCGCGTGATGCAGATGCCGCCGGGCTCGGTGAGCGCTTCCAGGCGCGCCGCGACTTTGAGGCCGTCGCCGTAAATGTCGCTGTCCTCGACCATCATGTCGCCGAGGTTAATCCCGATGCGGAATTCGAGGCGTTTATTATCGGGTAGATGGGCGTTGCGCCGGGTCATGCCCTGTTGCATTTCGACGGCGCAACGCACGGCCTCAACCGGGCTGATAAATCTGACCAACATGCCGTCGCCGGTGGTCTTAACGACGCGGCCGTGGTGCGCGGCGATGCGGGGTTCGATCAGCTCTTGTCGGCAGGTCCTTATTTGGGCGAGCGTCCCTTCCTCGTCAGCTCCAATCAGGCGCGAGTAGCCCGCGATATCGGCCGCAAGAATCGCTACGAGTTGCCTTTCGACCTGATGCCCGGATGCAGTGTGCGATGGCATGGCCTCAGCCTCAGAAAAGTGGCGGACCGTATCATGGGACGAGGCATCTTCCGAAGAGCTTTGGCGCGCCCCAGCGGTGAGACCAACCGCGGACGGTCGGCCTTTTCGATGATTACGTGCCATGTTTACCCCTCGTCGTCACCCCTCAGCGCCTCCGCCGGATAAGACCTCGGCTTTTTGGTGTGTCCAGCGACATCATCGGGCCCTGATCTTAGGCGGCCTTGTCCGGCGCTGAATCGAATGGAGGCATTCGGCCCCGCAGGCGGGTAACCGCGAATCGGTCGATCCCGACGGCGAATCGCGCCGGCCGTCGCCTCCCTCGTTCCGGTGAAGCAGCGGCTCGGGCCGGGAGCGTTTCCGGGGTTCGCGGCGGAAGGCTGTTTTCCGCCGCCCGCCGTGCCATCTTGATGGCATCCTGAAGGCTTCGTGAGACCCATGCCGCTCGCCGATTTTGTCCATCTGCGCACCCACACCGCCTATTCGCTGTCGGCCGGGGCGATCAAGATCGACGACCTGGCGCAGCTCTGCCGCGCCGAGGCAATGCCGGCAGTCGCGATCACCGACAGCGGCAATTTGTTCGGCGCCCTGGAATTCGCCACGATCTGCGCCGACTCAGGCATCCAGCCGATTATCGGGGTCGAGATCGCGCTCGCCTCAGAGGCGAAGAACGGAACCAAAAACGGCAATGGCGAGCGCGGCCTGCGCTTGGGCAATGGCAACGGCGCCGAGCCCGACCGCATCGTGCTCTTGGTGCAGACCGAGGTCGGCTACCGCAATTTGATGTGCCTCACCAGCCATGCCTTTCTCGACGGCGAGGCCGGAGCCGAGGCAGCGCTGACGCTGGGCGACCTCGCCGCCGCGAATGAGGGCCTGATCTGTCTCGCCGGTGGAGCCGGCGGCCCCATCGGGCGCCTCATCGCCGATGGGCAGGCCGAGGCCGCCGAAGCGGTGCTCGTCGTGCTGAAGGACCTCTTTCCGGGGCGGCTTTACATCGAGCTGATGCGCCATGGCCTTCCGGAAGAGGCGCGCAGCGAAGAGGGGCTCGTCGACCTCGCCTATGCCCATGATCTGCCGCTCGTCGCCACCAACAACGTCTATTTCCCTGACCGCGACTTTTATGAGGCGCACGACGCGCTGTTGTGCATCGCGCAGGGCCGTGCCGTCGCCGATGACGACCGCCGCCGGCTCACCCCCGGGCATTTCTTCCGCTCTGCCGAGGAGATGCGCGCCCTCTTTGCTGATCTGCCGGAAGCCTGCGACAACACGCTGGTCATCGCCCGGCGCTGCGCCTTCATCCCGCAGCCGCAGCGGCCGATCCTGCCGGCCTTCCCGCTGCCTGACGACGCCGACGAGGCGACCGCGTTGCGCGAGGCGGCGCGCGCCGGGCTCGCCACCCGTCTCGAAAACGCGGCGATCGAGGGAAGCGCCGTGCCACCCTACCGCGAGCGCCTCGAATTCGAGCTCGACATGATCGTCGAAACCGGCTTTGCCGGCTATTTCCTGATCGTCGCTGATTTCATCCAATGGGCGAAACGCCAGGGGATCCCGGTCGGCCCCGGGCGCGGCTCGGGGGCCGGCTCGGTCGTCGCCTGGAGCCTGACGATCACCGATCTCGATCCGTTGCGGTTCGGCCTCCTGTTCGAGCGCTTTCTCAACCCCGAGCGGGTATCGATGCCCGATTTCGACATCGATTTCTGCCAGGATCGGCGCGACGAGGTGATCCGCTACGTCCAGCAGAAATACGGCCGTGACCGCGTCGCTCAGATCATCACCTTTGGCAAATTGCAGGCGCGCGCGGTATTGCGCGATGTCGGCCGGGTGCTTGGCATGCCCTATGGCCAGGTCGACCGGCTGTGCAAGCTGGTGCCGAACAACCCGGCGCACCCGGTCAGCCTGCGAAAGGCGATCGCCGGCGAGCCGCAATTGCAGCAGGCGCGCGATGGCGACGACACTGTCGCGCGACTGATCACGATCGCTCTGAAGCTCGAAGGCCTCTACCGCCACGCCTCGACCCATGCCGCTGGGGTGGTCATCGGCGACCGGCCATTGTCCGAATCGGTACCGCTCTATCGCGATCCTCGCTCGGACATGCCGGCGACCCAGTTCAGCATGAAGTGGGTCGAGTTGGCCGGTCTCGTCAAATTCGACTTTCTCGGATTGAAGACGCTGACCGTGCTGGCCCGCTGCTCGGAGCTGCTGGCCCAACGCGGCATCACGCTCGATCTCGCAACCCTGCCGCTCGACGATCGCGCGACCTTCGACCTCTTAAGCCGCGGCGACACGGTCGGGGTGTTCCAGGTCGAAGGCCAGGGGGTGCGCGACATGCTCAAGAAGCTGCGCCCCGACCGCTTCGAGGACATCATCGCGGTCGTCTCGCTCTACCGTCCCGGGCCGATGGAGAACATCCCGCGCTACATCGCGGTCAAGCATGGCGAGGAGGCGCCCGACTATCTGCACCCAGCGCTCGAGGAGATCCTCAGGGAAACCCACGGCATCATGATCTACCAGGAGCAGGTCATGCAGATCGCCCAGGTGCTGGCCGGCTATACGCTGGGCGGGGCCGATCTGTTGCGCCGCGCGATGGGCAAGAAGATCCAGGCGGAAATGGACGCGCAGCGCCAGCAATTCGTGGAGGGTGCCACCGCGCGCGGGGTCGAGCGCGGCCGCGCCGAACTGATCTTCGACCAGATGGCGAAGTTTGCCGGCTACGGCTTCAACAAATCGCACGCCGCCGCTTATGCGCTGGTCGCCTACCAGACCGCCTATCTGAAGGCGAATTACCCGGTCGAGTTCATGGCCGCTTCAATGACCCTGGATCTCGGCAACACCGACAAGCTCAATCATTTCCGCCAGGAGCTGGCCCGGCTCGGCATCGCCCTCTTGCCGTCCGACATCAATAGCTCGGACGTCGCCTTCACGGTGGAACAAGACCCCAAGACCGGTCGCGCGGCGATCCGCTATGCGCTGGCCGCGGTCAAGGGGGTCGGCGAACAGGCGATGCGCGAACTGGTCACCGAGCGTGCGGCGGGCGGCCCGTTCAAGGATTTGTTCGACTTCGCGCTGCGGCTCGACCCGAAAACCTTCAACCGCCGCCAGTTCGAGAACCTCGTCAAAGCGGGCGCCTTCGAAACCCTCAACCCGAACCGGGCGCAGAGCTTTGCCGCGGCCGAATTATTGCTGCGCCAGGCGAGCCGCGCCGCCGAAGAGCGCGAGGATGGGCAGGAGAGCCTGTTCGGGGCGATCGGCGGTTTGGCTGGTGGGGGCTTTGCCGCGCGACCTGCCCTGCCGGTCGTGCCGGATTGGCCTCCAGTCGAGCGCCTGCAGAACGAGTTCGACGCGATCGGCTTCTACCTGTCGAGCCATCCGCTCGACCCCTACGGAAGGAGCCTCGAACGCGCCGGCATCCTGCGGTGGACCGATCTGCCGGCGGCGCTGGCCGCCGGTGGCGCGACCCGCTTCCGCCTCGCCGGGATCGTCATCGGCAAAAAGGAACGCACCTCCGCGCGCGGCAATCGCTTTGCCTTTGTGCAATTGTCGGACACCTCCGGCGCCTTCGAGGTGACAGTGTTTTCCGAGGTGCTGGCTCAAGCCCGCGCGGTGATCGACGCCGGCCAGCCGCTGATCGTCACGTTGGACGTCCGCCGCGAGGAGGAGAGCCTCAGGCTGACCGCGCAAAAGATCGAACCGCTCGACAGTGTCGTCGCTCACGCCGCGGCGGGGCTGCGCGTCTTTGTCGGCGACGCCCTGGCCCTGCCGCGGCTCAAGAGCCTGATTGGGCGCGAGGCTGGCGGCCGCGGCCGGGTGACGGTCGTGCTCGACCTGCCCAGCCGCGAGGTCGAGGTCGCGCTGCCCGGCGGCTTCCGCGTCGACCCCAGGATCCGCGCCGCCGTCAAGTCGCTGCCTGGCATCGTCGACGTGCACGATATTTGAGGCTGCGACCTGGCCAAATTGCCGCCCGCACAGCTCGGTAAGGGAAAGGCGTGGTTTTGGCTCTGGGCGCTGATCCCGCTGCTGCTCGCGGTGGCCGCTTATAGTGCGCTGTGCCTGTGGTTCCTCGCGCATCAAGAGGAGTTCCAGTTCGGCGACAATCGCCGGCCGCGGGTGAGCCCGGAGTCGGTCGGGCTTACCGGGTTCGCCGCGGTCGACATCAGGACCGAGGACGGCGAGATGCTCGACGCCTGGTGGGCGCCGCCGCCCGAGCCCGGGCGCGGCATTGTCCTCTTTCTGCACGGCACACCGGGGTCGCTGGCCGACACAGTGTGGCGGCTGCCCGATCTGCAAAAAAGCGGGTTTGGCGTCATGGCGATCGATTACCGCGGTTATGGCGCCTCGACCGGGGTTCCGAGCGAAGCCGGGCTGCGCGCCGATGCGCGCGCCGCCTTCGATTGGCTCCGCAACGCGGCGCCCGGATCGACGATCGCGGTGTTCGGCGAGAGTCTCGGCACCGGCCCCGCCGTCGAACTCGCCCGCGACCGGCCGGTTGCCGGCGTGCTGCTCAATTCGCCCTACGCCTCGGTGCGGCGGCTCTTTGAGCTGCGCGCGCCGCCCTTGCCCTATCGCTGGCTGATGCGGGACCCGTTCGATTCCGAGGCGCTGATCGGCGCGATCGGCGTGCCGCTGATGATCCTGCACGGCACCGCCGATCCGAACATCCCGATCGCCGAGGCGCGACGCCTTTACGCCGCGGCCCATGAGCCCAAGACGATGATCGAGGTCGAGGGGGCCGGCCACCTCGCAGCCTATGACAATGGCGGCGAAGGCCCTGCCCTCGAAGCCCTCGCCCGCTGGACCGCCCCGGCCCCGCGCTGAACCGCTAACCGCAGTCCCGTGGCCTTCAGCCCACGGACTTGTTCCGTGGAAACCCGGGACCCGTTTCTCCGCTTCTGAGAAGTTTAAGAGTGGGTCCGCTTTCGCCGGGAACGCGGTCGGTTATGGTAGAGCGCGTTACTGCGCGGTCGATCTCGCCGTCGGCACGATCCGCGTCACCACCATCTTCTCGCGGTCGAGAAGGTCGGGGATGCGCGGCGCGATCTCCTTCTTCCAGTGCTCGCTCTCATAGACCGCCTTGTACAGCGCCTCCTTCTGCGCCTCGCTCTCGAAGCGGCGCATCCAGACATAGACGGAATCGTCCTTCTCGCCCTTGTAGCTGCCGGTGATGACCATCCCCTTCGCCACCTGGAACGGGATGATCTCCTCTTCCATGACCTTGAGCCACGCCGCCATCTTGCCGGGCCGCACGTGGTATTGCCGCAATTCGTAGAAAGCCATCGCTCGTCTCCATCGGGTGCGTCGCGAGGACTATACCGAAAAATATTTCGCTTGCGGGTGATGGATGACGATCGCCGAGGTCGATTGCTCGGGGTCGAGCTGGTCTTCCTCGCTGAGGGCGATGCCGATCTCCGCGGCGCCCAGCAGATCCAACAGCTGGCGCTGGTCGGCGAGGTTGGGGCAGGCCGGGTAGCCGAACGAATAGCGGCTGCCGCGGTAGCCCTGGTTCAGCATCTCGTCGTGGTCGCGCGCCTCCTCGGCGGCAAAGCCAAGCTCGCCGCGGATACGCTTGTGTACGTATTCGGCAAAGGCCTCGGCCATCTCGACCGAGAGGCCATGCAGATAAAGGTAATCCTGGTAGCGGTTGTCGGCGAACCATTCGCGCGCCCCGTCCGAGGCGCGCCGTCCCATCGTCACCACCTGCAGGCCGATCACGTCGCGCTGGGGGTCGTCGACATCGCGCAGGAAATCGGCGATGCACAGACCCCCTTCCTTGTTCTGGCGGGGGAACGAGAAGCGCGCGAGCTCGCGCCGGCCATCTTCGTCGAACAGGATCACATCGTTGCCCTGCGCCGCGCAGGGCCAATAGCCGTAGGCCGCCTGCGGCAGCAGAATCTCTTCGCGGGTCGCGATCTCAAGGATGCGATGCAGCACCGGGCGCAGCTCGGTGCGCGCCCACGCCTTGTATTCGGCGAGCGAGCGGCCTTCCTTCCGGTAGCCCCATTGGAATTGATAGAGCATGCGCTCGTTGAGGTAGGGCACGATCGCCTTCGGCGGCACCCGCGCGATGATCTGGGCGCCCCAGAACGGCGGTGCCGGCACCGGCACGCCCGATGTCAGCTCGGCCCGGCGCAGGCGGATCTCGTCGAAATCGACCGGCCGCATCGGCTGAGGATCGCCGGCGCGACCGAGTTTGCGGCTTTGGTTGACCGGCCTGCCGACGTTCTTGTGTCGTACCTCGGCGAGGTGGACGTCGAAATCGTTGCCGCCATGGCTGACAATGCGGTCCATCAGCGCGAGGCCGTCGAACGCGTCGCGGGCATAGGCGACCCGGCCGCAGGCGTACGATTTGACGCAATCGTCCTCGACATAGCGCCGCGTCAAGGCGGCCCCGCCGAGCATCACCGGCAGGTCGAGCCCCTGGCGGCTCATCTCTTCGAGGTTCTCGCGCATGACCACCGTCGATTTGACGAGCAGCCCCGACATGCCGATCGCATGCGCGCGATGCGTGACGGCGGCGTCGAGGATCGCGCCGATCGGCTGCTTGATGCCGAGATTGACGACGCGGTAGCCGTTGTTGGTGAGGATGATGTCGACGAGGTTCTTGCCAATGTCGTGGACGTCGCCGCGCACCGTCGCGAGCACGATCGTGCCTCTCTCCTGGCCCTCGACCCGCTCCATGAACGGTTCGAGGTAGCCCACCGCGGCCTTCATCGTCTCGGCCGATTGCAGGACAAAGGGCAGCTGCATCTTGCCGGCGCCGAACAGATCGCCGACCGTCTTCATCCCCGATAAGAGAATGTCGTTGATGATGTCGAGCGGCTTATAGCTCTGCATCGCCAGCAAAAGATCAGCTTCGAGATCCTGCCGGTCGCCGTCGACGATGCGCTGTGCGAGGCGGTCTTCGAGCTTTTCGGGCCGGCCCTTCTTCTCCGCCTTCTCGATCGTGCGGTCCTCGAACAGCGCCATGAAGGCTTGCAGCGGTTCGTAGCCCTCATGGCGGCGGTCGAAGATCAGATCCTCGGCGACCCGCACCTCCTCATCGGCGATCTTGTGCAGCGGCAGGATTTTCGAGAAATGCACGATCGCGCCGGTGAGGCCGCGGCGCAGCGCGTGGTCGAGAAACACCGAATTCAGCACTTGGCGCGCCGGCGGGTTGAGGCCGAACGATATGTTGGAGAGGCCAAGGATAATCTGGCATTGCGGCATCTTTTCCGCGACGGCGGCAATCGCGTCCAAGGTGTTGAGGCCGAGCTTCCGATCGTCGGCGTTGCCGGTGCAGATCGTAAAGGTCAAGGGGTCGAACAGCAGATCGCTCGGCGGCAGACCGTGCTTGTTGCAAGCGAAATCGTAGAGGCGCTCGGCGAGGCGCAGTTTGTGGTCGGCATCCTTCGCCATGCCAGATTCGTCGATCGTCAGCGCGATGACCGCCGCACCGAAGCGCTTCGCCAGAATGAGGCGCTTCTCGGCGGCCTCCTCGCCATCCTCGAAATTGATCGAGTTGATGATCGGCTTGCCGCCATAGAGCTTGAGGGCGGCTTCGAGCACTGGGTATTCGGTCGAGTCGATGACCAAGGGCGCATTGATCGCGCCGCGCATGCGGGCGACCATCTCGCTCATCTCCGCGATCTCGTCGCGGCCAACAAAAGCAGTGCACAGATCGAGCGTGTGCGAGCCTTCCTTGACCTGTTCGCGCCCCATCTCGACGCAGCCGTCCCAGTCGCCGGCTTCCTGCAGCCGGCGGAACGCGCGCGAACCATTGGCGTTGCAGCGCTCGCCGATCGACAGATAGGCGTTCTCCTGGCGCAACGGCACCTGGCTATACAGCGAGGCGACCGAGGGGACCCAGACCGGGTGGCGCGTCTTCGGCAACGGGCGGTCGCGCCCGTCTCCACCGGCCCGGCCGATGCGCCGCAGCATCTGATCGAGCGCGGCGATGTGCTCGGCCTCGCTGCCGCAGCATCCGCCGATCATGTTGATCCCGTCCTCGAGCACAAAGCGCTCGAGCCATTGCGCCATTTCTTTCGGCGTCAGCGGGTAATGGGTATGCCCGCCGATCAGCTCGGGCAGTCCGGCATTGGGCTGGATCGAGATGTGCCCCGGCCAGTTGTCGCCGAGCCATTTGACATGCTCGGCCATCTCGCGCGGGCCCGTCGCGCAGTTGAGCCCGATGATCGGCACATCGAGCGCATGGATGATCGTTGCCGCCGCGGCGATGTCGGCGCCCACCAGCAGCGTCCCCGTGGTCTCGACCGTCACCCGGACGATGATCGGAATGTCCTTCCCTGCCTCCCCGCGCGCCCGTTTTGCGCCGTTGACGGCGGCCTTGATCTGCAGTGGATCCTGGCAGGTCTCGATGACGATCGCGTCGACCTCGCCAGCGACGAGCCCGGCGCACTGGATGGCGAGGGCGTCTTCGAGGTCCTGGTAGGCGACATGCCCGAGCGACGGCAACCGCGTACCCGGCCCGACCGAGCCGAACACAAAGCGGGTGCGCCCGTCGTGCGCGAATTCGGCGACCGCCTCGCGCGCCAGCTCGCCAGCGCGCCGGTTGAGGTCGAAGGCCCTATCGGCGATGCCGAATTCGCCCAGCGTGATCGGCGAGCTGCCGAAGCTGTTGGTCTGCACCGCATCGCAGCCGGCGCGCAGATAGGCGAGATGGATCTCGCGCACCAGATCGGGGCGGCTCTCGCACAGGATATCGGTGCAGTTCTCGTGGCCGTGAAAATCGCGCTCGGTATCCAGGTTGCGGGCCTGCACCTGGGTCCCCACCGGGCCATCGGCCAGGAGAACGCGGTCGGCGAGGTAGTCGAGGAGGTGGGTCATCGCAGGATCAGACTGACGCGGCGGCGGGCTTCGGCGCGCGCACGCCCAAGAGGTGGCAGATCGCGACGATCAAATCGGCGCGGTTCAGCGTGTAGAAATGAAACTCATGGACGCTGTTGGCGTGCAGCCGGCGGCATTGTTCGGCGGCGAGCGAGGCGGCGACGAGACGGCGGGTATCGGGGTCGTCGTCGAGCCCATCGAAATGCGCTCCCATCCAGGCCGGGATCGAGGCGCCGCACACCGCCGCCATCCGCTTCAGCTGGGCGAAATTGGTGACCGGCAGGATGCCGGGGACGATTGGTACGTCAATCCCGGCGGCGGCGACGCGGTCGCGAAAGCGCAGGAATACATCGGCGTCGAAAAAGAACTGGGTGATCGCACGGTTGGCGCCGGCGTCGAGCTTGGCTTTCAGATTGTCGAGGTCGTGGCCGGGGCTGCGCGCGGCGGGATGGGTTTCCGGATAGGCGGCGACGCTGATCTCGAAATCGGCGACCCGCTTCAGCCCGGCCACAAGGTCGGCGGCGTAGGCGTAGCCGCCCGGATGAGGCGCGTAGCCGCCCGCACCGGTCGGCCCGCTGGCTGGATCGCCGCGCAGCGCGACGATGTGGCGGATGCCGGCATCCCAATAGTCGCGGGCGACGGCGTCGATCTCCGCGCGTGTCGCGCCGACGCAGGTCAGATGGGCGGCCGGCTCGAGCGGCGTCTCGTGGCGGATCCGGCGTACCGTCGCGTGGGTGCGCTCGCGGGTCGAGCCGCCGGCGCCGTAGGTCACCGAGACAAAGCGCGGTCGCAATGGCTCCAGCCGTTTGATCGCGGTCCATAACCGCTCTTCCGTCTCCGGCGTCTTCGGCGGAAAGAACTCAAACGAAATGCGCGGCGGTCCGGCGTCGAAATCGCTGATCGGGTCGGCGCCCAAGAGGCCGCGCGCCGCGGCCTCTTGAGGATTGCGAGGCTGCTGGTTCATCCTTGGAATACTCGCTCGAGGTGCGGTGCGGCAGGGCTTGCCGTGGGCCGTGTCGTTGCCAATGATCGATCGGCAGCGGCGTTGCGGTGCGCCGTCCACACCACAACGGTCAGCGGGTCGCCGGGCAGGCGGCGCGCCGCGTCCGGGTCGAGGCCGGTGCTGCGGCACCAATCGTTGACGTCGGCATCGGCAAAGCCGAGGCGGCGATGGGCATGCTCTTCGCGCAGGAATTCGAGCGCATGCGGGGCGAAATCGATGACAACCAGGATGCCGCTCGGCCGCAGCACCCGCGCGGCCTCGGCGATCGCCTCGGCCGGCCGGTCGGCATAGTGCAGGACCTGGTGAATGACGACCGCATCGAACGACGCGTCGGCAAGCGGCAGCTGATACATATCGCCGAGCCGAACAATGCTGTTGGTAAGCCCGGCCCGTTCGAGGTTGACGCGGGCCACGGCCAGCATCTCGCGGGACTGGTCGATCCCCACCGCATGGGCGACGCGCGGGCCGAGAATTTCGATCACGCGGCCGGTACCGGTGCCGATATCGAGCAGATCTTGCGGCGCGGCTGCCGTGATGATCTCGGTCAGCGCCACCTCGACCTCGCGCTCGTCGACGTAGAGCGAGCGGATGTGGTGCCATTGCGCGGCATTTTCACGGAAATAGGCGGTCGCGAGCTCCGCGCGCTGGCGCTTGATCATGGCAAGCCGTTGCAGATCGAGCGCGATCGTCTCGTCGGCCTCGTCGCAGGCGGCGACGAGGTGCCGGCTCAGCGCCCCCGCAGCGCTGCCCGAGCTGAGGCGATAGAAGACCCAGCTGCCTTCGCGGAACCGGTCGAGCAGACCCGCCTCGCAGAGCAGCTTCAGATGACGGGACACGCGGGGCTGGCTTTGCCCGAGGATTTGTGCCAACTCGCTGACCGTCAACTCCCCGCGGGCGCACAGCACCAGGAGGCGCAGGCGCGTCGTTTCGGCTACCGCGCGCAAGGCCGCGAGTACCTCGCCCATCGCTGCGCCTGTTTCGGGATTGTCATCCATCAGCTAAACATATGCACATATCTTTATATCGTCAAACGGATTATTCGAATGAGATGTTAAACTTTCGTAAAGCGCTTGGCGTCGAACAGGCCGTTCCATGCGTACAACCCACGGCAGTTCCCGCCACGGATCACTTGCCGTGCCCGCGCGTTCGTAGTCATTATCCCGCCGCGTCATCGCCCGGTCGGTCATCACACTCGAGGCTCGTTGATGTCTGTTTGCTCGCCATTGATCCTCTCCAGCCTCGTTGCCGTCGGGCTCGCCGTTGCCGGCTGTGGCGCGCCGGGTGCGCCCCGGCCAGGTCAAACCGCAGCCGCTGAGGATTTCAACGACCCGTACGAGGATGCCAATCGCTCAGTTTTCGGCTTCAACCAGGCGGTCGACCAAAACGTCCTGGTCCCGGTGGCGAAAGCCTACCGCACCGTGCTGCCGCCGCCGGTGCGCCAGGCGGTGCACAATTTTCTGACAAACCTGGACGGACCGGTGGTTTTCGCCAACGACGTGCTGCAAGGTCAGGTGGGGCTCGCCGGCAACACCATCGTGCGGCTCGCGCTCAATACGACAATCGGCATCGCCGGCCTGTTCGATGTCGCGACGCAGGTCGGGGTCCCCTACCACTCGAACGATTTGGGGGTCACGCTGGCGACCTGGGGGTTTGTCGAGGGTCCCTACATCATCGTTCCGGTGCTCGGCCCCTCGAACCCGCGCGATATCGTCGGGAAGATCGGCGATGGTTTCGCCGACCCCGGCAATTACGTCGCCGGCGAGCACCACTTGCTGTTGGCGGTAATAGCGCGCAGCGCAACTTCCGGTATCGACGAGCGCTCGCGCAACATCGAAAGCCTGGCCGATATCGAGCGTACTGCGCTCGATTATTATGCGACGATTCGCTCACTCTACCGTCAGCGGCGGCAGGCGCAGATCCGGCACGAGAAGTCGGACCTGCCCAACCCGAACCCGGTGCAGGGCGGCGACAGCGCGCCCGACGCATCGCTCTCGTACTCGATCGCCAAATGACCCCAGTCCACCGAGGTTTCGGTCAGATGATCGGAATTCGCGCCGCGGTTGGCGCCGTACTCGCGAGCATCCTCTTGCTGGCGATGCCGCGTGAAGCAAATGCCCAGGATGCGCGCGCCTTCATCGGCACGCTCGGCGAGCAGGCCATCCAGGTATTAGGACCGGGCGTCCCCGAGGTGCAGCGTCAGGCTCGCTTCCGCGAATTGTTCCGGAACGATTTCGATTTGCCCGGGATCGGCCAGTTCGTTCTCGGCCGCTATTGGCGCACCGCCACGCCGCAGGAACAGCAGGATTTTCTGGGACTGTTCCAGGAATATCTCGTGCGCGCCTATAGCGCTCGGCTCGGCGCATACGGCGGCGAACCGTTCCGCGTCACCGGCGAGCGCCAGAATGGCGAGGATACGGTTGTCACCAGCGAGATCATTCGCCCCAACGGCAACCGCATCGCCGTCGACTGGTATCTGATCGGCCGCGGCCCCTATAAAATCACCGATGTCTATGTGGCTGGCGTCAGCATGAAGGTGACGCAACGCGACGAGTTCGCCTCGGTGATCCAGCGTAACGGGGGACGCGTCGAAGCGCTGATCGCGCAGCTGCGCCAGAAGCTCTCCGTCGCCGGGTAATACGCCCCGTAGGCCCCGGTCAGCTCGCCAGCGGATGGGGCCGCGGGTTTGAGCCGTCGGTGAAGCGCGCCAGGCGGAACGGCGTCGGGTCGACGATCGCCGGGGCTCCGGTCACCATGTCGGCCACGAGCCTCCCCGCCCCCGGTCCGATGCCGAAACCATGGCCGGAAAAGCCGGTGGCAACAAAGAACCCGGACAGGCTGTCGACCGCCGAGATGACCGGGATCGCATCGGGCATCACATCGATCATACCGCCCCAGCTTTCTGTCACCGCGACATTGCGGAAGGCTGGAAACGCGGCGCCGATGCTGGCGCGGGCGCGCTCAAGGACATAGGGATCGGCGGCCGGATCAAGTACCCGCATCGCCTCGAACGGCGAAGCTTCATCGAGCGCCCAGCGCCGCGGCCTCTGCCATTCCTCGGCAAAGCGCCGGCCGACCCGGAAGCGCAGCTTCTGCCAATGCAGCTTGACGGCAGGTAGGTATTGCGGCAGCAGGCGAAAGCTGTCCGGCACGAGGTCGATCGTCCGCACCCCGAGGGTCGCCACGGTGTATCCGCCGTCCATTCGCTTGCGATACCCAAAGAGGCCGCCCGAGGCCGAGATCTCCGGGCCGCCATCGAGTGGCTCGGTTCGCATCACCGAGCCCAGCACCTTGAGCTGCGGCAGCTCGATCCCGAGATTGCCGCAAAAGAGACGCGACCACGCGCCGCCGGCGAGGACAGCGGAGCCGCAGGCGATGCGGCCCTTTTCGGTGACCACGGCCGAGACCCGCCCGGAAGCGGTCTCGATGCCGCGCGCGGCGCAACCGGTGAGGATCGCCGCGCCATGGCGTCGCGCCGCGGCGGCGATCGCCGGCGCCGCCATCTGCGGCTCGGCCTTGCCGTCGCTCGGTGTGTATAGCGCGCCGGCCCAGGAACCGGCCGAGCCGGGCAACAGGCGCGCCACCTCGGCGCGGTCGACGACCCTGGTGTCGAGCTGGTACTCGCGGGCGTAGTCGAGCCAGCCTTCGAGCCGCGCCAGATCCGCAGCGTTCTCGGCGAGATACATGATCCCGCAGGTGCGGAACCCGGTCTCGGCTTCGACCATCTGGTTCATCCCCTGCCACAGCCGCAGGCTTTCGATGATCAGCGGGATCTCGCGCGGATCGCGCACCATCTTGCGGCACCAACCCCAATTGCGGCTCGATTGCTCGCCGGCGATGTGCCCCTTTTCGACGAGCGCCACCGAAGCGCCGCGTTGCGCGAGGAAGAGCGCCGTGCTGGTGCCGATGATGCCGCCACCGATGATGACGATGTCGGCGCGGGCCGGGAGGGTTTCGTCCGATGCGACCGGATCGACGCGCGGCGCCATGCTGACCTCCAGGGTTAAGGATTGCGGAGACATTCTACGCAAACAAATCGCGGATCAGCGGAATTCTGTTGCCGGTCTCAACCCTGTGGCGACGCGGCGGGCGTCGGGGCGCGCCACGGCTGCCCAGCGACGACGAGCCTCTTGACTGCGAGCCGCTGTCCGGCGCGCCGGCTCTCGCCCAGCACGTCGCGAAACTCGAACTCGCCCTCGACGAGTTCGAGGATACTGGCATCGCCGACCGCGCCGACCGCGAGGTGGCCGAGATCGCCGCGCCCGAGCGCCGCGGCAGGCGCGGCGGTGCTGGCCCGGATGACGGCACCCAGCTCGACCCCGAGGGCGAGGAATTTCGACATCGTCACGAGCTGGTCGAAGGCCGGCCCGTTGACGCTGAGGGCGTGCACATCGCTGCTGATGACGTCGGGTAGAAACCCGGCGTCCAGCATGCGCTCGGCGGTGCGGAAGCCGAAGGAGCCGCCGCCATGGCCGATATCAAACACGACGCCGCGCCGCCGCGCCTCCAGCACCTCCTCGCGGACCCGTCCGTCGGACATCACCGGCGCGTTGGGAAACGGCCGGAAACAGTGCGTGATCACGTCGCCCCGGCGCAGCCGCGACAGCACTTCGAGGCGTGACGGCGGCGGGTGATCGAGATGTGCCATGACCGGCAGCCCGACTTCCTCGGCGACCTCGATCGCCATGTCGAGCGGGGCGGTCCCGGAATTGCCGCCGGCGCCGCGGCCGACCCGCACCTTAACCCCGACGATCAGGTCGCGGTTGGCCTCGATGACGCGTACGCATTCGCGCGGTTCGATGAGGCGCAGATCGGCCGCCTCGCCGACCATGACCGTGGCGGCGAACGCGAAGATTCCAGGGAACGACACATTGAGATAGGGCAGGATGCGCAATGGCGACGGTTCGATGACGTGCCGCCGAAAGCCGTGGAAATTTCCCGGGCCGGCGCTGCCGGCGTCGACAAAGGTCGTGGTGCCGCTGCGCTGCGCGATCACTGCGGCGTCGATGCCGAGCGCGGTCCCGCCCCAATAGACGTGAGTGTGCAGGTCTATGAGGCCGGGGACGACGATGAGCCCGCGCGCATCGATGACCTCCGACCCGCGCAGCGGCAGATCGGACCCGACAGCCACGACCCTGCCGCCGCCAAACCCAATATCGCTGACCGCGTCGCGCCCGTTTGCCGGATCGATGATCCGGCCGCCCTTGAGGATCAAATCCAACATCGGCCGCCCCGCTTACCGAACCCCGTGGCCGGGCTTGTCTCGGCCACCCACGTCTTTTGGGCCTTAACAGCAACTGGTTTCAAGACGTGGATGCACGGGTCGAGCCCGGGCAAAGCGATTTTGTTTGGGACCGGAGCGCGAGGCGGGGACAGGCCTTTCCCAACGGCAGCCTGTTGAACGCAGCCTCCCCCAAAGCTGCGCTCATCCCCTCGCCTCGCTTGCCGGGTCAACGGCAAGCGCGATTCTTCGCCGCGCGGCAAGATGTATCAACATGTTGTACGATCGATCCCGAACCTACTGGATTTGTGCGGCATCGAACGCGCAGTGGGCATGACGTCAGTGGCGGCGTTGACCCGCGCTCAGCGAATCGGTTCGCTTTGCCAAAAAATTCGCGCGAGGCCAAGCCGATAGTAATCCCCTCTCTCCCCTGGCGCATCTCACGATGTCGCCAGCCCGTCAGGCGCGAGCTTTGCTCGTGCCGGAAGGGGGCGGGAGAGGGATTGAGGGCGGCCTATTCGGCGGCCTGCGGCATCTGCTTCAGGTCGGTCGAAAATTTCAGATGCACCGGTGAATTCAGCTCGAACGGGTCCTTGAGGCCCAATTCCTTGCCGATTTCGCGCATCGCCGGCATCACCTCCTGGCCGAGGAGACGGATACAGGTCCGCGCATCTTCGTTGCTGACCGTGCCGTCATTGCCCCAGATGCCGTAGATGCTCGGCCGGGTCTCTTCAAGGACGCGGCGCAATTTGGGAATGACCGTTTTCGGCGTGCCGAAAAAGACGCGCCCGTCGGCGACCTGTTGCTCGAAGGTCGGGCGACCGCGCGGGTTCTCGGCGCGCCCGACCGCGAACTCGACAAAGTTGCGGCGCAGCGTCGGGGAAAAATAACCCGACGGGTTGGCCCATACCGGATGCGCCAAGCCAGTGAACTCGCCCTGCATCCAGAGGAACTGGCGGGCGTTCTTCTCGGCCTTCTCCTCGCTGTCCGAGACATGCACCTGCTGCAGGTAGCCACGGTTCTCGGGCCCGGCCTCGTAGCCGGTCTCGAGCGCGACCTTGTCGTACAGCTCCCAGATCTTCTTGGTCGCTTCGATCGAGGTGTTGAGCGCGATGTAGGGATAGCGTTGCTTGGCCGACCAGATGATCGTCTCCTGGCTCAACACGCCGGGGATCCACACCCGCGGATAGGGCTTCTGCAACGGCACCGCCCACGGATTGACGACGCGGTGCTGGTAATGCGTGCCCTCCCAGCGGAACGGGCCCTGGCGCGACCATGCCGCCACCACCAGATCGTGCGCCTCCTCGAAGCGCTCGCGGTTGAAGGCCGGGTTGACGCCGTTGGCGAGCTGCTCCTGGCCGCCGCCGCGCACAAAGCCGGAGACGAGGCGCCCCTTCGAGATCATGTCGATCATCGCCAGCTCTTCGGCGAGCCGCACCGGGTTCTCGGCCAAGGGCAGCGGGTTGCCGAGCAGCACGATCTTCGCCTTCTTCGTCACCGCGGCGAGGATTGAGGCGAAAATGTTGCACTTGGCCTGCATGCAGAACGGCGCGTTGTGGTGCTCGTTCAGCATAAAGCCTTCGACGCCCTGCTCCTCGGCGTAGATGTACTGCTCCAGGTATTCGTTGTAGAGCCGGCTGCCGGCGACCGGATCGAAGTGCTTGTTCGAGAACATCAGCGCGGTATGGCCGGTCTCGAGGCCGATATCGGCCGGATAGGCCGACATTGGCTGCTCGGTGAAATACATCACATGCATGGCTTACTCCTGTAAAGCTGGGGAGTTACTCGGCCGCCGCCTTCGCCGGTTGCGGCATCAGACCCTTCATGTAATCGACGCTGACCGGCTGGTCCGTCTCGAACGGGCTCTTGAGGTCGAATTCCTTCGCCATCTCGCGCACCGCGGGCAACACCTCCTGGCCGAGGAGACGAATGCAGGTCTTGGCGTCCTCATGCGTAACCGAGCCGTCATTTCCCCAGAGACCGAGGATGCCGGGCCGCGTCTCCTCCAAGAGGATGCGCAACTTGGCGATCACCTGCTTTGGGGTGCCGGCGATGATCATCAGCTCTTCCATCTGCTTTTCGAGCGATGGCCGGCCGCGCGGGTTCGTGGCGCGGCCCGAGGCGAACTCGACAAACGCGCGCCGGTTGACCGGGCTGCCATAGCCCGATGGGGTGCTCCACACCGGGTGGGCAAGACCGGTGAACTCGCCCTGCATCCAGCGGAATTGGGCGGCGTTCTCGATCGCTTTTTCCTCGGTCTCGGCGACGTGGATTTGCTTCAAGAGGCCGTGATAATCCGGGCCGCCCCGGAAGCCGGCCTCGGCCGCTGTGTCGTCGTAGATCCGCCAGATCTGCTTCGTCCGCTCGACTGGCGTGTTGAGCGCGATGTATGGGTAGCCGTGCTGCGCCGCCCAGACGATCGTTTCCGGGCTAATGACACCGGGAATCCACACCCGCGGATACGGCTTCTGCAACGGCACGGCCCAGGGGTTGACGACGCGGTGCTGGTAATGCGTGCCCTCCCAGCGGAACGGACCCTGGCGCGTCCAGGCCGCGACGATCAAATCGTGCGACTCCTCGAAACGGTCGCGGTTGAAGGCCGGGTTGACGCCCGTCGCGAGCTGCTCCTGGCCGCCGCCGCGAACAAAGCCAGAGACCAAACGCCCCTTCGAGATCATGTCGATCATCGACAATTCCTCGGCGAGCCGCACCGGGTTCTCGGCCAACGGCAGCGGATTGCCGAGCATGACGATCTTCACCTTCTTCGTCACGGCGGCGAGGATCGAGGCGAAAATATTGGCCTTCGCCTGCATGCAGAACGGTGCGTTGTGGTGCTCGTTCAGCATGATGCCGTCGAAGCCGAGCTCGTCGACCATGATGTAATGTTCTAGGTATTCGTTGTAGAGCCGACTGCCGGCGACCGGGTCGAAATACTTGTTCGAGAACATCAGCGCGGTATGGCCGGTGGCGAGCCCAATATCCGACGGGTAGGCCGACATCGGCTGCTCGGTGAAGTACATAAGATGCATGGCGAGTGCCTCCTAGTCGGAACGGCCGTGAGCAGGGCCGCGGGCCGGACGCCCGCGCTCCCTCTCAATTCTGCTCGATGAACGGGGTGACGAGGCGGGCCAACGCCTCGGGCTGCTCCATGTCGACGCAATGCCCGGCCGCCCCGACGATTTCGAGGCGCGCCTCGCGCAGCGCGCGAGTGTAGCGCTCGCCGGCGCTCCGCGGCACGACCTTGTCGTCGTCGCCCCATACCACCAGGGCCGGGGCGCGCACCCCGCCCAGCAGATGCGGCAAGGTCTGGCTGTACATGTAGGGTTTCCAGGCGATGCGAAAGCACATCTCGCGGCACAGATCCCAGGCGACCAGCTGGTCGGTCGAAACATCGCCGAAGATGTGGGCAAACGCCGCCTGGTCGTGAAACCCGGCGCGGGCGTAGTCGATATAGCTGATGATCGCCTGGTCAAGGATGTCGCCCTCGGGCGGCTTCACGCCCATTGCGCCGACCAGCACCAGCCGGTGGAAATCGCGCGGCGCGAGCGCCGCCATCTCGGCCGCGATCCATCCGCCGAAACCAAGCCCGACAAGGCTCGCGCGCTCGAGCCCGAGATCGGCGAGCAGCCATTGATAGAGCGCGGCGATGTCGCGCGGATGGCGCATCCATTGCGGCCGTTCGGGGACACCGAAGCCGGGGTGGCGCGGCACGATGACGTCGAATTTGTCGGCCAGCGCGTCATAGAACGGCAGGCTGTCCGGGGTGCCGATATCGTGATGGAGCACGAGCACCGGACGGCCGCGACCGCCGCGCCGGAGATGGAGCTTGACCTCGCCGAGCTCGATGTTCTGTTCGCTCCACTTCGGCATTGCCGCCACCATATTTTATGAACGCCGTTCAGCCTAGCCCGCCAGTTCGCCGGGCGGCAAGCAGCGATTCGAACATCGCAGGTTTGCGGATCGTAAGGGTGCACACCGATAAGGACAGCTTGCGACTCCTGACAGCCCCGAGCCGCCTTATGTCGCGAAGCGAAACTCTCCAGCGGCATCGATCAGCCATTCGGTGAGCCAGCACGCGGCGGAACGGCGGACGAAGAGCCGGTAGGCCGGCGCCGCGCTGAGCTGGTCGAGGATGACCGGCAGCTTCGCGAACAGCGTCTGTGCGCATGAGCCCGGCCCGAAGGCGCGGGGGTGGAGGTCGAGGCCGCAGCCTTTTTCGAGGAGCGCGCCTGCCCGCGGGCCGGCGATCTCGATCACCGCGCGGCTTGCCGACAGGTCGCTGATCGCGGCGTGCCGGTTTGCCAGCGCCCGCGTGATCCGGCCCAGCAGATCGGGCGCCGTGCCTTCGGGCGCAGTCACCAGCCATTCGTCGGGACCGAGCCACAGCGTTCGCAGCGAGCGCATGCTGGCAACCCGGTTCGGCTGCAGCGGCAGCGGTACGCCGGCGAGGTAGGCCGCGACCGGCGGCTTGGCGCGCAACCCGATCTGCTCGGCGAAACGCAGCTCGGAGAGCGCGACCTCGCCTCCCGGTAGTGCCCACGGCAGCAGTGCCTCGAGCGGCGATCGGCGCCCCATAGCCATCGCAAACAGCTCCCCGATCTCCCCCGCCGGGCGCGAGCGCGCCGCGGTGATCCGATGTTAAGCAGAAGGCGGATAGACTGCACTCTGCTTTGCAGATTGGGAGAGCGCGATGCTGGTCGTCACCACCGAGAACGTCGCCCATCACCGGGTCGTCGAGATCAAGGGGCAGTGCTTTGGTGTCGTCGTACGCAGCCGCGGGCTTGGCGGCAACATCATGGCCGGCCTCCGCTCGATCGTCGGTGGCGAGATCCACGAATACACCCAACTTCTCGAAGAGGCGCGGCGCCATGCGGTCGACCGGCTCGTCCGGAATGCAACAGCGATGGGGGCCAACGCCGTCCTGATGATGCGCTTCGATTCGGCCGAGATCGGCCAGACCATGAGCGAGATCGTCGCCTACGGCACCGCGGCCATCATCGAGCCCGTGGCGGGATGATGCGGACCATCGTCTGCGTCATTGGTGGCCTGCTCGCGGCGGGAGCGCTCGCGCTGGCGGCCTTGCGCTGCTTCCCGCCCGCCGGCCTGCTCGGCATCTGGGCGGCGATCCTCCTGGTCGGGCTCTTGATCGAACGCTGGCGCTATCAGAAGCTGAGCGCGGCGCCGCCGGGGCCTGACTGGCAACGAACCGACGAGCGCTTTGTCGATCCGGAAACCGGCAAGCTGATCACCGTCTATTTCCACCCCCCGACCGGCGAGCGCCGCTACATTGCGGCCTGAGCAGGCGCAATCAGGCGCCGCCTTCCGCCCTTGGGCGAACGCGAAGCAGAAGCCCGCAACCAAGCCATGACGAACAGCCCGCTCATGCAAATCATGGACATGGTCGCGATGGTGGTGATGTGGACCGTTCCCGGCTATTTCGTCTTGCAGGGCTGGCTGCTGTGGAGCCTGAGCGGCGGCTGGCGCACGGCTGCGGCGGCACCGTTGCTGCCGATGGGCGCCGTGCTGGTCTACACGGTCTATGCCTTCCTCGACGGCAGCAACATATTTCCATTGGTGCTGATCTTCACCGCGCCGATCGCGTTCCTCTATCTGGCGATCATCGTGGTCCTGCGCTGGCTGATTTGAGCCGGCAGCCCGCCGGCGCGCCATGTAGCGGACGGCGGACATTGCGGGAATTGGAGGGCCACACGCGCGGCGCGCGCCGGAAGGTGCGCCTGCGCCGATGTCGCGGACGGCGTGTGCCTCTCCGGCCTGCGGGGTCTGCCGGGTCATCGCTCGCTTTTGTGCGCCTCGAGCCAGCCCAGCATGATCCGGTTGAACGCGTCCGGGCATTCGACATTGGGGAAATGCCGGGCCGCGGCGATCTCCTCATAGCGCGCGCCGGGTACGAGGCCGGCGAGCTTGCGGTTCTCGCTCGCCGGCGTGCCGGCATCGTCGGCGCCGCATACGACGAGGGTCGGCACCCGCACCGACGGCAGGCGCGGCACGAAATCGAAGTCGAGGATCGCGGCGCAGCAGCCGAGATAGCCGGCCGCGCTCGTGCCGATAACCGTGTCGCGGATCTGCCGCCAGCGGCCGGGCCGGCTTTTCTTGAACGCATCGGTCAGCCAGCGCTCGACCGTGGCGTCGGCGAGCGGCGCCAGCGAGTTTGCCGCTAGGACCGTGTTGATGCGCTCGGCCCACAACGCCTCGGCCCCCTGGGGGCTCGCCGGCAGCGTGTCGCACCACATCGCCGAAATCAGCCGCTCGCCGTGGGCGAGCGCGAAGGCCTGGCCGATCATCCCGCCGATCGACAAGCCGATGTAATGCACCCGCGCAATCGCCAGCGCCGCCAGCGTTGCCTCGACATCGTCGGCGAGCGCGGCCATCGTGTAATCGCCGCTGACCGGGTCGCTGCCGCCATGCCCGCGCATGTCGAGCCGGAGCACGCGAAACCCGCCCTGGAGCAGCGCCGGGACCTGCTCGGCCCAGCTGCCGCCGTCGGAGGCGAGCGAGTGGGTGATGCAGACGGTCGGAGCGTCCTCCGGACCCAAGAGATCGTAGGCGATACAGCGTCCCCGAAGCGGCAACAGCATGGCGCTCCCTCCTGTCCAGGTCTCGACCGGGCGGCGGTCAAGAGGAAGCTTATGGGAAACCCCGCCGCGCTGTCACCCGGACCGCGACCCGCAGGCCGTCAGCCGCAGCGGTGACGGGCTGTTAGTAGAAAAGGGCCGGGGCAATGTCATAGAGGATCAAGCGCCGCAAGAATTCCAGAATAAAGATTAGAATGATTGGTGAAATATCTATCCCGCCGAAATTAGGCAGGAAAGCACGAATCGGGCGCAGAGCCGGTTCGGTGATGCGATAAAGGAAATCACCGATCATCGCGACCGCGCGATTGTGCCGGTTGACGACACCGAAGGCGAGCAGCCAACTCAAAACCGCCTGCGCGATCAGCAGCACGATGTAAATCCAGATCAGCTCGTCGATCAACCAGAGCAATGCTCTCATGCCGGCGACATCCTCGCCAAAAGGGGCGCGCGACCGTAGCCGGAGGCTGACGGCGCCGCAAGCGCCCGGGAGCCGCGCTTGACAGCGGATTGGGCCATCCCCATAGTCCGCGCGCCCGCAAACGGGTCGCCGACGCGCTGATTGTCGAGATAGTTGGGGCCGTAGCTCAGCTGGGAGAGCGTCGCGTTCGCAATGCGAAGGTCAGGGGTTCGATCCCCCTCGGCTCCACCAATCCCAATTAAATCAACGTATTATAGGGAGAGATAATCGCATACCCATCATAACGCCCATCGTTGGGCGGGTAGGACCGCTCCACGGCTTGATACGACCCTTACTGCGCAGGCCCGTCCTGTTTGTTCTGCTGTCTATCCATCGACGGTCCCGGCCAATTGGCCCAGCTCGCGCCGATGCGGGCACCCTAAAGATGATATTGACGTTTAGCAGCCCGGCCATCGACGCCGGGCCACTCCTTAGGCCCGCCCTGTTCGCGTTTCTGGTACTCGGAAAAACCTCATTTGGCCGGTATATCGATGCGGCTTATCATCGGCGGGCCAAAAGCCGAGGCCACCCCATCGGGTGCGCAAGCGAGGGGGCAGGGGGACAGGGATCCGAAGATCGCAGCAGTTACGGGGATCGCGGTCGCCGTGGAAATGCTGGCATCGACCGTTTCGGCCCCGGCGCAGCAAGCGCAGACGACGCTGCCGGAGCTTACCGTCACCGCGCCGAGCGCGAAGCCGGAGTGAGCGGCGCCGAGAACTGGGATGCTTGGCGAGGTGCAGGTCGAGGAGGAGCAGTGGCGCGAGATCCCCTGCGACAGCTCGCGCATGAACACCGCGGCCGGCAAATGCCAGGACGGGCCGAAAGTCATGAGCGCATTGTCGTACATGGCAACGGCGAACGTCCCAACGCGTACGGCGATTGCACATCGCGCACCCGTTGACGAGCGCCGTGATCGGCCGCTTCGCGGTCGAGACCGATGTGCTGGTCTTCGATCCCTACAAACTGACGGCGGTGGGGACTAACGGCAAATGCACGGTGTGGTCCGGTTACGAGCACCTGCCCAACGATTTCAAGGACATGAACCAGGTAGCGCGGCGGGGTGTCGGCTGGCACAACTTCGTGCCCGGTAACGGACAGAGCGGGGGGCAGAGTACGATCGAGTTCGCCGACGGACGCAGCAGTTGCCTTGCGCTGGAGCGGCTCGGCCCGCGATGGCAGGCCGGGTTCGTCTGGGTCACGCACGCCAGGCTGTGCCAGGCCGGTACGCCGATCAGCCAAGCCGACATCGATGCCGTTGCCGGAGCGCTGCAAATCCACGTCTACGATCCGGTCGGCAATCTGACAGCCCCGCGTTAAGAAGCAGCCGACATGCCGGAACGACCCTAGGTGTTGCCGTCGCGCTCGATCGCGGCCTTCAATTCGGCCTCGGGGACGGCAATCTTGATCCCGGCGCGCTCCTGCTGCAGCAGCATCGCGACACGCGAGTCGCGGTTCTCCCAGCCGCGATTCAACGCTGCGGTCAGATCGTCGAGCGCGAGATTGGCCATGTGCATCGGCACCTTCATCTCGCGCCCAAGCTGGGTCGCTAGCGTCACGTCCTTGTGCGCCAGGCGCAGCGCGAAATCGGGCGGGTCGTATTTGTCGGGAAGGAAATGGTCGGCCAGCGCATCGAAGGTACGCCGCCTGCCGCCGGCGCCCTGGCGCACCGCCTCCCACAGCGCCAATGGCTCGACCCCGGCCTTGACGCCCATCGTGAACACCTCGGCCAAGACGCACTGGATTGCATACCCGGCGCAATTGTGCACCAGCTTGGCGACCGAGCCGGCGCCGATTGGGCCGATATAGCGGGCCTGGTCGCCAATCGCATCGAGCACCGGCTTGTGCCGGTTGAAGATCTGCTCGTCGCCACCGACCCACAGCGCGAGGCGGCCCGAGGCGGCGCCGCGCGGGCCGCCACTGACCGGGGAGTCGAGCATGTAGAGATGCTTTTCGGCGAACCGACGGTTGAGTTCGCGCACCAGGGTCGGCGAGTTGGTCGACAGGTCGAAATAGGCGCTGCCCTCCTTCATCCCGGCGAGGAGGCCATTGGACCCGAGCGCGACTGCCTCGACTTCGGGCGGGCCGGGCAGCGAGGTAAAGATGATCTCGCATTGCTCGGCCAATGCCTTGGGCGTGTCAGCCCACATCGCGCCGGCGGCGAGATGGCGCTCGGCCGCGGCGCGGCGGATATCGTGGACCACAAGCTCGTGACCGGCCTTTTGCAGGTTTGCCGCCATGCTCGCACCCATCGTGCCGAGCCCGATGAAACCGACCTTCATGTCATTTCCCCTCGCGAAAATGAGTCGCTACGCGCTCGCCAGCCGCCCCTCACGCTGTCCCTCTCCCCGCAAGCGGGGAGAGGGTACGCCGTTACGATGCCAGTACAAAACGTCGATGGCTATTCGCGGGGCACGCCGCAGGCGCTCCTTCTCCCCGCATGCCCCGCATGCGGGGAGAGGGCCGGGGTGCGGGGCAATTGCAGTAGCACCCTAGCGCTTCTCGAAGACGTCCTTGGCGGTCGCCGCGGCGGTCATCGCCGCGGGCCAGCCGGCGTAGAAAGCGAGATGGGTGATGATCTCGCTGATCTCCTGCTTGGTGACGCCGTTGTCGAGGGCGCGGTTGAGATGGCCGGTCAGTTGCCGCTCGCGGCCAAGCGCGATCAACGTGGCAACGACGATCAGGCTGCGGTCGCGCTTTTTGAGACCCGGGCGCTCCCAGATCTCGCCGAACAGCCACTTCTCGCTGTAGTTGATCAGGTCTGGAACGACGTTGCGGACCGCTTCGCGCGACGCATTTGCTTGTGTTTGGGCCATGGTTTCCTCCGGCGTTTGGGGTGAAAGGAGCACCCGCACCCTAGCACGGCGGCGCGTTGCAGCAAGCCGCCGCTTGGCCGGAGCAGCTATACCGCGAGCGGTGTTACGATCGCCGCGCGGGCGGCAGGATCTCCGGAGCGAGGATTTCGTCAATCAAATGGGCGCGGCGGATGTTGGTGAGATGCGCCCGCTTCTCGTCGGCGGTCAATCTCGTGCCGATGCCCTTGGTCATCAGCAGCACCAGCGACCTGTCGCTAAGCCCCAGCCAATATTCGCGTCGGATCAGCCGGTCCTCGCCATCGCGGGCGAACGGGTCTTCCTCAAAGCCGTCGAGCGGCGGGCGGTAGAAACCGGTCATCCAATCTCCGTCGCGAGACTTTACCCCAAAAATGTCCCATGTGCAGGTGCCTCGCGGGTGACGCGCGGCGCGATTTCGCGCAGGTTGCGGTGATGAGCAATCCGCCCGCGATCGCGACCCGGCCGCGTATCCAGCCGGCCTGGCTGATGCTCGGCGGCGCCTTCACCGCGTTCACGCTCAGCGCCGGGCTGATGCATTCCTACGCGGTCTACCTCGTTGCCTTTATAGAGGAATTCGGCTGGGGGCGGGCGGAGACCTCGATCGCCTATTCGGTCTCGCAACTGGTTGCCGGGTTCAGCTCGCCCCTCGTCGGGGCGCTGGTCGACCGACTCGGGCCGCGCCGTCTGCTCTTGCTGGGCGGCGGCCTGCTGATCCTTGGGCTGGCGCTCAGCGCCTATGCGACCGCGCTGTGGCAGATCATCGTGCTCTACGGGGTGGTGATGACGGTCGGGGCGAATTGCCTCGGGCTGGTCGTCTTCGTGCCGCTCTTGTCGCGCCATTTCGTGCGCCATCGCGGCATGGCGATTTCGATCGTTCAGTCGGCCAACGGCTTGGGCCGGGCGGTCTCGGCGCCGCTCGTGCAATTGGGGGTGTCGGGGATCGGCTGGCGTCCGACCTATCTCGTCCAGGCCGTATTGATGGCGGTGGTCGCGGTGCCGCTGGCGGCGTTGTTCCGCCGCGCCGATCCGGCAACCGCCGCGATCACCGACGGGGCCGTGCCGGAAGGCGATACCTCCGCGCTGGCGAGCGCGCCGCCACATCGCGGCTGGAGCCTCAGCGAAGCGGTGCGCACGCGGCATTTCTGGCTATTGTTTGCGGTCTATCTGTTTACCGGCCTCGGCAGCTTTTTTGTGTCGCTGCACCAGCTCGCCTTCGCGATCGATGTCGGCTTCGACCGAGTCTATGCCGCCGGGGTGCTCGGCATCGGGGCGCTCCTCGCGGTGTTCGGCACGATCGTCACCGGCACCTTGTCGGATTATGTCGGCCGCGAAATCTCGGCGATCCTCGCCTATGGGTTCTCGATCGTCGGGGTCATTTGCGCGCTCATGATCACCAGCCCAGACCAGCATTGGCTGTTATGGCTGCACGCCTGCTTTTTCGGGCTGACCTGGGGTGCGCGCGGCCCGGCCATTACCGCGAAGACCGCCGATCTCTTTCCCGGCCCCCAGCTCGGGACAATCCTCGGTTTCATCACGATCGGCAGCGGGCTCGGCGCCGCCGCCGGCTCGTGGGGCGCCGGCTGGATCTTTGATCTGACCGGCAGCTACCGGGTGGCGTTCAGCCTGTCGATCGCGTCCTACGTTTGCGGCGTCGTCGCGTTCTGGGCGCTGCGCCGCCCGCCGGTGCGGCGGGCGAGCTAGCCCGGCTTCGTGACGAGCGCCTCGATGATGGCGCAGCGACCTTCCTCGGTATTGCGCAGCGTATTGATCTGCATCTCGCGGCTGCGCGGTCCGAGGATGATATCGGCCGCGACGCGCGGCAGCGTGCCCTGTTCCAGCCGCTCGCGGTTGCGCCGCTGCCCCTCGAGGACCGCCGCGGTGGTGTCGCGGAAATCGGCGATAGCAAAGCCGGCGGCCATGAGGTCGCCGCGCATCTCCTCTTGGGTCGCGAGAAAGCTCGTCTCGCGCGTCGTCGCCCACGGCACCGGGTAGTAAGGCTCGCCCGCCGCCCCGGCGCACAAATTCGACAGCGCCAGCCGGCCGCCCGGCCGCAACGCGCGAAAGGCTTCGCGGTAGAACCGCTTTTTGTCGGCGATGTTCATGATGACGTTCTGCGAATAGGCGGCATCAAAAGCGCCGTCCGGCACCGGCAGGGCGAGCGCGCTGCCCCGGATGATCGTGACCTGGTCGCTCATCCCGCTCGCCGCGTTCAACGCCTCGGCGGCCGCGCAGAACTCGGCGGTCAGATCGACTCCGGTGACGTGGCAACCGCAGTGGGCGGCGATCCAGCGCGCGGGTCCGCCGATGCCGCAGCCGATGTCGAGGAGGCGGTCATCGGGCTGCGGCTGGAGGAGCGCGACCAGCTCGCGCGTCGCAACTGGGCCCCGGCCGTGGAACTGGTCGAGCGGCGCCAGCCCGTCCACGGTGACCGGAGCAGCCGGGCCTTGCGTCTCCCGTAGCGCCGCCAGCACCCGCGCCGCGATCCCGGCACTGCCATAATGCCGCGCGACCTCTTGTTCGACCTGCTTTGGGGCCATCACGCCTGCTCCCTTGGAATCCGGCAGCGGCGATGCTAACCGGATGACGAGTCCGCGTGAACCCGATCGGGAGAAGGAAAGATGCCGCTACAGATCGAACGCAAGCAGCCGGCCGGCATGAACGTCCGCATACAGCAGGGGAAGGCCGCCTATTCGCACGTCGTTACTGTCAACGGTCCGGGTAAGACTATCTATATCGCCGGGCAGCTCGGCCGCGACGCCGCGGGCAACATTGTCCCGGGCGGCATGCGGGCGCAAATGGAGCAGACCTTCAAAAACCTCGAGGCTTGCCTCAACGCCGCCGGCGCCAGCTGGGCCGATGTCGTCAAGACCAACACGTTCGTGACCGATTATGCGGAGTTTTCAAAGAACGCCGATGTCCGGATGCGCTATATCGGCATCGCCAGCCCGACCAGCACGACAGTACAGATCAGCGGCCTCGCCCAACCCGGCGCGATGGTCGAGATCGAGGCGATTGCCGTCGTCGCCTAAACAAACCCGTCATTCCGGGGCGGGGCGCAGCCGCGAACTCGGAACCCATATTCCAGAGGCTTGTGTTCATTGGGTTCCGGGTCTGCCCTGCGGGCATCCCGGAATGACGGATTGCTGCTACCGCACGGCCTCGTAAAGCCGCTCGTCGTAGAGCGCGCCCTCGAACGGCACCAGCTTGGCGCGGAACTGCCGGGTGTGCTCGGCGAGCGCATGCGCCTCACGGGGCGCGCGGCCGGCCCATGCCTCGATCAGATGGAAGTGGTTCGGGTGCGCGTCCTGAATGACGGCATCGAAGCGCAGCGCGCCACCGTCCTTGCGGCTGTCGTCGACGAGCTGCTTGAGCATCGCCGCGACCTCGTCCTTGCCGGCCGGGAACACGTCGACATGGGTCAGCACGTAGACCGCGCCGCTCATGTCGGCGCCGGCGGCCGGGGCGGCCACCGACAAGGTCCAGAACTGGCGCTGGTCGAACGGGCTGGCGAACGACGCCTGCAGCTTGTCGGCAAGCGCCTTCATCGCTGCGCCGTGCGCATCGAGAGCCGCTTTGTCGCGCCACGCCTCGACGATCGCAAAGCGGCCGGGCCGCGCGATCTCATGCAATGCGAGGAATTCGACATTGCCACCTTCCTTGCGGGTGGCGGCGGCAAACTGGCGCAAAAGGCCGCCGGTCTTGCGCGACGCGGCCGGGGCGACCTCGAAATAGGTGACACAATACGCGGGGCCGCTCGGCGCCGCCGCCGGTTGGCTGGGCGCTGGCGCCGGCGCCTGCGCGCCGGCGGGCGCGACCGCAGCCATTATCGCGACCGCGGCCCCAAGCACCATCCCGTGACGCGGCCCCATGGCGCACCTCCTCCCATCGGTTTTGCTTATCGACGCACGCGGATCTTTGTCAGTTGAACCGCGGCATGACCTTCTCGCAGATCAGCTGCAAGGAGCGCATCATCATCTCGGCCGGGATTGCAGCGCCGAAATTCAATTCAAACAAGATCCCGTCGATGCCCAGCTCCTCCTCGAGCTGCTTGAGCCGGTCGGCCACCCTCTCGGGTCCGCCGACGACGACCTTGTCGCGCACCACCTGTTCATAGGTGATCGAGCGGATCTCTTCCAATTCGGCGCGGCGGCGCACATTGGGCGAGCCTTCGAGCCGGGTGATCAGCGATTTGTACCCGGCCATGATGCTCGGCTCGCCCTCTTCGAGGGCGCGCTTGTCGTCATCGCCGACGTGCATCGAGAGGCGCAGATAGACTCGGCCATGCCCGGGGTGGCCCGCCGCCGTATAGGCCTCGCGATAGGCTTTCAGATCCGGGGCCAGCCCGGACAATGAGGCGCTGCGTACCGAGACGAACAGCGGATAGCCGAGCGTGCCCAGCGTCGGAAAGGTGTCTTCGCTCGCCCCGGCGATGCGGATCTCCGGGTGCGGTTGCTGATAGGGCCGCGGCACCGCGCGCGCCTCGTTGAAGCTGTGATACTTACCCTCGTAAGAGAAGGTATCCTCGGTCCAGGCGTGCTTCAAAATATCAAGGGCTTCGAAGAACCGCTCGCGGCTTTCCTCATAGGGAATGCCGTAGGCCCGGTAGGAGCGTGGATTGCCGCTGCGCCCGGCGCCGAGGATAAAGCGCCCGCGGCTCACGACATCGACCGTCGCGGTCTCTTCGGCGAGGCGCAAGGGATGGGTCAGCGGCAGCACATGCACCGCCGTTCCGATGCGGATCCGTTTGGTGCGCGCGGCGATCTGACCGGCGACGTTCATCGGCGCCGACAATACCGAGCGCCGCGCCTGCTGGTGGATTTCGGCGAGCCAGAAGACATCGAGCCCCCAGCGGTCGGCGGCCTCGACCTGCTGAAACCCCTGCTCGAACGCGTCGGCGTCGCTTTGCCCTTCTACCTGCCGGTGAAACTCATGGTACCAGCCGAACTCCATGGCGGCTCCCTCGTCGCTCAAAATTCTCTACTAACGCGCACCCTATATGCCGGCCGCCCGAACCGCGCAAACGCAGAGTTCTACGGGGCCGCAAATGCGGCGAGTCGGGTTCCGGCTAGTCGGTGTCGAAATCGGTCTCGATCTGCGCGCCGATCCGCGCGAAGGCGCCGCGGATGTCGTCCGCGATCATCGGCGGCTTGGCTCCGCGCTCACCGTGCCAAAAGCAGCTCACATCCGCTTCTAGCTCAGCATCGCGCATCAACGCTCTTAGCTGCTCAATTCTTTGCGTTCCACCCGATGGCAACAGCATGTCGCGAAGAAAGACTAGGTGGTCAAGCAGATTATCACTGTTGACGTGGCCATCGCTGGATACGAGCCATAGACCGGTCCGGCCGCGAGCCTCGTTGCCTCGGAGGCGCTTATAGATTTCGCCTTTGCGATAGGCGGTTGTCGGCTGTCGCCCCACGATTGCCGTGATACATCTCGGATCGAGCCGATCACCGGCGATGCTCAGCGTGGCATAGGTCTTAACGGTTCGAGCGCTACGCTTTGCCCCTGATTTCCGTGACGATGTCGCCGATCCAAGATCCATCGATGTCACTTGTGACTGAGCCATCGTCCCAAATGGTAACACGGTCTCGCGCACCAAGTCTGGTGTCTTTCTTTATTGCATGAATTGCGTTCCGCAGCTGCCAACGCTCGATTCCAAGTGTGTGCGCCACACTGGCGGTCGGGTTGTTCGGGCCGCTCCAAATCTTGGTCGCCACTTAAATCGCCTCCGTTGACAGAGACGATATTGACCAGTAAAATACAGGAATCAAATGTAATTTTGCGGACGGCCCAAAATCTTAGGCCTCATGAGCGACCATTGTGAACATTGAACAGCCGGGCCTACTATCTCAACAAAGAGCCAATCCCGGAGCACAAGATCATGCAATTCGGTCTGTTCGGCAGCGCGACGGCGCGGCGACCCACCAGCGCGGACACCGCCGAGTTCGACAGCAGCGAGGGGTTTCGCGACTGGATCGATTACAATGTCGAGGCCGAGGCGATGGGGTTTCGCAGCACCTTTGTCGTCGAACATCATTTCACCGGGTATGGCCAGGTCTCGGCGACTTTGAATCTCCTGACCTGGCTAGGTGCGCGGACCTCGACGCTGCGCCTCGGCACGGCGGTCATCGTCTTACCCTGGCACAACCCGGTGCTGCTTGCCGAGCAGGCCGCGACGCTCGACCTGTTGTCCGGCGGGCGGCTCGATTTCGGCATCGGCAAGGGCTATCGCTACAACGAGTTCGCCGGGTTCTGCCAGACGATTGCGGAGGCCGACGCGCGCTTTGACGAATGCCTCGCGGTGATCGTCCGGGCGTGGACCTCGAACGAAAAATTCTCGCATCGTGGGCAGTACTGGCGTTTCGACGAGATCGTCGTCGAACCACCGACCGCGCAACACCCGCATCCGCCGATCTGGATGGGCGCGGGCGGCGAAAACTCGGTGCGCCGGGTCGCCGAACGCGGCTACAACCTCCTGCTCGGCCAGTATGCCTCACCGGCCGATGTCGGGCGCTCGGTCGCCGCCTATCGCGCCGCGGTCGAGGCGAGCGGGCGGCGCTTTGATCCGCTATCCGTTGGGGTTACGCGGGCGTTTTTCGTCGCAGACGGAACCTCCGAGAAGGAGGAGGCGCTCGCGCGCCGGCTCGCCAACCGGGTGCGCCAGCTAAAGCTCGCGACGCAGCCCGACGGGACCGTGCTGGGCGGACCGGACCGCGCGACCGGCGATCCCGATACGGTGAACCGCAACAGCGCGATGTATGGCAGCCCGGACGAGATCGCCGAGAAGCTCGACGAATTGCGCTCGGTCGGGGTCGCCTATGTGCTGATCAATGGCGGCGGCTCGGGCGGCGGGACGCGCGGCCGCGCCAGTCTGCGCCGCTTCGCCGCCGAGGTGATGCCGCGCTTCGCCGATGCGGCGCCGGCCCGAGGGATTGGACAACAGGCCGCCGAGTAAGGGAGGAACCGATGAAGATCCACAATCTCTACACCGACGACGATGGCCAATCGCATTTCCGCGACATCGAGGTCGAATGGGTCGAAGAGCGGCGCGGCAGCAAGATTTCAAAGCGGCTGCCGGCCAACGGCATCATCTTTCGCGAGACCCAGGCCGACCACAATATAGACTGGCATCCGGCGCCACGCCGGCAATACATCATCAACCTCGACGCCGGGGTGAAGATCACCGCGAGCGACGGCGAAAGCCGTTTCATCGCCGCGGGTGAAGTGATCCTGGTCGAGGACACCACCGGCAAGGGTCACCTCTCCGACCATATCGAGGGCAAGATCCGGCACTCGATCTTTGTGCCTATCGAGTAGCGTTAGGTCCGCAGTCCCGCGAAAGCCGGGATCCACCCGGCAACCGTCTCGTCGCTTGATAAGTGGGTCCCGACTTTCGCCGGGAATGCGGGTGGGCTGCGGAGACGTTATGGCCAACCTCAAAGACCGCCTCGCGATCAGCGATCTGTTGGTGCGCTACACGACCGCGCTCGACGCCAGCGATGTGGCGGCCGTCGTTGATTGCTTCACCGATGACGCCGTGCTCGAAAGCCCGGTCATCGGGATCATCGCCGGCAGCGCAGCGATCCGTGCTTTTGCCGAGCGCTTTGCCGCGCAGCGCGCGGGCGGCACGCAGTTTCGCCACATGGTCACCAATATTGCCGTCGAGGTTGAGCCCGGGGGCGATCGGGCACGGGCGAGCGCCTACCTCCTTGTCTTGATCACCCGGGACGGCAAGAGCCGGTCGTTGCCGCCCGGCCGCTATGAGTGCGAGGTCGTCAAGGAGGCCGGAATCTGGCGTTTTAGTCGCCGCGTCGTCTTCCACGACCACGATTACACGCTGAAGGGGTCTGAACTCGCATCCCCATGAAAACGACGGCCGCCGAAACGGCCGCCATTCCCTATCCGGATCCGAGATAGCGGTTAGACCGGCGGGACCCAATATTCATCGACCCGCGCACGGTATGTGCGATCGGACCAGTCGGGTGCGCTACTGGACGTGTAGCGCGGCGACCGTTCGAGCATCCTGCGGTCGGCAGCGACGACATAACCGCCCATCTTCGGGTCGTAAGTCAGGGCCGACCACGGCAGTGGATGATAGCTCTCGCCGATACCGAGAAAGCCACCGAAAGACATCACCGTATATTCAACTTTCCCGCTGAACTTATCGATCATCAGGTGGTGAACTGTCCCGAGATGATCACCTTTCCGGTTATATACAGCAGTGCCGTCTACTTTCTCCGACGAGATTAGATTGAGGGTTTCGTCGGCCTCAAGCTGACGGGTAGCGGTTTCACGCATGATATCACTTGGCATGAGAAGGCTCCCATTGTTGGTCTTGTAAACACCAACAGCCGCCAGGCTCGCCTTGTTCCGATGTCTCCTGAATGTCGAAACGCCGAATTCTTGCAGCCCCCGTCGCGGGGCGCCCTTACCGCAACCGCGGCAGGATCTGCTCGGTCAGCAGCATAAAGGTCTGGTGGCTGAGCGGCGCGCACAGGAGATAGTCGAGGCCGATTTCCTCGCGCAGCCGGAGGATCTGATCGAACACCGCCGCCGGCGTGCCGTGCAGGATCACTTCGTCGAGATAGCGCTCTACCGGATCGATGCCCGGCGCATTGGGGTCGGTGACCCCGACCGGGCGGTGCTGCGCGCCGAAATAGGAATCGACGATCCATTGCGCGCCGCGCCGCGCCACGTCGCAGGCCTTGGCGGCGGTCTCGGCAATTGCCACGAGCCGCGCCACCGGGAGATCGCGACGCTCGACGGAAAACCCGGCCTCCGCCAACCGCCCCGCATAAGTCAGCCGCTTCTTGCCGATATCGCGATGCGAATCGTGCGGGCCCAACAGGATCGAGAAGCCGCGCCCCGCCGCCCAGTCGAGGGCTGATTCGGAGGTTGCCGCCACCCATACCGGCGGGTGCGGCTGCTGCAGCGGTTTTGGCAGAACCTCGACGCCGTCGAAATGGAAATGCGTGCCGGCGAAACTGAGGTGATCCTCGGTCCAGGCACGCAGCACGATCTCAACCGTCTCGCGAAAGCGCGAGGTGCTTTCTTCCGGCGGCACCCCGAAATTCTCGAACTCGACGCGGGCAAAGCCGCGCCCGGCGCCCCAATTGACCCGCCCGCCCGACAACACGTCGAGAAGTGCCACTTCTTCGGCGAGGCGCAGCGGGTGGTAGAACGGCGCCAGCGACACCCCGGTGCCGATGCGCAGCCGCGTCGTGCGGGCGGCGGCGAGCATCCCCATCATGTGGACCGACGGGCACACGCTGAAGCTCGAAAAATGATGCTCGGCGAGCCACACCGCGTCGTACCCTGTGCGGTCCATGATCTCTATCCGCTGCAAGGCGTGGGCGTAGACCGAGGCGAGGGCGACCCGCCGCTCCGGCCAGCTGAAAAATTGCAGGACCGCGATTTTCATGCTTCCGCCTCCGCTGCCGTCGTCATTCCAGGGCGCCGCACGGCGGTGAACCCGGAATCCATGAACATAGGCCGGTGTGCTTGGATTCCGGGTTCGACCTTCGGCCGCCCCGGAATGACGACGGGGTTCCGCAGCATAATCGAATTGTCAAAGGGCTTGTCGCGGTGTTGACTCGGGCTTCGATGGGAGCGTCCGCGATCTGAGGAGGATGGCCCGATGATGACCCCGCGCCAGGCAGCGTTCCGCGCCGATTACCGCACCCGCATCTCGCCCTGGTATAGCGGGCTGGGGCATGTGTTGGTGATCGCCGCACTCGGCCTCGCGACTATCTGGTACTGCGCCCGCAATGTCCATCAGCCAACGCCGCTCGAATGGCTGGTGGTGCCGGCCGCGTTCCTTGCCAGCAACCTCTTCGAGTGGGCGATCCACCGGTTCGTCATGCATCGTCCGGTCAAGGGCCTCCTCGGCATCTACAAACGCCACACGCTAGCGCATCACCAGTTCTTCACCGAGCAGGAGCCGCGCATCGACACGGCGGGCGACTTTCGCATCACCTTCTTCCCGCCCTATGCGCTGACCACGTTTATCTGCATCTCGGCTGCGGCGGCCCTGGTGCTCGGGGCGATATGGTCGGCCAATGCCGGGTGGCTGCTGGTCGCGACGACATCCGGCGTCTACCTCAATTACGAGCTGTTCCACTGGGGCTGCCATGCGAAGGACGACCGCATCGTCCGCCACATCCCGTTTATGAACACGATCCGGCGCCATCACATCGCTCATCACAACCCGGCGATCATGATGGGCACCAACATGAACCTGACCTATCCGATCGCCGACTGGCTGTTCGGCACCAGTGATCTCGACCGCGGTCTCCTCGGCCATGTGTTCAATGGCTACGACACGCGCTTCCGCAAGCCAGACCTGAAGACGGCGCGGGCCACCGCGGCGGATTCGCGCCTCGCGCCGGCCGAGGGCTGAGCGGAATGACGGAGGTTCACGTCAAGCGCGCGCTGCCGTCGCTGATCGGCGGCATCTTCAGCGCGATCGTCGCCTTTGTGCTGTGGCTCTTGTTGTTCGGCACCGCCTCGGTGCCGATGATCGCGCTGGGCGCCCTGATCGCGATCGCGCTCGGCGCCTGGATCCGCCTCGCCGATCTATAGGCGCGCAGATGCGGCCGAGCCGCCCCCGGCCCGCGCTCGCCCGTGCGTCGCGCCGGGTTTCAAGGCGCCGTTGGCGGCCGGAGGGTCGCTCCCGCAGCCGGGTCGATCGATCGCCAGCCGTCATGCAGAAGCTTGCGGCTCGCCCGATCGAAAGCGAACCAGTTTCCGCCGTTCGTTGCCGGCTGTTCATAACGTCGATCGATCGGAAGTCCCGCGAGGTGACAATAGAGCAAGGTTCCGGTGCCCCCATGACCGACAATGGCCAGGTCGCCGACGTCGGAGGCTTCCAACATGATCTGCTCGACGGCGCAAACAATCCGCGCCTCCGCGATGACCGCCGGCTCCCAGCCTCGAACGCTCTCCTGTGGGTGAGCAAAAAACGCGTCGGCCGTCGTCTCGAATTCTTGCTTCGGGAGGTAACCCGTTGCCGAGCGGTCGTTCTCGCCGAGGTCGTCGACGACGCTGTAGCCGTCGAGCCCAAGTACGTCCGCGAGGATCTGCGCCCCGTCTCGCGCCTTTCGCTCGCCGCTCGCGAAGATGCGGCGCACACCTCTCGTCCAAGCCCAAGCCGTTATTGCTTGCATGCGTGCTCGGCCGCGCTCATTGAGCGGCCAATCGGCAACCGGCACGTTCGGATCGATCGCGACATCCGGATGGGTGATGAAGAAAATCGTCGGCAACCGGTGATCCCTCTCTCGCGCGTCCTCGCGGCAACCCCCTCATTATGTGAGGAAAATTCCAGTGCGTAGGGCTTTTCCGCCCTACCGTTGTTGGTGAAAGAGCGACGCAAAATTGCCATAATTATATGCTGTAATATATGTTTTCGCACAAACAAGGCCTGCTTCGAAGATGCCTGGAGCCAGAGGGTGCCCGACGCGCAATCGCAGATACCGCAACCTCGCCCGCTGCACCACGGAGCTCCGCAGCGGACGGCAGCGGACCATCGATGACCCAACCGTTGGTTGTGGCCATCACCCCAGGGTGGCAAAGCCGCGAGGCGGGTGATATAGGCGAGGCTGAGATCGGGTGCGTTCTCCAACCACCGGGAATTCGCCATGGCGGACGACACGAAGCTTGAGCCGCGAGACCGTTGGGCCCTCCTGACCCAGACCGGCGCGGGGACGCCGATGGGCGAATTGTTGCGCCGCTATTGGTGGCCGATCGCCGGGGCCAGCGAGTTCGACCGGCCGGGCGCGAAGCCTGTGCGCCTCATGGGCGAGGATCTCGTCCTCTACAAGGATCTCGGCGGCACCTGCGGGCTCCTCGACCGGCATTGCCGGCATCGCCGCGCCGATCTGAGCTACGGCTATGTCGAAGAATGCGGGCTGCGCTGCAATTACCACGGTTGGCTGTACGATGAAGCCGGGCGGTGCCGGGCGCAGCCTTATGAGGACATGGCGCACCCCGAGGCCGGGCTCAAGGACCAGATCCGCATCAAGGCCTACCCGGTCGAGGAGCGCGGCGGCCTCTTATGGGCCTATCTCGGGCCGCAGCCGGCGCCGCTGGTGCCGGATTGGGAATTTTTCTCCTGGCCCAACGGGTTCCGCCAGATCGTCCTGGCCGAGATCCCGTGCAACTGGTTCCAGTGCCAGGAAAACTCGATCGACCCGGTGCATTTCGAGTGGACCCATTCCAATTGGAGCGTGCGTTTGGCCGGCGCAGCCGGGCCGTATTCGCCGACCCACGTCAAGGTCGATTTCAGCGAATTCGACTACGGCTTCCGATATAAGCGCATCCGTACCGATACCAGCGCCGAGGACCGGCTGTGGACCGTCGGCCGCGTCTGCCTGTGGCCGAACGGGTTGTTCACCGGCAACCACGTCGAATTTCGCGTGCCGGTCGATGACGAGAATACGCTGAGCGTCATGTGGCACTTCAGCCGGGTGCCGAAGGAGCGCGAGCCCTATTTGCAGAACTCGATCCCGACCTGGCAGGGGCCGATCGCCGATCCCGATACCGGGCGCTGGATCACCAGCCACGTGATGAACCAGGATTTTGTCACCTGGGTCGGGCAGGGCAAGATCGCCGACCGCTCGCAGGAATATCTCGCCCCAAGCGACCGCGGCATCGTCATGATCCGCCGCCGCTTTCTCGATGACATCGAGAGGGTCAAGGAGGGCAGGGACCCCAAGGCGGTGATCCGCGACCCCGCGGCCAACCGCGCGATTGCGTTGCCGGTCGCCGAGCGCGCCGCCTTTATCGACGGGTTCACCCGCGCCGACATGCTCAAAGACCCGCTGGCCCGCCGCGGTTTGCAGGGTTACATCTTTCAGACCGGGCAGCCGGCCGAGGTGCGCGATGCGTTCCTGGCGGCGATGGGCTTCAACGCCGCCGAGTTCGAGCCTGCAGACCAGCCGTTCGATCCACTGGCGCCGGCCCCCGCGGTCAAATTATCCCGATAGCGCAGGGGCTTGCGCGCGCCTAGCGGTTAAAGCTGGGAGCCAACGTTGTTGAAAGTTGAGGTCAAGTTCGTTCCGACAAGCTGAAATGCGGTAATCGCGGCAACCGCAATCAGCGCAGCGATCAGTCCGTATTCGATCGCGGTGGCGCCGCGATTATCTTTGAGCAGGGTCATCAAATTGGAAAACACGGCGTACTCCGTTGTGTAACGCCGACGGCACGGTGAAATTTCAATATACGCTTTCAAATTGAATCACGGCAATGATAAGTTGAGTATTTCGCTTTTTTGAAGTTAGGAGGCTGCCGGCCTCAACCTCGTGGAACAACATACGGTCACAGCGGCGGAGGCTAAGGTGCTACCCAAAGGGTTAGGTATCCTATCCCTCTTGAGGTATAACTCGGCCTTACCGCAGTGCTAGCTGCGGGATTAAGCCGCAAGTCTCCTGACTAGCGGTTTGATTGGGTGGGCCGGGTCGCGACGCGTTGTCGCGGCCCGGCTTCCGCGCTTCAAAGCATGGGATCGCGCGTTGTCTACTATAGGTTGGGGCTGGCGATTTCATCCCCATTGGGAGCCGCCGCACGAGGTCAACCCGATCGAGCAACGCCAGCGCGCTCGCCTGCTGCATTCCTGTTGACTTCCGCGCCGTTCCCAGGCACCGATCGCGGCACGATTTCGCGTGCCAGGGAGGAGATCATGGCATCACCGAAGAAGCTGTCGCATCTCGTGCTGCAGACCAACCGCCGTCCGCAGATGGTCGATTGGTATTGCACCGTCCTCGGGGCTGAAGTGCTTTACGAGAACCCGCACATCGCGTTTATCAGCTATGACGACGAGCATCACCGTGTCGCGTTTGTCGACCCCGGCCCGCTCGCCGACAAGGCGCCGGCCGAGGGCAAGACGGCGCGCGCCGGCGGCGAAGTCGGCCTGCACCATGTCGCCTTTACGATGGGCTCATTGGACGACCTAGCCGACCAGTATATCGCTTTGAAGGACAAGGGGATCAAGCCGCATCGTTGCGTCAATCATGGGGTCACCACCTCGATGTACTATTACGACCCCGATCGCAACCAGGTCGAGCTCTTGGTCGACAATTTTGAAACCGCGATCGAAGGGCAGAACTACATGCGCCAGCGCTCCGCCGCCGACAAAAACCCGGTCGGCATCGACTTCGACCCGGAGGAGCTGGTGAAGCAGATCCACACCGGCCTGCGCATCGAGGAGCTGCAAAGCATCAACGCGTGAGGTTGTCGCGGGACTAGGCCACGTCTGATCACCCGGCGGATGCCTCGCGACCGTTACGACGCGTCGGCGGCGGAGGGCGCTTCGGCAACGGAATGAGGTAGAGGGGCCGAACCCGGGAAACCGCTCGGCCTACGCCCGCGAACTTTAGCTCGCGGGATAGTCCCGATAACCTTCAGGCCGACGACCTCCTCAATATCGTTGATGCCGCGCACCGTTCGGTTGAGGTATTCAAGGAAAAAAGCCAGAGCCACGCCGACCATCAGACCGGTGAGCAGCGATGCCAGCGCGATTAGATCGCGGCGTGGGCGGCTTGGCAGCCGCGGGGCGGACGCCGGAGAAATCAGGCGCGCTTCCGGCATCGCGTCGGACTTAATTTCCGCATCCTTCAATTCCTTGGCAACGGTCCCGTACGTCGTGTTTGCGACATCGACATCCGCCTGGCGGAGCCGCAGCTCGCGCTCGATGGTAGGCAGCGAAGCCAACTCTGCTCGTTGCTCATTAAGGATCTTGAAAAGACGCGCGCGCTTCTCCGCGTCGGCCTTGGTTTCGAATGTACCGGCTGCCAAACTTTCATCCAGTTTCGCGAGTTCGACCGTTAAGTCAGAAATCACCCTGAGTTTCGCATCATATTCAGGTTCGTACAGGAAGATCCCGTTGGCTGCTTTGTAATCTCGCAAACTTTCGCGGGCGGCCACTAGCCTTTGCCGGCTCTGCTCAAGTTCGCTCTTCAGACGATCGGCGGATTCCTTCGCCTCAGAAGAGCGCATGTTTTCCATAAATCGTATAAACAATCTTGCAATGGTATTAGCGACATCGGCAGCCGTTTGGGGATCTTCGTCGCTGTATTTGATCTCAAAAACATAGGTGTCCTCATACGCTTTCAGTGCAAGATCTTTTCTGACGTCGCTGACTGCCCTCGTGAACGGGTCGACCTTCAGTGGTTTGCCATACTTCACAACCTCAGCAGCGTTTTTAATATATGGTTCTATGTAATAATAAAACTCGATAATATCGTATTTTATTTGTGCCAACAAAGTACCACCGGTAATTTCTTTTTTTTGTGGTCTCCGATCCAGCTCGAGTTCACGAACGACCTCTCCAATAAGAGACGGACTCTGGATGATTTGGATATACGTCCTGGACGCAGTCTCAACTATCGGCGTTTGTGCAACAGGAAAATCCAGAACTTCCTTGCCTGAGTTGTTCGGCTCGATCTGGATCGGTTGGTGCGGCCGCACCAACACGATAGCTGAGGCATCATATTTTTCGGGTACCAGAGGGGAAAAGAAGGAAATCCCATACCCGGCGAGCGTGGTTACGACGCACAGCGCAGCAATCAAATAGACGTGCCGACGCAATACGTCGAAAATGGCGATAACTTCCATTTGTTGGCTAAACCTCCCCAAGCTGGCGAGGCACTCCCGATGCCGCGTTCAGCATATCAGGGTTCGCCCAAGTAATCTGCTCCAATTTGGACGACGCGAACTGAGGATGGATCCGAAAACAGCGCACAGAAGCACGTGTGGCGAACGTGCATTGTATTTGCCGAGCGCCCGCGAAAGAAGCACGGCGACGGGCCAGCGGTGGGCCGGCAAGGCCCCCAATGAGCGCGCTTCAAACCCACAACGGGGGTCCACGGGCCTGCCGCATCCGGTGGGCCCCCAGAGGTGGTAATCGAGCGGGCGGTCAAGGATTGTCGCGGCCGGGCAAACCGACCAGCGGATGCGCACTCTCAACTAGCGTCCGGACTCAATTAGGTCCACCAAGTGAGGGTTGCGGCAAGAGCGATGCCGGCAAGGAAGTTTCTGGCGAGCACATCGTGTTGGTTGCCGGGCGCGAGCAGCAGAACCCGGGGCCGGCCGGCATCCTCGCTCAACGCGTGGAGCGTTGTTGTCCGGCCACCGCGTAAGCGACCGATCGCCTGCCCGCTCGAAGACCCCCGTTTTCCGCCGCCGGCCGAGCGGTGAGCCATGATGTGGGAACTGGCGATCGCAGCAGTGCCGATGACACCGCTGCTGCCGGTCACCGCGGCGAACATCGCCAGCCAAATGCCCTGCCGGCTCCAGCGATTGAAGCGGTTATAGACCGTGGCATACGGCCCGTATTCGGCCGGTCAGTCACGCCAGCGCGCACCGGACCGCAACATATGCACGATGCCGCTGATCACCCGTCGGTCATCGACCCGATGTGCCCCTTTGCGACCCCGAGGCAACAAGGGCTCAAGGCGAAACCACTCCGCGGCGCTCAACCAGTACAGCTTTCCCATCCAAGCCTCCTCGCGCGGAATCCCGTTATTGGGAACAGACTCATAGTCTAGCTGCGCCGGCGCACTGTCCCTCAAGATCGGTACTCGGACGTGGACGCCAATCCACATCGGGGGCAGCGTTCGGGTCGAAGTCGCCTCAATGTAGGGGAAGGTGGCGGCGCCGATCACGGCTGCCGCTAGAATCCAACCACGCCTTGTATCGATCAAATCGTACTCAACCGCGTGGCCGGCACGGCCGGCGGACATGCGCTTATTTGCAAGCCCACAAAAGCCTGTTACGCTTTGGTGGGTTCGGATGGTAACGATCGGTGGCGAATCGAGGAGCGCGGCGGCAGAAGGAGCCGTCGATCATGGTATCCTTGGGTGTCGGGTGCACCCTATTCGCTTCCACAAATCGGTTGCAACCAGCGGCCAGTTGGCCTGAGATAACCGATGAAGTCGCTGCTGTCCTCACAACCTCGCGCCGATAAATTACTTCGATTTGCCGGTACAACCGACCGATGAACGTGAGCATTCGGGAGCGGCATGGTGGCAAGAATGCCCGAAACAATTGCCGGTGGGACGACCCCACTCAAGGTCGATCGCACACCGGTCGACGACCGCGAGCCCAGACCGGCTATCGAGGTGTCGGTGATCATCTCGACGTACAACGCGCTGGAAGTTCTCACTGATTGTCTAACCTCCATTTACCAAAACCCACCAAATGAGCCTTACGAGATCATTGTAGTCGATGACGCCTCTCAAGACTCGACCAGCGAAATGGTTCGAAGCCGTTTTCCAGAAGTACGGTTGTTGCGAAACGCAGTTAACTTGCATTACACGAAGTCCAACAATTTAGCGTTACAGAACGCGCGCGGCAAATATATTTACTTGCTGAACAATGACACGGTTGTACTGCCGAAGGCGATCGATCAGATGCTCGCTTTTTTGTGGGAGCATCCCGAGGCGGGCGCGGTCGGCAGTCGGCTGCTCAACGAGGACGGCACGATCCAGTGGTCGGTGCGAGCGTTGCCCGATTTTGGGTCTGCGCTGTTCGGGGGGCGTTCGATGATTACCCGGCTGTTTCCAAATAACCGCTATTCTCGCCGGCGCCTGCTCCATCCAGACGGTGACCTGACCGAGCCTTTTGTCGCGGGTTATCTTTCCGGCGCCTCGAAAATGATGCCCCGCAGGGTGGTCGACGAAGTCGGAGATTTAGATAATCGGATGTTCTATCATGTCGATGCAGATTACTGTAGAAGGATCTCAGATGCTGGCTATCTTTGTTACTACTTGCCAACCGCGGCCGTGATTCATTTGAATCATAGGGGTGGCACCCGAGTGAGTCCTCGGCTTCGATTCCGCTCGCTCGCCTCTTTTCATTTAGACTGCTACGCATATTTTCGAAAGCACTTACGGGGGTCCACCTTTAATCCTATTCAAATACTAGTTGTCATCGGTTTGGTTTTACGATTTCTGACGCTGGCTGCTGTGCAGATCTTTGTCGAACTGTCCGGCTTCAGCCGATCACTGTTGCGGCGGAACCGGGCGAGGCATTAATGAGTGCATTTAGTGGCGCCGACGCCAGTCGCCAGGTATTCTAGGCGTGTGTGCTTGATCGAGATAGAGACAGACACGTGAAGCTGATAAGGCAACTCTGGTACATCCTTACTCCGCGAGAAAGGATGGAGGGTGCTTTTCTCTTGGGCGCGATGGTTCTTGGTGCCTTTGGCGAAGCAGTTAGTATCGGTGTGGTAATACCATTCATTGCTGTTTTGAAAGAACCAGAACTACTTTCTAAAATTAAATACATCCGACCACTCTCATCGAATCTGAACATCAGCGAGCCGCGAGAGTTGTTCTTTGTTCTTGGGCCGCTCCTGATAGTCCTATTCGCTCTCAAAACCGGTTACCTTATACAGTTGTACCGGTGGCTCTTTCGCTACGCGATGAAGAAAGAGGTGAAGCTCGCGCGTCAATTAATGGCGGGCTACATGAGTGCCCCTTACACCTTTCATCTTCAGCGCAATAGCACCGAGTTGATCGGCGTGACGACCCGATCGGTCGAGGAATTCTCAAGCGGGTTTCTGGTGAACCTGCTGACGGTGCTGGCAGAGCTTTTGGTCCTGGTGGCGGTGGCCGGTCTGCTGATGTTCGTCGAGCCGTTAGCAACACTCGGCGCCCTCGTTGTTCTCATCGTTCCGACCGCGGTGGTCTACCGAGTGACGCAGCATCGCTTGGCCGCCTCCGGGCGCATCGCTGAGCAAAGCTGGTCCTCGATGGTCCAATGGGCCGAGCAAGCGATCAGGAGCGTCAAGGAGACTAAGATCACGGGCCGCAGCCCGTTCTTCGTCGATCAGCACAGTTACCATGTCCAGCGCTTTACCGATTCGCTGCGCTCGCTGTCCTTTCACTCTGCGTTGCCGCGCTTCGTCATTGATACTCTCGCGATCAGTGCGATGGTGGCAATCGCGACGATTCTGTTGAGGCGGGGACAGGACCTCCAGTCGATCTTGCTGCTGTTGGGAATGTTCGCCCTGGCTGCACTTCGGCTGATACCCTCGACCAGCCGCATGAGCAGCTCGCTCGCACAGGTTCGCTATCGCTACGCTTCGACCGAAGTCATCTATCGGGAGCTGCTCGCTTTGCAACAGCGTCCATCGGAGCCATTAACCGATACGGCCGAGGAGCAAGTATCCCCAGTCAGGTTCCGGCGGGCGCTCGTGATCGAACATTTGTCCTATTGGTATCCCGAGACGCGTCGTCCAGCGATCGCCGATGTATCACTCGAAATTCCGCAAGGGCATTGGGTCGCCTTTATCGGTCCGACCGGCGCTGGCAAGACCACACTCGCCGATCTTATTCTGGGACTGTTGGTGCCGAGTTCGGGCAGCATCCGGGTGGATGGGCGCGACCTGCACGATAGCCTCGCTGGCTGGCAGCGAAATATCGGATATGTCCCTCAGAGCGTCTATCTGATCGACGACAGCGTCCGGCGTAATGTTGCATTTGGCGTGCCGGAGGAAGAAATCGACGACAAGCGAGTGTGGGAAGCGCTGTGCGCGGCGCAGGTGGATCATCTCGTCCGCCTGTTGCCGGGCGAATTGCAGGCGATTATCGGTGAGCACGGCGACCGCCTCTCGGGCGGCGAGCGTCAACGGCTGGGTATTGCACGGGCCCTTTACCGCGAGCCGGAAGTTCTGGTGATCGACGAGGCGACGGCGAATTTGGATCCTGGGACCGAAGCTGCGATCGTCGAGGCTATCGGCAAACTGAGAGGCAAGAAGACTATAATCGTCATCACGCATCGGCCAGCGTTCGTGAGGAACTGTGATTGCATCTATATGTTCGCGCAAAGCCGCCTGCGGAATTCGGGCGGATACTCGGAGCTCCTCGTGAGCGAGCCCGCGTTTCGAGAGTTTTGCGGGGGCGCATCGGGAGCAATCGCGGTTGATGCGGCATCCTCGGTTTAAGACAGTTCGCCCGGTTCCGTATGCATCCCCACGCATGATCAATACGGTCGTCACGCTGAACATCGGCGCCGTGTTCAATCGGTTCGAGCCAAGGGGCCATGGCCGGCCAAACCAGGGCTATTACCGCTGCTCGCGCAGGTGAGCGCAACGCAGATCGGACTGCCGGTCGACGGTAATTGGAGACAGGAACGATGCGTGTTCTTGCCGATATACTTACGTTCAACGACGCCGAGGTGATCGACCAGGTGCTGGATGGTCTTAGGCGCCAAACCCGACCCGCCGACGCCATCTTGATCGTGGACAACGCATCGACCGACGGAACCTTGGACAGAACATTCCCGGTGGAGGTTACGACTATTCGTAATTTGGAAAATCAGGGGCCGAGCGGAGCGATCGGAATAGGTTTTTCCCATGCCTTGAAACATGGTTTCGACTGGGTCTGGGTCCTTGACGCAGACAGCGTGCCGGAGCCCGAGGCGCTTGAAAATTTGCTTGCCTTTTTCGACGGTTTGCCACACGCGCAGCGAGAGCAGGTCTGCTTTCTGGCCGGCTGGCCGCTTACCGAGACGGGCGGGGTTAAAGAGCAGCCGATAAGCCTCGAGAGAGCGGCGCTCCCGCCGATACCACTGATAAGCGCTCGCGATTTTACTCAATGCGACTGCATGATCTGGTCCGGCTCGCTGTTTCGCATGGCCGCGGTCGAGCAAATCGGCCTGCCGCCGGCGGACTACGTCGCTGACATGGGCGAGATCGAATATGGCTACCGTGCCCGCCAGCGCGGCTTCACCAGTTACGTCGTACACAACAGCGTGATCCGGCATGACGTGGGACGCAACCCCGGCGTCGTTGTAACCAAAGTTTTGAGTATAGGACGCTGGAAGGTTGCATTCCGTGAGCTATCGCCCTGGCGAGCCTACTACGCCTCACGCAATCAGCTGTATTTTTGGCTATATCAGTATCGGCCTCGTCAACCCCGCCCGATGTTTCGGGCGATCGTCATCGCTTTATTATTTCTGATCGGTTTCGTGGTCCGGCCGGTCAGCCACCGTCCGCAGCTGATCGCCAGCCTGCGCGGTCTTTGGGACGGCTTGACCGCGCACATGGAGCGCCGATACTAGACGCCCTGTGACCTAGCAGCGGGGTGTCGGCCACATTCGCTCTGATCCGACCGTCAAAACCCGGGCGAGGCGATCAGCTTGTTCATCTGAGGCATGTCGGATAATCTTCGACGACAACCAATGCGCGTTTTAGCCCACATTGTCACCTTCAACGCCGCCGATATCATCGATGGGACGCTCGCCGCGGTCCAACATCAGACACGGCCGCCCGATGCCATCTTAATCATCGACAACGCGTCTACTGACGGGACGCTGGACCGGACATTCCCCGAGAACGTTCACGTGATTCGAAACACGGCCAATCTCGGTGTTAGCGGTGCGCTTGAGATCGGTTTTGGCTATGCCTTGGAAAACGGCTTCGACTGGATGTGGATTCTGGACCATGACAGCGTTGCCGGGCCGGAGGCGCTAGCGACCCTGCTCAAATTGTACGCCGGCTGGCCAAGCAGCCTGCAAGACGAAGTCGGCTGTATCGCCTGCCTACCGTTGGACCAGCCGGATGGCCAGCCGCTCCACGGTTGTCTTTTCACACGCCGCGGACGTGTTCTTATCAACCCCGCACCAGAACAACGCCACTACCTGTGTCATATGACAATTTGGTCTGGATGTTTGTTTCGATTAGCCGTAGTCCGTCGGATCGGATTTCCCAATCCGGATTATGTAATAGACCGCGGCGAACTCGAATATTCGTATCGTCTCATGAAGGCTGGTTACAAAGCCTTCATCCACCAAGACGCCGTCATTCGGCATAACATTCGCGGTGCGCCAAGCGTTGCGCCGAAACGCTTCAAGATTGGGCCATTCAGTCTGAAGTTTTATGACTTGACACCACTTCGATGCTATTATATCTGTCGTAACACGCTTTATTTTACATTGTACGAAGCGACTGATAGTCGCATCGTGAAATTTTGCGAGCTATGGCGTCTGCGATCGCGACCCGGCCACAGCGTGCTCAGCGGAGTGGCCTGGCAAACCACCTTTTTGACGCTGAATTTCATACTGCGACCGCATACCCACGGCGCCCAGATTCGCGCGTGCTTGCGCGGCATCAGGGACGGAATAACCGGTAACATTGCCGCCCGCTTTTAGACCAATGCGCGTTCTGGCTCACATCCACACGATGAACGACGCCGCCGTGATCGAGCAGGCACTCGATGGGCTCCGTCGCCAAACCCAACCACTCGATGGCATCATCATCGTTGATAACGCGTCTACGGATACCACCCTCAATAGAACGTTTCCGAAGGACAGCACCGTCATTCGCAATTCCGTGAATCTGGGCACGAGCGGCGCCATTAGGATGGGTTTTGCACACGCCCTGGAGCACCAATTTGACTGGACCTGGGTGTTCGACGCCGATAGCGTTCCGGAGCCCGACGCGCTCGAAAACTTGCTCGCCTTTTTTGCGCGTCTGCCTGCCTCGGAGCAGGCACAAGTCTGTTTCCTCGCCTGCCGGCTGACGAATGCGGAGGGCGAGATCAGACACCGGCCGGGGATATTCAGAGGCTCGGCCATCGAGTACTTGGATATTGAAGACGGGGCGAACCATACAAGGTGTGATTACTTTGCCTGGACCGGTTCGCTATTCCGCATGCCTGCTGTCGCTAAGATTGGCTTGCCATCCGCCGATTACGTCCTCGACGTCGCCGAAATCGAATACGGCTATCGTGCGCGTCAGCTCGGTTTCAAAAGTTACATGGTCCACAGTGGCATCAACCATCAAGACGTCGGACGGGCCCCGGGGGTGGTCGTAACTCGCGCATGGAATATCGGGCGCTGGAAGTTTCGCTTCCGCGAGATATCGCCGCACCGGGCCTACTATGCGTCCCGCAATCTGCTCTTTTTTTGGCTGCATCAATGCCGACCGCTCCGGCCACGCCCGGTTATACGCTGCATCGCTCAGGTCCTCGTGCTCGCGACAAGCTTTTTGGTTCGGCCGGTCACTCATCATCGGGAGGCAATCGGCAGCTTGCGCGGCCTTTGGGACGGATTGACCGGGCACATGGAGCGCCGGTACTAAGCATGGATGATCGCGGTAGGTGGATGGATCGCGGTCATGAAAGGTCGATCCGGCAATAGAAATCCACCCTCCGGTCGCCGGCTCACTATCCCTCGCGTCGGAGCAAAGCAGACTAGCTATGCGCGTTTTGGTCCATATACATACCATGAACGACGCCGCTGTGATCGATCAGGCGCTCGAAGGGCTTCGGCGCCAGACCCGACCGCCGGACGCGATCCTGATTGTCGATAACGCTTCGACCGACGGAACCTTGGACAGGGTCTTTCCCGAAACCGTTGAGATTATTCGCAATCCTCAAAACCTAGGAACAAGCGGCGCGGTTAAGATCGGCCTTGCCCACGCTCTGAAGCGCGAATTCGACTGGACTTGGGTCCTAGACGCTGACAGCGTTCCGGAACCCGAGGCGCTTGAGAACCTGCTCGTCTTTTTTGAGCGGCTTCCGCCCGCGCAGCAGGAGCAAGTCTGCTTCCTGGCTTGTCGGCTCGCCACGCGAACCAGCGGGGTCGATCACCGCCCAATAATCTTGACCGAGACGGGCATTGGGTACGTGTCGCTCGACGACGACGTGGGTTCTTGTCAATGCGACTGCTTCATCTGGTCCGGTTCGCTCTTTTCGATGCGCTCGGTCGCGAAGATCGGCCTGCCATCGCCGGACTACTTCATCGATCTTTCAGAGCTCGAGTACGGCTATCGGGCGCGCCAGCGCGATTTGACCGGGTACATCGTTAGCCGCGCGATACTCCATCAGGATGTGGGCCGCCCCCCCGGGGTCATGGCCCGAACCTGCCGCTTTGGACCTCTCTCGTTTCGGCTCCTCGAATTGTCGCCGTCACGATGCTACTATCACGTCCGCAACATGCTGTATTTTTGGCTGTATCAATGTCGGCCTTATCGACCGCGCTGGGTTTTCCGCAGCATCGTTCATGGAATTTTCTTCTCGAGGACGTTCGCCATCCGGCCCGTCAGCCACGGCCGACATCTGATCGCTTGCCTGCGCGGGCTCCGAGACGGCTTGACGGGTCACATGGAGCGTCGCTACTGAGCGGTCAAATCTTCGATCAGCCGGACGTGCGAAGGACGATCGGTCTTTTCCTCCGTAATTACATCAAATCACTTTCTATCCTCGTTGCTGTAGCTGGTTTTTTCGGCGATCAAAAGCTTGTGTGGGCTGCAGATCAGTCGCTGTTTTCGGCCAATCCGTCTTCTTCGAGTTCCACCTCAGAAGACGGAAAGTGCAGTGTAAAGAACACCGGTGACATAGAGTATCTGATTTTCTGGCCGCCGCTTCCTGGCGCCACATCCGGCAGTTTAGCTGTTGACAGCGTTGCCGCAAGACTGGGAACAACCGGAGACGGCGCGACCACGCAGCTTGGCTTTGGCGCGGGAATTCCTGTCTGGGTGCGTAACGAATCAGACATCCCCAAGGCGATAAAGGAGAGTTTCGACACCGCGAAACGCTCGAATGTTGCGGTTCATTTTTACGTCGACGACCACATCGGGTGGGACCAGCGGTCCGACCTATGGAATTGGTACGAGCCGGCAAAACCGGGATACAACCCGGATAACAAGAATGGGGAGGTGTCGAGGCGAATGCTACTTTCACCGAGCCAAATGCAGCGACGCGGCCGAGTTGGGAAGAATATCTTGCCTGGCATTACAACCACGGTGCGAAGCTTGTCGTACCAACGTCGGAGCAGCAGAGCAGGCTCTCATGACACACCTCAAGAAGGGCGCTTTCGGCGACGAGGCATTGACGGCCTACAGAAAGTTTTTGAGAGGCCAAAAGCTGGACGAGAAATAATGCGCTCGGCAGCGTTGCGGCGACCCCACGAGCGAAGCCGCCCTGCCGGCGGTTCGCCCGACGAAAGTAGGCGCCAGCATGCCCGTAACCTGCGAGCGGAACGATTGGAGCAAACAGTTAGTGGGGGAAAATGCTAGCCATGCGACCGATCACCTCGAGGTCGCTGATCGCCGGATTCGGCATTGTCGGTATCGGAGTTTTGTTGGCGCTCGCGACCGATGCGGCGGTGAGCGTGCTTACGCCGGTGAAGTTTGCCTTCCTGCTGGGCGGCTTCGCGCTGCTGATCCCGACGATGGTGCTGACGGACCCAAAGCCATACTGGCTGTTCCTGTTAGTCTTTTCGATCCCTTTCGACATCACGAAATGGCTGTCGACCGGGATGGTTGACTCGCAAGCTCTTGTCGATATGTACGGGATGCCCGCGTCGGGCACAATCAGCATTGAAATCTATCTGACCGACGTCGTGTTAATTGCAATGTTGCTACCGTGGCTCGCTCGAGTATGTTTAAGACGAGAGACGCTATATTTTCCAAAGATAGGATATCTGTTTGTATTCTACCTTGCGTGGGCCTTGTTAGTATCTCTGGTAAATTCATTATCACTTTATTTGACATTGTTCGAATTTCCCCAGCAAATTTTGTATTTTCTGTTTTTTATATATCTCGTAAACAACGTGAGAACACACTCGGAGTTTCGCAGCGTCGTCTGGGCGATGTTCCTCGGGTTGCTCGTCGGCGCCGGCAGCGTCATCACATTCTTCGAACTCGGTATCGGAACCGACACCGTCGCTTTTGCCGTTTTGCATGACCAACCGACCAGTGCGCAAAAGCAAATCGACAGACCAGGTACGGAAGGACGGGGTCCGCAGAAGCTGACGCTCCACAGTGTCAACCGTCGTCTCGGATCAATCCTGAGTGAGCGGGGATTCAACATCCAGCGCAGCCAGGGTATGTTCCGTCACCCGGCGATATCGGCGAGCTTCTGTGGTCTCATTCTGCCCATAGTCCTTGCGTATTTGATGACGACAAGAAATATTCGCGACCGATTTCTGTTCTTCTTGGTCTACGCTTTGGGATTAGTCGCATTGTTCCTGACCTTCTCGCGAGCTGGGCTGATCGGTTTTATGGCTGGTACCCTCGTCTTCTTCGTCGTTGGACGCTGGTCACGGTTGATTTCCCGACGAGTGGTTACGTTGGGCGTTGTTACTGCGTTTTCGGCCATAGCGTTGAGCACACCGTTGCTGCTCGTTTACTTCGGGGTGCGCTCGGAAACCTTCTTCATGCGCTTCAACATGATGGAGGCTGCGGTCCTGGGCTATGCGCAGCACCCGTTTCTCGGCGTGGGCCTGAACAACGGTACAGCCTCGATGAAGGCGACCCGACAAGAATTACGGGACATGGGCATACCGGTCACGCCGGTGGAGTCAGCGGATAGCTACTATCTTGCGGTTCTGACGGAGGTCGGCCCCGTGGGATCGATCTTGTTCTTCGGTTTCTTCGCGCAAATCGTGATGATCGCGCTCCGTGCGATCAAGGAGGTGTCGACAGATATGAAACCGCTGCTGGTCGGGATGGTGGCAGGCTTAGCGAGCCTGGCAACTCAAAGTCTTGGGGATGGGCCGCTGGCGGGGCACGCTGTCGGCGGTACATTATGGCTTTTCGCGGCACTCATTGTTGCTATCCGTCGCTGCCGAACCGCGAGCCGCTACGACGGATCGTCAGGGGAGGCCCCTCGGCGGTTATGTGCGGTCAGCATCTTAACCAATTAATCTGGCTCTACCATCTGCGGTTTTCCGAGACCTTAACGGTGATTGATGATAAGAACACTGACCGGCTCACAAAACCCTGATTACGGCAAAAATGCTATGCTGACCGAGGATGCCGCGCACGGAGTTCGGCACTCGCGGCGAGCGGCGGCCTATCGCTATCGCGCAGGCCCTCGCCATTGAGCCACGCTTTTGCAATTGCATGGAAGCGCCCACCTCGACCGCCGCGATGAGGCCAGGGTCGAGTGTTGCGCTGAGGGAATAAGAGAATGGACACCGCAAGCTCTTTGGTCAAGATGCAGCAGTATCTTCGCAAGATGAAGCGCCATAGCCGCCAGATACCGAAGATCATTCGATACGGCACCCCGAAAAAACTGACTAATATCGCGCTCGCAGAGTGGGAAATGCGACAGCAAAAGGTAACCCTGAACTGCCTGCCATATTATTACATCATTGATATCTGTAACGTCTGTAACCTTCGTTGTCCATTGTGTCCGACGGGCAACACGACGATTGCCCGACATCAGGCAATAATGTCACTCGAAGAGTATAAAGAAGTATTAGATGAAATCAAGGAATACGCGCTGGTGGTGTCTCTTTACAATCACGGTGAGCCGTTGCTCAATCCCGAGGTATTCTCCATCATCGAACACACCCATCGCAACCGGGTTGGCACCAACATCAGTTCGAACTTTAACTGGCCGCATCCGGTCGACATCAATGGCTTTATCCGTAGCGGCTTGGATTACGTGACTGTGTCGCTCGATGGCGTGACGCAAGAGGCGTACGAGCAGTACCGCGTCCGCGGTGACATCGCGGAAGTTTTCGAAAATCTAAGGCGACTGGTCTCAGCGAAGAAGGCTTTGAAATCGAATACGCCGTTTGTCGAGTGGCAGTTCATCGTTTTCAAGCACAACGAGCACGAAATGGCTGCGGCGAGGAAATTAGCTTCCGAGATCGGAGTCGATCTTTTGCGTTTCGTGTCGCCCGGGATGCAGCCCGAGGACATGCATCGACTTGACTTACAAGAAAAATGGATGCCGGATAACCCATTGTATTGGGAGAGGAATCCCAGATTGGTTGAGGAGCGCGGATACGTATTCGACCGGCCATGCTTTTATCTCTATCGGTCGATGTTCATCTATCCGGGTGGTGGTGTTACCCCCTGTTGCTTTGCGCACGATGACACGCGGGATTTCGGTAACATCTACAAAAGCTCAGTATCGGAAATTTGGAACAACAAGACCTACCGATCGGCGCGAATGCTGTTTGCAAAGAGCCCGTCGGCCGAGGATCGGGTGGAAACAATTTGCGACAAATGCACCGTCTTTCGTCAGGACGGCGCTCGCCTCTGCGGCGTGCGGCCAGCGCACGAAGTCTTCCTCGATGACCGCAAGCGTGCCGCAGATCGTGTCGCGGTTTAACGAGCAGCCGCCGTTCACGCGCCTCAGGTCGAAGGCCGGGGATGCCGGGAGCCTGCAGTGCGCGGCGCTCTCTCGGCCTTCTGCGGTCTCATCAGGGTCGTGTCTTTGCCCGCTCGCAGCCGCGGCAACGCCATGCTGAGCGAGGGCGAATCACGGTAATTCGATCCCCGTGCGCGTGGCTATTATCACGATGGTCGGGCGGTCCTGGGCGAGGACACAATGTGACATCGAGGCGAATCCGCGGTATTGCGCCGAAAAGCCGGTGCCGCTGGCACTCTTCAAAAATTATGCGGTGCCTTGCAGCGGCAGATCAAACGCCGCTGGAACCACGGTCCGGTTCGGGTTTCCTAAGGAGATACGTAAGCATCCGCCGAGGACCGCGGTGAGTAAGGTATCAGGCGGCGAAGGCTTGATCGGCGGGCTTTTTCCAATGCCACGGCAGGAGTTCGTGGATGCGGGAGGCCGGA